>Ga0256841_1000075_pt1 | contig 105222 bp, 95 predicted proteins | sample 356308metaG_FD_185971 | JGI IMG/M metagenome (GOLD analysis project Ga0256841, IMG submission 185971) | Hydrothermal vent microbial communities from Mid Atlantic Ridge, Atlantic Ocean - 356-308 | ecosystem: Environmental > Aquatic > Marine > Hydrothermal vents | place: Atlantic Ocean: Mid...
GCCAGATTTCCCGTCTGTTTCTCTTCGGCTCGTTGGTCCGACCGGGTCACTTCATGTCGGCGTCCGATATTGATGTCGCCGTGGAATGGCGGGAGAAGGGAGATTACTTCGCTCTCTGGCGCGAGCTCGAGGAGGCCGTTGGGCGAGAGATCGATCTTCGCGAGCTGGGCGATGATCTCTTCTCGCAGCGCGTGCGAGAATCGGGGATGCTCATCTATGAATCGGGAAGCGATTAAGACGCTGATTGCCGAACTCCGCGCCGATCTGAAGGCCATCGAGCGCCTCATGGAGCAACTGGATGCGCTGCGACAGGATATACCCCGAGATCAAGCTCCATCCTTCCAGTAGAAGGCGGCCATTGGCTATTTGCTTCATAACCTCTACTCTGCCTTCGAGAATGTATTCAAGAACATCACTACCGTGTTCGGCAATCAGATCGCCGAGCCGGAGACGTGGCATGCCTCGCTGTTGAAGCGAATGACATTGGACATCGAAGGCGTGCGGCCAAAAGTCATCGATGAGGAATGTTTTGATGCGCTCGATGAACTGCGGCGATTTCGACATATTTTTCGCCACGCCTACACGTTGGAGCTGGATTGGGAGAGGATGACGCTGGTGCTCAAGAAACTGGACGAGAAACTTCGCCCCCATCATTTGAAGGATCTGAACGCCTTCTTGACGTTCCTGGAAGAACTGAGCGACTGAACACGTCGTGAGGAAGAATCTGTAGTAATCTCGCTGTTGGCCGTGCCGATCTGTGGGCGATTAGAGGGATGGGCCACGGATGAACACAGGAGAGGCGGGATGAGCACAGATCTTCAAGAAGCCCCGCGGCTGGACCGCGGGGAGGGGTCAGGTGAGAGCTAGTAGCGGGGAAGTAACGATCCCCGGAGGCCAGCTCCGGGGCATTCATGGAGATGAGGGGATGTCGCGTTGAGTAGCGGGCAAGTCAATGACCCCGGAGTCAAGCTCCGGGGCATGAGCGGAACGATCGCTTCGCCCACGAATCGGCGCCGAAACGGCGAGATCACATGGCCCACAGATACACACAGAAAAGGCGGGATGGGCACAGATTCAATAAGGAAAATCTGTGGAGATCCCGCCGTTGGCCGTGAAAATCTGTGTGCTATTCTCTGCTTTTGGCAGCGCTCGTTAATAATTTCGTCTTTCCCGATTCACAACCAACGAGTTGACTAGGAGCGAACATTGCTCATTTATCTCGATGCGTGTTGTTTGAACCGGCCGTTTGATGATCAGTCACAGGAACGCATTCGCCTGGAATCAGAGGCCGTGCTGCTCATTCTCTCACGATGTGAGGAGGGAATATGGAAATTGCTGGCGAGCGATGTCCTTGACTTTGAGATTTCTCGCATTCCCGATGAGGAGCGGCAGCAAAAAGTTATGCTCTTGATGTCGCTGGCGGCATCCAGAGTCGAGATCAGTAGGCGAGTTGAGCGCCGGGCTGCCTTCTTAGCCGATCGTCGGTTTGGAGCCTACGATGCTCTACATCTCGCCTGTGCGGAGGAAGGCGGATATTTTTCTCACCACGGATGATCGCTTATTGCGCAAGACCCGCAGGCATCGTAAGGTATTGGGAGTGAAGGTGATGAATCCTCTTCGCTGGCTCATTGAGGTGACCGAATATGAGAATGCGGCAGATGACGCTCTCCGAGATTAGACGACAAGGTCTGGAGGCGCTCGCCGAGGCGCTTGGTCCGGTGGGAATGGTGCGGTTTCTCCAGCAATTCGAACTGGGGGTGGGCGATTACACTCGCGAGCGTCAGCGCTGGCTCGAAGGGGTTCGTCTGGAGACAGTGATCAAAGAGATCAAGGAGCGAAAAAGGCGTGCGGCACGGGAGTAGCAGCTTTCTGGTTGTGGGCGATTAGAGGAATGGCCCACGGATGGACACAGAAACAGCGGGATGGGCACAGAACTTCGAGAAGCCCCGCGGCTGGTCGGTGGGGAGGCGTCGGTTGGGAGCTCGTGTAGCAGCTTTTTCACCCCCTTGGGGAGGCCCCACCGCTGGTCGGTGGGGAGGGTCATTTGCTGGCTAGTTGACGACGGTTCTTCCCCCTTTTGGGGAAGCCCCGCGGCTGGACCGCGGGGAGGAGTCAGTTGGCAGCTCGTGTAACGAGGAAGTAACGATCCCCGGTGACCAGCACCGGGGCATTCATGGAGATGAGGGGATGCCGCGTTGAGTAGCAGGCAAGTCAATGACCCCGGAGTCAAGCTCCGGGGCATGGGAGGAAGCCCCGCGGCTGGTCGGTGGGGAGGGGTCAGTTGGCAGCTCGTTGATGGCGGCTTTTTCACCCCCTTGGGGAGGCCCCACCGCTGGTCGGTGGGGAGGGTCAGTTGCCGGCTAGTTGACGACGGTTCTTCCCCCATTTTGGGAAGCCCCGCGGCTGGACCGCGGGGAGGCGTCAGTTGAGAGCTGGTAGCGGGGAAGTAACGATCCCCGGAGGCGAGCTCCGGGGCATTCGTGAGTGGGGGATGTCGCATTGACTAGCTAGCAAGTCACGGACCCCGGAGTCAAGCTCCGGGGCATGGAGCGGAACGATCGCTTCGCCCACGGATCGGCGGCGAAACGGCGAGATCAAATACTCCACAGATACACACAGAAGAGGCGGGATGGGCACAGATTCGATGAGGGAAATCTGTGGAGATCCCGCCGTTGGCTGTGAAAATCTGTGTGCTATTCAAAAAGAGAAAAGCGAAAGATGAGCGAGAAACATAAGGATATCACCGAGCAAATCATTCGCGCTTTCTACAAGGTGTACAACACCCTGGGGTATGGGTTTCTGGAGAAAGTCTACGAGAATGCGTTGGCCATGGAGTTGCGGGAGAGGGGACTGCGGGTGGTGCAGCAATCGCCGATCAAGGTGTACTATGAGGGCGAGACGGTGGGGGAATACTTCGCCGATCTGCTGGTGGAAGATAAGGTCATCGTGGAATTGAAGGCGACTGACGGCATAGCCGGTGAGCATGAAGCGCAGTTGATCAATTATCTGAAAGCGACCGACATCGAGGTTGGGCTGCTATTGAATTTTGGGGCGGAGCCGGGGATTCGGAGGAAAGTGTTTGACAATGCATTGAAACGGGTACGAAACTGAGAGGCGAGATCAAATGGGACACGGATGAACACAGAAACGGCGGGATGCCCACAGATCAAATGGCCCACAGATGGACACAGAACAGGCGGGATGCACATAGATCCAATGAGGAAAATCTGTGGAGATCCCGCCGTTGGCCGTGCCGATCTGTGTGCTATTAATGGTCCACAGATACACACAGGAGAGGCGGGATGGGCACAGATTCAATAAGGAAAATCTGTGGAGATCCCGCCGTTGGCTGTGCCGATCTGTGTGCTATTCAGGAAAATGGTCCACAGATACACACAGGAGAGGCGGGATGGGCACAGATCAATAAAGTGAGGAGGAAAATCTGTGGAGATCCCGCTTTTTGCTGTGCCAATCTGTGTGCTATTCAAGCCCGTTGATGAATGCCGGCTTTCTCCCCACTCTGTGGTATACTCATACGATGAAGGTCGCCAAAACCTATACGCTCTCACCAGAGGCGCGATCGGAGATTCGCGCCGCCATCGCTCGTTCACTGGGCGAAGAGCGAGCCGTTCAATTGGCCTACCTGTTTGGTTCCTTTCTGTCTGATGACGGCTTCAACGATATCGATCTCGGCATCCTCATCGATGAAACCGAAGTGCCCGATGAGCGTCAACGCTTTCAATATCAATTGCAGCTCGGCGTGCAATTGGAGCGAGACATCGGCTATCCGGTCGATGTCGTCATCCTCAATGAAGCGTCGCTCGCGCTGCGATTTCGCGTGGTGAGCGAAGGGGAGGTGCTCGTCTGTCGGGATGAACAGCAGCGGGTGGCCTTCGAAGTGCGCACGCGGGCGCTGTTTTTCGATTTCTTGCCGCATTTGACTTTCTACTATCAGAAGCTCGTACTGGCGCGGTGAACCGGTGAATCCCGTCGATAAAGTCAAGATCACCGACCTGTTTCAGGAACTCCGCAAGGCGGTGAATATTCTCCACCAGTTGAGGCGGACGCCGGAGGAGGCGTTTCTGGCCAGCTTCGAGAAAATCGGCAGTGCGCGATACTTCTTCATCGTGGCCATCGAATCGGCTATTGATATCTGTAATCACATCATCGCCGCACAGAGACTGGGTCAGCCCAAAGAATACGCCGAGGTCTTTCGGGTGATGGGCGAAGCGGGCATTTTCCCTCCGGATTTCGTGCAGGAATTGGAGGAAATGGCGCGGTTCAGAAATCTGCTCGTTCACGTGTATGCTCGAGTTGATGATCGAAGGGTCTATGAGTTGTTGGAGACACGGCTGTCGGATTTCGAGCGGTTCGAGTCGGGCATCCGGGAGTATCTCGCTAAGATAGGTGACGAATGAGCGCCGTACAGATGAATGGGCCACAGATGAACACAGAAAAAGCGGGATGAGCACAGATCTTCGAGAAGTCCCGCGGCTCGTCGGCGGGGAGCTGTCAGGTGGGCAGCTCGTTGATGGCGGCTTTTTCACCCCCTCGGGGAGGCCCCACCGCTGGTCGGTGGGGAGGGTCATTTGCTGGCTAGTTGACGACGGTTCTCTCCCCCTTCTGGGAAGCCCCGCGGCTGGACCGCGGGGAGGGGTCAGTTGAGAGCTAGTAGCGGGGAAGTAACGATCCCCGGAGGCCAGCTCCGGGGCATTCATGGAGATGAGGGGATGTCGCGTTGAGTAGCTAGCAAGTCACGGACCCCGGAGTCAAGCTCCGGGGCATGAGCGGAACGATCGTTTCGCCCACGGGTCGGCGCCGAAACGGCGAGATCAAATAGTCCACAGATACACACAGGAGAGGCGGGATGGGCACAGATTCAATAAGGAAAATCTGCGAAGATCCCGCTGTTGGCCGTGAAAATCTGTGGGCTATTAATGGGTCACGGATGAACACAGGAGAGGCGCGATGGGCACAGATTCAATGAGGGAAATCTGTGGCGATCCCGCCGTTGGCTGTGCCGATCTGTGAGCGATTAGATAATCGGGCTATGGAACGGTTTCCTTTCGTCACCATCATCATGCCCGTCCGCAACGAAGCAGGATTCATCGAGCGAAGCCTCCGCGCCGTCCTCGATCAAGATTATCCACAAGGTCGAATGGAAGTGATCATCGCCGACGGGATGTCCGACGACGGGACGAGGGGGATCATCCGGCGAGTGTTAGAAAGCCGGCAGGTCGGCGAGTTGAAGGACGGTGAGAGGGCGACTCGGTCCAATATCCCCGTGCGAATCATCGATAATCCCGGGCGGATCGTGCCCACCGGTCTGAACGCAGCTCTGCGAGAGGCCCGAGGCGATGTCATCATTCGTGTGGATGGACATGCGCTCATCCCACACCGATATGTTCGAGAGTGTATAGAATGGCTCATGAAAACAAATGCCGACTGTGTTGGGGGGGCGGTTCGATCCATAGGAACTGGCTGCCTGGGGAGAGCCATTGCGAGAGCAATGAGTTCTCCATTCGGCGTCGGCGGATCCCGCTTCCGGACGGCACAAGCCGACGGAGAAGTTCGTTTGACCGATACGGTCCCGTTCGGCGCCTATCGTCGAGAGGTATTTGAGCGAATAGGATTATTCAATGAACATATGGTCCGTCATCAGGACTACGAGTTCAATTACCGGCTGCGAAAAGCCGGTGGGCGCATCCTCCTGCTCCCCTGGTTAAGGGCAGAGTATTACGTTCGATCCACGCTTCGAGGGCTATGGCGACAGTATTGGCAGTATGGCATCTGGAAAGGTCGATTTGTGAGAGCGCATCCCGATTCTCTCAAACTCCGCCATCTGATTCCACCACTGTTCGTCTTGGCGGTTTTCATCGGATGCGTGCTGGGATTGATCGTGCCCGAGGGGGAACTTCTCCTGGAGTTCGTGCTCGGAGCATACGCCACGTTCCTTCTCGTGGCCACCGTCGTCTTATGGACTGGGGGAAGGGTAGGGCTCAGGTGCGGCCTCCTCATTCCCGTCGTCCTGGCCTGCCTCCATACGAGCTACGGACTCGGAATCTGGTATGGACTCTTCTCCCACAAAATGAGCGCTCAGGGACAGCCTGAGTTGACGGCACATCACGGGTAGGGAACGACAACGTATTTTCCTTCCGTGATGTTCATCGTCGGCTTGTCTCGAGCTCTCTCCCTACGAGAGTGCAACGAAGTTTCAGCAACGCCGTGTAGGAGTTAGAGATAAGGGACTCTCAACGTCCTCTCACCGAGTGAACGGTGAGTGTGAATACAGCGAGGAGGTGAACATGACCAGTCATCCTGTGGGTGTGGCGCATTCTCGTTCGGCGGCAGAAGTCCCTCGGAAGGCAGGGAAGAGGCGGATCTCGCTACCCAGCCTCGGTCTCCGGTTCTCCGAACGGAAACTGTTACTTCTTTTCTTCGATGTGATCTCTGTCAACGCGGCACTCTATCTGGCACTGACCGTGCGACCGGATGTGGAGATGACCCGGGGTATCATCGTGCACCAATTCCTTTGGTTCATCACCGTCAGCGGCATCTGGATCACCATGGGTGTGATCCTCAACGTTTATGATTTGGCTCGCGCAGCCAATGGCTTACGCTCAGCGTGGGTGGCCAGTGGAGCCGCTTTGTTGACCGGATTGATTTACCTGTTCATCCCTTTCATCACCCCGGAATTGCCCGGTCGGCGATTGGAAGCCTTGGTGTTTCCTTTGCTGGCCAGTATGGGTGTCGCCGCCTGGCGAATTATCTATGCTCAGGTGTTCGTACAACCGGTTTTCCAACAGCGAGCCTTGGTCATCGGTGCCGGTTGGTCGGGTCAGACGTTGGCCCGTGCTCTCACCAACATCAATGAGAGAGGCGGGGAGAACAGCGCCGGTATCGGATATCAACTGCTCGGTTTCATCGACGACGATGAGCGAAAACAGGGACTGAGCGTGGAAGGTATTCCCGTTCTCGGCACCCGGCGGGATCTCGTCGAGCTGGTTCGCCAATTGAAACCGGATGAGCTCATTGTGGCCATTACTAATCCGCAACAGATCCACATGGAGCTCTTTCAAGCCATCCTGGATTGTCGCGAGATGGGCATTCCCATTACGACGATGGCGACGCTCTATGAAGAGCTCACTGGGCGGGTTCCCGTGGAGCATGCGGGACGCAATCTCCATGTCGTCATGCCTCTGAATGAACCTGCCGTGCACCGCCTTTATATGCTGGTTCGGCGTATTATCGACTTATTAGCTGGAGTTTTCGGGTGCATTCTCACTGGTCTCATTGCACCGATCATTTGGCTGGCGAACAGATTCACCTCGCCCGGCCCACTGTTCTATCGTCAGGCTCGTGTAGGACGATCCGGGCGGACGTTCATGCTCATCAAGTTTCGATCTATGGTCGTTGATGCTGAGAAGGAGATGGGGGCCGTCTGGGCTTCGGAAGCCGATCGACGAGTGACGCCGGTGGGACGCATCTTGCGGAAAACTCGATTGGACGAACTGCCTCAATTCTGTAATGTGTTGAAAGGAGAGATGACGCTCATCGGTCCCAGGCCCGAGCGACCGGAATTCGTCGCTCAACTGGATCAGCAAATCCCGTTCTATCGTGTGCGTCACGCCGTAAAGCCGGGACTGACCGGCTGGGCTCAGGTCAAGTATCGCTATGGCGCGTCGGTTAATGATGCGCTGATCAAACTACAGTACGATCTCTATTACATCAAGCATCAGGGACCTTATCTCGATCTTTTAATCCTGTTGAAGACAATTCAAGTGATTCTGGGGTTGAAAGGGCGATGACGGCGGGGAATCGCCCACCACGGCGAACGGCGGGGAATAGACCACAGATTGTCACAGCGAGCGGCGGGATGCTCACAGATTTTCATCCCTTATGTGATCCGTGGTGATCCGGCCGTTTCTGTGTGCATCCGTGTGCCATTACAGAATCGCCCACAGGTTGACACGGCGAACGGTGGGATTCTCACAGATTTTCATCCCTCATGAGATCTGTGGTGATCCGGCCGTTTCTGTGTGCATCCGTGTGCCATTACAGAATCGCCCACAGATTGTCACAGTGAACGGCGGGATTGCCACAGATTTCTTCCTCCTTTATTGATCTGTACTCATCCCGCCTTTCCTATGTTCATCCGTGTCCCATTTGATCTCGCCGTTTCGGCGCCGATTCGTGACCGAGGTGACCGTTCCCCGCCAGGCCCCGGAGCTGGTCTCCGGGGTCGTTGACTTGTCAGCTAGTCGACGGGTCATCCATTCCACTGAGGAAAGCCCCGGAGCTGGCCTCCGGGGAGGTTACTTCCTCGCTACACTAACCGCCAACTGACTTCTCCCCGCGGACGAGCCGCGGGGCTTCCCCAAATGAGGGGAGAACCGCCGTCAACTAGCCAGCAAGTGAGTCTCCCCGCGGACGAGCCGCGGGGCTTCCCGAAGATCTGTGTCCATCCCGCCTTTTCTGTGTTCATCCGTGTGCCATTTGATCTCGCCGTTTCGGCGCCGATTCGTGGCCGAGGTGACTGCTCCACACTAAGCCCCGGAGCTGGTCTCCGGGGTCATTGACTTGTCAGCTAGTCACCCGCCACCGCCTCACCTCAGGAAAGCCCCGGAGCTGGCCTCCGGGGATGGTTACTTCCTCGCTACACTAACTGCCAACTGACTTCTCCCCGCGGACGAGCCGCGGGGCTTCCCCAAATGAGGGGAGAACCGCCGTTCAACTAGCCAGCAAGTGAGTCTCCCCACGGACGAGCCGTGGGGCTTCCCGAAGATCTGTGTCCATCCCGCCTTTCCTGTGTGCATCCGTGTGCCATTTGTGAATCGCCCACAGATTGACACAGCGAAAAACGGCATATTCACAGATTTCCCCCTCCTGTCCCCCGTCTCCCGTCTCCGGTCCCATATTCATCCGTGTCCCATTCGATCCCGCTGTGATTCAAGGAGCATTATTTCTCGTCCCCTGGCGTTAATGTGTGGTAGAATGATGAGCGAACTCGCTCTAGGATAGGATTGAGTTATGGAGACATTACAATTATCTGCTTCCATCAAGAAAATCTTGGAATCGGCGCCGGGGGAGAACCTCGAGCGGAAGATTTTCAACCTCGTCCTCAGCGATCTGGAGAGACGGCTGCATCTTTGCGCCGAGCGAATTCTGGAGTTCGAGAAGAAGTATGGCATGAGCTTCCCCGACTTTGAGCAGGCGTGGCGACGTGGTGAGATCGCCGAAAAACATTCACATGAAGTCGAGCGAGATTACATGGAATGGGAGAGTCTCGTGGATGAGCATCAGGTGGTCCTCGCACAACTGAGAAAAATCAAAGAGGAGATGAGGACCCGATCATGACCGGTTCGGTCGCAGAATTCTACGAGCAGTTGTGTGCCGCCCTCAACAAGCACCTCCCTTTTTCATCCCTCATGTGATCCGTGGTGATCCCGCCGTTTCTGTGTGCATCCGTGTGCCATTTTCTGAAGAACCCACAGATCGTCCACCTGGACGATCTCAAGCCCGCCTTTTTGAATCTCCCGACCGAAGAGCCATAGCCACTCGATGTCCCAACACCGAACGGAGTGTGGGTCTGAATCACCGGGCTGGCTTTGGTTTCAATCGGCGCCCTAATCGACGCGCCGTCTGGCTCGCTCGTTCGTATTGCTCAGCCGTCGCGCCGATGTCAATGCCCCGTTTCTGCGCCAGACGCTGTACATCGTAGACGCTCCACTCGAGCGCTGCCGCCGCCTGGGACAGCGTTAATCGTCCTTCGGACAGTAACTTCAGCACGTACTCCTCGGCGCCGGCGTAGAGCCACTGCCTGAGCGCCGTCGCTTTGTCGGTGCGCTCTTCTTTGCTTTTGAGTTCGGCGAGTTCGATCAAGCCGGCCGGAATCCGTAGTGGGTATGCTTTCTTGCTCATCATGAGTTCCTTTCTCGTCGTTGCACATCCTGACGCGCTCGCTCATATTGCTCATCGCGGATGTAAGGCCTCAGTTTCTCCAGGGCGGCCTTCGCCCGCCTCCGGGAGAGGATGTCCCTTTCGACCAAGAGCACGAGGACGGCCGCCGGTGTGAGATACGGGACGTTATGGCTGTCCAGCCAGTTTAAGAATTTCTGGTCGTCGCTCACGATGGCATCGGCGCCCTCGCTGAAGTAGAGCCGCAGAGTTTCCTGCTCCCCAGGGCCGAGCCGGATCCCTTTCAGGATGTGATCGGCGGGCGTCCGGGCCTTGGGTCGTTTCTGGGTCACCTGCCGGGTGATGATCTCCTCGATTTCGAGGGCGTCGGGCTAGCCCCGGACTTTCCCCTCCTGGACGACCTCTCGAAAGACCTCTGGGCCAATCAGAATCTCAGCCTGTTGAGCCAGTAGTTCCAGGACGCCAGCCTTATTGAGCTTGATCATTCCATCGGCGTCAACGACGAATCTCATTCAGATACATGAATGTACATTATTCTACAAGAGAACACAAATCGAGTTCTGATATAGAATCGCCCACAGGTTGACACGGCGAAAAGCGGGGAATAGCGCACAGATTGTCACAGCGAACGGCGAGGAATCGCCCACAGGTTGGCACGGCGAGCGGCGGAATCTCCACCGATTTCTTCCTCTCTTTATTGATCTGTGCTCATCCCGCCTTTTCTGTGTTCATCCGTGTCCCATTTTCCTGAATAGCACACAGATCAGCACAGCGAACGGCGGGATTCTCACCGATTTCTTCCTCTCTTTATTGATCCGTGTCCATCCCGCCTTTTCTGTGTTCATCCGTGTCCCATTTGATCTCGCCGTTTCGGCGCCGATTCGTGACCACGGTGGCTTCCCTTCCATGAGCCGGCGAGCCGAGCCCAGATCATGCTGAGCTTTGATCAGCCAATTCCGAATCTCAGCGCGTTTCTCTTCGCTCATACAGAACCCGACCCTTTTCCTTGACCGTGTGGGCCAACGATGTCACCACGCGCGCCTGTCGCTCGAATTCCTCACGAGTCAGCACCAGGAGATCTTTGGACACGCCAATCGCGCCCACACAGGCGTAAGCTCGTTGCTCACGGCGATAGGCCGGTTCGGAGGAGTCAGAGACGATGATCATGATGTCCAGATCGCTCCCTGGCCGCGGTTCACCATAGACATGTGAGCCGAAGAGGATGATTTGTTCCGGTTGGAATTCATCGACCAGGCGCCGAACAATCTCGTCCAGACGCTCGGCCAGGACGCCGCCATCGTGATTCTTGATGACGCTCCCTGGTATTCGTCGCGAGCTTTTCACAAAGCAGAGTATGCCTTTCCGATCGCCGCCGGTCAACCGGGTTCAGCCAAAAGCGGGGAATAGATCACACGCCCGGCCCTCCATCCCCCCTCTCCCGTCCCCGGTCCTGACGGAGACCGACGACCGGCGACCGGAGCCAGAAAGCTGCTCCTCCCGTCTCCGGTCCCATCCCTCTAATCGCGCACAGATTGGCACAGCCCACGGCGGGGAATTGCCCACAGATTGTCACAGCGAACGGCGGGATCTCCACCGATTTCTTCCTCTATTGATCTGTGCTCATCCCGCCTTTCCTGTGTTCATCCGTGTGCCATTTTCCTGAATAGCACACAGATCAGCACAGTGAACGGCGGGATTGCCACAGATTTCCCCTCCCGTCCCCGGTCCAACTCCCCATCTCCCGTCCGCTATGCCATTCTACATCCTCTGACGTCCGCGCATCACTTTCCACACTATTCGCAACGGCCGGAGTAGCCAGTAGAACGGTGCCAGCCACGTCGGAAGCCGAAGCTCTTGAAAGTCTGTAGGACTCGGCGTCATCAACGTCCATACCACATACCGCCATCGATTCCGCCACGGCCTGATGAACGCGAGATACGCTCGATGAATCTCAACGTTCGATGACGGCATTCGGTGACGGGGGAAACCCCATCGCCTGACGATCTCCAAGAGCGCATCGTGTTCCATGAGCGCCGAGATGGTGGGAGATCGAAGCGGTTCTCCCCCGAACAGGCGCTCGACCAGTCGCAGGCTGACGCCGACGACGTCGATGATGCCCAACGCTCGCGCCCGCGCGTCAATCAGCGACCAGTCGAGTCGTTGACCATACTGACGGAGAAACTCGTTCACATCGCAGATCCATTGCAGCGACGCCCAAAGATGCTTCCAGGCGTGCAAACAGAGGGCCAGAAACTGCATCTCCGGCGACATCCGGTAGATGGAAACGCCGTCGAACGCCGTCGGCGAAGCGTCTCGCCAGATCAACTCGGGATCGAGTCCCGCGATCATCGTCGGTGGGAGAATGTTCCAATGGAGTTCTACCTGAAAGGCCATACCATCTTCCGAGCGGCGAATGAAATTCAGCTCGCAATTGGATCGGAGATAGATGCGCTCCTCGGCCGGATTCATGGCGAATTGAGGCCAATAGTCGAGCGCGAGGAGCAGACCCTTGACCTTGGGAACGTCTTCCCCTCGAATGAGAAAATCCAGATCGCAAGAGACGCGCAACGTGACATCTCCATAGAGCGTCTCGGCGAGCACCGGCCCTTTATAGGGGATGGCGGGTATGCCGTCCCGGTAGAATCGCTCCACCAGGCGAAGCAGTTCCTGTTTGTAGAGGAGGTTGCGGGCACCGTTTTGATACGTCTCCGATTTCAGCCGGGACAGGATGGGCGATGGGATGAGATCGGACGAGCATCGCCGCAATGTGCGGTAAACCAGTGGATAGACCCGATGGGCCAGGACCTGATTGAGGAAGCGCTCCCAATCGAGATCGCTCTGCAGGAGTTGCACCATGCGCCGTTCGACGTCGGGGGAGAGATCTTTTCTCGCCGCCAGGAGGATGAGTTGATCCTCGGGGCTGAATTCATCGAGCGTGTGAGAGTGCGAATCGCTCGCGTTCATCGTCCTCGTCTGATGATTCATCATACAGTGCTCGGTGCGAGAGACGTCAAGGCTGAGGCGACCGCGCCAAGCCCCGGAGCTGGACTCCGGGGTCCCTGACTTGCCCGCTAGTCACCCACCACCGCCTCACCTCAGGAAAGCCCCGGAGCTGGCCTCCGGGGATGGTTACTTCCTCGCTACACTAACCGCCACCTGACTTCTCCCCGCGGACGAGCCGCTGGGCTTCCTGAAGATCTGTGATGATCCCGCCGTTTCTGTGTCGATCGGTGTGCCATTACAGAATCGCCCACAGAGTGACACGGCGAGCGGCGGGGAATAGCACACAGATGGTCACAGCGAAAAGCGGGATATCCACAGATTTCCCCTCTTGTCCCGTCTCCCATCCCCGGTCTGATTCTCCATTCCCCGTCTCCATGTGTATTTAACCGACCAATCGGGGTTGACGCCCGTCCAGAAACGTCATACCATTGCTCAGAAAGCTCACGAACATGATCAGATGTGCGACGATGCGCTGAGGACGTTCATGCGGAGGAGCGGTGAGGAATGAACGAACGACCGGAAGACGATCGCCAGGACCGGTTGCTCTGGCCTCAGTTCTTCGACGAACCGGCCGAGGAAGAGGCTTTCGATTTCTGGCGCTACTGGCGCATCGTCCGCAATCGCCTCTGGCTCATCGTCGGCGCCACGCTGGCCGTATTCACCATCGCGGCCATCAAAGTCTACCGCACGCCTCCGGTCTACGAAGCCATGGGCACCATCGCCATCCAGCCGGCGCGCCAGCAGGTGCTTCCCGGATTTCAGGGATTCACCCCCGCCGAGCAGACTTACTACGAAGGCATCGTCATTCAGATGCAATTGGATCTCCTGAACACTCGGAGCCTGGCCTGGAAAGCGATTCAAAAGTTGGCCGAGAAATATCCCCAATTCGCCGTCTCATCGGTCACCACCGAGGAAGGACGGAAGCGCAAGCAACAACTCATCGACCGGTTTCGCAGCGGATTGAAGATCGAGAAGCCGGAAGATCGCCTGTTTGGTAAGCGCGTCATCACGCTGCGGTACCGGTCCACCGATCCGCAATTCGCCGCCGACGCCCTCAATACGTTGATGGAGACGTTCGTCGAACAGAATAAACAAACCAACGTGGAAGCCGTGGAAGAGGCCGCCGAGTGGTTGACCAAAGAGCTGGCCAAGCTGGAGAATAAGCTGGAGAAATCGAAGAAAAAACTGCTCGCCTATCAGCAGAACGCCGAACTCCTCTCGCTCGGCGAAGCGACGAGCAATCCGGCGCTGGAGCGCTTCAGCACGTTGAACGCTCAACTGGCGCAGGCCGAAGCCGATCGCCTCAACGCCGAGATCCTCTATCGCCTCGCCCGTCAAGGGGGCGTGGACGCTTTGCCCGAGGATGTCCACGATCCCGTCCTCGATCGATTGAGGCAGGAGCGCGCCGGACTGGAGGCCAAGCTCTCCGAACTGCTGGGCATCTATCAGGATAACGCGCCGCCGGTGGAGCAGATCAAAGCGCAGATGGCCGCCGTCGATCGCCGCATCGAAGAGGCCAAGCGGGCGCTCATCGAGAAGCTGGAGAAACAGTATCGCGTGGCCGACGAGCGCGTTCAAGCGCTCAGCGAAGCCGTCGAGAAGCAACGCGCCGAGATCCTCAAACAGAATCGCGGGGAACTGGAATTCAGCCTCCTCAAACGGGAATCCGAGGTCGATGAGAAATACTTCGAGATGCTCGCCGAGCGCCTGCGGCAGGCGCAATTCATGCGTACGCTCACGCCGCGGAGTAACATTCGCATCGTGGATCGCGCCGAAGTGCCCCTGCATCCGGCGGGGTCCGACAGCCTGACGCTGCTGTTGGCCGTATTGATCGGTCTGGCCATCGGCGTGGGCGTGGCTTTCTTGTTGGAATTCATCGACGATCGCATCAAGACGGTGGAAGAAGTGGAGACGTTGCTCAAATTGCCCAATCTGGGCGTCATTCCCCTGGCGAACGGGGACGAGGGCTTATTGCGCGGTCGGAAGCGGTCGACAGCACCACTCATTCTGGGGAGCCCGGAGAACGGGGATGTGACCTTCGCCGAGGCCTATCGGACGTTGCGCACGTCGGTGCTCCTCTCATCGGCCAATCGACCGCCTCGCACCATCGTCATCACCAGTTTCGAGGCCGAAGTCGGCAAGAGCACGACGGCGGCCAATATGGCCATCGCTCTGGCGCAGGCGGGCAAACACGTCCTGTTGATGGAAGCCGATATGCGGCATAATGGGCTCACCCGAACGTTCAATATTCCAGAAAGAGCCGGGTTGAGCACCTATCTCTCGTCCGAGGAGGAATCGCCCACGCTGTGTCGCGATTGTGGCGTGAAGGGGTTGGATTTCCTCTCTTCGGGACCCATCCCACCGAATCCGTCGGAGTTGCTCAGTTCCGAGCGCTTGCCGGCGTTGATCGAGTCTATGGCCGAGCAGTACGATCATGTCATCATCGATACGCCGCCGGTGGGCATTGTGGCCGATGGATTGATCCTGGCGGCGCTGGCCGATGGCGTGATTCTGGTAGTGAAAGCCGAGGAGACCTCGCGGCGAGGCATCAAACGGGTGAAAGAGGCTCTGCGGCAGGTGAACGCGCGCATTCTCGGCGTCGTCGTCAATGCCGTCGATGTGCGGCGCCACGGCGATGGGTATTACGGCTATGGGTACGGGTACGGATACGGGTATTATCATCAACGTCAGGAGACCTCGAAGCCACCGGATGAGCCCGGGAGTTGATTCTCCGTTGGGAAACTGTCGCGCAAGTGTTTCCTGGATGAACGAATATGTGCGAGAGAGGTTCCGGGAGTTGATCCTCCCTTGGAAGCCGACAAGGGAGAACTCCGGTCACTGCGATTCCCGGTTGTGAGAGAAGTTTCGGGAGTTGATTCTCCGTTGGGAAACTGTCGCGCAAGTGTTTCCTGGATTGTGCGAGAGAAGTTTCGGGAGTTGATTCTCCGTTGGGAAACTGCTGCGCAAGTGTTTCCTGGATTGTGCGAGAGAAGTTTCGGGAGTTGATTCTCCGTTGGGAAACTGCTGCGCAAGTGGCATCTTGCGTTCTGTCCCTCTTGGAGGCTTTTCCCCACATAGTGGAAGCCCCACGGCTGGTCCGTGGGGAGGGATCAGTTGCCGGCTAGTTGACGACGGTTCTTCCCCCTTTTGGGGACGCCCCACAGCTCGTCTGTGGGGAGAGTTCAGTTGCAGCTAGTCCAAGGCGCTTTCCTCCTCTTTGGGAAGCCCCACATCGTCTGTGGGGAGCCATCAGTTGCCAGCTAGTTGATGACGGTTCTTTCTCCTTTTTGGGGAAGCCCCGCAGCTTGACTGCGGGGAGGAGTCAGTAGCGAGCTTGAGTAGCGGGGAAGTAACGATCCCCGGAGACCAGCTCCGGGGCATTCATGGAGTGTGGGGATGTCGCGGTGACTAGCTAGCAAGTCAGGGACCCCGGGGGCGAGCCCCGGGGCCTGGAGGGAGGCCCCGCGGCTGGTCCGTGGGGAGCAATCAGTTGCCAGCTAGTTGATAAGCTAGTTGATAACAGTTCTTCCTCCTTTTTGGGGAAGCCCCACGGCTGGTCCGTGGGGAGCAATCAGTTGCCAGCTAGTTCAGGGCGTTTTTTACTCCCCTGGGGAAGCCCCACGGCTGGTCCGTGGGGAGGAGTCAGTTGTGATCTAGTCCACGACGCCTCTCCCTCCACGAGGGAAGCCCCGCGGCTCGTCCGCGAGGAGGTTCACGTTGCGAGCTAGTTCACGACAGCCCCCCTCCTCCTGGGAAAGCCCCGCGGCTGGACCGCGGGGAGGAGTCAGTAGCGAGCTTGAGTAGCAGGGAAGTAACCATCCCCGGAGGCGAGCTCCGGGGCATTCAAAAAGTGGGGGATGCGGTATAGACTAGCAGACAAGTCAATGACCCCGGAGTCAAGCTCCGGGGCTTGAGAAGCCCCGCGCGGGGAGGCTCACTTGTCGGCTAATTGTTTTCACACGAGGGAAGCCCCGCGGCTCGTCTGCGGGAGATTCACGTTGCGAGCTAGTCCAAAGGGCCTCTTCCTCCACGAGGGAAGCCCTGCCGCTCGTCTGCGGGGAGAAGTCAGTTGCGAGCTAGTCCAAAGGGCCTCTTCCTCCACGAGGGAAGCCCCGCGGCTCGTCCGCGGGGAGGAGTCAATTGTCAACTCATTTTGACTCCCCCTTCGAGCCACAAAAACCCGACGCCGTTGCACGCGCCAAGACACCACTCCGCGCCTGTAATGAAGATCAACTTCATCTTGACTTTCCTCGAAGGGCATCATATAATTCGGGCTGTGCAGGTGAGCTTCCCGGTGGTACTACAGGGGGAGATTTAACAGAACGGGGGAGCAGTCAAATGAAAAGAAAACGGCACGTCACACTACCTTCCTTGATAGCAGTTGTCGTGGCATTGGGGGCTATCACTGTGTGGAGTCAATCTGACTCCAAAGCCACCCCGTTCGGTGAGTTGCTGACCAATGGTCGATTCGTGCTCGTCAACGGTGCGCCCGCCGGGCGAGGGAGCACCATTTTCAACGACAGCGAGATTCGAACCGGAGATACCACGGCGTTCATCAATATCCTTTCCGGTGGCGGCGTCCTCTCCATCGCTCCCGGCTCGCGAGTCAAAATCACTCGTCGGCAGGCGCGAATTATCGCCGAAGTGCTTCAAGGCTCGGTGACCGTTCGCAGCCGACTCGCCTCCACGGTCATCGCTCCGGATCGGATCATCGAATCGGAGCCCAACAACCTTTACACCGTCTCCGTGCTCGATTCGGGGACCAAAGTGGAGAGCCTGTTGAAATCGGTCAAAGTCGCCGTGACCAATGGCGTCACCGAAACCATCGCCGCTCAAGCCAGTCAAGCCCTCACCGATGTGGTCGCTCCCGTGGGCACTCCCAAGCCCTCACCGGTGCAACAAGGGCCGGTGACCGATCGAGGGGAGAACTGCTTCGTCGACGTTCGATGTAAACGAATCGGGACGCGATTGGAAGTCAGAGGAGAGGTCACCTGTGGGGGAACGCCGGTCGCCGGCGTTCAGGTCCAGATGCGCGTCATTTTGACCGACCGGACGGTGCTCGGCCCGTTCACCACGACCACTAATGCTACCGGCGATTACTTCTTCGATCCCGACGCTCCGGGCAACGCGGCGCTCAAGAACGTGACGACCGGAGGAATCGCCACCGTTCAGGCGCAAGAATGCGGCGATGATTGCGCCATCGCCACGGATTCCACCGGTAATCGATGCCAGTTCCTGTAAGCGGCCGAGACTTCGGTCGCCGCAGCCGCTGACGTTCGGGCTATGATGAGCGGCCGGAGATGATCGATGGAATCGGTGGTCATCGCCATCGGAGCATGCATCGGAGATAGTGGCTCCCCGTCACGACATCCTCGACCAGACTGACGTGGTCGAGGATTTTTTGTGCTCGTCCCTCGACCGGGATTCCAGGAATCGGTCATAAGCTCTGCGCTCACCACCGAGGACGAACGGTGACGGAACATAAAGCGCTATCCCGCACCACGTCGTTTGAAAGCGCCCGCCGCCGAGCGAACCCGGAGGCCCTTTGATGGGCATGGCATCGCGCCGCCATGAGCGGGCCACAAACCACCGATGATGAACCGAGAACGCCTCATCATCTGGATCGATCGCTCGAGCCTGGCCACGCTCCTCTTCCTCCTGATCATCATTCCCATTCACAGCATGAACGTCGAGTGGGCGATGGGGGGCGTGCTCGTGCTCGTTTCGCTTCGGATTGTGGAAGCCGCGCTCGTCAAGCGCCTCATCCTCCCCTGGTCGCCGCTTCATTGGATCGTGCTGGCTTTCCTGGCCTTCTGTTTGGTTCAACTCCTGCCTCTGCCGTTCTCCGCGCCGCCGTGGTCGTTCGGTCACTCGTTCGATGGCTTGCCGGCGGACCTCACGCGCTGGTCGTATCTCACCGTCGATCGACAGGCTACGGTGGAAGCCGTCCGGCGGCTGGCGATACTCGTGGGCATCTTCGTTCTCGTTCCGATTATCATAAGCACGCCCGGACGGCTGCGCCTGCTGGTCAATTGGCTCATCGGCGTGGGATTCTCTATCGCCATCCTCATGATCTTGAATCGATTCTCTCCGCCCAATCAGCCCCTGCTCGGCGGAGCCTGGCCGCTGGGCTTCTATTTTCGCCAGCTCGAATATCCCGGCCTGCTGGAGATGCTCTTTCCGCTGCCCGTGGCCATGGTCTTCGCCCGCGGCGCGCGCCGCGATCAGGTGATCCTCTACGGATTCGCCGGCGTGGTCATCGGCGTCGTCGTGGCCACGGCCGTGACTCAAGGGAGCCTCATGGTGCTCATCGCTGAGCTGGTGGCCTTCGGGTTGTTGAGTTTCTCGGGACGACGGCCATCCCGGTCGCTCAGTCCGCGGCGCGCGCGGGCGAGCCGTCTGTTGAATACTATCGGCGTGACCGTGTTCATCGCCGGGCTGCTGGCCGGCGTGGTCTGGACGGCGACGCGCCCCATCTCGCAGGAGATTTCCAAGGACGTCGAAGAGGAACTCCGGGGACTCCTGGCCATCGAAGGTCAACCCATCCAACGGGCCGAGTACGCTCGATTGGTCATGTGGAAGAACGGCCTCCGGATGTTCGCCGAGCATCCGCTGGCCGGCGTGGGATGGGGAGCGTTCGCCACCGGTTACGCGCGCTATGATACGGCGCCGGGGTTCCGTCGACTTCGCGCCGCCCATAACGATTACGTGCAACTGCTCGCCGAGACGGGATTGATCGGCGGGACGCTGCTCGCGCTGTTCCTCATCGCGCTGGTGCGATTGAGTCGGCGAGGGTGGGCCAGCCCGAGCCCCTTCGGGCGATCGGTGGCGCTGGGCGCCAGTCTGGGATGCTTCGGGATTCTGGTGCATGGATTGGTCGATTTCTATCTCCAATCGATGGCCAATGCCTTCATCTTCGCCGTGTTGGTGGCCGTGCTCGTCGTCGTTCGGCGGTTGGATATTCGCTATGGAACGGGCGGCGCGCGTCAGGGAACGGTGAGACGATGAACGGGAAGCGGTATCGGCGATTCTTGAGCTTCCGCGTCTCCGTGCTCGCGCTGGTGGTCGCGGCTGTGCTCGCCGGAGCGATATTCCGGGAGAGGGTATTGGGCCTGTGCGGTCAATATTTAGTGACCGAGGGCGCGTTAGAGCCCGCCGATGCCATCGTCGTGTTGAGCGGTGGCGTGCCCGAGCGCATTCTGGAGGCCATCGATGTGTACAAGGCCGGTTACGCGCCGCGGCTCATTCTCACGCGGGCGGAGAAGCCGGAGAATCTCGATCTGTTGCGATCGTTCGGTTTGGCGGCGCCCGAGGGGTATGAGATCAATCTTCACATCGCGCGGAAATCGGGCGTTCCCGATGAAGCCATCGTAGTTTTGGAACCGCGGGTGAATAGCACCTACATGGAGCTCAGCGTGGTTCGCGATTATTGTCTGCGTCAAGGGCTGCACTCGGTCATCATGGTGACGTCGAAATCGCACACGACGCGGGCGTATAAGATCTTCCATCATTTGGCGGACGGCCGCATTCGGGTGATCCCTCGCGCCAGCCGGTATGACACTTTTGATCCTGCGACGTGGTGGACTGAGCGGCGAACGGCCAAAGAGGTGTTGTTCGAGTATGAGAAGCTGGTGCATTACTACCTCATCGTGCTCACCGGAGGATGAATCCTTTGCCCCGTCCTGTGTGTGTGTTCGGAACGGGGCCGATTTTGTGCCTTACTGCCTCATCATGCTCACTGGAGGATGAGGAGGAGCGTAACGAGCCCTGGGGTCTGGAGGGAAGCCCCACGGCTGGACGGTGGGGAGGAGTCAGTTGCGAGTTTGACTAGCTGGCAAGTAACGATCCCCGGAGCCAAGCTCCGGGGCCTTCGTGGGGTGAGGGGATGTCGCGGTGAGTAGCGAGCAAGTCAGGGACCCCGGAGTCCAGCTCCGGGGCTTGGAGGGAGGCCCCACAGCTTGGCTGTAGGGAGGTTCAGATGTGAGCTAGTGGAGGGGCTTATCCCTCACCCCAGGGAAGCCCCACGGCTTGTCCGTGGGGAGGGGTCAATTGTGAGCTAGTCCACGACGCCTCTCCCTCCATGAGGGAGGCCCCGCAGCTTGACTGCGGGGAGGAGTCAGTTGAGAGCTTGGGTAGCGGGGAAGTAACGATCCCCGGAGGCGAGCTCCGGGGCATTCAAAAGAGTGAGGGATGTCGCGGAGACTAGCAGACAAGTCAGGGACCCCGGAGTCCAGCTCCGGGGCTTGAGAAGCCCCGCAGCTCGTCTGCGGGGAGGAGTCAGTTGTGAGCTAGTCCAGAGGGCCTCTTCCCACACGAGGGAAGCCCCGCGGCTTGTCCGTGGGGAGGAGTCAATTGTCAGCTAGTTTGACGATGGCTCTTCCCCCCTGGGAGGCCCCGCAGCTCGTCGGCGGGGAGGTTCAGATGCGAGCTAGTGGAGGGGCTCATCTCTCACCCCAGGGAAGCCCCGCGGCTTGTCCGTGGGGAGGGGTCAGGTGCGAGCGGGTGTAGCGGGGAAGTAACAATCCCCGGAGGCGAGCTCCGGGGCCTTCAGGGAGTGGGGGAAGTCGCGGTGACTAGCAGACAAGTCAGGGACCCCGGAGTCCAGCTCCGGGGCTTGAGAAGCCCTGCAGCTCGTCTGCGGGGAGGTTCAGATGCGAGCTAGTGGAGGGGCTCATCTCTCACCCCAGGGAAGCCCCGCAGCTCGTCTGCGGGGAGGCGTCAATTGTGAGCTGGAGTAGCGGGGAAGTAACGATCCCCGGTGACGAGCACCGGGGCCTTCAGGGAGTGAGGGAAGTCGCGGTGACTAGCAGACAAGTCAGGGACCCCGGAGTCAAGCTCCGGGGCTTGGAGGGAGGCCTCGCGGCTGGACGGCGGGGAAGGATCGGTTAGGAGCTAGTAGCAAGGAAGTAACGAACCTCGGCGGCGAGCTCCTGGGGTCTGGAGGGAAGCCCCACGGCTTGTCCGTAGGGAGGTTCAGATGCGAGCTAGTTCAAGGAGCTTTGCTCCCAGGCGGGAGAAGCCCCGCAGCTCGTCGGCGGGGAGGTTCAGATGCGAGCTAGTGGAGGGACTCATCTCTCACCCCAGGGAAGCCCCGCAGCTCGTCTGCGGGGAGGCGTCAGTTGTGAGCTTGAGTAGCGGGGAAGTAACGATCCCCGGTGACGAGCACCGGGGCATTCAGGGAGATGAGGGGAAGTCGCGGTGACTAGCAGACAAGTCAGGGACCCCGGAGTCCAGCTCCGGGGCCTGGAGGGAGGCCCCACAGCTTGGCTGTGGGGAGGTTCAGATGTGAGCTAGTGAAGGGGCTTATCCCTCACCCCGGGGAGGCCCCACGGCTGGTCCGTGGGGAGGAGTCAATTGTGAGCTAGTCCACGACGCCTCTTCCCTCACGAGGGACGCCCCGCCGCTCGTCCGAGCCGTCAGGTGGAAGCTCGTTTGCAAAATCGTTCGCTTGACATTGACTTGAGAACATCATCAGTTGTAAGCTGAAGAAAGCGGCTCATGACATAGCGGTCGGCGCGTGAGGAAAGCGTACCGTCAGCCCCCACATCGCTGAGGGGGACCAGAGAGCACATGAGCCCAAGGGAGGCTGAGATAGAACCAGTGGCTCAGAGGGAAGCACCTCATCGCACATGGTGATGGCGGTTACGACATCTGCCCATCAGCGTATGACGATGGGAATTCGTTATGAGTAATCCGTTCGCTCCAGCGACGCCATCAGTGGAGCGTTCGTCGAGCGAGAGATGTCTTGAACCATGATGCGTTAAGAAGCCACTGGACATTTCTAAATGGAGGGACACGATGGCGTGCTGCAAACGCAATGGCGAACCATCTCGGAATGGGCGATCTGCCGGGAGATCGGTCTTCCGGCTCAGAAATCAGCGCTGGCGATTCCTCGTCCATTCGGTTTCATTGCTGCTCATCGTCCCATCTCCAAAGGCGGGTTCTCCCTCGCTCGGTTCTACGACGATCCTGATCAATGAAGTTCTCGTCAATGCGGCCGGGTCCACGGAAGCGGCCAAGGAGTGGGTCGAATTGAAAAACGTGAGCGGCGCATCGCAAACGCTCAACGATTGGAGCATCGGAGATAAAGATAGCTGCGATAACTTCCCGGAAGTGACCATTCCGGCCGGGGACTCCCTCATCCTGGCCGGCGATCGCGCACAATTCCTGCAAGATCACCCTGGCTTTCAGGGTGCGGTCATCGGATTGAATGGCGCGGTTGGGAATGGACTGCGAAACGCTGGCGATCACGTCGCTTTGTTCAATGGCGCGGGCTGCACGGGCACCGAGATCGATTGCGTGCAGTGGGGAGATAACACGGGCTGTGCAAACTTCACTGAGGTCGATGGTGGTATTCCCTCTCAAGGGACCGATGATAAGACTATCGCCAGGGTGAACGACACGGACACCGATCAAGATACCGATTGGGCCACCGGGCAAACGCCCACGCCTCAGGGGTTCTCACCGACTTCGGTGTTGCTCATTTCGTTCACCGCCCGGAGCATCAAAGAGGGCATTGTCATTCGCTGGGAAACGGTGAACGAGTACAACATCCTCGGATACAATGTTGCAAGGAGTATTCACTCCAATGGCCCATTCGCCCAGATGAACGCTGATCTCATTCCCGCCCGGAGTGCGGGCGCCATCACCGGGGCCGATTATTCTTACTCTGATGATCGGGTTCGGCCGGGCACGAGATATTATTACCTGCTGGAGGCCATAGAGAGCGACGGCCGGCGGCAGCAATTCGGGCCCATTTCGATTCGGTTTGGCCGCGTTCGAGCCGCCAATCGTCAGCGATGATCATCAGGGGGAGTGACGCTTCGTGCTCATAGCGGGGAAGTAACGATCCCCGGTGACGAGCACCGGGGCCTTCAGGGAGTGGGGGAAGTCGCGGTAACTAGCAGACAAGTCAGGGACCCCGGAGTCAAGCTCCGGGGCTTGGAGGGACGCCTCGCGGCTGGACGGCGGGGAGGTTCACGTGCGAGCTAGTCCACGACGCCTCTTCCTCCACTTTAGGGACGCCCCGCCGCTGGTCGGCGGGGAGCAGTCAGTTGTAAGCTCATTTTGGCGGGGAGGCGTCGCCCGCGCATCTGAAAAGGCGCCAATTTCTTCAAGGAGCGCATCTTCATGAAACTCACTCCAATTGAAAATCCCACCTTCGCCTACCAGCTTCACCATTATCTTTGTTGGCAAACGCATCGGCTCCGTCAGCTCTCATCGGCTGAACAACACGTGCTCCAGCGGGAATTGTCCCGGGTTTGTCAACAGTATGACCTGCACCTGTTAAAGGCTACAGTACAATCGACTCACCTTCGGGTACTCCTCAGCCTCAAGCCCGAGCAACGGATCTCTCGAACGGTGCAGACGCTAAAATCCCTCACTGGTCGAGCCGTGGGCTGGGAGCATCCGTGGGCTCGTGGATATTTGGCGCGCACTACTGGTCGAGTGAAGAAGTCCGCCATTGCTGAATATCTTCGGCATCAGGAGACGCACCATGAGTATCATCGACGAGTTCGCTCACCGGTGCGTCGATTTCGGAGGAAGCTCTCGGTCAATTTGAGTCCTCGTCACACCGATGTGGAGTTGAACTATCATGTGGTGTTGTCCACAGAGTGGCGACAAGGGCTGTTCGATTCGTCACTGGCCGAATCGTTATGGGCGTACTGGCAACGGGTAGCCAATAAACGCGGGTTCGGAATTGACAGAGCGACCATCCTACCCGATCACATCCATCTCATAGTCACGTTGCATCCTGCGCAGGCTCCGGCTCAAGTTGTGAGTTGGCTCATGAATAATGGTCAGTACTTTCTTGGCAAGCACTATGGGCAGGCCATCATTCATCGCCGCATGAAGCGGGTATGGATGCCCTCTTGTTATATAGGCGCGGTTGGTGAGTGGAGCACAGCGCAATTGGAAGCCTATCTGAGAAAATGCGGGGGGGAGGTAACGAACCCCGGAGGCGAGCCCCGGAGCCTGGAAGGTCAGTGACGCCGTAGCCGTATGTGTCGCGAATGAAGGTAACGAACCCTGGAGGCGAGCTCCGGAGCATTCAAAGAGTGAGGGATGCGGCGGTGAGTAGCGGGCCAGTCAGGGACCCCGGAGTCAAGCTCCGGGGCTTGGAGGGACGCCCCGCGGCCGGACCGCGGGGAGGTTCACGTGCGAGCTAGTTCAGGGGGCTTTGCTTCCAGGCGGGAGAAGCCCCGCAGCTGGTCGGCGGGGAGGGGTCAGGTGCGAGCGGGTGTAGCGAGGAAGTAACGATCCCCGGAGGCGAGCTCCGGGGCCTTCAGGGAGTGGGGGAAGTCGCGGTGACTAGCAGACAAGTCAGGGACCCCGGAGTCAAGCTCCGGGGCTTGGAGGGAGGCCCCGCGGCTGGTCGGCGGGGAGGTTCACGTGCGAGCTAGTTCAGGGAGCTTTGCTCCCAGGCGGGAGAAGCCCCGCGGCTGGTCGGCGGGGAGGCGTCAATTGTGAGCTAGTCTTTTCGTTCAATCTTTGTCAAAATAACAAGCTATAAGGTTTTTTCAAACCGAATTCCGTCTCATGATCAATGGTGAGTACAACATCTTCCGGGCGAATCGAGGGACATTCATCCTCAATCCGCCCACGATGGGCTACTATCGCTCAGAAATACGAGGAAATCGCCATGGATGAGATGCACAAAGGTCATCATCAACACGATGGGCGTTCTCATGACCAACAGTCTTCAACCATCGACCCAGTATGCGGGATGCAGGTCGATCCGGAGCGGGCCGCCAGCTCGTTCGAGTACCAGGGGGCGACCTACTCTTTTTGCAGTCACCATTGCCTCATGGCATTCCAGGCCGATCCAGAATCATACTTGAGCGCCTCTCGCAGCGCCGTTCACCCTCAGCCGGTGCAGATTCGGCCGAGCCGTGTCCAGCAACCGGCTCCGCAACTGGCCGTCGATCCGGTGTGCGGGATGCGGGTCGATCCGGAGCGGGCCGCCGGCTCGTATGCCTATCGAGGAACGACCTACTATTTTTGTTGCGAGCATTGTCTGAGTCGCTTTCAATCCCATCCCGAGCAATACCTCTCTCAGGCTCCTCCCGCTCAATCCGTCGCGCCAATCCAAGAGACTCCAGCCGTCTCCAGCCGACCTGCGGGCGCATTCACCTGCCCCATGCATCCGGAGGTGCAGCAATCCCAGCCCGGTTCCTGCCCCTCCTGCGGCATGGCGCTGGAATCGACCGTGGTCGCCGCTCCGGTCACCCGAACGGAATACATCTGCCCCATGCATCCGGAGATCGTTCGCGATCAACCGGGATCATGTCCCATCTGCGGCATGGCCCTGGAGCCCCGAACGGTCACATTGGTCGAAGAGGAGAATCCTGAACTCGTCGACATGTCGCGTCGATTCTGGATATCGCTCATCCTGACGGCGCCTATCCTGTTACTGGCCATGGCCGAGATGATTCCCGGTCAACCGCTCACCAGAGCGCTCTCCAGCACGGTCATCACCTGGATGGAATTGGCCTTGGCCACGCCAGTAGTGCTATGGGGAGGCTGGCCGTTCTTTCAACGGTGTTGGACTTCGATCAAGAACCGGCGTCCCAATATGTTCACGCTCATCGCCATGGGCACGGGGACGGCGTACGTCTATAGCGTGGCGGCGGCGCTCTTTCCGAGCCGCTTTCCCGCCTCTTTTCGCCATCCCGATGGGAGCGTTCCCGTTTATTTCGAAGCTGCCGCCGTGATCACCACGCTGGTGTTGCTCGGTCAGGTGCTGGAACTGCGCGCGCGCAGTCGAACGAGCGATGCCATCCGGGCGCTGCTCGGACTGGCACCCAATACTGCTCGCCTCGTTCGAGAGGATGGGACGGAAGTGGACGTCCCGCTCCATCAGGTGAAACCGGGCGATCGCCTTCGCGTCCGCCCCGGCGAGAAAGTGCCCGTCGATGGCGTCGTGCTGGAGGGAAGGAGCTCGGTCGATGAATCCATGATCACCGGCGAGTCCATCCCGGTGGAGAAAGAGCCGGGCAGCCGGGTCATCGGCGGGACGGTCAACGGAACCGGCAGTTTCATCATGAGAGCCGAGCGCGTGGGCAGCGACACGCTGTTGGCCCAGATCGTCCGCATGGTCAGCGAAGCCCAACGGAGCCGCGCGCCCATCCAGCGATTGGCCGACGTGGCCGCCGCCGCTTTCGTGCCCGCCGTCCTGCTCATCGCTGTCATCACATTCATCGTCTGGAGCATGGTGGGGCCCGAGCCGCGCATGGTCTACGCTCTGGTCAATGCCGTGGCCGTCCTCATCATCGCCTGTCCCTGCGCCTTGGGATTGGCCACGCCCATGTCGATCATGGTCGGCGTCGGGCGCGGCGCCACGGCGGGCATCTTGATCAAAAACGCCGAAGCGTTGGAGATCCTGGAGAAAGTGGACACGCTGGTGGTGGATAAGACGGGAACGCTCACCGAAGGGCGACCGCGGCTCACCTCTCTGGACGTTCTCCCGGAGTACGAGGAGTCGGAGGTGCTGCGTCTGGCGGCCAGTCTGGAGCGGGCCAGCGAGCATCCGCTGGCCGAGGCCATCGTCAGCGCAGCCGAGGAGCGGGGCTTGGAGCTCATCGGCGTCGATGAGTTTCGCTCCTACACAGGCCGGGGAGTCGTCGGCCGGGTGGCCGGGCGTCAAGTGACATTGGGGAATCCAGCGCTCTTCGAGGAATTGAATATCGACATCGCGCCGTTGCGCGAGCGGGCGGAGAGGCGACAGCACGAGGGCGAGACGGTCATGTTCGTAGCGCTGGATGGGCGGCCGGCTGGCGCGCTCGGCGTCGCCGATCCCATCAAAGAATCGACGCGCGAAGCCATCAGATGGCTTCACCGGGAGGGCATTCGCATCGTCATGGTCACCGGAGATAATCGGACGACGGCCGAAGCGGTGGCCGAGAAGCTCGGGATTGACGAAGTCATCGCCGAAGTATTGCCCGAGCAGAAGAGCGAAGTGGTGAAACGACTACAGGCCGAAGGCCGCATCGTGGCTATGGCCGGCGATGGCATCAATGATGCGCCCGCTTTGGCGCAAGCGCACGTGGGCATCGCCATGGGGACGGGAACCGATGTGGCCATAGAGAGCGCCGGCGTGACGCTGGTCAAAGGCGATCTGCGGGCCATCGCCCGGGCGCGCCGATTGAGCCGGGCGACGATGCGGAATATTCGCCAGAATCTGTTCTTCGCCTTCGTGTACAATTCGCTGGGCGTGCCCATTGCGGCGGGCGTGCTCTATCCGGCATTCGGGGTGTTGCTCAGTCCCATCATTGCCAGCGCGGCGATGACGTTCAGTTCGGTCTCGGTGATCAGCAATGCGCTGCGGTTACGAAAGCTGGCCTTGGAGTGACCAGCGCATCACGAGCCATGCTGTCAGCGAGTGAGACGGTGTCCTGGGAAGCCCCACGGCTTGTCCGTGGGGAGGGGTCAGGTGCGAGCGGGTGTAGCGGGGAAGTAACGATCCCCGGAGGCAAGCTCCGGGGCATTCATGGAGTGTGGGAAGTCGCGATGACTAGCGGGCCAGTCAGGGACCCCGGAGGCAAGCTCCGGGGCTTGAAGGGACGCCCCGTGGCTGGACCGCAGGGAGCAATTAGTTGCCAGCTAGTTCAGGGGGCTTTGCTTCCAGGCGGGAGAAGCCCCACGGCTTGTCTGCGGGGAGGGGTCAGTTGTGAGCTAGTTCAGGGGGCTTTGCTTCCAGGCTGGAGAAGCCCCACGGCTTGTCCGTGGGGAGCCATCAGTTGCCAGCTAGTTCAGGGCGTTTTTTACTTCCCTGGGGAAGCCCCGCAGCTCGTCGGCGGGGAGGAGTCAGTGGCGAGCTAGTTCACGACGCCTATCCCCCCACGATGGAAGCCCCACGGCTTGTCCGTGGGGAGGAGTTAATTGTGAGCTTGAGTAGCGGGGAAGTAACGATCCCCGGAGGCCAGCTCCGGGGCATTCATGGAGTGAGGGAAGTCGCGTTGACTAGCAAACAAGTCAGGGACCCCGGAGTCAAGCTCCGGGGCTTGAAGAGTCCCTCTTGCCTGTAAGGGCTCACCGAGCTTTTCCGGTGCGCTCCGGGGTCCGGCTCCGGGGCATTCATGGAGTGAGGGAGCGGCGGTGAGTAGCGGGCCAGTCAGGGACCCCAGAGACCAGCTCCGGGGCTTGGAGGGACGCCCCGCGGCTGGTCGGCGGGGAGGGGTCAGATGTCAGCTAGTCCAGTGCCTTCTCCACCATGAGGGAAGTCCCGCCGCTGGTCGGCGAGGATGGATCACATTTCGGCTAGGAATGGCGCTCCATTCGGGGTCGATAGCGGTCGATGCAGTGTGATTTAGAGTCGCTGCCGCACGTGACCTCTGGTTCGCGCTGACCTCGTGCCGTATCACCACTGTGCTCGACCGCTGGCTCTCACCCGGGGCGCCTCCCGGTCGATGCGCCCTCGCCGTGCCGAGCCCGTTGACAGAATGAATCCTCCCTGGATACTATACCCGCCTTCGAGCGAACTATGGCGAGAATCTTTCCATTTCGGGCATGGCGATATAATCCGGATAAGGTCGGCAACCTGGCCGACGTCGTCACCCAGCCTTACGACAAAATCACGCCCGAGATGCAAGACCGTTACTATCAGCATCCGTTCAATCTCGTCCGCATCATCCGCGGGAGAGAATTTCCCGACGACGATGAACGCTCTAACGTCTATACCCGCGCCGCTCGCACGCTCGAGCAGTGGATCGCGGAGAGCATTCTCATCCAGGATGCTCGTCCCAGCTTCTACATCTATCATCAACGGTATGCTCTCTCTCCGGGCGATCGCCGCGTGCGCAAGGGATTCATCGGCCTGGGACAGCTCGAGGATTATGAGGCCAAAATTGTTTTCCCTCATGAGCGCACCCTTCGCGGTCCGAAGATCGATCGGCTGAATTTGCTCCGCGCCACCAAGGCACACTTCGGCCAGATTTTCATGCTCTATTCCGATCCCGCTCAGCGGATCGATGAGGTCCTCGATGAACACACCGGCAGGGCTCCCGATATGCGCGTGGTGGATGAATACGGCGTCGAACATCTCGTCTGGCGATTGAGCGATGAATCGGCGGTGACTCATATTCAGCACCTCATGGCCGATCATCCCCTCATCATCGCCGATGGGCATCATCGCTACGAGACGGCGCTCGCTTATCGAGATGAACGCCGCGCCGCCGCCGGTCGGATCGATCGTGACGCTCCCTACGAACGGGTGATGATGACGTTCATTAACACTGAAAGCGGTGGGCTCACCATTCTACCCACACATCGGTTGATCAAACCGGTACGCCCATTCGATCTCTCTCGGCTGTTACAGTTTCTCCAACGGTATTTCGATCTCCACAGTTACCCATTCGCCGATGAGGAGCAAAAAGCGGCCGCCGCGCGCGCATTGCACCAGGATATGGAGCGCCTGGGTCGAGAGCGTCCCACATTCGGTATGTACGCCGCCGGCCGAGCGGCTTTCTTCCGCCTCCACTATCGCGATGATGCTGCCGGAGCGGCCCTGATGGAGCATGTGCCACCGCGATTGCGCGAGCTGGATGTGACCGTTCTTCATGCTCTCATCATCGAACGAGGGCTGGGCTTCACGCCGGAGTTCATCGCCGAGCACGAACCTATCGCCTATCTGAGAGAATTCCAGGCCGGCATTCGCCAGGTGGATGAAGGTCAGGGAGCGATCTGCTTTTTCGTCAACCCCACGCGCATCGAACAGGTCCGGGACGTCGCACTGGCTGGCGAAGTCCTACCACAAAAGTCGACCGATTTTTATCCCAAACTCCTTTCCGGCCTCACTCTCTATCGCTTGGAATAACCAACCGACAACAGCTCTTTCATCATCCCACACGAGGGAACTCAAAATGTGACGCCAGGAGAATGCGCGATGAAGATCAAAAGAACACAGCACTCCCGGTACGCCGCGCTGCTCGTCGGCTTCATTCTCTGCACCGCAGTGGCGTTTCCTCAGACCAGACTCAAGCCAGGGATCAATCTGTTCACCATCGAGCAGGACGTGGAGATGGGCCGGCAGGCGGCTGAAGAGGTCGAGAGGAAAATGCCCATCCTTCGCGATCGCATCGTCCAGCGATACATCACCGATCTGGGTCTCGCATTGGCTGAGAAGACCGACTATCCCAATCTCCCTTGGCAATTCAAGGTCGTCAATTCATCCGATGTGAACGCCTTCGCCTTGCCGGGAGGATTCATCTACGTGAATCGAGGATTGATCGAAGCGGCGGAGACCGAAGGAGAATTGGCCGGCGTCCTGGGCCACGAAATCTCTCACGTCACGTTGCGTCATGGCACCAATCAATTGACCAAGGCGTATCTGGCGCAAGCCCCGTTGGCCATTCTCGGCGGAATCATCGGCCGCGGAGGATGGCAGGCGGTGATGGCCAAATTGGGGACCACCTTCGTGGTGAATTCGCTGTTCTTGAAATTCAGTCGCTCGGCCGAGACGCAAGCCGATATCGCCGGCACACAACTGTTGCATGCGGCCGGATACGATCCCCGTCAGATGGTTCGCATGTTTCAGTTGTTGCGGCGGCTCCAGGGGCGCGATCCCAGTAAGTTGGAGGAATTCTTCTCTTCGCATCCCAGTCCCGAGCATCGCATCGAGCGCATCGAAGAAGAGATCGCCAAGCTCCCGCCAGTGAGTCATCCCAAGGTGGATACGATTCGCTTCCGGCGCATTCGCGCTCGACTCAAAGCGCTGCCCCCGCCGCCGAAATCGCGTCCCTCGAGCGAGGCTGAGCGAGGAACGGAATCCTCATCTCTGGATTTTCGTCAATACCGACATCCGCGGGGCTTTTATGAACTCCCCTATCCGGCCGGTTGGCGCATCTATCGCAGTGGCGAGACGGGGGTCGTCCTGGCCCCCGACGATGGATGGCGGTCAGTTGGTGGTCGAACCCATTTGGTCTATGGAGCCATCGTCGATCTCTTCCAACCACGACGCCCGAGGGGGCGGCGCACCGGTCGGCTCCGTCTCGGCACGGCTGTTGATCAGCTCGTGGAGCATCTCCGCCAGGAGAATCCCTATCTTCGACCGGTGAGTCGTCGCGTGCGCCGACCGTCGGGCCAATCTGGCGGGCAGCGACTCGACGTCATCCTGGAGGGCGTTCCGCCGAGGCGGAGATCGGTTGAGCGCGTGTGGGTGGCCGCGCAGTGGGCGGGGCAGAGAATCGTGTATGTCGCTTTTGTCAGTCCCCAAAGGGCATTCGCGTCACACCGGATGACATTCGAACGGATGATCCGGGGATTGCGCGCCGCTTCCAGATGAATTGGTCGGGAGGACGGACTGCCTGACGAGCTCACAACTGACGTCTCCCCGCGGGCGAGCCACGAGGCTTCCCCTCCAGGCCCCGGAGCTGGCCTCCGGGGTCGGTGATTTGCCCGCTAGTCACCGCGACATCCCCCACTCCATGAAAGCCCCGGAGCTGGTCTCCGGGGATGGTTACTTCCTCGCTACTCAAGCTCACAACCGACGACTCCCCGCGGGCGAGCCACGGGGCTTCCCCAGGAGGAGGGGAGCCGTCGTAAACTAGCTCGCAACGTAAATCACCCTGCCGACCAGCGTTCAGGCCCCGGAGCTGGTCTCCGGGGTCGGTGATTTGCCCGCTAGTCACCGCGACATCCCCCACTCCATGAAAGCCCCGGAGCTGGTCTCCGGGGATCGTTACTTCTCCGTTACTCAAGCTCGCAACTGACTCCTCCCCGCCGACCAGCGGCGGGGTCTCTACTGCAAGAGGAGAAAAAACGCCTCCGGACTAGCCGACAAGTGATGGCTCCCCGCCGACCAGCCGCGAGGCTTCCCCTCCAGGCCCCGGAGCTGGTCTCCGGGGTCGGTGACGTGCCCGCTAGTCCGACGTCCCCTCATCCCTGCGAAAGCCCCGGAGCTGGTCTCCGGGGATGGGAGCGCTCCTCACTATCAGGGGGAGGGCATGATCCACGAACAACATCCAGGCCGTCATCTCCAGGTGCGTGCTCATTCCCGTTGATCCTGGCCCGGTAGGTCCGGGCATTGATTGAGGATCTCCCGCAAGCTGGCAGTGGTAATATTCGCGCCACTCAGGATGAGCACTACTTTCCGATCCCGGATCCGCTCTCTCCATCGGTGAGCCGCGGCCAAAGGAGCCGCCCCAGCGGGTTCGGCCAAATTATGGGTGAAAGTGAGAAGCCAAACGACGGCCTGCCGAATCTCGTCATCGCTGACCAGAAGAAAATCGCTCAGGTTTTCGTGCAGGATGCGGACCGTCAACTCGAATCCTTGACGGGTGGCCAGTCCTTCGGCGAACGTATTCATCTCCTCGGTGCTTTGTGGTCGACCCGCCTTCCAGGAAAGATACACGGCGGGCGCAGCGTCCGATTGTACGCCGATGACAGCAGTTTGAGGACTCAACGCTTTGGTCACGATGGAGATCCCCGAGGCTTGGCTGCCACCGCCGACGGGCACAATGATGACGTCCACTTCAGGGAGATCCTCGATGATCTCTAATCCCACCGTCCCCACGCCGGCGATGAGATGAGGCTCATTCGCCGAATGAATATACCGATACCCATGCTCGCTGGCCAGGCGCTCGACATGTTGACGAGCTTCGTCAAAATCTTTACCGTGAAAGATGACCTCGGCGCCCATGCGCCGCATGGCATCGACTTTGTCGGGATTGGCGCGCTCGGGCATGGCGACGATGGCGCGCACGCCGAACAGTCGCGCAGCATAGGCGATGGATTGACCGTGATTGCCAGTAGACGCTGTGATCACCCCTCGCTGGCGTTCATCGTCGCTCAATCGGGCCATGAGATTGATGCCTCCGCGAACTTTGAAGGCCCCGATAGGTTGATGATTTTCGTGCTTGACGTAGACCTCGCAGCCGAGAAACTCCGAGAGCGCCGGATAGAAATGAAGAGGCGTTCGACGGAGATAGGGACGGATGAGGCGTCGCGCATCCAAAACGTCGCGAATGGTTGGGATTGAGAGTGTCATGAGCATGTCCTCCTCAACGAGAGTGTATTCTAAACGTCCTATGATGAAACGTCGAGAAGTTCGACGATCAGAATCGCGGCTCGAAGGAGCGATCACCCCTCAGCGAGGAGCGTAACGATCCCCGGAGGCGAGCTCCGGGGCTTTTATGGGGAGGTACGGAGGCGGGTGACTAGCTGACAAGTCAGGGACCCCGGAGTCAAGCTCCGGGGCTTGGGGAAGCCCCGCGGCTGGTCGGCGGGGAGGAGTCAATTGCGGGCTTGAGTAGCGAGGAAGTAACGATCCCCGGAGGCGAGCTCCGGGGCTTTTGTGGGGATGAGGGGGTGTCACATTGACTAGCTGACAAGTCAGGGACCTCGGAGTCAAGCTCCGGGGCTTGGGGAAGCCCCGCGGCTGGTCGGCGGGGAGGAGTCAATTGCGGGCTTGAGTAGCGGGGAAGTAACGATCCCCGGAGGCGAGCTCCGGGGCTTTTGTGGGGATGAGGGGGTGTCACATTGACTAGCTGACAAGTCAGGGACCCCGGAGTCAAGCTCCGGAGCCTGGAAGGGATGCCCGGCAGCTTGTCAATAGGGAAGGGTTGTGTTTCGCGCTGTTAGCGGGGAAGCCATGAGCTCCGGGGCTTGGGGAAGCCCCGCGGCTGGTCGGTGGAGGAGGCTGAGTACGTGTGCTCGCAGCGCCCGTTTCAGCTCCGGGGCTTGGGGAAGCCCCGCGGCTGGTCGGCGGGGAGGTTCACGTTGCCAGCTCGTTCACGACAGCTCCCCTCCTCCTGGGGAAGCCCCGCGGCTGGTCGGCGGGGAGGAGTCAATTGTCAGCTAGTTTGACGACGGTTCTTCCCCCTTTTGGGAAGCCCCGCGGCTGGTCGGCGGGGAGGACTCAGTTATCAGCGAGTCCTCCGTTCACTTCGTGCGCCAGAGCTTGCCGCCAGGGTTCCACTGGGGTTATCATGAATGCAGCTTGACCAAAGTGAGGCGTGAACCTATGTACATCATCATCATGGCAGGTGGATCAGGTACGCGGTTCTGGCCGGCGAGCCGAGAACAGAAGCCGAAGCAGTTCTTGAACATCATCGGCTCGCGCTCGCTCATCGAACAGACCTTCCTTCGCGTCTCGCCACTGACCGAAGAAAAAAACATCTTCCTCGTCATCAACCACATTCACCGAACGCTCACTGAACAACTCTTCGCCGAGCGGAGAGTGACAATCCTCTCCGAGCCGAGAGGACGGAACACGGCTCCCTGTATTGGACTGGCGGCTGTTCACCTCAGAAGGCACGCCGGCGATATTCCCATGATCGTGCTCCCGGCCGACCATTTCATCGCCGATGAAGACGCGTTCCGCCAGACGCTCCGGGCGGCGGCCACCGTGGCCGAGACGGGCGCCATCGTCACCATCGGGATCACGCCGACCCGACCGGAAACCGGCTATGGGTACATTCTCAAGGGGGCTCAGCAGTCGACCCTGTCTGAGCACCCGGTTTTCCTCGTCGAGAAGTTTGTGGAGAAACCGGATTTGCCAACCGCGACCGAATACGTCGCCAGCGGGCGGTATCTGTGGAACAGCGGCATCTTCGCATTCACCCCCAATACCATCCTGGAGGAGATCGCCGCCCACCTCCCCGACGTCTATCGAGGATTGAGGCAACTCGAAGAGCACATCTCGGCGAACACCTATCAGGCGATGTTGGATGATGTCTACGCCCGATTTCCCAGCATCTCCATCGATTACGGAGTGATGGAAAAAACGACGCGACCGGTTTACGTCTTGCCGGGAACGTTCGGCTGGAGCGACGTGGGGAGCTGGCAGGCTCTCTACGAATTGCGGCGCGATGAACGCGATGAGCGGGAGAACCTGACCGACGGGCGAACGCTCCTCATCGATACTCGCCGGAGCTTCATCTACGCTCCCAGCGGTCGGTTGGTGGCGGCCGTGGGACTGGACCACCTGCTCGTCGTCGATACGCCCGATGCCTTGCTGGTGGCGGACTTACGTCGATCCCAGGATGTTCGCCGCGTCACCGAGGAATTGAAGCGCAAAGAATGGAAGCAGTTTCTCTGAGGCTCATCGACTCGTCTCGTCGCTGAGCCATCCGTTTTGAGGAGGGAAGACCATGCAGGTGAATCCTCATATCTTTCGCGAGTATGACATTCGAGGGGTCGTCCGGGAGGATTTGACCGATGAGGTCGTCTATAACCTGGGTCGCGCCGTGGGAACGTACTACCGGCGACATGGCGTTGACCGGGTGACTCTGGGTCGGGATGGACGAGAGAGTTCTCCCCATCTCCGCGATGTGCTCGGCCGCGGCCTCACCGAAACCGGATGCTCGGTCATCGATATCGGCATGGTGCCCACGCCCTTGCTCTATTTCAGTTTTTTTCACCTCGACGTGGGTGGAGGCGTCATGATCACCGGGAGTCACAATCCGCCCGAATATAACGGATTCAAAATCGGTTTGGGGAAAACGACCATTCACGGCGAGGAGATCCAGCAGATCCGGCGCCTCATGGAGGCCGATGAGTACGAAAAGGGAGAGCGGGGCACGATCACCGAACAACAGATCATCCCCGCCTATCAAGAGGCCGTGCTGAACACGCTGCACCTCGGACCGCATAAGCGCAAAGTCATCGTCGATGCCGGCAATGGCATGGGAGGCTTCGTCGCCCTGCCCCTGTATCGGCGCATGGGTTTTGAGGTCGTCGGTCTCTACTGCGAACCGGATAGTCGTTTCCCCCATCATCATCCCGATCCCACCGTGGTGGAAAATATGCGGGATCTCATCGCCCGCGTCCCCGCCGAGCGAGCCGATCTGGGTATCGCCTTCGATGGAGATGCCGATCGCATCGGCGTCGTCGATGAGCAGGGGCGGATCATCTGGGGCGATCAGTTGATGATCATCTTCTCGCGAGAGATCCTCAGCCGGCAGCCGGGAGCGACCATCATCGGGGAAGTCAAATGCTCACAGACGTTGTTTGATGATATCGCTCGTCATGGCGGTCGACCCATCATGTGGAAGGTGGGCCATTCGCGCATCAAGGCGAAAATAAAGGAGGAGCAGGCGGCGATCGCCGGCGAGATGAGCGGCCATATCTTTTTCGCCGATCGCTACTTCGGATATGATGATGCCATTTACGCCGGTGCCCGCTTGCTGGAGATCCTCTCCCATACCGATCGACCGCTCTCGGCGCTATTGGCCGACGTGCCGCCCACCGTCTCCACGCCCGAGATCCGCGTCGATTGCCCGGATGAGAAAAAATTTCAGGTCGTCGAGCAATTGGCCGCCGCCTTCAAGAAGGATCATCAGGTGATCGATATCGATGGCGCGCGCATCCTGTTCGATGGGGGCTGGGGATTAGTGCGGGCGTCCAACACCCAACCGGCGCTGGTTCTTCGCTTCGAGGCCGAGAGCGAGGAGCGCCTCAAAGAGATTCGTCGCCTCGTCGAGGGAAAACTTCGGGAGCTCATTGGCGGTGATGAGCTATGCTCCTCGCCATCATCGTAGGTGAGTGCGTCCATCTGGGCGCCTCGGGAGCGACGAGGCGCGACCGCGATCCATGGGCTCACCGTGGCCGTTGGACGTGAAACTCGAGCGATCGCAGAGACGCGCGCCTTCAGCGTCTTCCGCGGTCAGGGGGGAGAAGCTATGAAGAGAATCAAGCAAATCATCGAACCGCGAGAGGAGATCTACTTCGTCAATGTCGGCGATTCGGTGCGTCGGGCCGCCCAGCGGATGAAACAATGGAACGTTCGCGCCGTCACCGTCATGGACGGAGAGAAGGTCGCCGGTATCGTCTCCGAATGGGATTTTCTCACCAAAGTGGTCGCCGATGGCCGCGATCCGGAACGGACCCCGGTGGCCGAGATTATGACGCCCGATCCCATGACGACGACCCCGGAGGCGACCTATGCCGAATGCCTGGTGACCATGTTGGAGAATGATTTTCAGCATCTCGTCGTGATCACTCCGGAAGGCGAGTTGCGGGGCACGGTCGCCCTCGGCGATCTGTTGAAAATCGATAAACGCGAACGCGATGAAGTGATTCGCTTCTACCAGGCGATGTTCAGTAGTCATCGTTGAATCTCTGAGTTCAGCCCATCGTACGGTCAGCCCCCATTCGCTCGGCCACCAGAGCGGCAGCAACGGGAGGTGATCGCCCGCTCTCGATCATGCGCCTCCATCGTGATGATGGCCTCTCCAGGTGATTCCGGTGAGTCGAGGCGTGTCGTGAGACGCGGGGCATCGCAGGTAACGATGAGGACCGGAAAGGGGGATCATCGCTCTCATCGGGCGGATGGCGTTCTGGAGTGGGAATCTCGACCGGTGAAATCGACATCGCCTGCTCCCGTATGAGCGTCTCTCGCCACAGCGGCCCGTTTCGTTCGTCTTCCCATTTGTGTTATAGTTACAAGGATGTCCAGAATTGAGGCACGAAGGATGACCAAACGACGTTCTTTGCTCATTGGATTGGTCCTGCTGGTGACATTCCTGGCCAGCGCTTTATTGATCGCTCATGCTCTCGGCGGAGCGACTTCGACCCCCTGGCGCGTGGAGCGCGAATTTCAACAGGCCCTGATGATCGCCCGAACGCATTATGCCGGGAAGGTGGATGTCGTCCGCGTCACTCGCTCGGCGATTCAGGGCATGCTCAGCGCGCTGGATCCTCATTCCAATTATCTCGATCCTAAAGATTACGCTGAGTTGCGACACGAACAAGAGAGTCGCATCTACGGCATCGGCGTGACCATCAATCGACGGAATGGGCGCGTGCACATTCTCTCGGTCATCCCCGGAGGTCCGGCCGATGGAGCGGGATTGCGGTATGGCGATGCCATCATCGCCGTCGATGGGAAATCGGCGGTGGATTGGAGCACCGCCGAGGTCGCCAGGAACGTTCGTGGGGAGCGGAACACGTACGTCACCTTGACCATCGAGCGGGTGGGCGAGCCCAAACCGCTCACCTTTCGCATTCGTCGCGGTCCGGTTCCCTTGCCGAGCATCAGCAATGCTTTCATGATCCGACCGGGCATCGGGTACATTGGACTCACCCGGGGATTTCAAGGGACGACGATCGACGAATTGAATGAGGCGATTCGCCGATTGAAGCGGCAAGGCATGCAAGAGTTGATTCTGGATCTCCGATATAATCCCGGCGGTCTCCTCACCCAGGCGGTTCAAGTGGCCGGGCGATTCCTCAAACCCGGCGAGGAGATCGTCTCGGTGCGCGGTCGTCGGCGCCCTCGTCCGCCCTATCGGGTTCCCGAGCGCCTGTTCGCCTACGAGCATGAAGACTTCCCCCTGGTCGTCTTGATCAATCGCGCCTCGGCGTCGGCGTCGGAGATCGTGGCCGGCGCCCTTCAAGATCACGATCGCGCGCTCATCGTCGGCGAGCCCAGCTTCGGCAAAGGCCTCGTCCAGACCGTCTATCCCATCATGCAGGGGGCCGGCGGAGCCATCACGTTGACCACGGCGCGGTACTATACGCCTTCCGGGCGCTCCATCCAACGCGATTATTCGCATCTGTCCAACTACGAGTACTACGATCGGGAGCGTCGACGGAGGAATCACCATCGGCCGAGCGATAAGACGACCACCGATGCCGGACGGCCGGTCTATGGCGGTGGGGGCATCGAACCCGATGTCTACATCCCCATGCCCGATGATCCCGTTCGGGCGCGGGTGTTCGGCGCCGCTTTTGAGTTCGTGCGGTATCTGGTGGCCGGCCAGATCAAAGGATTCCCGCAGTTTCGCGTCGACAGGCCGGAGAAGCCCGCCTCGGATCGCGATCTCCATATTCAGATCGACGATGCCCTGCTGGATGCCTTCCGTCGTTTCGTTCGCCGACGACCCGACTTCCGGCTGAGCCCGCAGGACCTGGAGCAACATATCGAGTATGCTCGCAATCGCATCCAAGAGGAAGTGGTCACCGCTCGATATGGCATGGATGCCGGATCGCGCGTGGCCCTGGAACATGACGAGCAGTTACTGGCCGCGATTAAAACGCTTCCTCAGGCCAAAGAGCTGGTTGAGAATTTGCGCCATTCTAAGAACAAGCGATTCTGACTCTCGCCGATGGCGTGGCGGTCATCGGGCAGCTCTGGGCGTGCTCATCATCGGTATGGTCGTCGCGACATCGGCTTTTCGCCCTCCGGAGGAAGGGCTCACTGATCTCCTCCGGCGGTTGGAGCGGAAGTTCGCCAGATTGCGCTCGCTCGTCGCGGATTTCGATCACATTTATCAAGCTCCCGGCATGCGACTGTTTCACGAGTCGGGACGCGTCTGGCTGCGGCGGCCTCGATATATGCGCTGGGAATACACCCATCCGGAGGAGAAGCTGTTCATCTCCGACGGGAAGATGGTCTATTTGTACGTGCCCGCCGATCGCCAGGTGATGCGTCAAAAACTCTCCCGGGTTGACGACCTGCGCGCCGCGTTCATCTTCATCCTCGGTCGGGGCCATCTCCGGGAGTATTTCAAGCGGATCGCTCTGAACCCCAGGAGCGAGCGTCCCGTGGAGGCGGGCGACGTCGTTCTCCAGTTCACACCCAAGAACCGGTACGCCGTCTTCGCCGAGTTGATCGTGGAAGTCGAGCCGTCGACCTTGATGGTGCGACGCGTCTCGATCATCGAAATCGGCGGAGCGCGATCCGATTTCCTCTTCTCCCATGTGCGAGAGAACATTTCCATTCCCCTCGATAAGTTCCGCTTCACGATTCCATCCAACGCCCACGTGATGGGGAATCGATGATGGCGTCATGGAGATCATCTTTCGAGGGATCGTTCATCGGCGGAGGCTCATCAGTGGCGATGACGGCGAGGCGCGCAGGCGACGAATCCCGCTCATATGGGGTAGGGAAGGGATCCGGTGATGATCGAAGGGGCGTCTCACGCCACAGCGCCTATGGGCGATGGGGATTGACAAGGCCAGATCGGTCGTTCGATCTCCGGGTCCCCCGGCCGCCGACTCCAGATGAGGGCTCGCCAACCAGGGATCGATGATGACGATGTACGTTGACGTCGCTCTACCCTTGCCGGTCGATCGAACGTTCACCTATCGCCTTCCGCCAGACGCCGAACCGGCGGCGCGGGTGGGCGCGCGCGTCGTCGTGCCTTTGGGCAAGAAGGCATTGACCGGCTACATCGTTGGCCTCCATGACGCCCTCGATCCTCAATTGACCGAGCGGCAGGTCAAAGACGTTCTCCATCTGGTGGATCGCGAACCGATCGTTGCGCCCCCTATTCTGGAATTGACTCGATGGCTGGCCGAATTCTATTTCGCTTCCTGGGGCGAAGCCATCCGCGCCGCCCTGCCCGCGGGATTGGCCGTGGCCTCGGAGACCTATTTCACCATCACGCCGGCCGGACGAGCGGCGTTGACCACAATGTCAGCGGCTCGATTGAAGCGCTCGCTCCGGGCGCAGGCGTTGCAGATGCTTCTGGAACGAGAGCCGCTCGCGTTGACCACCTGGCAGAAGACATTCGGTAAAGCTCGTTGCCAGACGATCGTTCGCGCGCTGGAAGCCGCCGGGTACATCGAGCGCCACTTCGGCGTGGGGGAGCCTCACGTCAAGCCCAAGCGACAGAACGTCGCTCGTCTGCGATCGGAGCGGACCGGCATCGATGATGAGAGCGAACGGCGATTGACCGAGAAGCAACGCCGCGTCATCGAAGTGCTCAAAGCGGCCGCCGCTCCTCTCCCGCTCGGCGAACTCGCCGATCGGGCGCGCGTCGGTCCCTCGGTCATCCGAACGCTGGAGAAACGGGGAATCATCGACATTTTCGCTCAACATGTCCGGCGCGATCCGCTCGGCCATATTCGAGTGGAACCGCCCCAATGGTTCGATCTCACCGAGCGGCAGAAAGCGGCCCTGGAGCGCATCGAGGCGAAGCTCCACGAAGGGACCTACGCCGCCTTCTTGCTCCACGGCGTGACCGGGAGCGGAAAGACGGAAGTGTATATTCGCGCCATGCACGCCGCGCTGCGGCGAGGGAAGACGGCGCTCATGCTCGTGCCCGAGATCGCTCTCACTCCGATGTTCAGTCGTCGACTGCGCTCTCATTTCGGTGAGCGGGTGGCGCTGCTTCATTCGTCACTCTCGGAAGGCCAGCGCTTCGACGAATGGAATCGGATCCGCCAGGGGCAGGCGCAAGTGGTCATCGGGACGCGATCGGCCGTGTTCGCGCCGTTACCCGATCTGGGTTTGATCGTCGTGGATGAAGAGCACGATACGTCGTACAAGCAGGATGAGTCGCCGCGGTATCATGGTCGGGACACGGCCATCATGCGCGCCTACCGGGAGAATGCCGTGGTCATTCTGGGGAGCGCCACGCCGTCATTGGAGAGTTACCATAATGCCCATATCGGCAAGTACACCTACCTGCAATTGGGCGAGCGCATCGGGGGACGGCCGCTCGCCGAAGTGCAGTTGGTGGATATGCGCGAGGTCTTCGCTCGACATGGCAAGCCATCCGTCTTCTCCGATGAGCTCATTCGAGCTCTTCAGGAGACCACGGCGCGCGGCGAGCAGGCCATCATTCTGCTCAATCGTCGTGGATTCGCTCCGCTGGTCATGTGTCGTCGCTGTGGCTTGAAGCTTCAGTGCGTCAATTGCGATGTGACCATGACCTATCATCGGGAGGCAGATCAACTCCTCTGCCACTACTGTAATCACCATGCGGCCATTCCGCGCCGGTGCGAAGTGTGTGGCGGCGAATTCATCTTTCTCGCCGGCGTGGGCACCGAACAGGTGGAAGCGCGACTACAGAAGATGTTTCCCGAGATGGTCATCGCCCGGATGGACCGGGACGCCATGCGACGTCGAGGCAGTTATGAGCGGGTGATGACCGAGTTCGGCGCCGGTTCGATTCATACGCTGGTCGGGACGCAAATGATCGCCAAAGGGCATGATTTCCCCAATGTCACTCTGGTGGGCGTCATTTCGGTGGATGCGGCATTGGGATTGCCCGATTTCCGCGCCGCCGAGCATACCTTCCAATTGCTCACCCAGGTGGCCGGACGAGCCGGTCGCGGCGAGGTGCCCGGGCGGGTCATCATCCAGACGTACTATCCCGAGCATTATGTGCTTCGCTGCGCTCAGGCCCAGGACTATGAGGCGTTTTATCAGCAGGAGATCCACTATCGTCAGCAACATCATTATCCTCCATTCACCACGCTCATTCTGGCCCTCGTTCGTCATCGGCGATGGGATCGGGTCAACGCTCTCGCCGATGAATTCGCTCGGCAATTGCGCGCGCTGGCCGACCATCAGGAGATGCGCATTCTCGGTCCGGCACCGGCGCCGCTGGCCCGATTGCGAGGGGAGTACCGGATGCATATCATCATCAAGACGCGACGGCGCAGTCTGGCGCGAGACGTCATCGAGACGGCGTTACAGCGAATGCGGCAAGCCCGCCAGGACACCCGCGCCATCACCATCGATGTCGATCCCATCGATATGATGTGAGGGCATCGTGTTGCCCCCTCAGCCCTGGCTGTCCACGTGAACTTCCCCGCCGACGGGCGGCGGGGCTTCCCTCCAGACCTCCAGCAGGGCGAGCGCCCGCTCGAGGAGATCGTCCGCCGACGAGCGGCGGGGTTTCCATAGACGGGAGAGGCCCTTGAACGAGCGGACAACATGAACCTCCCCGCCGACGGGCCGCAGGCTATGTCGGCCCCGGAGCCCGCCTCCGGGGTCACATGACGCTGATTAGGTAGTCAGTGCCGCATTCGCCTCATTCCTGAAGGCCCCGGAGCCGGTCTCCGGGGATCGTTACGCTCCTCGCTATTATGAAACGTGACGTCACCTCGCCGGCGAGCGACGGAGTCTCTCAGACTCTGAAGCCTGGCTCCAGGGTCTCCCGACGCCACCAGTTCGTCGGCTCCTACCTCACCATCTCCATGACGGTCTGGGAGCCACCATCTATCACTCAGCCCATCGTCGCCGCCGGTTCTTTCACCGGGTGCGTCCGAGGTGCTATAATCGAATTCTCCCTCTGCGGGCAGGGAAGAGACCGTGGGAAGATATATGAGAGTAATCCGAACAGCGATCGCGGCCCCACTCCTGAATAGAGGCCCGCTCATTTGATCCTGGCGTTATTGGGAGATGATGATATGTTTGAATCGCCTGAATTATCATCAGCTAAAGCGTCCCGAAATCGCGCCCTGATGATCATTGGCCTCGCCGTCGTCGTCTTCGTGGCCATCATCGCGACGGTGCTCTTCTATCTGGGTCAGCACCGGGCTGTCCAGCAAGCCTCGGCAACAATGCCCTATCGGGCAGGGTCTCCCCAATTCGAATCGTATAAGCGCTTCATCGAGATCGAGCAACGAGAACCGGAAGCGGCCAGCAACCTGCTCGGTCAGGTTCAGGCTGTGGCCCGAGCGTATGTGCGAAATCGAGGGAATCGTACTATCGTTCTCCTGGAACTCCGGGGTGTGGCCTATGATGCTGACGGGAACGAAATCGCCTATCGATTAGCGCGGCCTATTCCCAAGCTCCGTCCACAATTGGCTCCGGGAGAGTCCATGGCCGTCCAGGTGAACATCGATACCATTCCCGCCGGCGCCAATCCTTATGCGGCGAGAGTCGAGCTGAACGGTCTCCGGCTCAAGGAATCCGAGCCTTGAATGTCGAAGGCGGGCCAACGGTTCCTCACGAGGACCTGGTGGCGGGATGATTCCGGCGGGCCGGACGGGTGAGAGGAGATCGGGCCTCATCGCCGGGAGAGTGAGTGCGCATGAGCCACGAAAAGGGCAGAGAACATGAAGCGACGGCATGAGCGCGGGCGCCCGTGGTATTTCCCCGCCGTTCTTTTTGCGGCGGCCATTCTGATTGTCGCCCAAGGGTATTACATCTATCACCGGAGCGTCGGTCCGACCGATGGTCTCCTCTGGACGCAGAGTGGCCTCATCGTCAGCGTCGATCCCGACGGTCCGGGCGCGCGGGCGGGATTGAGACCGGGCGACCGCATCATCGCTCTGGATGGCATCTCCCAACTCCAGGCCCTGCGACGCCAGTTGATCGCCATCACCGATAGTTACCAGATCGGGGATCGCCATCGCATGATCGTCGAACGCCAGGGGAAGCGGATGTCGGTGGAGCTGGTGATCGATTCTAATTATCGAGGATGGTCCCATTTTTTCGGGCAACTGTTCGGAAATGTGGTAGCTCTCGCCTTCCTGACCATCGGCGTGGGCGTGTTCTTACTCAAGCCCAATGACCGACAGGTGGTTCTCTTCTGCTTGGCGTTCGCCGCCGTCTCCACTTTTTTCGGCAACATCTCGCCCGTGTATCTGCGGCGACTTCCTCTATCGCTGGGGAATCTCATCTGGGGCGTGCAGCTCGTGTTGAGCGTTTTCGCCCTGCCTCTCCTGGTTCATTTCTTTCTCACCTTCCCGCAACCCGTTGGCTGGGTCGACCGCTGGCCTCGACTGATCACCTGGATCTATCTCCCGTTCCTCCTCCTCCTTCCCTTGGCGGTGTTGAGTACCTTGCCGTTGTTCCTGGACGTGACCCTCGATCCCCGATTGAGGAGGGGGCTGCTGCGCATCTCCTCGGCCATTCCCATTGGGCTCATCGCCTTCTTCTATTTCCTGGCCGGGATGATGGCCGTGGTGATGAGCTATCGCAAGGCGCATTCACCGGATCACAAGCGGCGGATGCGCGTGATCATGGTGGGCACCGTCATGGGATTCGCCGCCTATCTGATCGGACGGAGATTGTACTCGTGGGAATCGGCCGGGAGGGGCTGGGAAGTTTTGTTGGGAGCAATGGTGTTGTTCGTTCCCCTTTCGTTCGCCTATGCCATCATCAGGCATCGTCTGTTCGATTTGCGGCTCGTCGTCCGTCAGAGCCTCCGGTATGCACTGGCCCGACACGTTCTGTTCGCCGCTTTGATCAGCCCATTGGCCTTGTTGGTCATTGACGCTCTGGCCGCCTCTCAGCATGTCATCCTTCAATATATCCAGCAGGAGCTCCCTCGGATCGGATTGTACATCGTGGTCGGGACGGCGCTCATCGTCGCTCATCGACCGCTGATGAACTGGCTGGATCGCCGATTTTTTCGCGAGGCCTACGACGCCCAGAAGATCCTCTCAGAATTGGCTGAGCGGATTGGCTTGATCGTCGACGTCGATGAGCTGACCAGCTTCGTCCTCAACCAGATCAATGATTCGCTTCACATCAAGCATGGAGCGTTGCTGCTGAGGGAGTCCGACGGGGATCGATTTCGTTCCGTTCATCTGCTGGGCGATCTCCCCGATCCCCCACCGATAAGCGCCCATTCGCCCCTCATCCAACAGTTGGAGCAGAGGTCGGGGCGCCCACTGGAATTGAGCGTGGAGGAGAGGACGGGGTGGCTCGATCAGTTGACGCAAGAAGAACGACTCTTCTTTCAGGCGGCGACGATTGATCTCGTCATCCCGCTGCGCGTATCTCAAAGTCTCATCGGATTGATGTTCCTCGGCGAAAAGTTGTCCGAAGAACCGTATTCGCGGGAGGACAAAGAATTGCTCATGACCGTGGCGGCGCAAACGGCGTTGGGAATCGAACGAGCGAGATTATCCGAACGGATGGCCGAGGAAGAGAAGCTCAAACGGGAAATCGAAATCGCCCAGGAAGTTCAAGCCCGATTGTTTCCCCAAACCGCTTCTCGACTGGCTACGCTGGATATGGCCGGCGTATGCCTGCCGGCGCGCGGAGTGGCCGGCGACTACTACGACTTTCTCCCTCTGGCTCCCGGTCGTCTGGGCGTCGCCGTAGGGGATATCTCCGGGAAAGGGATTTCCGCCGCTCTTCTCATGGCCAATCTTCAAGCCAGCCTGAGAAGCCAGGCGGCGCTGGCCGGATTGAACGTGGCGCGGCTGTTGCGCATCGTCAATGCCTTGCTCTTCCGCTCGACGAGCCAGAATAAATTCGCTTCTCTGTTCTATGCCGTCTATGATGAATCCACCCGGGCGTTCACCTATGTCAATGCCGGCCACAACAGCCCGTTTCTGTTCCGCGGGATGGCCGAGGGTGAAGGTCCGGCTCACGGGGGAGCAGCCACTCCGACGGCGACGCGGGCCGGCCCGGGATTGGCTCGACCAACGAACGTCGGCCACCTGGTGGAGCGGTTAGAGACGGGAGGAACGATCATCGGCGCCTTCGAAACGGTGCCCTTCGAACAAGAAACGGCGTCTCTTCATCCAGGGGATATGGTCGTGGCCTATACCGATGGCATCACCGAAGCGTGTTCCCTGGACGGCCGGGAATTCGGAGAGGAGCGCCTGGAACGCCTGCTGTGGGAAGCTCGCGCGCTCACCGCCCGGCAGATCATCAACCGCATCATGACGGCGGTCGGCGATTTCACGCGGGGTGTCGAGCAACACGATGACATGACGTTGGTAGTGATGAAAGTCTTGGCCTGAGACGTGAACCGAGCGTCTCGATGGGCAACCGGGCATTGCGATGAATCGAAGCCACATCGAGCGACATTCGGCTCCTCTCATCGGAGAGGAGAACGTCCCCCAGAGAGGTGGGGAAGCGGAAATTCACTATGATGATCGAGGAGGCATGAACGATGCAGGGATCGGAGAAATGCGAGCGCCATCATCAGGATGCCATTCATCGGATTCAGGAGGCTTTGCAACGAGCCGGCATCGGTGGTTGGCTGTTTTACGACTTTCGCCAGAGCGATCCACTGGCCTATCGCATTTTAGGATTGGATGAGACGCGGCTGGGCACGCGTCGCTGGTTCTACGTCATTCCCGCCGAGGGCCAGCCGGTGAAGATCGTCCACGCTATCGAGAGGGAACATCTGGATGCGCTGCCCGGCGAGAAGCTCGTCTATCTCTCTTGGCAGCAACTCCATGAGTACGTGCGTCAGGCGGTTCAAGGGTGTGGCACCCTGGCCATGCAGTATTCGCCCAACAACGACATCCCCTATATCTCGCGCGTGGATGCCGGGACGGTGGAACTCATTCGGAGCTTCGGCGTCGACGTCGTCTCGTCATCGGATCTCGTCGCCCAATTCGAAGCCGTCTGGACGGAGGCTCAATGGCAATCCCATCGGTGGACGGCGACCCGGATGCGGCGGATCATCGATGAGACGTTCGCCGAAATCGCCCGACGCGTACGAGAGCGGGGGACGACCAGCGAGTACGACGTTCAACAGTTCATGATGGCGTTGTTCGAGCGCGACGGCCTCATCACCGATCATCCGCCCATCGTCGCCGTCAATGCCAATGCGGCCAATCCTCATTACGCTCCCACGCGCGAGCGGACGGAACCCATAAGAGAGGGTGACTTCGTGCTCATCGACTATTGGGCGAAGAAGAAAGACGATCCCGAGGCCGTGTATGCCGATTACACCTGGACGGGATATGTCGGGCGCTCGGTGCCCGACCGCTACACGCAGATCTTCGATATCGTGCGCCGGGCGCGCGATCGGGCCGTGGAATTCGTTCAGCACGCGGTGCGCGCCGGGCGACCACTTCACGGATGGGAGATCGATGACGTGGCCCGAACGGTGATCGCCGAAGCGGGCTACGGGCCCTGTTTCATTCATCGGACCGGTCACTCCATCGGTAAGGAGGTCCACGGCAATGGAGCCAATATTGATAATCTGGAGACCCGGGATCATCGACTCATCTTGCCGCACACCGCCTTCTCCATCGAGCCGGGGATCTATTTGGAGGGCGAGTTTGGCGTTCGTAGCGAAGTGGACGTCTACGTGACCGAGCGCGACGCCATCGTCACCGGCGAACCGGTCCAGACGGCGGTGGTGGCCATCTTGGCCATATGAGGAGATCATCGAGGGCGTCTCCCGTGCCTTCCCGGCACACCGCCAGGATGAAGACGGTGTAACGCGAGATGTCATCTTGCGTTACGTTTTCGAAGGCATGAAAGCGGCGGGAACCCGTCTCGGACATCGGCACACATGGTGAGGGAATCCACCATGAGCCCCCACGGGACGAGGAGAGGAGGTGGGCATGAGAATCACCACCATCGCGAATCACGAGACCGCCGCCGTCGCCGAGACCAGAGGGTCTTCCACCGCTGGCCGTCGGTTCGCTGCGCGTCGTGAGGGGAGGCAATGATGCAATCAATGAGGCGACGAGGCGGCGAGCGCAGAGAGTGTCGTGAGAGGCGCGCCGTCGTTGGTTCATTGCTCGGTTGGCGGCGAGCGATCGCCGGATGTCTGGTGCTCATCGTGCTGGTGCTGGGAGCGGCTCCGGCCCAGTCACCACAGGTGGCCACCCGGCAGCAGCTTGAGGCCATCCGGCACTATATCCGGCGGAGCTGGACGACGCTGAAGCGTTCTCATCGAGAATTGCTGTCCGCCGCCATCGATCCCAAATGGGGACGGAGAGAGAAATGGCCGGTGTACGTCTCGCCGCGGGAGGATCGGGCTCGCCTTCAGCGCCAGTTGGAGAGAGAGGTGCCCGCCCGAGATCTGGCGCGCATCGATCTGCGTCCCTTGCCGGAACATATCGACGGGATCACCGAGCACGGACTCCTCTATCTGCCGTATCCCTACGTGGTCCCCGGAGGGCGATTCAACGAGATGTACGGGTGGGATAGTTATTTCATCCTGCTCGGTCTGTTGCGCGATGGTGAACTCAGTTTGGCCAAAAACATGACCGACAATTTTCTCTACGAGATCGAATATTACGGGAAAATCCTGAACGCCAATCGCACCTACTTTCTCACCCGATCGCAACCTCCTTTTCTCACCGAGATGATCCTCGGCGTCTACCGAGCGACCAACGATAAGGCCTGGTTGGCCGAGACGATTCCGGCCATTGAGAAATATTATCGCTTCTGGACGAGCGCGCCTCATCTGATCCCCGAGATCGGATTATCGCGCTACTTCGATACCGGGCATGGACCGGCGCCGGAAGTCGTCGCCGCCGAGCGCGATCGGGGAGGCCGCACGCATTACGATCGGGTGAGAGCCTACTATCGAACGCACGAGGTCACCGATTATCTCCTCAGCCTCTACTACGATGCCCGGAGAGATCGGCTGACCGATCTCTTTTATATCGGCGACCGCTCCATGCGCGAATCGGGATTCGATCCCTCGAATCGGTTTGGACCGTTCAGCGTGGACATCATCCACTATGCTCCGGTGTGCCTCAACACGCTCCTTTATCGCATGGAAGTGGAGACGGCCGAGATCCTCACCATCTTGAATCGGCCGAAGGCGGCGGCCAGGTGGAAGCGGCGAGCGGCGGCGCGAAAACAGACCATCAATCGATTCCTCTGGGATGAGGAGAGAGGACTCTATCTGGACTACAACTTTCGCACCGGGCGGCGGCGCGATTATCTGTTCGCCACGACGTTCTATCCGCTCTGGGCCGGTCTGGCCAGTCCCGAACAAGCGCGACGCGTCGTCGCCCACCTCCCCGAACTGGAACGACCGGGAGGTCTCATGACCAGCGCTCGCGTGACCGGGAGCCAGTGGGACGCGCCGTTCGGATGGGCGCCCCTTCATATCATCGCCATCAAAGGGCTGCGCCGGTATGGTTACGACCGGGAGGCCAATCGTCTCACCATCAATTTCCTCTCGCTCATCCTCAAGGAATTCATCGAGCATCATGTCATCGTGGAGAAGTATGACGTCGTTCGCCGGGAATCGGACGTGTCGGCGGGCCTCCGATTCGGCTATTCGTCCAACGAGATCGGCTTCGGTTGGACGAATGCGGCATTCGAAGAGTTGATGGCCGAATTGCCGGTCGCCGAGCGCGATCGCGTGCGACGACTCTCCGGCCTTCCCTTACCCGGTCGGGCCGAGCGCCGAGCATCGTCGGCCGCCGGCCATCGATGATCAGCGATGGGCTCATCTCGACGCGTATGGTTACATCTTCGCGATGACCGCAGAGGGGCGACCGCCGGGCCCTGGAGTCATCGAGCAGGGAATCCTCCCCAGCCGATGCCCATCTTCGAGGATGAGATGAGACTCGGTTGGCTCATCCTGATCGCCGTCGTCCTCATCGCCGGTTGCACCACCGATCGGACCGGGATGCCTCGAGCCGATGATCATCTCACCTATTGGACATCGACCAATCCCCAGGAGATGGCATTCGCCCGCCTCATCGTCGCCGAGTGGAATCGGCAGCATCCCGAAGCGCCCATCGACTGGGAGCCCATCCCGGCGGGCGTCTCCTCCGAAGAAGTGCTCTTGGCGGCCATCGCTTCCCGGACGACGCCCGATCTCTGTTCCAATATCTGGCCGGGAGCGCTGGAGCAGTACATCGAGGCGCGAGGATTGGTGCGACTGGACGATTTCTCCGATTTCTTCTCGGTGATGCGGCGGCGAATGCCCGATGAGATGCTCAGCCGATTCCGCTCTCGGGATGGCCATTACTATCAAGTGCCCTGGAAGACCAATCCCATCATGATGCTCTATAATGTGCGCATGTTCCGGGAAGCGGGCATTGACCATCCCCCGCGGACGTACGCCGAACTCCTGGCCGCCGGCGCACGCCTCACGCGAGATCGCGATGGGGATGGGGAGATCGATCAATGGCTGATGGGCATCGATCTCCAGCCGGTGTGGTATAAGCGCATGTTCGATTTCTATCCCTTTTACCTGGCCGCCTCTCAGGGACAACCACTGATTGCTGACCATCGACCGGTCTTTGAGAATCGCGCGGCGGTGGAGGTCTTTCGGTTATTTCGAGAGTTGTTTCGTCGCGGATATGTCATCAGGAGCATGTCCTATAGTGATCCCTTCCTGCTCGAGCGGGTGGCCATCAAACCCAACGTGGGACCATGGAGTATCGCCGATATCGAGCGGAAACGACCGGGGCAACTGGAATACGACGTCGCTCCCATCCCACGACCCGACGATGTTCCCGGCCCATCGATCACCTACGGCGATTACAAGAACATCGTCATCTTCAGCACCTCGCGTCGCCCTCGAGCGGCCTGGCAGTTCATCACATTCATGATCTCCAAGCGGAACGATCTCCGGTTGCTGGAGATGACCGAGCAACTGCCCATCCGCCAGCCGCTGCTCGCCGATCCGCTGTTCGGAGGATTTTTCCGGCGACAGCCCAAACTCATTCCTTTCGCTCGTCAGGCGTTTCATACCCGAGGGACCGATGCCGTTCCCGAATTGAAAGAGATCTTCGATGCCATCGCCCAGGAGTTCGAAGCCTGCGCCCTGTTGGGGCTGAAATCGCCCGAACAGGCCGTCCATGACGCCGCTCGGCGCAGTCGGCTCATTCTGTCGCTCCGATGAACCAATCGAGGAGACGTCAGCGAAAAGCGAGACGGAGAGTCGAGGCCATTGGATATCTCATGTCGTTCCCCTACGTCCTCCACTTTCTCGTGTTCGGCGCCTATCCACTCGCTTTTGCTTTCATCCTCATCTTCCACAGATGGAATATCTACCTGCCCATGAAATGGATCGGATTGGGGAACATCCGGTTTCTCATTCACGATGCGCTGATCTGGAAGGCTCTGTGGAATACCTTTTACTTCGTCCTCATCCACGTCCCTTCGCAACTCGTCGTCGCGCTGGCGTTCGCCGCGTTGCTCAATCGTCACCTGCGCGGGCGAACTCTCTTCCGAGCCATCTATTTCATGCCCGTGGTCGTCTCCGGAGTGGTCATCACCATCCTCTGGCAACAGCTTTATGCCCAGGATACGGGGTTGCTGAACCGAGCGCTCACTGCCATTGGACTGCCCCGGATTCCTTGGCTCACCGATTATCGGCTGGCTATGCCCTCTATTGCCCTGATGGCCACCTGGAAGAACGTCGGATTATACATCGTCTTGTTTCTGGTCGGATTGCAGTCCATTCCTCGCTCGCTCTATGAGGCGGCGGCGCTCGATGGGGCATCGGAGTGGAAGCAGTTCTGGCACATCACTCTCCCCATGCTCAATCCCACCATTCTGCTCGTCCTGATTCTGTCCACGATCGGCGGCTTCTCGTTATTCGTCGAACCGTACATCATGACCGGCGGTGGCCCGGCCAACAGCACGTTGTCCGGCGTCCTCTATCTCTATAAGCAAGCCTTCTTCTTCAATCGCATGGGCTATGCGGCCACTATTGGCTTCTTCTGGGCGATGATGATTTTCGTCGTCGTACTCGTACAGCGCAAAGTCGTGGAGAGGGATGTAGGATGATGAAGCGACTGGGGCTATACGCGGCATTGATTCTGGGAGCCATCGTCTTCCTCTATCCCTTTCTCTGGATGCTCTCGGCGACGTTCAAACCGGAACTGGAATTGGGGGGATTCCATCTCATTCCTCATCGAGTGACCTGGGAGAATTATCGTCTCGTGTTCACCAGGATTCCCATCATTCGCGCCTTCGTCAACAGTTTGTTCGTCTCGGCCACGGCGACGACGTCGGTCATCGTATTCGGCGCCATGGTCGGATACGCCCTCTCGCGCCTTTCGTTTCCAGGTCGGGAGATCATCTTCAACGTCATTTTGTTCACCATGATGATTCCCGCTCAACTGACGTTGATTCCTCTGTACACGCTCATCGTTCGCCTGGGGTGGGCCGATAGTTATCAGGCGTTGATCGTCCCGGGTATGATGAGCGGGTTTGCCATTCTGTTATTTCGACAGTTCTTCCGCACCATTCCCCCGTCGTTGATCGAAGCGGCGCGATTGGACGGGTGTTCCGAGTGGCAGATTCTGTTTCACATCGTTATGCCTCTCTCCAAACCGGTCATCACCACGGTGGGCATTCTGACCTTCATGGGCATATGGAACGATCTGCTCTGGCCATTACTCGTCATTCACGATCGACGGCTCATGACCATGCCTCAAGTCGTCGCTCTGTTCTCCATCGGGGGATTGGCCGAGGCGAGGGTGGGGGCGCAATTGGCCGCCGCCACGCTGCTCGCTCTCCCCATCATCGTGGCCTATGCCTTCTTCCAACGCACCTTCATCGAGAGCATGGCCACCACCGGCTTGAAAGGTTGAGGAGGAGTCATCGCCGCTCCGAGCTGGCGAGCGGTGTGGCCCGAATCATTCCTCGGCCTTCCTCGATGACCAGGAGGCGATCGGCCTTCACATGGGCGAATGTCTGCCTCGCTCCACTCGGCCAGCGAATCTCGATGAGGTCGACGCGATCGCTTTCGCCGAGACCGAAATGGAGGCGCAGATCGTTTTGCGAGAGGTAACTTCCGCCGCTCCGGACTTCGTCGATCTGAACCAGCGAACCGGCCTTCACGGTGACGCGCGCGCCAATGCCGTCCCGGTTCGATGTGCGACCGATCAACCGGATCATCACAGCGTGATGGCGTCGATCGCCTCGATTGCGCAGGAGGGTCGGCGGTCCATCGATGTTGTTCACCAGCACGTCGAGATCGCCATCGTTATCGATGTCGCCGAAGGCCGCGCCGCGACTGGCTCGCTTCTCGATGAGCGCGCGCCCGGCGCGAGCGGCCAGCTCGCTGAACGTCCCATCGCCATTGTTATGATAGAGGAGTTTTCGTTGCCGGTAACTGGTGTCCAGATGGGCGCGATCGACCTGGGGATAGACGTGACCGTTGACCACTAGCAGGTCCAGCCAGCCGTCATTATCGTAATCGAAGAAGCTCGTGCCCCACCCGAGATAAGGATAGCTGACGATGGCCGTGCGCGTGTGGTGAGACACATCCTGAAACGTTCCGTCTCCCCGGGAGCGATAGAGCGTGTTATAGTCTTCGGAGAAATTGGTCACAAACAGGTCCAGGTGCCCATCGCGATCATAATCGCCCACGGTCACTCCCATTCCCGCCTGCTCGGCGCCATCCTCGTTCACCGCCACGCCGGCCGGGAATCCGATCTCGGTGAACGTCCCGCGGCCGGTGTTCTTGTAGAGAAAATTGGGGACCGAATCGTTGGCCACATAGAGATCCATCCATCCGTCATCGTTATAATCGGTCCAGATGACGCCGAGACCGTAATAGCCCCGCGGATCGGTCATGCCCGCGCGTTCGGTCACGTCGGTGAACGTGCCATCGCCGTTGTTGCGGTAGAGCGTATCGCCGGCGCCGGGAAGACCTCTCGGCCCACATTGAACCTTGAGACCTCGATAGGTGCAGTTCTTCCCCCGGCCGAATTCGGGGAGGTGATCGAGATCGACGTCCACGTAATTGGCGACGAACAGATCCAGATCGCCATCATTATCGTAATCGGCGAATGCGGCTCCCGTTGACCAGCGACGGTCGCCGACGCCCGCGCGCTCGGTCACGTCGGTGAACGTCCCATCGCCGTTGTTCCGATAGAGGATGTTCTTCCCCAGACAGGTGACGTAGAGGTCCTCGTTGCCATCATTGTTGTAATCGCCCACGCAGGCTCCCATTCCCCAACCGGGCTGCCCGACCCCTGCTCGATCCGTCGCGTCGGTGAACGTGCCGTCGCCATTATTGCGGTAAAGTGCACTCCGGGCGCGTCGCCCGGCCCGGGCCATCTGGAGGGTCGGCGCGTTGACCAGATAAATGTCCAGCCAACCATCGTTGTTGTAATCGAAAAACACCGCCCCTCCGCTCATCGATTCCACGATGTACTTCTGCTCGGGAGCGAAAGCGTGGCGAAAGGCGAGTCCGGCCTCTGCCGTCACATCGACGAATTGAACGCTGGAGGCCACATCCACGGGGCGGCCCGACACCACCAGATGGTACACCAGCCCGACAATGATGAGCACGGCCATCAGGTGTGGAATCTTGGTCCACATACTATGCTCTCTCGTCAATGTGAAGGGTACAGCAGATCGCGCGAATGCGCCCGGCCGCTCGATTGATTTCGCTGGCGAGCGTGCTGTCCCTTCTGGTTCATTGATCGGCATCCCTCTCGGCCTGTTCATCAGCCGATTATACTCATCGCTACTCACGGCGAATCTGATTCCAGGAGCGCCCGGGCGCGATAGCAGGGATCGAGCTCCCGCGCGCGGGCGAATTCCGCTTCGGCTTCTCGATCCTGCCCCTGTCGCTTCAAGGCTCGTGCCAGGTGATAATGGGCCGGCGCATAGTCCGGCGCTTGAGCAATCGCCGCCCGAAAGCGCTCCACGGCTCCATCGATGTCGCCTTGTGCCCATTGGTGTAGACCGGTGTTGGTGGCGAACATCGCCGCTTGCAGATGCGTTCGCCGCTGGTTCAATTCCGCCGCTCGACGGAACTCAGCTCGGGCAGCGTCGATATCTCCTTTTTGTCGCAGAGCAGTCCCCAGGGCGTTGTGAATCTCCGGACTATTGGGTTTCAGCGCGAGCGCCTTGCCGAAGGCCTCGATGGCCGCCGCCAGATCGCGTTTTTGTCGCAACACCGTGCCCAACGTGTAATAGGCCTCGGCGTAGTCAGGTTGAGCGGCGATGGCCGCTCGGAGTTCGGCTATGGCCTCGTCGAGCCGACCGAGCTGGAAGAGAATGGCGCCCAAGCTATAGTGTGCTTCGGGCAATTGCGGCCCGAGGGCAATGGCTCGTCGCAAGGCCTTCTCGGCGGCGGCATAGGCGTTCTTCGCCTTGAACGCCAATCCCAAATTATAATGCGCCTGGGCATCTCGAGGATGGCGGTCGATGATCGTCCGAAAGGCAGCGATCGCTTCATCCAGTTCTCCTTTGAGCATGTGGGCGATGCCCAGATTGAGCCGCGCCGTGGTGTTGTCAGGGTGATGATCGACGATGAATTGGAATTGCGTGACGGCTTCATCTCCTTTCCGCTGTTGAATGAGACCGAGTCCCAGATTGTTGCGCGCTTCCACCCATTGAGGATTGAGGGCGACGGCGCGACGATACATGGACGTGGCCTGATCCCAACAGCCCAGTTTTTGGAGCACGACGCCCAATCGGTTGACCGCTTCGGCAGACCGCGGCGCCAATTGGGTCGCCCGGTGCAGGGCGGCGAGCGCATCGGTGAGGTGGCCGGCGCGCTCCAGAGCCAGTCCCAGATAATAATAGGCCAGCGCGTGTCGGGGCTGGAGACGGATGGCCTCTCGTAACGCAGCGAGCGCGCCAGCGACATCGTTCGAGAGCAGCCGGACCACTCCCAGTTGAAAATGCGCCTCCACCAATCGCGGGTTGAGTCGCACCGCTCTGGTGAATGCCGCTCGCGCGCCGGAGATGTCCCCGGCTTTGACGAGCAGAACGCCGAGTTGCTGCTCGGCCTCCGCGGACTCAGGATGACGAGCGATGAGCGCGCGGAGTTCGGCAATCGCTCCCTGGATGTCGCCGAGGCGTTGGAGCACCTGAACGAGGTATTGTCGTGACGGCATATCATCGGGGCGAAGCTGGATGGCGCGACGATAAGCCGCGCTGGCTTCGGCCAGCGCTCCCTTCCGTTGAAGAGCGATGCCGAGATTACGGAATGCTTCGGCGAAATCGGGCTTCAGTTTCGTGGCCTGGCGGAAGGCGGCGATGGCTTCGTCCAGTTTCCCTTGATGTCCCAGAGCCAGACCCAGCGCGTTATACGCCGCCGCCCATTGGGGGACCAATCGCAGGGCGGCGCGGAACGCTTCGCTGGCTCGCGCGTAGTCGTGCTGGCGCATCAGGGCGATGCCTCGCCGGTAGTGTTGTTCTGCCGATGACGTTTGAGCGTTGGCCGGTCCGCTCACCAGTGAACCCCAGAGAAGACCTCCCGCTATCGGCAGCGTCCAGGCGAGTTTCAATATTGTATCGTTGATCACGGCCGAGAACGACATTCTATCACAGGATGGATCATCATCGATACGCCCAGACCAGCCACCCCGTGAGCAGGAGCAGGGCCAGCGATTGCCAGCGGTAATCCTGATACCAGGGAACGGCCGGCAAATCGTCGACGGCATCGGCCATCCGGGCCGCCGACCAGGTGAACGAGCGAATGCGTTCTTCCGGAGGAGGGGGCGTCCACAGGCTGATCACTACAATAACTGCTGCCGTCACGACGAGAAACAGACCGGCCAGGATCAAGAAGTGAACCGAGGGAAGCCAGTCAGTGAATCGATCGAGGAGAAAAGTGGCGATGGCCACGCCATGTCCGATGATCATGCCTATCAGCGCTCCAGTGCCGTTAGCCCGCTTCCAGAACAAGCCGAGGAGGAAGACGGCGACCACCGGCGGGAACAGATAGGCCAGCGAACTTTGCAAATACTCGAACAACGTGCTCGCCCGGGCTACCACCGGTACCCACAGCGCGCTGATGAGCATGAACATGATGGTGGTGAGGCGGCCGATCGACGCCAGACGCTCATCGGAGATCGCCGGTCGACGGGCGCTCACAAAATCCATCGTGATCAGCGTGGACGCCGAGTTGAGCGTGGAATCGAGACTGGACATGATGGCGGCAATGAACCCGGCCAGAACGAGCCCCTTCATCCCGATGGGAAGGATGTCCCCTACCAGCGTGGGGAACACGAGATCGGGGCGCGCCAGATGGGGATAAAGTTGACGGGCGATGATTCCCGGAAACACCATGATGAAGAGAACGGGGAGCTTGAGCAGGCCGGCCAGCAGCGCTCCCCACCGGGCCTGGCGGATGTTCCGAGCCGCCAACACCCGCTGCACGATGAATTGATTGGTGCACCAGAAATAGAATCCGAGCACGGGGACGCCGATGAGCGTGCCCAACCAGGGCATGGTGGCATCATCTAACGGTCGAATGACGCTGAGCATCTCCGGCGGCGTGTGCGCGACGACCGCCTCCCACGATCCCACCCGCTCCAGAGCGAGGAATGTCATGCTCGCCGCGCCGATGAGCAGAATGACGCCCTGAATGAGATCGGTGTACACCACGGCGGCCAACCCTCCTGCCGTCGTATACACGCCGGCTACCAGGGCGAGGATGAAACCGAGTTCCCACAGAGGAATGTTCGGGAAGAACGCGTGAACGACCAGCGCACCGGCATAGAGCGTCCCCGCCGTGTCGATGAACACGTTGCCCAGGATGGTCAGCGCGGAGAAATAATACCGGCAGGCGGGCCGATATCGGCGTTCGAGAAACTCGGGCATCGTATACACCCGCGAGCGCAGGTAATAGGGGATGAAGAAGATGGCGAAGAAGACGAGGATGATCGTCGCCATCCACTCGTAATTGGAGATGGAGATGCCCGTATCATAAGCCGATCCGGCCAGTCCCACCAGCGTGGTGCTGGAGATGTTGGAAGCGAACAGCGACACCCCGATGACCAACCATCCCAATCGCCGTCCGGCGAGAAAATAATCTTCGGCGCCCGCCCGTCGTCGCGCGAAATGAAAACCAATCGCCAGCACGACCAGAACATAACCGAGGATCACGCCACCATCGATGAGGCTCAGAGTCACAGCCGGATGTCCTCCTCATCAGCGTCACGTCTCATCGGGTTCATCCAGAGCATCCCAGACGAATTATCGTGGTTCCCGCTGGGCGACCGGGCGCCTGACTTGCTCCAGGACGTCTTCATCGAGCGTGGGCGTAGCGCTCCGGCGAGCGGCCACCAGGGCGCCCAATCGATTGGCCGCTTCGCTCATCAGCGTGAACGAGGCCCTGCGGAGGAGATGGTAGGCGAGTGCGGCGGTGAAGGCATCGCCGGCGCCGACGGTATCGACGACGTCGACGGTGATGCCCGGGTGTTCGATCGTTTCACCTTCGGCGACGAGCAGGCTTCCCCGCGCGCCCCGCGTGATGCACACCAGCGTGAGATTGAAGGTTCGTCGTAACTGCTCGGCTCGCGCCGCGAGATCATGTTCACCGAATCCCATGAGATCGGTCACTCGAAAGAGTTCTTCATCATTGAGCTTGGCGACCTCGGCGCGCTGAAACGAGCGACGAAGAAGTTCCACACTGTAATATGACGATCTCAGATTGACATCGAACAGACGGAGGCAATCCGGTCGCGTCGCCTCGAGGAAGCGGCGGATCGTCTGGCGAGAGCGCGGCGCACGTTGAGCCAACGTACCGAAACAGACGACGTCGGCCCGAGTGGCCAGTCGATGCCATTGTGGCGTCCACTCCAGATAATCCCAGGCCACGTTCTCGGTGATGGTGAACTCGGGCTGGCCGCGGTCGTCGAGGTCGACGCGAACGGTTCCCGTTTCATGTCTGGGATCGCGTTGAATGAAGCTCACTTCCACGTTTCGCTGCCGCCATCGGTCCAGCGCGCGTTCTCCCAGAGCATCCTCCCCGATCCGGCTGGCGATCACGCCCCGATCGCCGAGCGCCGCCGCCATCGCCGCGAAGTTGGCCGGAGCGCCTCCGAGCTGCTTTCCGTCGGGGAAAATGTCCCAAAGGACTTCGCCGAGGCCGACGACAGTGTATTGGCGAGGAGCATTCATCTGGCTACACCTCCTTTTCCAGGTGGATGAACCCATCGGCATCGAATCTCACCGGCAGGGGATCGGACAATCCGCCGGCGAACCGGCCCTGTGCGTCTTTCCACCGGAAGCCGAAAAACACCGTCTCGCCTCCGGAAAGGAGGGTGACGATCTTTCCTCCGTACCAGCCGGGCGCCAGCAACCGCGCCGGTTCCTCCAGAGGCGGAAACCCGCGCGCTGAGCGGCGAATGGGTGGCGACACGAGATAGTAGGTCCCCGTCTGACATTGGCTCTGGGGAAGTCGCCGTCGGCGGCCGGCCGAACAATCCTCCGCTTGCGCGGAGAACAGCAGGTAGAGGCGCTGATGATCGCCCGGAGGAAAGAAGAACACTTGCGGGACTTCCATCTGATAAAACTCCGTGGAGGCGATGAGGATCTGGGGAGCGGTGCTCCATCGCTCCAGGTCGGATGACGTGAGATAGACGATGGCTCCTCCAGAGTCGGCCGGAGCATCGGCCCGTCGGGTGGAGATGAAGGCGTAAAACAGGCCATCGCGGCCACGAACGAGATAGGGATCGCGCCAATTGACGCCGTCACATCCATGCTGTTTTCCCGGATTGGAAATGACCGGTCGCCGTCGACAGGTCTCGGTGCGTCGCCAGGATATCAAATCGGCCGAAACGGCCGCGCCGATATGCTGCGGGCGAAACCATCCCCGCGGCGTCCAGACGGGTGCCTCCCCGGCGTGACGGGAGGTGTACAACATGGTGTAAAGGCCGGAGATCGGGTGCCGGATGATGCTTCCCGTCCAGATGGAGGTGTTATCCCAGGCTCGCCCCTCCGCCCGTCGGAAGGCCGGATGGGGTCCGATCTCCTTCCAACCCCGAGGCGTCAGCACGGCATGGCCCACGGAGGCGAGTTCGTGCCGGCGCTCGGGATCGTCGCCACACTCCTGACGAGGAGCCTGGAGGAAGAACAAGTGAAGCTCTGAGCCGCGCTCGGCGAACCAGAAATCCCAGAGATATCTGTCGGGTGGAGACCAGGGCACGCTGTTATTCCTCGATTCCTGTGACGACGAAGCGCTTTCCGGGATGAGCCATCATTCTGTCAGCCGATGTCTCCCCGCTCGCATGCGCCGGGCCACCGAGGCTCAGGGTGTAGTGGCGTGGGAAGTTCATGTCATCGGTTCACCGATTGTCACGACGCTCGCGCCGCCGACGCTCGCTGATCGGCCGGGGACCGCGACGGACGATCCCCCGTCCTTCCTTCACGTAAATGATCTCGTCCGCCGGAACATTCTTCAGCGTATCCACCCGGCCGCTCGGCCAATGAATCTCCAGCCGATCGATGACCTTCGCCTCGCCGAGGCCGAAATGCACGCGCAGATCGTTCTGCGAGATATAACTCCCCCCGCTGCGCACTTCTTCAATTTGCCGGAATGTGCCCGTCACGCAGATGAGGCGAGCACCAATGCCGCTGCGATTGGATTTCGTCCCGATCAGGCCGATGTGAATCCAGTGATGAGATCCTCCATAATCATTGCGCAATAATTGCGGCCAATCGTTGATGTTGTTGACCACGACATCGATGTCGCCATCGTTGTCGAAATCGCCGAACGCGCAACCGCGACTCGGTCTCGGCTCGGTGATAGGGCCACCCACCAGTTGGGAGATGTCCCGGAAGCGTCCGTTTTTCAGGTTCAGATAGAGCTCTTTCGGCTCCCGATAGGTATAATGCCGTTTGAGTTTTTCGACTTCCGGATACACGTGCCCGTTACAGACCAGAATGTCCAGCCACCCGTTATTGTCCAGATCGAAAAAGCCACAGCCCCAACTGAGCCAGCGCGTGTTCGCGCCGATGCCCGCGACGAACACGGCGTCATCGAACATTCCTTTGCCCAGATTGTGGTACAGATTGCAGCTATCATCAGAGAAGTTCGTCTTGAAGATATCCAGCCAGCCGTCGCGATCGTAATCGCCGGCGGCTACGCCCATACCCGCCTGAGGCTTTCCATCGAGGCTATAGGCGCATCCGGCCTCCATGGCGATATCGGTGAACGTACCATCCTTGTTGTTGTGGTAGAGGATGGACGGGGCGGAGTCATCGGCGACATAGATATCCACCCAGCCATCGTTGTCCACGTCGACGGTGAGGACGCCCAGTCCATAGGTTCCCATCGTCTCGGTGATGCCCGCCTTCTCCGAGACGTCGGTGAACGTGCCGTCGCCGTTGTTGTGGTAGAGGATGTTCTTCCCCCCGGGCAGACCCGGAGGACCGCAAGCCACCGGGATGCCTTTGTACAGGCATGGACCGGTCTCGGGCAGGGGAGCCGTCTTGGGATCGAAATCGATATAGTTGGCGATGAACAGGTCCAGATGCCCATCGCGGTCATAATCGAGGAATGCGCAGCCCGTGTTCCAACGTCGCTTTCGTCCGGCCACGCCCGCCTTCTCCGAGACGTCGGTGAACGTGCCGTCGCCGTTGTTGTGGTAGAGGCGATTGAATCCCCAGTACGTCACAAACAGGTCATCGAAACCATCGTTATCGTAATCGCCGACGCAGACGCCTTGTCCCCACCCGGAGTGAAGGAGGCCGGCCCGCGCCGAGACGTCGGTGAACGTGCCGTCGCCGTTGTTGTGGTAGAGATGATTGGTGGGCGCTTTCCCGGGAGGGAACCCCTCCAGCCGCCAGCCGTTCACCAGGAAGATATCGATCCAGCCGTCACCATCGTAATCGAAGAACGCGGCTCCACATCCGGTCGTCTCCAGTAAATAAATGTTCTTGTGTTCGCCGCCGAAGATGGTCCTGGCGGTGACGCCGGCCGAGCGGGCCACGTCGGTGAACGCGATGTTCGGGTGCTCGTCTTTCTGGTCGCCAGCAAGGGCGACGACCAGAAAGCAACCGGCCGAGAGGCCGATGAGAATGACCCAGATGATGACCGTCGGCGAGAGCAGACGGACAGGGTGGCGCTCGAACCATCCATCTGATGAGCGATTGATCGCCATATTCCGTTCGCGCTTCATGACCTCGAGAGCGAGTGAACACCTTAACGTTGCTCGTCTCTCATTGTCAATATGGGATGATGGCGGACTCGGGCGGGGACGCGCCGGCACTTTACGGGCCCGAGTTTCTCGATCTAGACTTGAGCCGTGATGACCGGACGAAGATCAGGGCGATGGTGGTGGAGACGATCGCGTTCGCTCGTCGTCCTGATGGGAGGACTCCTCATGGTCAGCAGTTCACCGTTCCCAGAGCACCACCCGTCGGCGCCTGTGGCTCGGAAGAAGGTCATTCTGGATACGGACATCGGCGATGATATCGACGATGCCTTCGCCCTGGCGCTGGCGCTGCAAAGTCCGGAGCTCGAGGTCCTCGGCATCGTGACCGCCCATGGAGCGACCGATAAACGCGCTCGCCTCGTCGCCCATCTCCTCGGCGAGCTCGGTCGGGATGATATCCCCGTGGTGATGGGAGTGAAGACGTCCGATGAGCCTCCGCGACAGTACGCCTGGGCGCGGCGATCTGGGCCGAGTCGACCGATTGGGCGCGACGCCATGGGATTCTATCGCCAACAGCTCACGCGACATCCGGGGGAGATCACGCTCATCGCCATGGGGCCGCTCACCAATATCGGCGCGTTCATCGAACGGGAAGCCGACGTCTTCAGTCGGGTGCGGGAGGTCATCATCATGGGCGGGTCGGTGGCTTACCGCTATGACGATTTTGGCTATGGGGAGCCTCGCGGTCCGGTCGCCGAGTACAATATCAAGACGGATATCCCGGCGGCGCGAAAGCTGTTCCGGTCGGGCGTGCCGATCATCATGGTGGGATTGGATGCGACGACGAGACTCATCCTGGATGAGGTGAAACGGCGGATTCTCTTCCGGCGCAGCACGCCGCTCACCGACGCGCTCGCCTTGCTCTATCATCTCTGGGGTGGCGTGACGCCGACGCTCTACGATCCTATGGCCGTGGCCATGGCCATCGATCCTCGCTTCTGCCGTCTGCGTCCCGTGCATGTGGTCGTCGATGATGCCGGGATCACGCGGATCATCGATGGGGCTCGGCCTAATGCTCGCGCCGGCTTCGATCCTCGGGTCGATCGCTTCTTCCACTTCCTCATGACGCGTCTGCTCGAGCCAGTTGCATCTTCTCGGGAGTGAAGAGATCGCGGCCGGGGGCGCACTTCCATATTTTCGGAAGAACATCCATATTTTTGGAAGTCGATCGAGGAATCCCGAGCCCGAACCTCGACGCCGCTCGGAAATAATCGCTTCCCTGTCACCACGTTAACCGGACTCCGGCGATCTCCGATCGGTTTGGCACGTGAATTGCAACACAGAGGCCGAGAGTGTAGCAGAGGAGGGGCATTGTACTCTACAAAGGGAGGCGTCAAGAAGTGATATTGAACTGAAACGATGCGCCTGATCAGTGGATGAAAAAATGTCAATTTGACGTCGATCTCATCAACTTGGTGTTCACCCCCGGGATATCATCATTGAGGGATGCAAAGGAGCGTTAATTGAGAGACGATCACTCGTGGACGAGGAAGCACCGCTCATTCGGGGCTCGGCATTATCATCTTGAATACGGAGAAGGAGGTAACGTCACGTGGACAGGAAGATATTACTCACTGGCGGCCTCCTGCTGCTGGTGGCGCTCATTCTGAGCGTCGGGCAGGCAGCGGGACAGGCCGTCTATGGAAGCATCTTTGGAACAGTGACCGACCAGACGGGCGCCGCCATTCCTGGAGCCGAAGTGACCATCACTGATGTGGGGAAGGGCACTAAATTCGTGGTGATGACCAACCAGGATGGCAACTACGTCAAAGAGCGCCTCATCCCTGGCCGGTATCAAGTCAGCGTCAGTGCCAGTGGATTCAAGACCGCCTTGGTCGAAGTGGAGGTGATGGCCGACGTGGCGGCGCGCACGGACGTCGTCCTGGAACCGGGCGAGATCACCGAGGAGATCACGGTGACGGCCGAAGCGCCATTGCTCAAAACGGATCGCGCCGACGTCTCCACGTCGTTCGATCGGGAAGAGATCATCGATCTCCCCATCGTCGATCGCAACTTCACCCAGTTTCAGTTGCTCACGCCGGGGACGCAGAAGCTGGCCGTCTTTCAACACGCCTCCAGCGAGAACCCTCAGGGCAGCATCCAGATTCAGGTCAATGGGCAACATTTCAGTGGCACCTATTTCGAGTTGGATGGCACCGATAACCGCGATCCCATCCTGGGGATCATCGTGATCAATCCGCCGTTGGAATCCATCTCCGAGATGAAGATCACCACCCAGGATTACGATGCCGAGTTCGGGGTGGCCACCGGCGCGGTCATCACGGCACAGACCAAATCGGGGACCAACGAGGTCCATGGGAGCGCTTTCTGGTTCCGGCGTAACGATGAGCAGAGCGCGCGCAATCCCTTCACGCAGACGGTGCCCATCGGCGGCGATCCCAATAAGCTCATCCCCGACACCCTGTTCAATCAGTTCGGGGGGTCGCTGGGCGGGCCGATCATGAAGAACAAGTGGTTCATCTTCGGCGATTATCAGGGGACGCGACGCAAGAACGGGGGATCGGTTCTGACCACCGTGCCCACCGAGGCGGCGCGTCGCGGCGATTTCAGCGAATTCGGCATTCCCATCTTCGATCCCCTGACGGGCAATCCCGATGGAACGGGGCGCCGCCAGTTCGAGTTCAATGGGAAGAAGAACGTCATCCCTCCGGATCGACTGTCGCCGCAGGCGTTGGCCTTGATTCGGCAACTCCCTCTGCCCAATCTGCCCGGTCTGGACCGGAACTTCAGCGCCTCGGGCATCGAGGCCTTCGATGACGACGCCTTCGACATCCGCAGCGATGCCTACCTGACGGAGAATTTCCATCTGTTCGGTCGCTACAGCCTTCAGGATTTTCGTCGCGAGTTGCCGGGCGCATTTGGCGATCTGTTGGGCGGCCCCAATCTGGATGTGAGTCGGTTCGCCGGACGGTCGGATGTGCGCAACCAGAGCCTGGCCACCGGATTCGATTACGTCCTCGGTCCCAGCGTGGTCACGGACTTCCGCTTCGGCTGGTTCCGCTATCGCGTCAACGTGTTGCCCGGGGGCGTGGGCACATCGCCAGCCGCCGATGCCGGCATTCCCGGATTGAATGTCGATGATTTCTTCACCTCGGGCATGCCCGCGTTCTTCGTCAACGGCACCGGTGGATTTCAGATCGGATTCGCTCTGGGCATCAACGGCTGCAACTGTCCGTTGAAGGAGTCCGAAGAGCAGGTTCAGTTTGTGAACAACTGGAGCGTCACTCGCGGAAACCATTCCACCAAGTTCGGCGTCGATTTCCGTCGCGCCTACAATCTCCGCGTGCCCAGCGACCGGCATCGCGCCGGCGAGTTGACGTTCAATCCCGAACGAACGGCGGACATCGGTGGCGTGGGCGGAGGCCTGGGCGTGGCCTCCTTCCTGCTCGGCGATGTCTCCAGCTTCACTCGCTTTGTCAGTCCCTCGTTCGATGCCGCCGAGCGACAGAATCGCCTGTTCTTCTACGGGCAGGACAAATGGCGCATGACGCCCAAACTCACGTTCAGTTATGGCGTGCGCTGGGAGATCATCTTCCCCGAGACGGTCAACGGCGATGGCAACGGCGGCTGGCTCGATTTGAATACCGGCGAGATCCGAGTGGCGGGCATCGGCGATATCGGTCGCGACGGTAACGTAGAGACGGATCTGGGCGCCTGGGCGCCGCGGCTGGGATTGGCCTATCAACTGAACGAGCGCACCGTGCTCCGCGTCGGTTATGGACGGAGCTTCGATATCGGCACGTTCGGCTCGATCTTCGGCCACTTCGCCACCCAGAATCTGCCCGTACTGTCGGCGCAGGACCTGGCGCCGGCCAATAACTTCGACAGCGTGTTCAATCTGGCCGACGGTCCGCCTCCCCCGGTGTTCCCCGAAGTGCCGGCCAACGGGCGCATCCCCCTGCCGGATGGCATCTTCGCGCGCGCCCGACCCGATCGCGTGCGCCTGGCCACCGTCGATGCCTGGAATGTGACCATTCAGCATCAGTTGTCCAAGAATTGGTCGGTGGAAATCGCCTACGTGGGGAACAAAGGGACGCACGTCTTCTCGGGATTCGACGGCTCGACGCCCACCGTGCCCATCAATCAACCCACCATCGAGGGCTTCGGCGTCCTCAGCACCAACGAGCGAAAGCCGTTCTTCCGTAAGTTCGGCTGGACGCAGGGCATCGACTTTTACTGCAACTGCCACGACAACAATTACAACTCCCTCCAGCTCAAAGTCATTCGGCGATTCGCCCAGGGGTTCAGCCTCAATGCCAACTACACCTACGGGAAGGTATTGAACCACGACGCTGCGCAGATCCTGTTCAACGACAAGCTCGGTTACGGGCCGCCCACGTTCGACCGGACCCATACGCTGATCGTCTCCTCGCTCTGGGAACTGCCCTTCGGGCGCGGCAAACGCTGGGGGACCGGTTGGAACCGAGCGCTGGATCTGGTGCTCGGCGGATGGCAGATCAATCAGACGACGACGGCATCCAGCGGCCGTCCCTTCACGCCCAGCTATCGCGACTGTGGACAGGATCAGGATGTCGGTCTCTGTCGTCCCAGTCTGGTGGGAGATCCCACGCCGAGCGACCAGAATCGCAACCAGTGGTTCATTCCCGCCTCACAGGTGCTCGCCCAGAACGGGCAGGTCTCCGGTCCCTGGCAGCGACCGCAGCCGGGGACATTTGGGACCATCGGGCGGGGCGCCTTGCGCGGACCGCAATTCTTCCAGACGGATATGGCGTTCTTCAAGAACATCCAGATCACCGAGCGCATCAAGGCTCAGTTCCGCGCCGAGGCATTCAATGTGTTCAACGTCGTCAATCTGGGCATTCCCGAATCCTGCATCGATTGCAATCTCGCCCTCGCCGGTAGGATCACCAGTACCGAACCGTTCACTATACAACGGCAATGGCGATGGGCCATCAGGCTGGAATTCTGATGCCTGAGGACCTGCGATGGAGGGGCCTCGTCCCCTCCATCACAGGTTCCCGTGGCGGCGAGCCCGCAGCGGCCGCCGCGTTCGTGAGTCATTCGATCGGTGATGATCTCGTGGCCGATGAGGAGGAATGAATTCAACCGCTCGCGGTTATGCGCTCTTTCGGTGAGCGTGTGGCTATGGATCTGGGGAGCGACGGGCTTCCCGATGGTCAATGGGTTCGCTCAAACGGTTCGGCAGGCGAAGTCACCCGAACAGGCGCTGGAACACGCCCGAGAGCTCATCGAGCAGGGACGATTGGATGAGGCATTGCGCCTGCTCCATGCGCTCAGAGAGCGAGAGCCTCACTTGGCTGGCCTGGAGCGCGCGCTGGGCGTCGCCTATTACCGGAAAGCCGATTATCAGCGGGCCATCGAATTTCTGGAGCGCGTTCGCGCCGAGCATCCTCGCGATTATGAAGTCACGCAACTCCTCGGGTTATCCTATTATGCCCTGGGACGCGTTCGACGGGCCATTCCATTGCTGGAGAAAATCCGGGATCTCGTGCCCGATCAGGTGACGGCATCCTATGTTCTGGGGATGAGCTATGCGCGCGCCGGCCGGATGGATGAGGCCGTTCGGGCCTTCGCCCACATGTATGATGTCGCTCCCGACTCGGCGGCCGGTCATCTGTTGGCCGCCAAGGTGTTTCTGCAACAGCGCATGGAGGATCGCGCCGAAGCCGAACTCCGTCGCGCTTTGACGTTGGCTCCGCGGCTGCCCATGGCTCATTTCATGCTCGGCGAAATCGAGATCTTCAAAGGTCGGGTGCGAGAGTCCATCGATGAATTTCGCCAGGAACTCGAGATCAACCCCGGCTTCTGGCTGGCCTATTACCGATTGGGCGATGCCTATGCGCGATTGGAGATGTTCGATCGGGCCATGGAGAGCCTGCGACGGGCCATCTGGTTGAATGCCACATTCAGCGGACCATTCATCCTCATGGGGAAGGTCTTGTTGAAAAAAGGCGATGCCTTGCTCGCCGCCGGTATGCTCGAGCGGGGAGTGAAGATGGACCCTAACAACGCCTCGGGGCATTATCTGCTGGGACAGGCCTATCAACGACTCGGTCGCACCGAAGACGCCGAACGCGAATTCGCTGCGGCCCGGAAGCTCCGCGAACAGCAACAGGAGTGACCGGGTCGAGCTCCTGAGAGTGTGTTCTCCAGAGCGAATGGAGGTGATCGATGACGATTTCTCTTCGTGCTCTGCGCCATCACCGCGCGACCTCGCCGGGTATCTGGAGGCGGGCCATACTGTGGGCCATCGGCCTGACAGTGGTCGCCGCCAGTCCGGCGCTGGCCGAATGGCGATCCATCGGAGACGTCGCGTCGGTTCGCCGGGAGACCAATCGGGTGATGCTCGATTGTCGAGCGGCACTGGTCGAAGTGCGCGTCCTGGCGGCCGACCTCATTCGCGTGCGGATGACCCCGGGGCGCGTCTGGGGACCCGATGAGAGCTGGGCGGTGATCAAGACTGATTGGCCCAGGGTGGCCCTGGACATCTCCGAGACGCCGGAATTCGTTCGATTGACGACATCGGAGCTCGTCGTCGAGATCGCTCGATCGCCATGCCGCCTCACTTTTCGCGATCGAGAGGGGCGGATCATCAATCGAGACGATCCCGGGAAGGGGATGGCCTGGGATGGACGGGCGGTGCGGGTGTGGAAAGTGCTGCCCGCCGATGAATACTACTATGGCCTGGCCGAGAATGCCGGTCCTTTGGAGCTCGGGGGCCGGGCCATCGTCAACTGGAATACCGATGCCTACGGATATCGGTGGGGAACGGATCCGCTCTATCAGTCGATCCCCTTCCTTCTCGCTCTGCGTCGCGGGCGGAGCTATGGGATCTTCTTCGACAACACCTATCGTTCGGAGTTCGATCTGGGCAAGAGATCTCGGGAGGTCTATTCCTTCGGCGCCGAGGACGGGGAACTGAACTATTACTTCTTCTACGGTCCTCATCCCAAGAAAGTCATCCAGCGATTCACCGAACTGGTCGGGCGCATGCCGCTGCCGCCGCGGTGGGCGCTCGGCTACCAGCAATGTCGCTGGAGCTATGAGCCGGAGCGTCGGGTGCGGCAGGTCGTCACCATGTTTCGTCGCCGGCGCATCCCATTGGATGTCATCTATCTGGACATCGATTACATGGATGGCTATCGGTGTTTCACCATTGATGAACAGAAGTTTCCCCATTTCCGCGAGATGATCGCCGATTTCGCCCGGATGGGCGTCAAGGTGGTGACGATCATCGATCCGGGCATCAAGAAGGAGCCGGGATACTGGGTCTACGATGAAGGAGTAGCCGGCCACCATTTCATCAGGATGCCCGATGGTTCGCTGTATACCGGACTGGTCTGGCCGGGCCTGTGCGTGTTTCCCGACTTCACGCGGTCGGCGACGCGCCGGTGGTGGGGAGGGCTCTATCGCCAGTTGGTGGCCGCTGGCGTCCGGGGATTCTGGAACGATATGAACGAGCCGGCCATCTTCGTTCCCACCGATCGGCGGGTGAATCGCACCATGGCCCTGGACGCCATTCATGACGACCGCGGGCACCAGACCAGCCATCGCAAGTCGCACAACGTCTACGGCATGCTCATGGCTCGAGCGACGTTTGAGGGCATCCGCCGACTGCGACCGAACGAGCGGCCGTTCGTCCTCTCGCGCGCCTCGTACGCCGGCGGTCAGCGCTATGCCGCCGCCTGGACGGGCGATAATACGAGCACCTGGGAGCATCTCCACCTGTGGATTCCCATGGTGTTGAATTTCGGCCTCTGTGGGCAACCGTTCGCCGGACCAGACATCGGCGGATTCAGTCAGAGCCCGACGCCGGAATTATATACCCGATTCCTGGAAGCGGGCGTGTTCAGCCCTTTCTGTCGCACGCACACCCAGAAGGGAACTGCCGATCAAGAGCCGTGGTCGTACGGTCCCACCTATGAGGCCATCAATCGACGATATATCGAGTTGAGATACCGGTTGATGCCGACCATCTACTCGCTGTTCGAGGAAGCCGCGCGCACCGGCATACCGGTGATGCGTCCCCTCTTCCTGGAGTATCCCGATGATCAGCGGACCTATCGCCTGGATAGCGAGTTTCTGTTCGGTCCCCACTTGCTCGTGGCGCCCATACTGGTGGAAGGAGCGACCGGCCGTCGGGTATACCTGCCTCCAGGCGTGTGGTTCAATTTCTGGACCGGCGAGAAGCTGACCGGGCCGAGGGAGATCGATGTCGAAGCGCCCCTGGATGTGATTCCTCTGTTCGCCCGCGGGGGCGCGATCATTCCCATGCAGCAAGTGGTTCAATATGTCGACGAAGCGCCCATCGATCCCCTCATCATCAATATCTTCCCCTCCGGAGACTCCACCGCCGCGCTCTACGAGGATGATGGCCTCAGCTATCAATACCAGGACGGCACCTATGCGCGGACGCGCTTTCGCTGTCACCAGGCCCCGGACCGGATCACGTTCCACATCTCGCCGCCTGAAGGATCGTATCGACCGGCTGAGCGGTCGGTCCTCCTCCGATTCAACGGCATCGATCGCGCTCCTCGGGAGGTGAGGCGGGGTGAAGAGCGACTTCCGGCGATTGAGACGCTGGGCCGACTCCGTCAGGCTGAGAGAGGATGGACCTACGATGGCTGGCAAAAAATCCTCTGGGTGACCTTTCCCGACGAGCGACGCGCCGAAGATATCATCATCAACATGAGGTAATCAGCACCGATTCGCCCATCCCACCGCACGCGCCGGTCTCAAGCGGCGCGATCGCCCTTCGGGAGGAGAATGTTGGCTCCCGTCCATGCCGCTCATCGATGAACGGGAGCCTCCTCCGGGCTCATTGAGGGAGTTCCGCGCCGCTGGGAACGATCCACAATTCCACTCGACGATTCAACTCTCGCTTACCGCTCGGATGAGGCCGTCGAGCGCCGAAGAAGCGAACGACGATGCGATCGGGATCGATGCCTTTCTCGCGCACCAGGTATCGCTTGACGTTTTCGGCGCGCCGGCGACTGAGGTTGGGAGGCTCGCTGGCATCCTGATGACCGTCGATGACCAGAATCGCCGTGGGATCCTGTTCCAGTCGCAAGGCCACGTCGTCGAGGATGGCCTTATGGACGTTATTGACTCGCGAGCTGCCTTGCCGGAAGATGAGATCCTTGGCCACGCGCTCCGGTTTGGGCTTTTCGATGGAGTGGACGGTGAGGATAGTGGACGCCTCATCAGTGCCGCCCCGTCCGTCATCCACGGTCAAGTGGATGGTCACCGTCACCGGAGGCGCTCCGGGTCCGGCGGTGACGTTGGTCGTGTCCAGCGTCACTTCCTGGCCGGTTCCCTGAAGTCGTCCGGCGCTGGCCGTCCATCGATAGGTGAGGGGATCGCCATCGGGATCGCGCGCGATGGCCCAGATGCGCACGATCTCGCCATCGGTGATCTGACCTTCCACGTGCGGTGTGCCGACGACTTCATAATTGATGGACTCGATCACCGGTGGACGGTTGGGCGGCGGTGGTGGCGGTGGTGGACTCTTGACCCGGATGGTGCGCGTCGCCGTATCATAGCCTCCTCGACCATCATCCACCGTCACACTGACGGTTACGTCAACTGGTGGCGCGCCCACGGTGGGATTGATGCCGGTCGTCTTCAAGGTCATGTGAGGGCCGGCCCCGGCCAGTTGACCGGCCGACGTCGTCCAGGTGTAGATGAGGATGTCGTTATCCGGGTCCATGGCCCGGGCGAACAGTTGAACCGGCTCTCCATCCACCACCTCCGTCTTATCGGCTTCCAGATTGACCGTGGGCGGGCGATTGGGTGGTGGCGGCGGAATCCGCGGCGGGCGCTTGCCGAAGCCGATGTGGAAGACGAATCCATTGGCATCGTCGGGCTCGATGATCACCCGTCGCACGTTCCGGGTGATGGGCTCGATGGTGAACATTTCTCGCCGATCGGCGTTGTTGAGGAACATCTGCCAGGCGCCGCCAATGTGAAATCGTCCATCGAAGAGATAGAATCGTGCACCGAGGCGCAGATCCATCGGATTGACCGGATTGAGATTCGGCGTTCCGCCGGCGACATACACGGTGCTGTTCAATTCGGCGATATACACGACCTCATCCCAGGGAGCGATCTCCACCCCCGTGTCCAGATGTAATTCGTCACGGCGGTCGAGGATTTGAACGCCACTTCTCTTGACCGCCCCGGTGAACAGATAGCCAATATTCTGGTGGAACCGGAGACGGGACCCGTAAAGTTGCTCGCTGAAAATGAGGACGGGACCGGCATCCACGGCTCCCGCTCCACGACCGTCGGCCAGGGCATCGAAGTTGCGGGCCGAAGGAATCTTGAATAAGGCCGCGACGCCCACCGAGAAGGGATCTTCGGGATCGGTCACGCTCAACTTGAAACCCAGCGTGAGATCGCCCAGACCGTTGGATGACATGCGGGGACCCGAAGCATCGGCGAAGGGGAAGAAAGGAAATTCATTGTAATATCCCGCCGTATCGAACGGCACGAAGAAGACGCCATTGATGGGACCGGCCAGCGCGCCAACCGGCGGCAGGATGCTCCCGGTGCGATTTCCCGTGCGGGGGAAAAAGGCTGTGCTCCCGCTCCCGGCGCCGGGTTGTGGCGGCCCGAAAGCGACGAACGGATCAGCGCTCGGCCCGCCCTCCAGAATGCGCCGTTGATTGAACACCGAGCCACTCAACAAGAAAGGTTGCCGGGTGGTCACCTGCTGGAAGAAATTGATGTTGAGGAAGACCTCCAGACGATCGGTCAATCCATAAGCCACGTTGACGGGAATGCGATTGATGTCCAGATCGCCGGGATCTCGATCGTAATTATGCCAGAAGAAACCGATGTTGTACTGGCCTCTGAGGAGCGTCCGCGTGCTGAAGGTTTGGAAGAGACCGGTGCTCGTGCCCCCGGTGACCGTGGGAGCCGTTTGATATGAAGGGTCGACGCCTCGTTCCTGCGCCCTGACTGTCCCAGATGAGGGAAAAATAGCCAGCATCAGCCAGATGAAGATGATCTGTCGTTTCATGCCACGCCTCCTGATTCCAAGCCCTTCCGATTGTGAATACCACCACGCTGTCTCGCGCCCATTGGTTCACCGGCGCATCCTCTATGATCGAGGGGGACGATAAAACTGCAATGGCTTCACCGAGTCGATGAGGCCCACCCGGTGAGCCAGTTCGTAAAAGCGTTGCAAGCCTCGCAAACACTCGGCATCCAGATCGTAATGAATACATTGGGTCAAATAGGTTTCCACATATGATGGCGGCAGGCGCAATCGATTGGCTGATTCGTCGACGATCTGCCGGAGACTGGACGTGGCTTCCTGGCGCACGGCGAGAAAATCCACCGCCGTCAGACGATCGACGGCCTCCCGGCGGACGGCCCAGAAGGCGAACACGAAAGGAAGCCCGGTCAATTCCAGCCAGCGTTCGCCCCAATCCGTGATCCGAAGCGTACGATTGTGATAATTGGCCAGGAGCGCCGGATCGCCGATGAGGAGAGCCGCGTCGGCCGCCCGCAGCATCTGGGTGAGGTCGGGAGCGAACGTTCGATATTCGACCTCCCGGCCGAGGAAATGACGAAAGAATATGCGCGTCAACGCCGCCGCCGTGCGCGACGAAAGATCCAGGGCCACCGACGTGATGTCCTCGAGCGGCTTCTCCGATAGGAGGATGACGCTCCACACCGGGCCTCGCACGGCTACGGCGATGTCGGGAACGATCAGCGCCTCATCCATGCGGTGATATTCGATGGACGGGATCAGCGCCAGATCAACTTCCCCCCGTCGCAACAGGTCGGCACAGCGAGCCGGCGCCAGATGACCGATGAACTCGCAACGTTCGGCGTTGGAACCCCAGAGAAAACTCCAACAGAGCGGGAGGGAATTCAGATAGGTCGACGCTGCAATCCGCGGTTTGTTCATCCTTCACGCATTCCAGACCGATTCACTGCGAGGCTCTATACTATCCAAAACGTCAGACGCGAATCAAGTCAAACCTGAGTTTCTACGAACCAGCTTTCGCTCTCTATATCGTATCGTAGCGTGAAGACCTTCCCATCCTCAGTCATCACCCGGAAGAGACGGAATTCTCTCCCCTCCACCGTCTGTTCCCATGTCCGGGCGAACACACGAGTCACCCGATACCAGGTGGAGCCCAGGCGGAACGCCCGCGGCGATTCCTCGGCGCAATAGCCGGCATAGGCGCGAACAATGATGGGCTGCCACTCTGTCATGATGTCTTCACTGGCCGCCATCCCTCAGAGGAAGGCGCGGTTGTAATCGTTCGATGAGTTGTTGACCATTCAATCCGGCGACGCGAATGCGCTTCCGACGCGATCTCTGGCCGGCCGCGATGACGACGTCGGCCCGGCGGACGCCCAGTAATGCGGCCAGGAACCGGATGAGTGCCTCGTTGGCCCGACCCTCGACCGGCGGAGCGGCCAGTTTGATCTTCACCGCGCCATTCCAGAGGCCAACCAGTTCGGTTCGGGCGGCGCGAGGCTGGACGACGACGTCGAAGGCGACGGCATCGGACTGTTCCTGATAGGCGATCATCGTTGGTTCATGAAAGGAAGATCACCCGCACGGCACTGGACACCAGAGATAGGACGAGGATGGCGATGAGAGGCGAAATATCAATCGTTCCCAGAACAGGGGGAATCATGCGCCGAAAGGGACCGAGCACCGGTTCGCTCACTCGTCGGACCATCCGGGTGAGCCAGTTGCCGTAAAATCCCACCCAGGAGAAGATGACCTCCAGGATGATGCAGGTGATGAGCAAGGAAATCAATACCAGGGCGGTTGCCCCCAACGCATATCGAACGGCGGTCAGGGGATGGCCTCGGGCGAACGCCCACATGGCCTCCAACAGATACCCCGTCGCGACTCGAACTTGCCCGAGGAGCCCCAGGAGAAAGTAGGCGACGATGAGAACGAGAATGATGACGAGCAGCGGCGCGATGTCATGTCGCGTGGTCATGGCGAACGGCGTGTGCCGAAGAGGGTGCACCAGCGGCTCGGTGAGACGATGGACCTGATAAGCGAACCAACTGAACGGGTTCACTCTGAGCCAACTGATGGCAAACCGTAATACCATCAACGCGATGATCGCACCAACGGCGAACTTGATCAACGTCTCCAGCGCGTCGAAGATGCTCATATCCACCCTCACGGTTGAGGGCGCGGTCCCCAGATCGCCGTGCCCAGTCGGATGAGCGTCGCTCCCTCTTCGATGGCCACTTCGAAATCGTGGCTCATGCCCATGGAGAGGCCGCGGATCTCGCCGGGCAGGATGCGACGTCGGTTCAACTCATCGAGCAGTTCTCGCAACTGCCTGAAGTAGGGTCGCGCCGCCTCCGGATCGTCCGTATATGGAGGAATGGTCATCAACCCGTCCACCCGAAGATGGGCGCATCCGGCCAACATCTCAGCCAACGGAAACAGGTCGTCGGGACGAACGCCGAATTTGGTCGCTTCCTCGGCCACGTTCACTTCGATATACACGGGGAGCGCGCGCCCGAGTTCCCCGGCCACGCGCTCCAGCGCCTGCGCCAGGCGGATGCTATCCACCGATTGGATGACGTCGAACAGGCGCAGCGCGCGGCGGACCTTGTTCTTCTGGAGGTGGCCGATCATATGCCAGGTCGCCCGTTCTCTGAGCGCGGGGATGCTGGCCAGTTTCGCCTCTGCTTCCTGGACGCGATTCTCGCCGATGTGGTGCAGGCCGCATTCGATGGCCAGGAGGATGCGCTCCGGATCGACCTGTTTTGACGCTCCCAGGAGTGTGATCTCGGTAGGACGGCGCCCGACCCGTTGGGCGGCGCGAGCGATACGCTCGTGGATCTGCTCCAGGCGATCGCGGAGTTCATCCGGAGTGACCATTGATCGCTGGTTAGACGCTGGACAAGAGATGGCCCAGCTTCTCCTTCTTGGTCTTGAGATAATCCGCCATCTCGCCGGCCGGCGGAATTTCCAGCGGAATGCGCTCAACAACCTCCAGGCCAGCGCGCTCCAGCGCGGCCAGCTTTTCTGGATTATTGGACAACAACCGAATGCGGGTCAGACCGAGCTGACGGAGGATCTCGGCGCACTCGTCATAGGAGCGTGCGTCGGCGGCGAATCCCAGCCGGAGATTGGCTTCCACCGTGTCCAGTCCTTCATCCTGAAGGGCGTAGGCGCGAATCTTGTTGAGAATGCCGATGCCTCGGCCCTCCTGCTGTTGATAGATGATCACGCCTCGCCCGGCCGCCTCGATCATTTCCATCGCTCGTCGGAGCTGACGACCACAATCGCATTTGACCGAGTAGAACACGTCGCCCGTGAGGCACTGGGAGTGGATTCTCACCAGGCAGGGCGATGTTCCTTGGAGTTCTCCTTTGACGAGGACGACGTATTCCTCTCCACTTCTCAGACCGCGAAACCCCATCACGCGGAAGAGACCGATCTCCGTCGGGAGACGGGCCTCGGCGATCTTCCTCACCTCACGTCGACGATGGTGACCATTACCATCAGCACCATTGAACACCATCAGCTTGTTCCGCTCGTCGCTCTTTCTCATCGTCTCGGTTCTCCTCCATTGTCCTCCACCCGTCCGTCCCGCAACGAAACGCTAATTATGCCATGGATATGAACCATTTCGCAAATATCCGTATGCGGCCATCTCTGAGGAAGAACTCCATCCGTGCCCTCGCGCTCACCTCATGGTCGGAGCTCCTCCAAGGTCGACCGGATGACGGGAAACCGATCCACGGCTCGCGCGGCCGTCAACGCCGTCTGCAGGGCTCGTGGGATATATCGATCATAAACCGGGTTGCCGACCACCGCTGATTGATAGGCATACGTACCGACCGCTTTGAGCAATCGCTGAATGAGCATGAGGTGATATTCCGCCTCGAACTGCGAGAGCCATGCCGGATCGGTTGACTCTGGCTCCCATTCTCGCCGACGAGCGATGAAATAGTCGAGCATCTCGCGGCGGAAGTTCTCATCCAGCGCGACATAGGGATCGCCGAGCAGCGAGGCCACATCGTAACTCATGGGACCCATGCGGGCATCTTGATGGTCAATGATGTATAACCGCCCCTCACGAAGCATGAGGTTGCGCGAGTGATAATCCCGGTGACAGAGGACGCGTGGCCGAGCGGCCAACGCTCGGGCCAGTGCGGTGAATTCGTCGAACAGTTTCGTCTTCATTCTCCCGTCCAGTGGCCGGGCGCGAAGGCGCTCGAAGAAGTTCTCGTAGAAGAAGGAGAGTTCCCAGAGGAGCTTTTCTTCGTCGAACGCCAACCGAGCCGCTCGGCACCCCAGCCGCTCGGCCAGCGGCGTCGCCGCCTGGATGCGAAGAATGAGATCGATGGCCTGGCCATAGACGCGACGTCGCTCTTCGGGCGTTGCCCTCGGAACCCAATCCTGGAGCCGCTGGTCGCCCAGATCCTCAACGAGCATGAAGCCCCGTTTTTGCTCGATGTCGATGATGCGCGGCACAGGGAGGCCCGCTCGTTCCAAGAGCCGCGTCACTTCACAGGTTGGATGCGTGGTCGGATCGATGGGATCGGGATAATGGGCCAGGACGACGCGCCGGCCGTCGGGCAACGTCACTCGAAAATACTGTCGCGTCGATGCGTCGCCAACGAGCTTTCGCACCCGGACGCGCTCGACCGGTTGATGGAACGCGCGCCCGACGTACTCCTTGATGTTGGCTTCCAGAAATGCATCCAGCGTATCAATGGACATGGTTCACGAGGAGCACTATACCGAATCAGGAGACGATTGACAATCGGCGACCGGTTCGATCGGGACGATGAGGTTCTCTCTGACGATCTCTCCTCGTTGGGGCGAAGGACACCGTTCGGCGCGCACGATGGCGACCTGGTCCCATCGGGCGCCCGACGGGATCACGACGTCGTCGCCGACGATGCACCGATGCAGGCGCGCGCCGCGCTCCACGCGAACGCGCTCCCAGAGGACGGAATCGGTGACGCGAGCGCCGGGATCGACGATCGTTTCCGGTCCGCTGATCATCGATTGGCCCCGGGCGCGTAAAAATCTGAGATGCGTCTCCAGATAGCGCCCGAGCGTGCTCAGTTCATACCACGGTTCGTCGGTGATGTGAGCGGCGAGGAGTTCTCCTCGCTCGATGGCTCGCGGATAGGCCTCGCTCGTGGTGTGCGAGAAGCGATCTCGAGGAAGATAGTCGAAGATGCGCGGGTCGAGGATCTGAATGCCGGTGAAGAGCAGTGGGGGATCGGCGCCTCGACGCTCGCCACATTCTTCCTCGGGTGAAGGAAATCCGCCGAACCCGACGATGCGTCCGGTCGCATCCACGTTCACGCGGCTGAATCGCTCCCGAGCGGTGTTCGGTTTCAATACCAGAGTCGCCAGAGCGCGACGTTTCAGGTGCGTGTCGAGGACGGCTCGAAGATCGATCCCGGTGATGATTTTTCCGTTCACGACGACGAACGGTCCGCTGGCCAATCGGTCGCGAACGCGATCCAGTGCGCCACCGGTGCCCAGCACCCGAGGCTCATAGGAGAAGTGCAAATCGACATCTGGAGGAGCATGTTGTCGCACGGCTCGGCGAACGGTTTCCGGATGATGGTGCAGATTGATGATCATCGAGCGAATGCCGAATGCCCGTAAGTGGGCGAGCACGTAGCTGATCAACGGCTTGTTGAGAAAGGGCACCGCCGGTTTGGCGCGATCCGCCGTGAGCGGCCACAGGCGCGTTCCATATCCCGCGGCCAAGATCATCGCTGGCATGGTCTCCAACCGGTTCACTCCTCTTTCCTCCCGCGAAAGATCATGTCGCCAGGCGGTTCCCCGGCCGCCCGAGCCCGCTCGGCCCAGAGCGCTGGATAGCTCTCCCGAATGAGCGCCTGACGGGGAATGTGGAGGTGATCGATCAGTTCGGCCAGCGCTTCTTCGCGCCCTTCCAACTCGATGAAATTGCCCATGGGGGTTTCGTCGAACATGACGCGAGCCGTCGTGCCACTGGGCAGCGTGACGCGATATTCGGTGCGGAATTTTTGATAGCGAAAGATGCACTGGAGACCGATGGCCCGGAGGATGGCCAACACGCTCCGCGGCTCGGTCAGCGGAGCTTCTATCTCCGGTCGGTCCTTCAGCCAGGTGTGCGGCCGAGGGGGACCCTTGAACGTCAGCCAGCCTCGGTCATCAACGATGCGCAGGCGCAAAACCGACTGGTTGGCCGTCAAGCGCCGGTCGGGGAAGTCCAATAACCAGTTGTCTTCGAAGTGGCGAGGGGCGATGGTTTCCAGAGCGATATCCCGACGATCGAGGAGGGGATTGTCGCGACAACGAATTTTCACCTCCTGCTCTCGCTGCCGATCGCGCTCGTCCTCTTGAGGCATAACAAACAAACGATATCTGAGCCCCATCTCACTCTGCAAGTCTCATCGCCCACATCGGGTGCGTCGGCCTGATCGGGCCGGGAGGAGCGGCCTATGGTGGAGCGATGTGCCGGACCGATTGTGGATCTCTCGTCGAGGAGGGGCGGCATCGTTGGAGAGGACCGATAGTGACCGCCACCATTAGAAAAATTTAATCCTGTATTCACCGCATCTTAATCGGGATGGAGGTATAATGGTATTGTCAGCGAATGGAGTGAACGGGAGGACAACGATGATGGGAAAGCGACTCACACAGTTCATTGGTTCTGCTTTGATAGCCCTGATGGTCGTGATACCGGCCGCGGCCTGGACCGGCGGTCAGGGACAAAAGACCAGGCCTCTGAAGGAGAAGGAAAATCCTCTGTTGATTGGCAAGCGTAATATTAACAAGCGGCAACTGAATTTTTACTCCATCCAGCGAGAGATCAGTCTGGGCCGTCAACTCGCGGCGATGATCGATCAGCAAGTTCATCTGGTCGATGATCCGGTGATCAGCGAATACATCAATCGAGTGGGGCAGAACCTGGTGCTTCACTCCGATGCCAAGGTTCCCTTCACCATCAAAGTGGCGGTCAGCGACGAGATCAACGCCTTTGCCTTGCCGGGAGGATTCTTCTACGTGAACACGGGATTAATCCTGGCTGCAGACAACGAAGCGGAATTGGCCGGCGTCATGGCTCATGAAATCGCTCATGTGGCCGCGCGCCATGCGCTGGAGAATTTCACCAAATCACAATTGCTCTCCTGGGCGGCGATCGTGCCGCTCATTTTCGTCGGCGGGGGCATTGGCTATCTGGGCCAGTTGGGGGCGAGTTTCGGTCTCCCCATGGCGTTTTTCAAGTTCAGTCGATCGGCGGAGAAAGAAGCCGACATTCTCGGCGCGCAATATGCCTGGGCCAGTGGATATGATCCGCATGGTTTGGTCACCATGTTCGAGAAGTTGCGAGCCCGGCATCAGCGAGAGCCGGGCGCTTTTTCCAAGCTGTTCATGACGCATCCGTCGACGCCCGAGCGCATCAAGATCGTCAAAGACCTCATTGCTCGATTTCCCGAGCGAGAAGAGTACATTATCAACTCCTGGGAGTTCAATCGGGTGAAAGAGCGGCTGGCGCGGTTGCGAGGGACGGCCCGCAAGCTGGGCGCCGAAGGCCGGCCGGCCGGTCAGAGTCGACCCACCCTCAAGCGACGTCGTCCGACCGACAATACGCCTCAGCAGGGAGAGCAACAGACCGAGCCGAGAGAAAAACCACAATTGAAGCGGCGGCGTCCGTGATGAGGAAGCCGGGACGGGACGACGCTCGTCCCGGCTCATCGAGGATGTCTCTGGCGAGGAAGACGAACTGATGGTTCCTTCCTGGAATGGCTGGGCATCTCCTCCCTATACACACAGGAAAACCGCTCTCTCCATGATCCGCGAGGGAGCTCGCCTCACCGGCGTTTCTCGTTGTCGCGCGCAGAGCCAGGATCTCCAGATCCGCCTCCTCCACCGAACGGGACTGGATCGGCCATCACCTCTCCTGGTCGCCCGGGCGACACCATTCATCATCCACCCCGAGTGATGCTCACTTCTTCCTCTTTTTCGCGAGTGAAGTACCAGATGGCCACGCAAATCACCCCCACGGCCAGATAGATCCAGGGGTGGAATCTGGCCGGATCATCGGGTTTTCCTCCGGCTTCTCTCCATTGGTAGTAGGTCACAAATGTCATGACGAAGCAGATGACCGCGCCCACCCAGAGAATAATATGGAGGATCGTTCGTTTGTTCATAGTGACCTCCCCAGGCAATTGTTGACCGGTTATCTCCGGCACTCGATGTTCACGTGCCAAACCACCTTACTTCACTATCGTCGTTTCTCTCACCCTTCCAAACCGCCCTAATTATACAACAAGGGGTGCTCTGAGGCGAAGGGTTTATTTTGACGAGTCCTCCATTTTTGCTCTCCTCGCGGGCAGACATCGCGCCTTGGGCGAGACCTTCGCTCCCGGACGAAGGGCATCATCGATGGCGCGCGGGCCATCGGCTCACTCCAGGATGATATTGTCGATGAGACGAGCGCGACCAATGGTGACGGCGATGGCGATGAGGGCTGGCGCATCTCCGATCGTGGCCAAGGGCTCGAGGGTCTCTCGGTCGACGACGCCCAAATAATCGATCTGGATCGAGGATGCCGGTTCCAGTTGTTCGCGGACGCTCTCCATGAGGTTGGCGGCGTCGCGCTCGCCGGCGCCAAACATGACCTGTGCTCTCTCCAGCGCCTTATAAATCAGCGTCGCCGCCTGCCGCTCCTGATCCGACATCGCCGCAAGCCATCGGCAAGCCGCCACGCCATCCCGCTCGCGGACGATGGGGAGCGTGACGAGCTGGCAGGGGATGTGCAGGTCGCCGATCAGTCGCTTGGCCAGAGCGACCAACTGGGGGTCCTTCTGGCCGAGACAAAGGATTTCCGGCGCGGTGACCTGGAGCAGGGCGGTGAGCGCCGTTGACGCCCGAACATAATAGCCGGGCCACAATGGACTGAACAGCCGCTCGGTTAATCCCCGCACGATGACCTCGGTGACTGCCGTGGAGGGGAGGAACTCGCCCAGAGGAGGCGCGAAGACATAGTTGACGCCCGTCGAGATGAGCAACTCGACATCATTGGTGAGGGTCGCCGAGAGTCGCTTTTCGCCCTCTTCCCGAGTCGGCTCTTTGGCCAAGGGCAGGATTGAGACGATAGCGACATCGGCCAGGCGCAAAGCTCGACGAACCAGGGCCAGATGGCCATCGTGGAGATGGCCTCGCGTGGGAACGAGCGCGATGCGCGTGCGCTCGCCGCGAAGTCGATGAGCGAGATGCTGCATACGGGCGACGTTCCTGATGACTTCCATAGAGCGGTGGCTATTATAGAGAAAATTCCCCCGGATGGAAAATCTTTTTCATCGTCCCCCGGGAGCGACATAGAGGCGAACCTCGGCCTCATCGGGGACCGAGGCCAGAAGTTCGATCATCGTCCGACCCAGAATGGGGTGCTTCCGTTCGGGCGCGAGTTCACAGAGCGGGACGAGGACGAATCGTCTCAGGTGCAATCGTGGGTGAGGGATGGTGAGACGAAGTCCTTGGTGCTCTTGATCGATGACGAGGTCGTCGTAGAGCAGAATGTCGAGATCGATGGTTCGCGGGCCTTTGGGCACCGTTCTCACGCGCCCGAGCCGGCGCTCGATTGTCAAACACGCTTCCAACAAGGCGAAGGGAGCGAGCGCACACCGGATGATGAGCACCTGGTTCAAAAACCAGGGCTGATCGGGGAGGTCCACTGGTGCTGTCTCGTAGACGGATGAGGCCCGCTCAACCGTGACCCATTCGGAGAGGGCGTCCCGGGCGGCGGCCAGATGGCTCAGGCGGTCCTCGAGATTTGATCCCAGGCCGATGAATGCAGTATGCTCACTCATGCGCAAAGCCTAGGTTTTGGAGGAGAGAGACGTCAAGCCGGGAAACGATGGGCGAGCAAGAGAGGGCCGTGGTCATCAGTGGGCGAGCCGAGACGCGGCTTCGCGCCGGGTACTTTTGGGTTTTCTCCGGCGACGTGGTGAACGCTCACGAAGTCGAGAATGGCGCTATCGTTCAGGTCAGGAATCGACGCGGCGATCTTCTGGGATATGCGCTCTACAGCCAGCACTCGAACATCACTCTGCGGTGGATTGCCGATCGTCGAGCGTGCATCGATCGGGCGTTTTGGCGCCAACGCTTGCTGGCCGCCGACGCGCTTCGTCAACAGGTGGTCTCGGACACCGATGCCTTTCGCCTCGTGTTCGGCGAGAGCGATCTGCTCCCTTCGCTGATCATTGATCGGTATGGGAGGTGCTTCGTCATACAAACGTTGACGCCGGGTATGGACGCCCTGAAGTCGCTCTGGGTCGATTTGTTGGTGGAGCTGTACCAGCCGTCGGCCGTCATCGAACGCAATGACGTCAAAGCGCGCCAACTGGAAGGACTGCCGTTGGAAAAAGGGATACTCTCGGGCTCGGCGCCGGAAAACGTTGAGGTGACGATCAACGGCATCCGGTTCCGCGTCGACCTCCTCGGGGGACAAAAAACGGGCACTTTCCTCGATCAGAGAGAGAATTATCGCGCCGCTCGGCGATGGGCCCGTGGCCGAGGCCTGGATGGTTTCTGTTATACCGGAGGCTTCGCCCTCCATTTGGCGTCTTCCTGCCAATCGGTCGTCGCCGTCGATATCTCGACCGAGGCGCTCGACCAGGGGAAACGTAATGCAGCGCTCAATGGGATCGAGCATATTGAATTCGTCAAAGCGAACGTGTTCGACTTCCTTCGGGACCGGGTCAGGGCTGGGGATCGTTTCGACATCATCGTCCTGGACCCTCCAGCGTTCGCCAAGAGCCGGGCCGCGCTGGAGGGCGCCATCCGCGGCTATAAGGAGATCAATCTCCGCGCACTCCGATTGTTGGCGCCCGGCGGCATTCTGGTGACCTGCAGTTGCTCCTACCACCTCAGCGAAAGTATGTTTCTGGACATTCTCAGAGCCGCGGCTGCCGATACACATCGTCGCGTTCGCCTGTTGGAGAAGCGCACTCAGGCGCGCGATCATCCTATTCTGCTGAGCATGCCCGAGACGCACTATCTGAAGTGTGTCATCCTTCAGGTCATGTGATGGCGTCGAGTGGAAGCGACGTGGCCTGTCCGCACCACGATGGGATACTGAATCGACCTCCCTCGGTCGAAACCGAACACCGCTCATTTTCGGGGCGAGCGAGGGAATCACCCATGTGCAACAGTACGCCACAAGGCATGTAGCGCGAGTTGGCAACTCGCGCCACACTTATTTTCGGGGCAGAAACCGTGTATAATAGAGTGGTGAATGCCAGCCAGTGGGAGGTGAAGCGGAGATGAAGGATCACATCCTGCGCTCAGGAGTACTCACTGTCAGCCTGTTCGTTCTCTTCCTGGCGACGGCGCGCGCGCAATCGGCTCATCAAGTTGTGGTCGGCGAAGGCGTCACCGTGCGGTTGGCGTTGCAGACGCCGCTCAGTTCCAAGTTGAACGAAGTCGGCGATCCCGTCCGGGCCGTGCTGTATGATGATCTCTACGTTGAGGGTCACCTCGTTTTGAAGCGGGGAACCGAGTTTCTCGGTCGCGTGACGCACGTCAAACCGGCTCGTCGCGGTCAGCGGCAGGCCGAAATGGCCATCGCGTTCGATCGCGTGAAGACGAGCTACGGGCTGGAAGAAATCGCCACCCGTATCACGGCCATCGACGATTACGCGCATGACCGCAAGTTGAAGGGAGATGGTGAAGGCGTCGTCCGTGGGGGGCGTAGCGCCGGTCGGACGGTGGGCAACGTGCTGCGGGGAGCGCGCCTTGGCGCATATGGGGCGACGGCCGCCATTCTGCTCGGGCAAAGCCGCGGAGCGGCTCGCGCTGGCGGCATCGCCGTCGTCGGTGGAATGGCCGGTGGGCTATTGTTAACCAAAGGGTCCGAGATTCGGTTGTCTCCGGGAACGATTCTCCGGGTGCGATTCGAACGCCCGATGACTCTTCCCATCATGGACCGCTCCGGGGAGTCAGAGATCGGACAGTAGTCGAGGTTAGGGCCGGTCAATGGCCGGAGCGGCATAACCTCAATGCGCACCTGGAATGCCTGAGTGATGCCGATCAGCGCCGAGGCCGGCGCATAGCTGGGACGAACTCGGCATGCTGCGAACCTCGCCTCCCGAAGCGTTCAGGGATCATCGACCGGATGAACGTCACCGTCGACAAGCTCATCTATGGCGGGTATGGACTGGCCCGCTATCGAGGAGAAGTCGTTCTCGTCCCGTTCGCCGCTCCCGGCGATCGCCTGGTGGTTCAGCCCATCGAGCGAAAGAAAGGGTTCATCGTCGCCCGCATCGAGCGCATTCTCGAACCATCCCCGGTTCGCCGCCCGCCGCGCTGCCCTCATTTCCAGACGTGCGGTGGATGTCAGCTTCAGCATGTGACGGCGACGGCCGCCCGAGAAGCCAAATCCCAGTTCGTCCGGGAGTCGCTCGTTCGGCTCGGAGGCATCGATTGGCCTCATGAGATCGCGCTCATCTCAGGTCCCGAATACGAGTATCGCTTGAGGACGCAACTGAAGATCGCCGTTCATGACGATCGAGTGGAGATAGGATATTTCAAGCCGGCGTCACACGAACTCTGCCCCATCGACGCCTGCCCGTTGCTCAGTCCGACGCTCAATGAGGCCTTGAGCCGGTTGCGACGACTTCCCGCCAGATCCTTTCGCGGCGTGAAGACCATCGATCTTGTGGAAGGTGCTGGCGGTCAGGTGGCCACTCACCCGGTGATGCGTCCCTGGTCGGTGAGGGAAGTGGCTGTGTCGGTGGGCGAATGGACGTATCATGTCGATGCCCGGTCGTTCTTTCAAGTGAATCGGTTTCTGCTCGGAGAGTTGTTGAACTTCGCTGTGGGGAGTGAGACTTGCGGGGAGGTGGCCGTCGATCTGTATTGTGGCGTGGGCTTTTTCAGCCTCCCGCTGGCGCGCTCGTTCGATCGCGTCATCGGCGTGGAGAGCGATGCCCATTCCGTGCGCTGGGCTAGAGAGAATGCGCGACGACATGGTCTGGAGAACATCGAGTTCGTCGTCTCGTCAGTGGAAGGATGGTTGGAACGAAACCGAGGAGCGGGGAGCGTCGGTTGGGTATTGGTCGATCCGCCACGGTCGGGGCTCTCTAGAAGAATCGTTCGCGGAATCGTCGGCTTGGGCCCATCGGCGGTCACCTACATCTCTTGTAATCCGACGACGCTGGCCCGCGATCTCAAGTGGTTCCAGCAGGGGGGATATCGCCTCTCGTCGCTGGTGGCCATTGATCTTTTCCCGCAAACGTTCCATATCGAGACGGTGGCTCAACTCATGCGCCGTTGACAGGGCGATCGGTTTTCGCTAAAACCTGTGGGCTATGAGAGTACTGGTGACAGATCCTATCGCGCCGCGCGGCATCGATCTGCTGACCGGTGCCGGACTGATTGTCGATCAGAAAGGGAAGCTCTCCGAATCCGAACTCATCGACATCATCGCCAATTATGACGCACTCATCGTCCGCAGTGGCACCAAGGTCACGGCCAGGGTGATCACGGCGGCCGACCAGCTTCGCGTCATCGGACGCGCCGGAGCCGGCGTGGACAACATTGACGTAGAGGCGGCGACCAAGAAGGGCATCCTGGTGATGAATACGCCGGGCGGCAATAGCGTCAGCGTCGCCGAGCATACGCTCGGCCTCATGCTGGCGTTAGCCCGGCAGCTGGTCCACGCCGATCAATCGATGAAACAGGGTCGCTGGGAGAAGAAACGGTTCCTGGGCCGCGAACTCCGAGGGAAGACCCTGGGAGTGATCGGGCTGGGAAAGGTCGGTCAGGAAGTCGCTCGCCGAGCGGCCTACATGGGCATGCGCGTCATCGCCTTCGATCCCTACATCTCCGAGCGATTGGCTTCAGACCTCGATGTGCGATTAGTCGATCTGGACGAGCTCTATCGAACGGCCGATATCATCTCGCTCCACGCCTCGTTGAATCAAGCGACGCGTCGAATGATCAATCGGGAGAGCCTCAATCGGATGAAGCGGGGAGTTTATATCATCAATTGCGCCCGCGGGGAGTTGATCGACGAAGACGCTCTCTTGGACGCTCTGGAAGCAGGTCGCGTGACCGGTGCGGGTCTGGATGTGTTTCAGAACGAGCCTTCGCCCGATCCGCGCCTGGTGGGTCATCCGCGGGTCATCGCCACACCGCATATCGCCGCCTCGACGGTGGAAGCGCAGGAACTGGTCGGCGTCGTCATCGCCGAACAGATCAGAGATTATCTGCTCAACGGGCAGATTCGCAATGCGGTCAACTTCCCGGCCATTCCTCCGGACGAATTCAATCGATTGGCCGTCTATCTGGATCTCGGCGAGAAGCTCGGGCGCTTCATCTCTCAAGTGGCACACGTGCGATTGAATGAGATCGGCATACGCTATTATGGAGAGCTGGCCTCGCTCAATAGTTATCCTGTCTCCAATGCCGTGCTCTGCGGCGTCTTCAAACCGGTGCTCGGCGACGACGTCAATTTGATCAATGCGCGCCGCGTGGCCGAAGAACGCCATGTGACGGTCATCGAGACGAGGAGCAGTCGGGAGCGGAATTTCTCCAATCTCATCAGCGTTCAGTTGCGGGATGGTCAGGGAGGCGTCGATTGGGTGGAGGGAACGGTCCTCCACCAGGGGCAGCTTCGTCTGGTCTCCATCGACGGACTCGACCTGGAAGTCCCCTTCTCGCAGTATATGCTCCTCATTCGAAATCAGGATGTCCCCGGCGTCATTGGACGGATCGGGACGATCCTCGGCAATGCGCAGATCAATATCGCCAGCTTTGCCCTCGGTCGTCAGCCCGACCAGCAAGAAGCCATTGGCATCCTCACTGTCGATTCTCCCATCCCCGAGGACGTGCTCCAGGAGATTCGGCGATCGGCGGGCATCAGGGAAGTGCGCTTTGTGACCCTGGACTGATGGCGGGCTGAGGAAGCAGATGGAGGTGATCGCATGTCGAAATGGTGTGGAATGATTCTGTCGATGGTAGCCGTCGGAACGATGGTGTGGCCGATGGCCGAGCCGTCGCGGGCGGGCGGGGCGGTCACGCTCCTCAGTCAATCGGAGACGGGAGCGCCTCGCAATACCGATCTCATCGTCGATGGGAACGTCGCCTACGTGGGAGAATTCTCATCTGAGGGGCGCGTGGCCGTCATTGATGTGAGCGATCCTACGACGCCGAACCTGCTGGCCGTTTATCAATCCCCGGTTCGTTCGGCCACGTTGGATTTGAAGCTGAAGGGGGATATCCTGTTTGTCGCTCAGCAGACGGGCGGAGTGGCGGTGGTCGATGTCTCCGATCCATCCCATCCGCGGACGGTGACCTTCATCCGCGACCGGTTCACCTGGGGAGGGATTCACAATCTGTTCGTCGCCGGAGATTATCTGTACATGTGTGCTCAGGGAAGTGGCGATCTGCTCATCGTGGACATCTCCGATCCCCGCCGACCGCGATTGCGCGCCGTCCACAGCCCTTCGGTGGGGTATGTGCACGATGTCACCGTCGTCGATGACATCGCCTATCTGGCCAATCTGGGTTCTCGCGGGCCGGTGGAACGATTTGGCGTGTTTCAGTTGTTGGATGTGAGTGATCCCCGCCGACCGCGGGTCATTGCCGAGCATGCGTATGCGGGTGGTTTCTGTCACAACATCTGGCCGTCGCCCGATGGACGATACGTGGCGACGACCGATGAGCTGTGTGATGGGGGGCACCTGCGGATTTTCGATATCAGCGACCTGAGTGATATTCGGCAGATCGGGGAGTATATTGCGCCGGAGGGCGAGTCGGCTTCGGTTCATAATGCGGTGTGGGTCGGTGAGATGATTTACATGGCCTATTACACCGAGGGATTGCAGGTCGTCGATGTCTCCGATCCGGCGCATCCCCGACCAGTGGGATCTTTCGAGACCTGGGATGGGCAGACGACGCTGGGATCGTGTTTTGGCGGGGCGTGGGGGATTGTGGCCAGGAGTCTCGGTGACGGGCGCACGCGCGTATATCTGAGCGACATCACCACCGGACTCTGGATCTTCGACGTCATGGTTGAGTAACATACTGGGGGTGTGCCGGGGTGGCGGAGATAGGGGACAGACCATACTCAACTGGTTCCAGCACATCACATATGCGCATGAAGCTTCGGTAACTTGACAAAGGTCCTTAATGAATGATATTTTCAAAAGCGTATGAAACCTTTATTTCCTCGATGGTTAAAGACACGAATTGAGGGAGGCGCCTCACCGAGCGGTTCAAAAAAGGGAGATAAGTTGGTTTCTGACTGTGAAGCTCGAGGAGGCCCTTACGGTGCTTCGCGTAGCGGAAGTGGTCGGTATGGAGACCAACGAACTAAGTCCTTGTCTAGGAACGGAACCATTGGTGCTTGAGAAATTTGGGCTGGGGTTGGGCTGGAAACTGCCCGAATGTTCCGGCCTCTGGGGTCTCCTATGAGCCTTCTTATCGGTTCACCTTTTAACATTCACCAGAGGGGTTCGTACTCGTGTCTTGGTATTGACTGATTCAGAGTGACACCTTCTTGACGCGCACTCAGAGGGTGCCTGGGTGATTCCGGGGACAGTCCATCTCCAAAGTTGGCGAAGGTATCGAATCGCTGCGCTCACCTAGCGCTCGATGGGGTCATCAGGGGACAGATGTGCGGTTGGATCTCTACTTATAGGCTACTGGACAAAAGCGAGGCATGAGTGGTAGCCTGGTAAGTGATTGAAAGCAAAGGGTGCCGGGGTGGCGGAATCTGGTAGACGCATGGGACTTAAAATCCCAGGGGGCATTGCCTCGTGCGGGTTCGAGTCCCGCCCCCGGCACCAATCATATCAATGACTTGCGGCGACGAGCTCCGAACCGCGATGCCTTCATCTCGGCAGATTGTACCATTTTTGTGCTCTTTTTTTGCTCTGGTCTGAGCGGAGATGCTCTTCCTGCTCGGTGGGCGTCTCGCGGTTCGTGGTCGCATGGCCCACAGATTGGCGCAGCGAAAGGCGGGATGGGCACAGATCTTGGGGAAGCCCCGCCGCTCGTCTGCGGGGAGAGTTCAATCACTAGCTAGTTCACAACGGCTTTCCTCCTTCTGGTGATGCCCCGCCGCTCGTCTGCGGGGAGGGTTCAGTCGCCGGCTCGTTCACGGCGCTTTTCCTCTCTCAGGGAGCCCCGCGGCTGGTCGGCGGGGAGGTTCAGGAGTTGGCTCGTGAGGCGGCTTGTTTCCATCCTTCAGGAGGCTCCACGGCTCGACTGTGGGGAGAGTTCATGTTGGGGGATGCTCCGCGAAGCTCAAGCGCCGGGACTGTGATATAATACTCCAGTCAAATCATCGCTCACTGAGGAGGGTTCTATGATACGAAACATTCTGCTCGCCACGGATGGCTCGGAGCCGGCCGATCGAGCGGCCGCCTTTGCCGCTTCGCTGGCCACCTCTTACGGTGCCAAGGTGACCGTGTTGCACGCCTTCTGGCCATCGTCTCGCGTTCACCAGGCCAACGCGCTGGTCGTCAAAGTCGCCGACCGTCTGCGCGAGATGGGCGTCACCGACGTGGAGACGGAAGTGGTGGAAGGTCCTCCCGTCTCCGTCATCACCGAAATGGCCGCGGCGAGTAAACCCGATCTGCTGGTGATGGGCGCCCGCGGGATGGGGACGTGGCAGGGCACCATCCTGGGAAGCGTCAGCATGGCCGTCACCCAGCGCGCACCATGTCCCGTGCTCGTCGTCAAGTAGAAAGATCATACGAAAACATCATTCATCCCGATCCGAATACCCTCCAGAGCTTCGGCATCCTTCGCCCTCCCGGCGCAGCGAGGGAAGAGGTCATCGTCTGGCCGAACGAACCGAAGCGGGCGAGAGAAACGATGAGCATCCTCCCGGCTCACATCGCCGTCGCTTTCCTCATGATGTAATCTCCGGCACAGACGACGGAAACCACATTGGCATCACACGAAGCGCATCCCGTTTTTCTGAAGGGAGCGACGGAGGAGCCAATGATGAAAGAAGCGAGCCTGGTGTTGAGTATTGTCCTGGCCGCGCTATGGGTGGCCTTCTTCTTTTTTTCTCCACTGAGTGGTCTTGCCGGCCTCCTGGTGGGAGTGGGCGTGGGCGTCCTTTCGGCCGGAATCGCTTTTCTCCTCTTCGAACGACTGAGCCCGTGACGGATCGTCGGACGCTTCTCTCATCGCCGCACCTGGTCGGAGATGACGAGCGACATCGCCTCTCGGTCGCCGGACGATCGGCTCTCCGCACGACTGTCGAGAGGCGTGGCCCGCTCGGCGATCACTCCACGTTCGATTTCCCGGTCGGGAGACGAAGATCGGCGAGAGCGCCGAGACTCACAGAGATTTTCCCTCGCGCAGCTACAGGGCCGCCACGGGGATGCTCACAGCAGGAGCTGAACGAAATTCACTTCGATATTAATCGCTCCGGCAGCGGCGAAAACCAGAAGCACTCCCAACACAGCGCCGAGAATGGGAACGGCCTGGTTGATCAATCCCGTGAATCCCAGGGCGACCAGAATGAGCACAATGTGGGAGATGACGGGCGTCAACAGACTGACGCCGACAACCGATCCTACCGCGGCCAGTGTGGCATAGAGTTTGCGCATACTACCCTCCATCAGTCGAAAATCTCTCTTCTGGCCATCGTCCTCATCGATTCGATGACCCCACCGCTGCGCCGCAGTCGCGCGCGCAGTGTGAATGAAACTGATTGCTCACCGTCAGCGTGTTGCTGAGACCCTCCACCCGGGAGAGCAGACCACACCGCAACAGCGCCTCGGTTCTTTCAGCCCGCCCCCCGGTGGAGGGCGGGCGTTCACTCCTGGTTATGTTCGCAATGGCTGCCCGGAATAGGCGCCGGGAACCCCTTCCAACAGTTCGGCAAACTCACGCCCTGTCGCCATCCCTCCTGGCGCTCGACGGGCCATCCTGATCTGTGAAAAAGCGGATTCGGTTTGCCTCAACTAAAAGAGAAACACGCGCAAGTCGATGGGTAGTGCACCCGTAAAAACCAACAGGGCCAACGCCCCCACAATCAAAGCGAAGGAGGACGTCGCCAATGGAATGAAGCCCTGAAGAAACAGGACCGTCAGAATCAAGGCCACGTGCGGCAATTGCGCAGTCAGAAGGCCAAGAACGATCACCGGACTCGTTACCAGCATCAACATAAGTAGCTTTCGCATGTCTACCTCCTTGAGTCTTGGCCCCCCAGACCTATTCACCACCCCTCTTCTGGTTGGGCATTATACCAGATTTGTCGTTCGAGGTAAAACAGTTTTTAAATGAGCCACCGGCCTCTACTGAGTGATCGAACGGCGCATCGCCGGACTCCCTTCCGTGGCCATCCGAGTTCGGCACTCAGATCATCTGGTCTGCTCAGCGGATGAGGGCTGCAGTCGATCCGACGAGTGTCGCTCTCTTCTCAGCCGGTCGGCGAGCAGGTGGGCGATGGCGTTGAGAAGACTCTCATCGTCGGGACCAAAGGCATCCGGCTGATCGCTGTCCACATCGATCACGCCATAGATGGTGTCCTTGTCCCGAATGAGGACGACGATCTCAGACTTGGTATCGAGGCTACAGGCCAGGTAATTCTCAACCTGAGTGACGTCTCCGATGATCTGATTTCGCTTTTCGGCAACCGCCGTTCCACAGACGCCCACACCGACGGGGATGCGCCTGTGCTCAGTCGGATCGCCCATGTAATTGTGCAGGACGAGTTCGTTGTCCTGGAGGAGATAGATGCCCACCCAATCGTAGTGATGGAGATTCAAATGGAGCAGAGCAACCACTCTTCGTAACAACTCGTCCAGAGGGAGATTCTGTTGAACCAGGTACTCCGCCTTGCGGAGAAGAAGTTCATCTACCATGGCAGACCTCCTGTCGATGAGTGTGTGCAGGGTACACTAAAGCCGCGTCGAATGCAAGATGGGGCTTGGCCGGGGAGAAGATGAATGGGACGTCATGGGACTCGATCACGGCGCTGGAGCCCCACATCGGAGGAATGAACCTGGACCCCCGGGGAAGGGAGCGCCAGAAAGCCACCTTGCTATTACTCGTCCGCGACGCCCGCTAGGCCGCATGGGGTATGGCGCGCAAGATGCCATCCTTGCGCCGCTCATTTCCGAAGGACTCGATCGGGGTCAGAGAGCTGCGGGGCGGGGATGAACAGGAGCGGGAAGACGAAGCGCAAGCTCCTGGCTCGCGCCACATGATTGTCCATGGCGTTCGGATGGACGCCCGTGAAACCGGGCTGGCGCTCTCCCCCCGATCCGGTTGACTATGGGATAAGAACGCCTATAATAGGAACTTACTGAGCATTGGAGGCGATGAATACGAACCCTTCAGTTGAGCGGGGCTCCTTGATCACCAGCTTTCAAGCGGCCTGGGCCGGTCTCGCTCTGGCCATTCGCGGCGAGCGGAACCTGAAGATTCATGTCGTCGTCGCTATGATCGCTCTGGGGTTGGCCATCTGGCTGCGATTCTCCGCATCGGAGATCGTTCTCGTCCTATTGACCATCGGGCTCGTCGTCGTCGCTGAAGTGATGAACACCGCCGTGGAGACGACGGTGAATCTGTGCGCGGATGAGCAGCCGTCGGACGTCGCCCGCCGGGCCAAAGACCTCGCCGCCGGAGCGGTGCTGGCTGGAGCGCTCATTGCCGCGGCCATTGGAGCAGTGCTCTATATTCCGGCCATCTGGGAGCGGGTCAAGTAGGATCAAACGAGCATGCGTCGTGAGGTCAGCCAGGCAATGATCTATATCTCTGGTTCCCGGAACCAGATTCAGTTTACAGAGGAGGGGAGAAACCGTGAATCCAACCGAAGTTCTCGCTTTCGCCAAGAGTCATAAGGCCACGTTTGTGAGCCTCCGGTTCACCGATCTGCTCGGCGCTTGGCACCATCTCACCTTTCCCATCGATCAGCTCACCGAACGATCGTTCGAGGAGGGATTCGGTTTCGATGGCTCCAGCTTGCGCGGGTGGCAAGCCATCCATGAGAGCGATATGCTCGCCGTTCCCTCGGCCGAGCGCTGCTGGATCGATCCCTTCTTGGAAGAGCCCACCCTCGTCCTCATCGCCAACATCGTCGATCCCATCACCAAGCAGGCCTACGAATTCGATCCGCGCGGCGTGGCTGCTCGGGCGGAAGCCTACCTCACGTTCACCGGGATCGCCGACACGGCGTACTTCGGTCCGGAGGTGGAATTCTTCGTCTTCGACACCGTGCGGTACGAAAACGAGGCCAATCGCGCCGGGTATTTCATCGACAGCGAAGAGGGCATCTGGAACACGAACCGCGAAGGATTCAACGCCGGGCATCAGGTCAAGCACAAACAGGGCTACGTTCCCGTGCCCCCCATCGATACGCTGACCGATTTTCGCTCCCACGTCTCGTTGGCCCTGAAGCAGGTGGGCATCGACGTCGAGTGCCATCACCACGAGGTCGCCACGGCCGGTCAGGGCGAAATCGATTTCCGCTACGCTCCATTGCTGAGGACGGCCGACAACGTGATGATCTTCAAGTACATCGTGAAAAACACGGCCCGCGAGCTGGGCAAGACGGCCACCTTCATGCCCAAGCCCATATACGGCGATAATGGCAGTGGTATGCATACCCATCAATCGCTGTGGAAGGATGGAAAGCCTCTGTTCGCCGGCGACGAGTACGGCGGGATGTCCAAGCTGGGATTATACTATATCGGCGGACTGCTCAAGCATGCTCCGGCATTGGCCGCCCTGATTGCCCCGACGACGAACAGCTATCGGCGACTGGTGCCCGGGTTCGAGGCTCCCGTCCGACTGGCCTACTCCCGACGAAATCGCAGCGCCGCCGCGCGCATTCCCATGTATTCGCCGCGGCCGGAGACCAAGCGCGTGGAATTCAGACCCCCCGACCCCAGTTGCAACCCCTATCTGGCCTTCGCCGCCATGCTCATGGCCGGGCTCGATGGTATTCAGCAGCAGATTGATCCCGGAGAGCCACTGGATCGGGATATCTACGATATGACGCCCGAGGAATTGAAGAATGTTCCCGCACTCCCGGAATCGCTCGAAGACGCCTTGACGGCGCTCGAACGCGATCACGAGTTCTTGCTCAAAGGCGACGTCTTCTCCGAAGCGTTCCTGGAACGGTGGATTCAATATAAGCGCGAGATGGAACTCAACGAACTGCGCTTGAGACCACATCCCATGGAGTTCGCGCTCTATTTCGATCAGTAGCCGTTTGAACGAGAAGAATCATCACTGGCGATTCTTGGCTCGACGGCGCTCGGCCAGTCGATATTGAGCTACATGAGCGCGGTGTTGCTTGGCCGTGACGCTGAATCGGTGAGCGCCGTCGTCTCGGGTGGGATCGAGCACGAAGAAGAGGTAAGGCGTATCGGCGGGATAGAGGGCGGCTTCCAATGAGGCGCGGCCGGGCGAGGCGATGGGACCGGGGGGGAGTCCCGGGTGGAGATAGGTATTGTACGGCGATTGACGGCGGAGGTCGGATTGACGGATGCGTCCGGTCCATGCTCCGGCTAACATCGCCGCATAAATGACGGTGGGATCGCAGTCGAGCTTCATCCCGCGGCGCAATCGGTTATGATAGACCGACGCGATCAACGGGCGCTCCTCGTCCAATCGAGCCTCGCGTTCGATCATGGAGGCCAGCGTGACCACCTGCCGCACCGTCAATCCCAGTTCGGCGGCCCGCCGACGGTATTCTGGAGTGAAGACTTCACGGAACCGCTTGACCATGTTGGCGATGAGCTGACGGGCCGAGGTGTCCGCGGCGTACTGATAGGTATCGGGGAAGAGGTATCCTTCCAACGTGGTGGCTTCGGGATCGAGATCGCGAATGAGATCGATGAGCCGGGGGTCTTCGGTGAGCTGGAGAGCCTGGGAGGCCTCCGGGATGTTCAATCGCTCGATGACGCGGGCGACGTCGAATCGGGTGAGTCCCTCGGGGAAGGTGACCGAGTGAAGGTAAACCTCTCCTCGGGCCAGTTTCTCGATGACCGCGGCCGGCGTGATCGGGGAGGCGAACGCATACTCGCCGGCTTTGAACGTCGTGGTCCAGGCCATGAATCTGAACCACACCGTCACCGCCCACGATGACGGCACAATCCCCTTCTCCCGTAATCGATGGAGAATCTGGGCCGCCGACATCCCCGGGGCGATGCGGACGATCTGGCCCGCCTGGGCGTGCTCGTGGGGCGCGTGGAGGATGCGGTACCCCCAGAGCGCCATCGCCCCGATGGTCAGGGCGACAGCCATGACCAGCAACAGCGCATAACGTCTCCAGGAATGATCGGAGCGCTCCCGGTTATTGAGCGGTTCCTCGTTCATCTTCCCGTCGGTGGGTCAAGTAATCCTCAAGGATGAGGCAGGCCGCGATTTGATCCCGCATCGCTGCTCGTCGGCTGGGTTTGATGCCCCGGGCCCTCATCCACTCGTCGGCCGCCTGAGAGGTCAGGTGTTCATTCCAGAGTCGGACGGGGAGATCGGTGAGCTTTCGGAGCTGACCGAGCAACTTCTCCACCTTTCGACTCATGGTCCCCGTTCTCCCCGAAGGGAGCGCCGGATGACCGATGACGATCTCATCGGCACCGAGCTTGTCCGCCCACTCGATGAGTCGATGAGCGTCCCGCTTGACGCCCTGTGCGGGGAGGGTCTTGACGGCGCGAACGAGGCGGCCCGTCTCTTCGCCCACGGCCAGGCCGATGCGTCTCTCGCCATAGTCGACGGCTAAGATCCTCATGCCTCATGCCAGTATATGTCTCGGCTCGGGCCACCGTCAAGCAAGGGGATGAGGTCGGGAAGCGACGCCCCTCGACCGAGTTCGACAGACGATCCTCCATGGCCAGACGCCCTCCCGATAAAAATTCTTGACACCGGCTTCAGATCTGACATATAATCGGCATTCAACATGTATACAAATTGAATGTAAGCCATATTCCCAAAGCGCCGAGAGCCCGATGGAATGTGGCCGCGTCCTGGAGGGTCGAGTGGCGAGAAAGGCGGGCGAAGAATTAGAGCTCCTCTCTGAGAGAATCTATCAGGAGTTGCGCCACGACATCATCACCGGAGCCCTGGGGCCAGAGGCTCCACTGACGGAGGCGGCGTTGAGCAAGCGATACGGCGTCAGTCGAACGCCCATTCGCGAGGCCTGCGTTCGGTTGCAGCGGGAGCGGTTGTTACGAGCCATCCCCTACAAGGGATACTTGGTCGCTCCCATCACCCTGAAGGATGTTCAGGAGATTTACCATCTGCGACTCATTCTGGAGCCCGAGGCCGCCGAGGCGGCGGCTCGGGATATCGATCCCGCCGACTTCGCGCGCATCGAGGAGTTGGTCAAGATCAAGTATACCCCTGGCGATGCCGCCAGCCACATCCAGTTCATCCGGGCGGATACCGAATTTCATCTGCTCATCGCCAAAGCGACCAATAACGAGCGACTCTATGAGATCATGAAGGAGCTCCTTCTGGAGCGGGAACGACTGCTCTACCGCATCTTGTACAAAGGCGAGCACGGGCCGCTGGTCAGTAGCGAGCACAAGCAGCTCTGTGAGGCCATTCGCGCCAGGCGGCCGGGAAAGGCCAGGGAATTGATGGTTCAGCATGTGATGGCCGCCCGCCAGAGGATGATGAACACGATGTTCAGAATGAGCTGAGGGGGAGGAGGATGAGACATTCGCCGGGTTCCATCATGTCCACGCCCGAGATGCGTCGTTGGGTTCACACAGGGCCGAGCCATGACCGGCCACAGTGGTATGCCATCTACACCCGAGCGCGTCATGAGAAAGTCGTGGCTCGACTGCTCGGCGAGAAGGGCGTGGAGACGTTTCTTCCTCTTCGAGAGACGCGGCGCCCCCTCTCGCCATGGCGGTTTCGCATCACTCGGCAGCCGTTGTTTCCAGGATACGTCTTCTCGCGGTGCCTTCTCACGGCTGAGGCGTATGACCGCATCCGATCGACGGCTGGGGTGGTCCATATCGTCGGGACTGGCCAAGGACCATCTCCTGTGCCCAACGTGGAAATCGAATCGATCAGGATGCTCATCGATCAGAAGCTGGATTGTCAGCCTTTCCCCTATCTCAAGGTGGGCAAGAGGGTCATGGTCACTGACGGACCACTCCGGGGACTGGTCGGGCGTATCGTTCGACGCAAGAGCAAGGAGTACTTCGTCGTCGGGATCAACCTGCTCGGTCGAGCGGTAGCCGTCGAGCTCAAGGGATCTCAACTGGAACCTTGGCTCGGTGGCAGAGAATGAGGGTCGGCTAAGTTAAGTCCTTTTATTTCAATTCATTGCGGAGACAGAAGAGGGATGTCGTCTGCCTCGCCGGGCTTCCCATCGTTCGAGAGAGCGGTCAAGCTGGCGATGGCCGAGGGAGGCCCGGAGATTCTCATAGTGAGGGTTGAGCGATGAAATTAGCGACCTATACATTTCGCGGGCAAACGCGCGCCGGAGCCGTCCTGGGAGATCAGGTGGTGGACCTCCATCGGGGATATGTCTGGTGGATGGGGCAGAGCGGTGAAGAGACCTCGACGTCTCTGGCCGATGCTGTCATGCCATCGACGTTGCTCGCCTTTCTGCAACGAGGTGACACGGGCATGCAGTTGGCCCGGGAGGTGCTGGTGGCCGTCCAGGAGGCGAAGCGTTCGACACCGACCGAACGCCTCCTTCGGGAGCGGGGCGTCCTCTTTGCGCTGGAGGAGGTTCGCCTGGAGGCCCCCATTCAGCGCCCACCCAAGATCATATGCATGTGGGTCAATTATCGCGCTCACGGGGAGGAAGCCTCCATTGTTCCTCCCACGGAGCACCCGATCTTCTTCTCCAAATTCGCCACGGCGGTCATTGGACCCCATGAGTCCATCGTCATCCCGCGGATCAGCCAGATGGTCGATTATGAGGCGGAGCTGGCCCTCGTTATCGGGAAGCGAGGCAAAGACATCGCTCCACATGAGGTCTACGATTACATTGCCGGATATACGATTCTCAATGATGTGAGCGCCAGGGATTATTCCTTGAAGCGACTCCTGGGCGTGGTGGGCCCTTCACTCATTCAAAAGACCTTCGATACGTTCGCTCCTCTGGGGCCATGGATCGTGACGCGGGATGAGATCGACGACCCGCATCGCCTGGATATCCGGCTGAGCATCGATGGAGAGATCCTGCAGGATTCCAACACGCGGCACATGATCTTCAAGATCCCGGATATTGTCGCCGCCATCTCACAGGTCGTCACCCTGGAACCCGGCGATGTCATCTCCACGGGGACTCCCCCGGGCGTGGGATTTGCGCGCACCCCGCCGCGATACCTGAGGCCAGGTGAGCGGGTGCGGATCGAAATTGAGCGGATCGGCGTGTTGGAAAATCCCGTGGCTCACAGTGAGGAGCCAGAGATCGAGAATTGAGGAGGATTCGCCTATGGCCAAAGAAGAAACACCATTGCAATCCGATCAACAATCGCAACCGGAACCGTCATTCGATTGGGCCGTTCTCATGACGGACGATGAGTTCTATCCTCGGCTGCTGCGCAAGAAGGTGCGCCCGGCCAAGTGGAGTGGCCAGCAGGTGAGAGCCCGACTCCAAGAACTGGCCAATGATCCCCTGCGCGGCGCGGATCGACGGTTCGTGACTTTGATCAACACGGACTGCGGAGCGAGCACCTCGCCCGCTTTGTTCATCGGGATTCAGATCATGAATCCCGGAGAGCACATTAAGCCTCATCGACATAATTCGGTGGCCATCTATCACATCACTCAAGGGCGCGGCCATAGCATCGTCGCCGATTCCGATGGAAACGAATATCGCATCACCTGGGAGAGCGGCGACACATTCATCTGCCCGCCCTGGCACTATCACGAGCACTTTTGCACCGGCGAGGAGCAGGCCATCATGTATGTCGTCCAGGACATGGTGGCTCTGGCCGAACTCCGCGCCCTGATCTGGGAAGAGCCCGCCGGTCCCGAACATATTCGACAGGTTCAGGAAGGCTTCGCCCCCCATCGGGACACAGTACACGATGATGGCGGTGAAGGATGACGCCACTGGCGACAGTGCGTTGAGCCTCCGAGTTGGCCAGATGCGCGTATGATTCGGGGGTCGAAAACCGATCTCATGGAGAGGGAACGGTGAGTGATCTCATCCTCGCCAGCCTGGCGATGGCGTTGCCGGCACTCCTGTTTCTCCCGAGTTCACCACCGGTATTGAAGTTTGTGGGGAGCCCGGGATATCGCCTGACGTACCTGACATTCCGCTCCCGGTTCGTGGTCCTCGCCGTGAGCGCGGCTCTCTTCTTCGGGCTCCTCATCCGTTCGCTCATCGGGATGGCTGATCCTCAGTGGGTGTGGATAACGGGAATCGTTCTGAGTCTCGAACTGGCCTATTTTTTCGTCCTCTATCAGCCCAATCTGTTTCGACCGCTCAGGGAAACGGTCTGGCTGAGCGCCGATGAAACCGATAGACGATTGAGACCAGCGGATGAGGTGCTGGGCATCGTCGTCAACGGCGATGCCCGGGCCATTCCCACCGAGATACTCAATCGGCCGCACGTGGTGACGGATGTGATCGGGGGAGCGCCGGTGGCCGTGACCTATTGCGTGCTGTGTCACAGTGCCATCGCTTTCCCGGCCGAACTCGATGGTCGGCGATTGGATTTGGTGTTGGCGGGCAATTATTACAACAACGTCATCTTCTACGATCGGGCCAGCGGGAACCTCATCCAGCAGATGAATCCGGTGATTCCTTATGGACCGGATCGAGGACGGCGGCTCCCGTGGATTCCGGTGACGGTGACGACCTGGGCACAATGGCGCCGGGAGCATCCCAGTACGAGCGTGCTCTTCGCCAAAGAGCCATCGTGGTTCGATCATCTCGTCCGTCGAGCCATCGCCAGTATCGATGCTCGATTGCGACGGACCGGAACGCCTTTCTATACGCTGAGGGGGCGGCTCGATCGACGATTGCGCGCGACAGAGATGGTGTTGGGAGTGGCCGTTGGCGGCGCGTCCAAAGCTTACCCTCTCTCGCTCATCGAGCGATATGGGGTGGTCAATGATGAGGTCGGGCGTGAGCCCATCGTCATTTTCGGCGATCCGGAGGGCGAATTGATCGAGGTCTTCTCCCGGCGGCTCGATCGGCGCATCCTTTACTTCGAGCCGATCAGAGAGCCGGGGCGGGCCATCGCCGCCGATGGCCAAGGGACGCGGTGGGATCTCCGCGGACGGGCCGTCGAAGGACCGCTGGTTGGCGCCGAGCTTCGACGGATTCCTCATTTCAATAAGATCTTCTGGTTCAGTTGGGCGTTCTTTCATCCAGAGACGATTCTCGTCGCCGAGCTCGAAGACCATCGATGCCAGAGAACGAGGGCGAACTCGGGGAACACCCGTTGTTGAGATAGTCGGAGTCGAACCCGGAACTGGGCGGCGAGCATGATCGACCAGGATGGATGGCGGCGAGAGAGGCGCCGAGCCCCCTGGGCGAGAGGCAAAATCTTTCAACAGGAGGAGTAAACAGATGAGTCGTCAATCAATCGTCGTGGTCTCTCTTCTGGTGCTCTTGATGTTGGGGAGCATGCATTCGGGTATCCTCGGGCAGGGCGGTCCCTTGTTCGTTGATATCACCGACCAGGCCTTGGGACCGGCGCGCTTGACGCATGCCGGCGCTTCGGTCGATTTTTTTCCGTGTCAGCCCAATCCATTTCCTCAACCCGGTCCTCCGCTCTCGTTGCTCGGGGGCGTGGTCATCGCCGATCTCAACGGGGATGGGTGGAATGACATCTTTGTGACCAATGGGCGAGGGAGTCCCAATGTCCTCTATTTGAACAACGCCGATGGCGTGCCGACGTTCCGGGAGGTCGCCGAAGTGGCCGGCGTTGCCGACCCCGAGAGCGAGGCGGTGGCCGCCGTCGCTGGCGATGTGGATAACGATGGTGATATGGACCTCTATGTGTCCAATGTTGGCCTGCCACCCGGACTGCCCAATCCAGAAGTCTGTCCGCCGGTGGAAGGATTGAACCGATTGTTCATCAACCAGGGCAATGACGAGGAGGGGATTCCTCGATTCGTGGACATGGCCGCCGAGGTCGGCGCCGCGGGCCACGGGTTCACCCGCTCGCAATCGCCCTCGCTGGTGGATTTCGACATGGATGGAGACGTGGATATCTTCGTCGCCGCTCATCATCCCGTGGTCATTCCTTTCTTCCCTTCGGACAGTCCCATGTATCCTCCGCGGCCACCGTTCGCCTTGAATCTGCTTCTGCGGAACGATCTTCGAGAGACGGGCCAACTGAGTTTCACTGATGTCAGCGACCTGTTGAGGAATGAGACCAGTGGCACGGTGGGGCGGAATGGTCAGCCGATCTTCGATTCGCGCATCACCTATGATGGCGTCTGGATCGACTACGATGGAGACGGCGATCCCGATCTCATCGAGGCCAATGAACTGGGAGAACTGGGCGTCTACAGGAACAATGGGAGCGGACCGTTCACCTATGTGACGCCCGCGCTCGGCCTCAATGATGTGCTCTCCTCTCGAGGCATCGCCCCCGGCGATGTGAACGGGGATGGGAACATCGACTTCTTCGTCACGAGCATTGGCCTTTTTGCCGCTCAGGCCGTGCCCACATTCACCAATCCGCGACATGGCCTCTACCTCAGCGATGGTCGTGGCGGGTTGACCGATGTCGCGGCGGCCGTCGGGGTAGCCAATCCACCGGTCGATGGAGATGAAACCGGCGATTCCGGCTGGGGAGCGGTGATGTTCGATTACGATAATGATGGCGATCTCGATCTCTTCTTCGCCGGTAATTGGTTTCCCGCCGGGTTCGGCATCGTCGAACCGTTCGATTTTCCCACCGGGGGGCATACCAATCACGCTCATCTGTTTGAGAACCTGGGGACCGATGAGCAGGGAAATCCCATATTGAGAGATCGTCTGGCCACCGTCGATCAACGCACCGCCGCGGGAATCGACAACCCGTTTGACGCTCGTGGCGTGGCCGTCGGCGATTTGGATGGCGATGGTTTCCAGGACATCGTCATTGTCAACGTGAGCGGTTTCGCCACGCAAGGCACCTGTTGCACCTTCAACCCCATCGCGCCGTACACTGGGCAGGTCGTCATCTATAAGAACAAGGGTAATGCTCACCGGACGCTCATCATCAGACTGCGTGGTTCGGCGAGTAGTCGCGACGGGCTGGGAGCGCGCGTGACGGTGGTCACCGATCGAGGGACTCAGGTCCGGGAAGCGCGAGCTGGAGAAGGGCACTATTCGCAATCCAGCCCCGAACTGGAATTCGGTTTGGGAGAGGCCCAACGGGTTCAGAGGATCGAAATTCAATGGCCCAGTGGGCGGCGGCAAATCGTCGACGGAGTCGCGCTCACCCAGCAAGTCACTCGCTTAGAGATTCAGGAGCCATGAACCTGAAGGATGGGCCGGCACGAACGCCTCTTCCCGTCAAGGTATGGCGAGGCGAGATCCGGCACCATGGTCGGCCATGACCTTTAATGGGGAGTCGAAGGTTGGGAGGCGTGCCCGGTCGGCTCCTGACCTTCGCCCTCCCCGCTAGGAGGATGTCAACGCGATGGCTGTGACCTCAATGAACGCGCAATATCGAAACGGAGCAGATATCATTCATGCTTACCTGTCGCTGCCCGATCGGGAAGGCCCTCATGCGGCGGTGATCGTCATTCCAGCGGTTTTCGGAGTGAATGAATATATTCGAGAGATCACGCGGCGACTGGCCCGGGCGGGATTGGCTGGGTTGGCCATCGATTTCTACTCGCGGGAAGGCACGCCGACGGATCTCTCCAGCCGCGAGCGTATCCTCGCCGCACTGGCCGGTTTGCCCGACGACCGCGTCGTCTCTGACGTCATCGCCGCCATCGATTATCTCTCTGGGCTGGATGGTATCGATGGGCAACGCATCGGAGCGCTGGGCTTCTGCGTGGGCGGCACCTATGCGATCCTGGCCGCCTGCCGCACGCATCGCATACGGGCGGCCGTCGAATTCTATGTGCAAGTCAAGTATCGACAGCTCACCGAGAATAAGCCCCGATCGCCGATCGATGTGGTCTCAGAGCTGAACGCGCCACTCCTC
>Ga0256841_1000076_pt1 | contig 104899 bp, 99 predicted proteins | sample 356308metaG_FD_185971 | JGI IMG/M metagenome (GOLD analysis project Ga0256841, IMG submission 185971) | Hydrothermal vent microbial communities from Mid Atlantic Ridge, Atlantic Ocean - 356-308 | ecosystem: Environmental > Aquatic > Marine > Hydrothermal vents | place: Atlantic Ocean: Mid...
CGTACTCGGTGATTCCGGCCACCACCTCTTCCTGCTCCGGAACCACGTGATAACTGTGAACGAAATAGAAACGGCTGCCGTTCTCGATGCCCTCCCACAAAGGATGGGGGCGAACCTGTTCCACCCGACTCCAGCCCATGTGGGGAATCTTCAGATTGAGGCCGTTGTCTCCCGGCATGTCGTCGGCGAAACGCACCACCCGGCCCGGCAAGACCCCCAGCAGCTCGGTTCCGCCGTTCTCCTCGCTGAAGTCGAGAAGCACCTGCAACCCCATGCAGATGCCGAGGAAGGGCTTGCTTTGCACCGCCTCGCGCACCGCTTGGTTGAGGTGGTGCTCGCCGATGGCGGCCATGCAGTCGCGCGCCGCTCCCTGGCCGGGAAAGACCACCCGGTCGGCGGCCCGGATCCAGTCGTGGTCGTCGGTGACCCGCACCTCGGCGTTGGGCGCCACCCGCTCGACGGCCTTGGAGACCGAGCGCAGATTGCCCAGGCCGTAGTCGAGCACCGCGATCTTCTGGCTCATCACAGGGTTCCCTTGGTGGAGGGCACCGCTCCCTGCAGACGCGGATCGGCCTCGACGGCCATGCGCAGCGCCCGGCCGAAGGCCTTGAAGAGAGTCTCGGCGATGTGGTGGGCGTTGCGGCCGCGAATGCAGTCCAGATGCAAAGTCACCAGCGCGTGGTTGACGAACCCCTGGAAGAACTCGTGAAAGAGGTCCACGTCGAACCCGCCGACGGCGGCGCGGCGGAAGTCCACCTGCATTTCCAGACCGGGGCGGCCGGAAAGGTCGATCACCGCCCGCGAGAGGGCCTCGTCCAGCGGCACGTAGGCGTGGCCGTAGCGGCGGATGCCCTTCTTCTCCCCCACCGCCCGGGCGAAGGCCTGGCCCAAGGTGATGCCCAGATCCTCCACCAGGTGGTGGGCGTCGATATGCAGATCGCCTTTGGCCTCGATCTCCAGATCGATGAGCCCGTGCCGGGCCACCTGGTCGAGCATGTGCTCCAGAAAAGGCACGCCGGTGTCGAAGACGCCCCGCCCCGTGCCATCGAGGTCGAGGCGCACGCGGATCTGGGTCTCGAGGGTGTCGCGCTCCACCCGGGCGCTGCGGCTCATGCGGACTCTCCGAAAAATTGGAAGGGCAGATTATACAACGGCTCTTCGCAGGTGTCCGAAGCGGAAGAGCCCCCGCCGGGCCGCTCCCGATGAGAAAGGCCGGGATTACCGCCGCTTCAGCCGCTGGGGCTCGTCCTGCTCCAGATAGGCCAGTTCGGCTTCGGTGAGCTCCACGTCGTCGTAACCGGTGATCATGGGCGCCAGGTGGTGGACGAAGGAGCCGCCGGTGGTGAGCAGATAGAGATGGATGATGACGAAGGCGAGGATGGCGAAGGCCGCGGCCACATGGATGGTGGCGATCCAACCGAGCGCCGGATGGGAGACGCCGTTCTGCCAGAGGTTGTAGCTCAGATAGGCCAGCCCCGAAAACCAGATGACGGGAAAGAGGAAGAGCTTCAAGCCCAGATAGGAGGCCGCCTGCAAAGGATTGTGCTTGCGCCAGAAATGTTTGCGATAGGGGTGCTGCTCCCCCTTGAAGATGCCCCAGGCGTAGAACCGCACCACCGGCCACAACCCCTGGGTGGTGGGCAGATAGTGGCGCCAGGTACCGGTGGTGAGATGCCAGAAGATGGCGAAGATCCACAGAACGATGAGCGAAAGCGCCGCCACCACGTGGAAATAGACGGCCTGATCGAAACTGATGAGCCGGTAGAAGCCGTGCACCCGGAAGCCCGTGAACAGCAGAATGAAGATCAGCAGCGCCTGGGTCCAGTGCCAGAAACGCTCGAATCCGTTGAAGATGCGTACTTTTCGAATGGGCATCAGCTCTTTCTCCGACGTAACAGAAGCCGCAGGGCGCCGTGCCCCCCCACCCCCGCCAGAGTGCCTCCCACCAGGAACAGCCCGAACCAGTCGAGCCAGGGGGCGGAGTCCCGTCCCGGCAGATAGAAACCGGTAAGCGAAGCCAGCCGCCCTTTCTTGGAGTGGCACTGGTCGCAATCGAGTGCCTTCTCCTTGGGCGCCACCATGTGGTTCTGCGGCCACCAGGACCAGGTCTCCACGAAGCCGTACTCCCCGCTGTAGGGGATGCCGTTCTCCTTCATGCCGTGGGCGATGGCGCGGGAAAAATTGAAGTTCCCCCAGAAGGCGTCCTTGTCGTCCCCCCACAGATGCATGTAGACCAGAGTGTTGCGTCCCCTGTCGTAGGGCTGCATGGTGCGCATCTTCTTGAAAGGCCAGATGCGGGAGTCGGGATCCGACGGCGAGCCCTCGATGTGGTTGATCTCCACCGGCTTGGTGGGATCGAAAACGGTGTCGATGGTGGTGTAGGTCACCACGCCGTTGAACCAGCGGTAGACGGGCGGAAAATTCTCGTCGTACTTGAAGGAGCCCTTGATCGACTTGTAGGTGTCGCGCGCCTCGCCGTTGCCCTGGATGTACCCCTCTTCCTGGTAGCCCACGCCGTTCTTCAACCGCCCCGCGGTGCGCCAGTCCCAGAACACTTTGGTGGCCACGCCCCCGCGGGCCGTGTAGGGCACGTGGCAGCTCTCGCACGCCACCCGATCCACATGGTCGTTGAGTTTGAATCCGCGGATGCTGGTGCGGGGATGGGGCTTGTCGCCATGACAACTCTCGCACGTGGCGGTCTGACGCTCCATGCCCGGCTCCGGCAACGCATGCTCCTTCTCGTCGCGGGCGATCATGTTGTAGCGGCTGCCGGCCCACTGGTGACCCTCGCCCACGTGACAGATGATGCAGGCGAAGTTCCCCCCTTGTTCCGACATGTGCACGTCCACCTCACGCGGTGGATGGAACAGCACCGAGGAGAGATCGCCGTGCTTGACGTTGTCTCCGCCCCCGCCGAAAAAGTGGCAACTGCCGCAATTGGCGCGTGCCGGAAGCCGAACGCTCTGCGCCACCTTCACCCAGTCAATGGGGGGCTTGCCCTCGAAGAGGATGGCGCAGGCCTTGTTCCCCCGCGTGGGCGGCAATTTGTAGTAGGTGCCCGTGGATTCGTGGCAGACCAGGCAGTCGATGTTCTCCTGGCGGCTCAAGTCGTAATCGGGGCTGGTGCGGTTGAAGCCGGCATGGCACTGGGCGCACATCCCTTCGTTGCCCCGGGCGTTGGTGCAGAAGTTGTTGATGAGATAGTCCTTGCCCAACTGCTGCCCGGTCACCGGGTTCCTGTAGCTCCATGTCCAGTGCTTGTTGTGGATGAACTGGTCTCCCGCCTTGTTGTGGCATTTGAGGCAGGCGCGGGTCACCTCGGGACCACTGTTGAACGGCCCTTGCAGCTCCTTGAACTTGGAGTGGTCGGCGGTGCTCTTGCGGCTCTTGTCCTTGTCCAGGGCGGTCACCGGATTGTCCACCGGGCCCTTCACGCCGATGTCGGTGTATTCGCTGATGCCGAGTTTCACCCGCCCGCCTTCCCGCTCCGCAACCGCCTGGGTTTCGGCGCCGCAGGGGAAAGCCACCATGATCAAGAGAAGCGCCAACCACGAACGCCCGCGCCGGGTCCCTTTCCTGATTCCAGCCATGACGCAATCCCGCAAACGAAAATCGAAGGAAAGGATGCGTAAAAATTGGCGGACTGTCCTTGATTTCCATTAACCCGGAAATCCAGGGTTTTTTCGGGAAGCTTTTCCACCGGTCCTCATGTCGGCTCGCCGAGGCGACCTCGAAGCCACTGAAACCACGGCTCCAGCAAGGAGGAGTCGGCGGCGGCCACGGCGGAACGGGGAGTCATGACGAGACGGGGAACGGCCTCGCCCTCCAAGGTGCAGCTGGCGCCCCCCGCTTCGCTGAAGATGAGCTGGCCGGCGGCGTAGTCCCACAATTTCTGCCCGCCGTGAAGATAGAGATCCGCGCGCGCCGCCGCCAGCCAGCACCACTCCAACGCCACGCTGCCGAGATTGCGCTGGGAGGCGTAGGGAGGATTCACCGCCAGGGCGGCGGCCACGTCCGCGGGAAGCCGCTTGAAATCGATCAGGGCCAGGGCCCGATCCAAGGCGGCCGGCGCGGACTCGAGGCGCAGGGACAGACCGCCGAGCTCGGCGCCCCGGCCCCGGCGGGCGGCGAAGAGTTCGTCGTGCAAAGGATCGTAGACCAGGCCCAGCACCACCTCGCCGCCGACGGCCAGCGCCAGCGAAGTGCAGAAGATTTCGAAACCGTGGGCGAAGTTGGTGGTGCCGTCCAGCGGATCGAGGATCCAGCAACCGCCCGCCTGGGCCAACGCCCGATCCTGGAGCTGGCAACTGGACTCTTCTCCCAGCAGGGCATATTGCGGCCAGCGCTCGCGCAGCGCCTCCTCCACCGCTCTCTGCATGGCGCCGTCCGCTTCGGTCACCAAACTGCCGTCCCCCTTCAGCCGCGCCTTCACGTGGTGGAAACGGGGAAGAATCTCCCGCCGCGCCAGGGAGCGGAGCAGCGCCTGGAGGGCACGCCAGGGATTCTCTTCGGCGAAGGGCGTCCGTTCCAGGCTCACAGGTTGCGGGTGACGAGAGAAAACGGGGGCGGCCGCACCGGGAGGGGAATCCGCACCCGCCAGCCGCTGCCAGGAGCCACGCGAAGAGGTCGCCCCTCCTCATCCTCCATCGACTCGAGACGGAAGCCGTGGACGCCCTGGGGAGTGATCAACGCCAGCTCGTCGCCCACTTCGAAGCGGTTCTTCACCTCCACCAGCCCGGGCTCCTCCCACAGGGGTTCCGCCACCAGCCGCGCACGGCTCGAACGGGAGGCGCCCTGGCGGTAGTTCTGGAGCTCGGCGGTCTCATGACGCTGAAAGAAGCCGTCGGTGTAGCCGCGATTGGCCAGCCCCTCCAGCTCGGACAACAGGGCGGGATCGAAAGGCCGACCGGCGACGGCGTCGTCGATGGCCTTGCGGTAGACGCGGGTGGCCTGCGCCGTGTAGTAGTGCGACTTGGTGCGCCCTTCGATCTTGAGACAGTCCACGCCCATCTTCACCAACCGGTGGACGTGCTCCACCGCGCGCAGGTCGCGGGAGTTGAGGATGTAGGTCCCCTGCTCGTCCTCTTCGATGGGCATGAACTCGCCCGGCCGGGTGGGCTCTTCCAGATAGTGGACCTGCTCCGCCTGCGGATGGCGCGTCTCTTTCTCTCCACCAGGGCCGCTCACCCGGTACTCCCAGCGGCAGGCGTTGGTGCAAGTGCCCTGATTGGCGTCACGATGGTTGAAATAGCCCGAGAGCAGGCAGCGGCCCGAATAGGCGATGCAGAGCGCCCCGTGGACGAACACTTCCAACTCCATCTCGGGAACCGCCTGGCGGATGGTCTCGATCTCCTCCAGCGAAAGCTCGCGTGAGAGGATCACCCGGCGGATTCCCTGGCGCTGCCAAAAGCGGACGCTGGCCGAATTCATGGTGTTGGCCTGGACGGAAAGATGCACCGGCAACTCCGGCCACTGCTCACGCACCAGCAGAATGAGCCCCGGATCGGCCATGATGAAAGCGTCGGGTCCCATCTCCACCACGGGACGGATGTCGTCGAGAAAGGTGGCCACCTTGGCATCATGCGGCAGAACGTTGACCGCCACATAGAATTTGCGCCCCAATTCATGGGCTTCGCGGATGCCGGTGCGCAGATTCTCCTCGAGAAAATCGTTGTTTCTCACCCGCAGGCTGTAGCGGGGCAGTCCGGCATAGACGGCGTCCGCGCCGTAAGCCAGAGCGTAGCGCATGTTGCGGAGGGTGCCGGCGGGCGAGAGAAGCTCGGGAACCTTCACCGCGGACACTCAGTGACGACGCTCGGCGTAGCGGAACTTGCGGAAGAACTTGGGCTGGTGAAGCCACACCAGTTCGCCCAGGCCGAAATCGATCGACTCCCAGCGCGAAACCGGGAAATCGAGGCGGGCCATGCCGGCGGTGGGCATCCGCACCCGGCCGCCGCAGAAGCCGCGGACCAGCTCCGACCAAGTGGGTTCGTGACCGACCAGCATCACCTTGGTCGCCTTGGCGGGCAGCCCGTGGATCAACTCCAACACGCCCGCCGCGTCGGCCCGGTAGAGATCGTCGCTGTAGATCACCTCGGGCGACCAGTCGCCGGCGCGCATGGCCAGGTCCAAGGTGGCGCGGGCGCGCACCGCCGTGGAACAGACCACCAGCTGGGGCAACGGCCGGCCCGAGGCCGCCAGCAACATGCCCATGTTCTGCGCGTCCCGCTCCCCCCGCAGGGACAAGGGTCGCTCGTGATCATCGGCAACGGGAGCGTCCCAGTCGGACTTGCCGTGGCGGAACAGGATCAGTTTTTTGCTCATGATGACACGGGGATGGAGAGGAAAAACGCCGATGGCGACAAAAATACCAGGGCTTCCTCAAAAATTCGAGGCGGCCAATCGATCGGGGGACCCGCCGCCGAGCCGGTAGCGCCTCAACAGCCGCACCCCTGCTGCAGCTTGGAAAGGTCGAGAATCTTCACCGAACGGCAGGAGACCTCGATCACCTGTTCTCTCTCCAATGTGTGGATGATGCGGGAGAAGGTCTCGGGCGTCAGGTTGAGCAGAGAAGCGGTGTTGGCCTTGGTGTCGGGAAGTTCCACCACATGGTCCTCGTTGCCCCGGCTGCGTGACTGTTCGATCTCCCGCAGCAGGTAACCCACCACCCGCTCTTTGGAACTCTGAAGACAGAGCGCCTCCATATGCGCGAAAAGCTCGCAGATACGACGGCTCATGCGGTCGAGCAGATGCTGCTTGAGTTCGCCTTGGCCGTCGAGCAGCTCCAGAAAGGCGTGCCGGTCGATGAGAAGCAGCTTCGAATCGCGGATGGCCTGGCCGTAGAAAGGCCAAGGCTGGTCCGCCAGCACCATGGACTCGCCGAAGCTCCCTCCCGGCCCGACGATCTCCACGATCTTCTCCGTGCCCCGCGAAGAGAGAAAGGCCAGTTTGACCTTCCCTTCAAGAAGAAAATAGAAGCCCGCAACCGCCTCGCCCTTGGCGAACAGCTGCTCGTTCTTGCAAACGTTGATTTCCCTCGCCCGCTTGGAGATCAGATAGAGCGCATCGCCGTCCACACCGGCGAACAGAGACATCCCGGCCAGCGCACCTGATATGGCGTATGCATCCATCGCTCCATCCTCGAGTACAGGTAAACACGGGTTTTTCCGACCCACGTCCCACCTGGAAGATGCTGCATATCCGGGGAACTCGAGAACCCTTGACTCAACATTTGGATCGAACGGGGAGGTTTCAACCCGTCGCCAGGGTCCTCTCTACAGCGAGGTCTTTTTTGGTTTGATTCATTTTGAGTTCGATCCGCTTCTCATTACATTGACAATTCGCAACAGCCTTTTTAAAAAACTTGAGCGCAATCAAGTATGGCGCACTTTACCGATTTTGGAAGCGAACCCTTGGCGCGAAGACCAACCGGTCTCCAGGTAGCGGCTTTTCGGCGGTCTTTCCATAAAAATAAAAAAGGCGCGCGAGCGACCCGCGCGCCTTTTTCGACTGCCGTATCGCCTTTACTTGGCGGGTTGAGCAGGTGCCTTCGGAGCCTGAGGAGCGGCCGGAGCGACCGGCGGAGCGTAAGGCGCGTAAGGAGCACCATAGCCATAGGGAGGATAAGCCCACCAGGGACCATAGTAGTCGTAGTAGCGGTCACGCCAGTAGTTACGACCCCAGCCGCGACCATGACCGGAAGCGTGCATGCCGAAGTCGAAATCACCGGTACCATCACCCCACCAGTCGTTCCAGTCGTCCCAGCCGTGGCGGCCCCAACCATCGTCACCCCAGGGGCCCCACCAAGCGGAAGCGGAACCTGCTGCAGCGATCAGCGCTGCGAATGCAGCGACCTTCAGCGTCTTTTTCATGTCATCTCTCCTTTTGGATGAAACGAACCAAGCGTCACGCCTGTTCAGCCGAACCGTACACCGACCGACAGGCCTTCTTCAGAAAGCATCGTACTGCGGCTTTCTGGTTAGTTAGTATTTAACCTTTTACTAATATAGTCAATTGGTATTGACAATGACCACAAAGCAATCAATTGATCATTCTAAATCGTCGTCCGCATCGTCTGAAACGGGCGGCGGATTTCCATCATACACTTGGTAACGCCGATGTTGGAGATAGGAGTCGCGGAAAAAGAGGTAAGGATCCAGACCGGCCGCCGATCGCAGGGCCTTTTCGGCCCGAAGCCGGTCCGAACGTTCGTCCACGTACTCCACGATTCTGAGGCTCCAACCCACTTGGTTGTCGCCGACCCAGCGCCAGATGGGATGGGTGTACCAGTCCACCATGAATCCGGCCCCGTCGCGCAGGCTGCTGGGGCCGATGATGGGCAACACCAGGAAAGGACCGCTCGGCGCGCCCCAGTAGCCGAAGGTCTGGCCGAAGTCCTCGTCGTGCTTCTCCATTCCCCAACTGCTGGCGACGTCCATGAAACCGAGGAAACCAAGGGTGGAGTTGACCAGGAAGCGCCCCAGGTCCGAGAGGGCCGCTCTGCCCTTGAGCTGGAGCAGGTTGTTGGTGGCGTGGGGAATCTCGTCGAGGTTGTTGAAGAAGTTGGTCACCCCCCGGTCGATGGGCTCGGGAACGATCTTCTGGTACTCCTCGGCCACCGGCTTGGCGATGTAGGTGTCGATGTGCTGGTTCAAGGCGAACATGGAGCGGTTGAACGGCTCCAAGGGATCCGAAGGGTCCGCTTCCATGCCCACCCAGCTGGCGCACCCCCCGGTGCCCAGAACCGACGCCAGCAGCAGAACGCCCGCCGTCTTCTTCATCAATGACCCGTTCATCTGCATCTGTCCTCCTGACTCCAATCCTACCAGTGGAGCGGGGTCACGCTGAATCCCGCATCCTCCAAAAGTTTGATCAAGCCCGCATTTCCGGGCAGATGCAGCGCCCCCACCGCCACCAGCGCGCGCCCCTTCTCCAGCAGCGGAAGCAGCCGCTGCAACATGCGCCGGTTCCGCTGCCGGAGAAGACGGCGGCGAAACCAGTCGGCCAGCTCCTCGTCGCCGGCGGCCTCGTACTCCAGACTCAACGATTGCAGCCGCTGGAGATCCCCCGCCAGATAGGCTCGGGTGAGTCGCTCGAGCTGACGCGGCAAGGCCGCCTGCTGCTCCAGGGCGTCCTCGAGCATGCGCTGCTGAAGCCGTGGGGGCAGCTCTTCGAACAGCGCCATCTGTTCGTCAGCTCTCTCCAGACCCACCACTTTTTTGCCCAGCGCCAGCGCCTTTTCGTAGATCCGCTGATCGAGCGGCTCGGCACGGAGCGGAGGCGTGCCCAGCGTAACCGCCACCGCCCAGGGCTTCATCCGCTCCACCATCGCCGGGGGAATCCCCCGCTTCTTCATGGAGGCGAGAAGGCGGCGATAGAGCGACTCATCCACCAGTTGCGACAGTTTTCGATCCGGCGGCAACAACATGGCCAGGCTGGCCTCCATGAGGGTGGCGATGTCGGGCACCACCTCCAGCACCACCTGATCCACCTGCGCCAGGGAGGGGTCGAGGCGGTCGACGATGGCAGCCACCCGCTCGTCGTCGCTGTGCATGGTGCCCAGCAGATAGTGCGTGGGGCCGCCCGGCTTGCTGAAACTGTAGAAGATGCCCGCGGCGGCCGGCGCCACGCCGCCCCCCACCAACCAGGCCAACGCCGCCGCCCAGAGGAAACCTTTCGCCAAGCGCCTGCGCATGATTTATCCTTGTGCCGTGAACGAAAAAGCGTCCCATCCTACCATCGACCAGCGCTTCCGGGGATACCTCCCCGTGGTGGTGGACGTGGAGACGGCGGGCTTCGACGCGGGGCGCGACGCCCTTCTCGAGATCGCCGCCGTGATCCTTGAGATGGACGAGAGAGGACGGCTCCACCCCACCGAGCCGGTGAGCTGTCACGTCCAGCCTTTCGAGGGCGCCAACCTGGATCCCAAGGCGTTGGAATTCAACGGCATCGATCCCTGGCACCCCTTCCGCCAGGCCCTCCCGGAAAGAGAGGCGCTGCAGACCATCTTCGCCCCCGTGCGCAAAGCGGTGAAGGCGAACCGGTGCCGGCGCGCCATCCTGGTGGGACACAACGCCTTTTTCGACCTGGGATTCATCAACGCCGCGGTGGCGCGTACCGGCCTCAAGCGCAACCCTTTCCACCCCTTCAGCACCTTCGACACGGTCACCCTGGCGGGATTGGCCTACGGCCAGACGGTGCTGGCCCGCGCCGCGGCCGAAGCGGGCATCAAGTGGAACGGGAAAGAGGCGCACAGCGCGCTCTACGACGCCGCCAAAACGGCGGAACTGTTCTGCGCCGTGGTCAACCGCTGGCAGGAGCTGGTGGAGCTGGAGAAACGGACGCGCAGCGGCGACTCATGAAAAAGGGCATCCCGGAAACGGCCGAGATGCCCTGCCATGCAAAAGCGGAGCCGGCTCGAAACCGGCTCCGAGAGTCGTGGAAAAGGATCAGCCTGCGCTGCTCTCCTCCTCTTTGGGCCACTTCTTGGCCGCCTCTTTCACCATCTTTTGGAGTTCGCCGCTCTCCAAGAGCTCCAGGGTGATGTCGCAACCGCCGATGAGCTCGCCATCGATGTAGATCTGCGGGAAAGTGGGCCAATCGGCGAACTTGGGCAGGTTCTCGAAGATCTCCGGATCGGCCAACACGTTCACGTAAGCGAACTTCTCTCCGCACTGCTGCAGCGCCGCCGCCGCGCGCGAAGAGAAGCCGCACTGCGGAAACTGCGGCGTTCCCTTCATATAGATGAGGATGGGGTTGTTCTCCACCTGCTCCTTGATTCTTTCCAGCGGATCCATGATCTCACTCCTAAACTCTGATTCTGGTTTCCGGGCCATCCAGATGGGGACGCCCCGTTCGATTTCCAAGATCATTCTACTCCGCCTTCCCCACCGCAAAAACCCGCTGGGGCTGGCGAAAAGCGAACATCACGGTTTCCCCGCCACTTTCGCACGGAGAGGGGACGACAGGGCGGGAGGCCATCGGCTGAAAGGAACCTCTGGCGGCTCCACGGGTCTCATCGTAGAATCCCAACCATCGAACAACCACGATCGAGGAGTCTGAACTTCACATGAACCAGTACCCGGAACGGACCCTGGCGCGGGGCGGCGCCGGCCTCTTCGCCACCAACAAGGTCATCAAGAACACCTACCTGCTGCTGTCGGCCACCCTCTTGTTCAGCGGCGTAATGGCGCTGGTCTCTCTCTTTCTGGCCGTACCCCTGTGGACCTACACCGTCTCGGTGATCGCGGCCATGCTGCTGGGCATGTTCGTGCTGCCGCGCACTCAGGACTCGGCGGCCGGCATCGGCGTCGTCTTCGCCATCACCGGCCTCATGGGCTTCGGGCTGGGGGCGGTCCTCAGCCTCTATTTGAAACTGCCCCACGGCCCACAGACCGTGGCGCTCGCGCTCGGGGGTACGGGAGTCATCTTCCTGGGCCTCTCCGGCTACGCCCTGGCCAGTCGGCGCGACTTCAGCTTCATGGGCGGCTTCATCTTCGCCGGCATGATGGTGATGCTGGTGGCAGTACTGGCCAACATCTTTTTGCAGCTTCCGGCACTGCAGCTGGCCATCGCCGCGGGCTTCATCCTGCTGATGAGCGGTTTCATCCTCTTCCAGACCAGCCAGATGGTCCACGGCGGCGAGACCAACTACATCAGCGCCACCTACGGCCTCTATCTGTCGATCTTCAACCTCTTCCTGAGTCTGCTGCAGATCCTGGGAGGTTTCAGCGACGAGTGACGAAGCCGCGCTCCCTCTTGAGGACCCCGGCCCCGCGGCCGGGGTTTTCGTTTTTCCATTTCGAGGAGAAATCTCCATGCAACTCGCCTTGCAGATCGCCAGCGCGGTGCTGGTGGTGATCATGCTGGCCTACCTCTGGCCCGCCGCCAAGCACTGGATGCAGAACAGCCCCAAGGCCGGCCCGGGCGACTGGCGGGCCGCGATCATTCCCCTGCTTCTGGTGGCGGGGTTCGTGCTGCTCCTGATCCGGTTGCGAACGTTGCACTAGGCCGGAGATTGCGCCCGAATCCGCAACTTCCCCGGAAAGAATTTGTTCGGAGCACGCGCACGAAAACTCCGAAAAAAGAGCGGCCCCCTACCGGGGCGAATGAGGATGCGACGGCCGCTTCTCAATCCTGCGCCGCGATCCTCTCCTGCCCGCCCATGTAGGGGCGCAGAACCGCGGGAATGCGGATGGAGCCGTCGGGCTCCTGATAATTCTCCATCACCGCCACCAGCGTCCGCCCCACCGCCAGCCCGGAGCCGTTGAGCGTATGCAACAGCTCCGGCTTGCCGGTTTCCGGATTGCGCCAGCGCGCCTGCATGCGGCGCGCCTGGAAATCGACGAAGTTGGAGCAGGAGGAGATCTCGCGGTACCTCCCCTGGCCCGGAAGCCACACTTCGAGATCGTAGGTCTTGGTGGCGGAGAAGCCGAGATCGCCGGTGCAGAGGGTCACCACCCGATAGGGCAGCTCCAGAAGCTGGAGCACCCTTTCCGCATGGGCGGTGAGCTCCTCCAGCGCGTCGAAGGAGTCGCCCGGCCGCACCGCCTGCACCAGCTCCACCTTGTCGAACTGGTGCTGGCGGATCATGCCGCGGGTGTCCTTTCCGTAGGCGCCCGCTTCGGAGCGGAAGCAGGGAGTGTGGGCCACCACCTTGAACGGCAAAGCCTCCGCCGGCAGGATGCGATCGCGCAACAGGTTGGTGAGCGGCACCTCGGCGGTGGGAATCAGATACCAGGGGCGCTCCTCTTCCAGGCGAAAGAGGTCTTCGGCGAACTTGGGCAGCTGACCGGTGCCGTAGAGCGAGGCGTCGTTGACGATGTAGGGAACATAGGTCTCCCCATAGCCGTGCTCGCGGGTGTGCAAGTCGAGCATGAACTGGGAGAGGGCACGATGCAGCCGGGCGATGTCGCCGTGCATCACGGTGAAGCGCGACCCGGTGAGCCGGGCCGCCGCCTCGAAATCGAGCCCGCCGAGCGCTTCGCCGAGATCCACATGGTCTTTCGGCTCGAAGGCGAACTCGGGGATCTTCCCCCAGCGCCGCTCCTCCCGGTTGTCCGCTTCGTCGGCGCCTTCGGGAACGGTCTCGTGGGGCAGATTGGGAAGATGCAATAGAAATTGGCGCAGCTCCTCCTGAACGACGCGCAGCGCCTCCTCTTCCGCCTTCAGCGCCTCTCCGATGCCCGCCACCTCGTCGAGAAGCGGCTGGATCTCCTCGCCCGCCGCCTTGGCCTTGCCGATGGCCTTCGACTTGACGTTACGCTCGTGCTGCAGTTCCTGGGTTCGCACCTGAATCGATTTGCGCTTCTCCTCCAGGGCGCGGAAAGCCTCCAGGTCCAGTCGGAAACCACGGCGGGCCAGCGCGGCCGCCACCTTGTCGGGATCGCTGCGCAGCAGCTTGGGATCCAGCATGAAGAGTCTCCAGGTTGGGATCAGTCGTCCAGATTGGTGCGCGCCGGCCAGTAGACCAGATGGCCGGGGTCGATCTTGTTGCGTAGATGCTCCACCACCGCCGCCACCTTGTCGGGCCGGTCGAAGAACTCGATCACCACCGGCATGTCGAGCGACAGGTCGAGCAGCGAGGCGGTGTGCATCCTACCCGAACGCCCGAAGCCGGCGACGCCGCGGAAGGCGGTGACGCCGGCCACCTTCTCCACGTCGTGAAGATAGCTCAACGTTTCCTTCATCTTGTGCTCGCCCTCGGTGCAGTAGATGCGCACCATGGTCACTTCGTCGGTCATAGCTGCCTCCCCAGGATGACGCCGGCCCAGGCGGCCAGCAGGCAGAGGGCGACACTCGCCCCCATGTTGAGCAACGCCTTGCCGATCTCGGCCTGCTCGATGAGGTTGAAGGTCTCGATGGAGAAGGTGGAAAAGGTGGTGAAAGCGCCCAGAAAACCGATGAGCAGAAAGGCGCGGATCTCCGGCCCCGTGGTGAGGCGCTCCAGCAACAGAATGTAGAGCAGGCCCATGAACAGGGATCCGCCGAAATTCACCGCCAGCGTCCCCCAGGGAAAGCCCTTCCCCAACCACCCATAGACGGCGGTGGAGACCCAGTAGCGCATCAAGGCCCCGGCGGCGCCTCCCAAAGCGATGGCCAGCGTCTGCATCGGTCCAGAAGTCAGGTAGAAAATGGAATTCTACCTCGAATCCCCCGCGGCCTGCTCGTCCAGTTGGCGCAGGCGCTCGAGTTTCTCGCGGATGCGGATCTCCAACCCACGATTCACCGGATGGTAGTAACGGCGTCCCTTCAACTCCTCGGGGAAGTAGTTCTCGCCCGCGGCGTATCCATCGGGCTCGTCGTGGGCGTAGCGGTACGCCTTCCCGTAGCCCAACTCTTTCATCAGCCGCGTGGGCGCGTTGCGCAGGTGCAGAGGAACCTCCAGAGAGCCGGTCTCTCGCGCCTCCTTCATGGCCGCCTTGAAGGCGGCGTAGACGGCGTTGCTCTTGGCGGCGCAGGCCATGTAGACCACCGCCTGGGCGAGGGCCAGCTCCCCCTCGGGGCGGCCGAGCCGCTCCTGCGCCTCCCAGGCGTCGAGCGCCACCTGCAACGCGCGGGGATCGGCGTTGCCGATGTCCTCGGAGGCCATGCGCACCACCCGCCGGGCGATGTAGAGAGGATCGCATCCACCGTCGAGCATGCGGCAGAGCCAGTAGAGCGCGGCGTCGGGAGAAGAGCCCCGAACCGCCTTGTGCAGCGCCGAGATCTGGTCGTAGAAATATTCGCCCCCCTTGTCGAAACGGCGTAGCTGCCCGCTGCACACCTCCGCCACCACCTGGTGGGAGATCCGTCCCTCCTCGGCGAGCGCCGCGGCGTTCTCCAGCAGATTGAGGGCGCGCCGGGCGTCGCCGTCCGCGGCACCCGCTATGAGCTCCAGGTCGGCCTCGTCGATTCGGAGCCGCTCGGCGCCCAGGCCGCGTTCGCCATCCTCCAGGGCGCGCCGCAACACCGCCAGTAGCTCCTTCCGGGTGAGAGCCTTGAGCACATAGACCCGCGCTCGAGACAACAGCGCGTTGTTGAGCTCGAACGAAGGATTCTCGGTGGTGGCCCCCACGAACAGCAGGGTGCCGTCCTCCACGTGGGGGAGAAAGGCGTCCTGCTGACTCTTGTTGAAGCGGTGCACCTCGTCGATGAAGAGCAGCGTGCCCCGCCCCGCGGCGCGGTTGCGGCGCGCCTGTTCCACCGCGGCGCGGATCTCCTTCACCCCGGAGAGCACCGCCGAGATGGAGAGAAACTCGTGGCCCGACTGGTTGGCGAGCATGCGCGCGAGAGTGGTCTTGCCGGTGCCGGGCGGCCCCCAGAAGATCATGGAGTGGAGCCGTCCCTCCTCGATGGCGCGGCGCAACGGTTTGCCCTCTCCCAGGATGTGGGACTGCCCCTGGTACTCCTCCAGGCGGCGCGGACGCATGCGATCCGCCAAGGGGCGGCCCGCCGCCTCTTCCGGAGCGAAGAGATCACTGTTGGAGAATGTCATAGAAGGGCGGCGGTTCGAAGCGGAAGAGCTTGTCGGGCAGGGGGAGGTTCCTCTGCAGATGGCTGAAGCGCAGGTTGCTCACCTGGCCGAACCGGTCGGCCATCTCCATCCGCTTCACCCCCTCGCCGTCGAGCCCGATGAGGATCTGCTCGAAGGGGCTCCGCTCGTCGCGCGGCGTGAGCTTGAGCCAGGCCGTGCCCTCGCGCGCGCCCAGCTCCTCCACCCGGAAATCGTGATCGAGGTCCAGCTTCCCCGCGAGCAGCCCGGCGGGCGTCCCCGCCAGCGCCGCCTTCTGGGAGCGCTGGCTCACCTGGGAGAGATCCGGTTCCACCAGCCAGACGGTGCGCCCGTCGGCGACGATGTAACGCCCTTCGTCCCCCTCGTACTCCCAGCGAAAGCGGTCGGGACGCGATACATAGAGGGTGCCGTGAGCCAGGCGCACCTCGTTGGTCTCGGTGTCGATCACCTGTTGCTGGAAACGGGCCTTGAGCGTGTGCAGATTGGAGAGAAAGGACTCCAGCCGCTGACGGGGAGACTCGGCGGCGCCGGCGGCGGGCAGCAAGAGCAGAAAGAGAAGGATCGGTCTCGAAAGGAACATGAAGATATCCAGGATTCAGGAAAGTTCACCGCGATGTCGCGGCCCGCGGAAGAGCCCGGCCGGCCCTTCCCTACGCCTCGGTCACTCTTCCGGTGGCGGCGGCGCCAGCACCTCGCGGTTGCCCTTGCCGTCGGGCGCGCTGACGATGCCGATGCGCTCCATCTCCTCCACCAGGCGGGCGGCGCGGTTGTAGCCCACCTTCAACCGCCGCTGCACGCCGGAGATGGAGGCGCGCCGCGTCTCGGTGACGATGCGCACCGCCTCGTCGAAGAGAGGGTCGGCGTCCTCCGTCTCCACGCCCGAGGCTTCAGGGGATAGACCCGGAATCGCCTCCGTGGGTTCCTGGAGGATCTCCTCGATGTAGTCGGGCCGGCCCGCCTTCTTGAGGAAATCGACCACCCGGTGCACCTCTTCGTCGGAGACGAAGGCGCCGTGGGTGCGCTGGGGAATGGAGCTGCCCGGCGGCAGATAGAGCATGTCGCCGTGGCCCAGCAGGTGCTCGGCGCCCATCTGGTCGAGAATGGTGCGCGAATCGACCCGCGAGGAGACCTGGAAGGCGATGCGGGTGGGGATGTTGGCCTTGATGAGGCCGGTGATCACGTCCACCGAGGGGCGCTGGGTGGCCAGCAGCAGATGGATGCCGGCGGCGCGCGCCTTCTGCGCCAGGCGGGCGATGAGCTCCTCCACCTTCTTGCCCACCACCATCATCATGTCGGCCAGCTCATCGATCACCACCACAATGTAGGGCATGGGAGTCAGGAGAGGCGGTTCCGCCGGCTCGTCCTCGGCGAGGCCGGTGGGATCGGGCTGCCACAGGGGATCGCGCAGGGGCTCGCCCCCCTTCTCCGCCTCGCGCACCTTCTTGTTGAAGCCGGCGATGTTGCGCACTCCCAGCGCCGCCATCAGGCGGTAACGGCGCTCCATCTCCCCCACGCACCAGCGGAGGGCGTTGGCCGCCTCCTTCATGTCGGTGACCACCGGCGTCAGCAGGTGGGGAATGCCCTCGTAGACCGACAGCTCCAGCATCTTGGGATCCACCATGATCAGCCGCACTTCGTCCGCCTTCGCCTTGTAGAGCAGGCTCAGGATCATGGCATTGATCGCCACCGACTTGCCCGAACCGGTGGTGCCGGCGATGAGGGCGTGGGGCATCTTGGCCAGATCCGCCACCACCGGCTGGCCGGAGATGTCTTTCCCCAGCACCAGGGTGAGGGGCGACTTCGAGCGGTCATAGACCTCGGAACAGAGCACCTCGCTCAGATAGACCATCTCGCGGTGTTCGTTGGGGATCTCCAGGCCGATGGTGGATTTGCCGGGGATCACCTCCACCACCCGCACCGAGATCACCGAGAGGGAGCGGGCCAGATCCTTGGAAAGGTTGGTGATCTTGCTCGCCTTGGTCCCGGGCGCCAACTGCAGTTCGAAGAGGGTCACCACCGGCCCGGGGTGGACCGCCACCACCCGCACCTGGATGCGGAAGTCCTCCAGCTTGCGCTCCACCAGGCGGGAGAGCGCTTCCAGCGCCTCTTCCGAATAGGCGTGGCCGCTGGAGCGGGGTTCGTCCAGCAGGGCCAGGGGCGGCAGCTCGGAGTTGGGCTCCGGCTCGATCAGCGTCATCTGCTTCTCTTTCTCCACGCGGACGCTGGGCCGGATGGGCTCCGCCTCCGTCTCGATGCGCGGCGGTTCGCGCTTCTCGATCCTTCGCTTCTCCTTCTTCAGCGCTTCGCTGCGCTCCTGCTTGAGGCGGCGCGCCTGGGCCGCTTCGCCCCTTCCTTTGAGAAAACGCCGGACCTGACCGAAGCCGCCCAGCACCAGCCCGCCGATGCCCTCCATGAGCGCCACCCACGAGAGGCCGCTGAAGAGGGTGAAGCCCACCAGGAAGAGCGCCAACAGAAAGAGGCTGCCGCCGGCGAAGCTCACCACCCCCACCAGCGACTCCTCCACCGCCTGCCCCAGGATGCCTCCGGGGCCCGCGGGAAGGGTGGTGTCCGGCGGCAGGTGCATGGCCGCCAGCCCGCTGCCGGCCACCAGAGTGACGAAGAAACCGATCCAGCGCACCACCAGCAGGCGGTAGTCCTTCTCCTTTTCGTCGCCGCGGTCGCGAAACAGCAGCCAGCCGCTCCACAGGATCACCACCGGGAAGAGATAGGCCAGCCAGCCGAAGAGCGAATAGAGCACGCTGGAGAACCAGGCGCCCGCCGGCCCGCCTCCGTTGAGTGCCCGCTGCCGTTCCCCCACGAACGACCAGCCCGGATCCTCGGGGGAAAAGGTGACCAGCGAAAGGACGAAATAGCCGCTCACAGCCAGCAGCAGAAGAAATGCGCCCTCTCGAAGTCTCTTGCTCAAGGTTGCGTGCACGGTTCGCCTCCCGGGAACGTCACATGAAGAGGGCCCGCTCCTTTACAGGGGGCCGGCGGAAAGCGTCGGGGACGCCGTGAAGCCGCTCCTGCGGGCGCGAGCCGGTCCTCTGTGCCCGGACGCACCGCCATCCCCTACCGGCCCTTCGAAACGGGCGACATCCGTTCATGCGGCGGACCTGATCCTCCTCTCGAACGATGCGCATGTGGTAGCATGCGCGGGTTCCAAAGCGCTAAGTATAAAAGGAGTTCCCTCCATGAGCGACACCAAGCACTGCAAGCTGCTGATCCTCGGTTCCGGCCCCGCCGGCTACACCGCCGCGGTCTACGCGGCCCGGGCCAACCTGGAGCCCGTGCTCATCACCGGCATGGAGCAGGGTGGCCAACTGATGACCACCACCGACGTGGACAACTGGCCCGGCGACTGGGAAGGCGTCCAAGGACCTGATCTCATGGAACGCATGAAAAAACATGCGGAACGATTTGATACAGAAATAATTTTCGATCACATTCACGCCGCCGACCTGGGCAGCCGCCCTTTCGTTCTGAAAGGCGACGCCGGCGCCTACAGTTGCGACGCGCTGATCATCTGCACCGGCGCCTCGGCCCGCTGGCTGGGAATCCCCTCCGAAGAGAAGTTCAAGGGCAAGGGGGTCTCCGCCTGCGCCACCTGCGACGGCTTCTTCTATCGTGGCCAGAAGGTGGCGGTGATCGGCGGCGGCAACACCGCCGTGGAGGAGGCGCTCTATCTCTCCAACATCGCCTCCGAGGTGATCCTGGTGCACCGCCGCGACGCGCTGCGGGCGGAGAAGATCCTGCAGAAGCAGCTGCTGGAAAAGGCCGAGAACGGCAACGTCACCATTCTCTGGGACCATGTGCTGGACGAGGTGCTGGGCGACGATTCGGGCGTCACCGGGATGCGGGTGAAGAACGTCAAGGACGGCTCCACCCAGGAGATCGGGCTGCAAGGGGTCTTCATCGCCATCGGCCACAAGCCCAACACCGACCTCTTCGCCGGCCAGCTGGAGATGGAAAACGGCTACATCAAGGTGAAGAGCGGCAGCGAAGGAAACGCCACCGCCACCTCGGTGGAGGGGGTCTTCGCCGCCGGCGACGTGGCCGACCACGTCTATCAACAGGCGGTCACCTCGGCGGCGGCCGGCTGCATGGCGGCGCTGGACGCGGAGAAGTACCTCGACGCACTGGCCCTGGAGAAATAGTTGATCCACCTGCTGGACGGCACGCCGCCCCATCGCCCCTTTCCCGATCCAGCAACCGCGGAAACCGAACCCGACGGCCTGCTGGCCGTGGGCGGCGACCTCTCTCCCGTCCGGCTGCTCAACGCCTACCGTCGGGGAATCTTTCCCTGGTACAGCGCCGGCCAGCCTCTCCTCTGGTGGAGCCCCGACCCGCGCATGGTGCTCTTTCCGGAGCGGCTCCATGTGAGCCGCAGCCTGCGCAAGAGCCTGCGGCGCGACCGCTACCGTGTCACCTTCGACCGCGACTTCGGAGCCGTGATCCGCGCCTGCGCGGCCCCCCGGGAGCCGGAAGGAGGCACCTGGATCACCCCCGAGATGGTGGCGGCCTACGAAGAACTTCATCGCCAGGGCGTGGCCCACTCGGTGGAGGCGTGGCGCGGTGAAGAGCTGGCCGGCGGCCTCTACGGCCTCTTCCTGGGGCGGATTTTCTTCGGCGAGTCCATGTTCAGCCGCCAGAGCGACGCCTCCAAGGTGGCCTTCGTCCACCTGGTGCGCACCCTGAAGGAGCTGGGATGCCCCCTGATCGACTGCCAGGTCCATTCCCGCCACCTGGAATCCCTGGGCGCCGAGCGCATCCCGCGCCGCCGTTTCCTGCGGATTCTGGAAGCGGAGCTGGAGCCGTCCCTCGCCTTTCCCCGGGAGCCATGTTCCGTCTCGGCCTGACGCCCCCCCATCCGTGCGACTACCTGCCGGGGCGGGAGGCCCGCTCGTTGGTGGTGGTGGACGAAGCCAGCCTCTCTCCCTCCGCCTACGACTTCTTCCTGGCGCAGGGCTTTCGCCGCAGCGGCAGCCACGTCTACCGCCCCTGGTGCGATCGGTGCCGCCAGTGCGTGGCGGTGCGCATCCCGGTGGAGGCGTTCCGTCCCGACCGCGGCCAGCGCCGGGTGCTGCGGCGCAACGGAGACTTGGAAGCGGAATGGGTGGTCACCGACCGCCTCGACGACGAGCAGTGGCGTCTCTATCGAAGCTATCTTCAGGCCCGCCATGCCGACGGAGAGATGGTCCACGCCAGCCGTGCCGCCAGCGACGACTTCCTTTTCGGCTCCTGGCCCCGCACCCGGCTGCTGGAGCTGCGCCTCGGCGCGGAGCTGGTGGCGGTGGCGGTCACCGACCAACAGCCTCGCAGCCTCTCGGCCCTCTACACCTTCTTCCACCCCGCCCACGCCCGCCGCTCCCTGGGGACCCTGGCCATTCTGCTGCAGGTGGAGGCGGCGCGCCGGGAGGGGCGCCCCTGGCTCTATCTGGGCTACTGGATCCCCGACTGCCGGAAGATGAGCTACAAGGCCGGTTTCCTCCCCCTGGAGGCCCGACGCGCCGAACGGAAGATCGGAGAGGAGCAGTGGGCACGCCTGGAGAACGCCGTGGAAGCGGCACGTTTCCGGCAGCGGGTTCAGGCCCCTTTCCATCGGCCCGACGCTCATCCCTTTCAGAAATAGCGCGCCAGCTCCAGCTGCAGGTAGTCGTCCCGCCGAAAAGGATACTGGAGGTCGTCGGCGTCCACGTCGAGCCAGGCGCGCAGTTGCAGGGAGAGCTTCCAGTCGTTCCCCAGCCGCCGGCTGCCCTCCACGTCGATCAGAGTGGAGCGGTTCCGCCAGTCCACGATGAAGCCGCCGAGCAGTTCGCTGCTCTGCTCGTCGTTGAGCGTCCAGCGCAGCGCCACGAAGGCGTCGTGGTTGAAAGGGGTGGAAGAGCGGTCGCCGCGCTGGTCGTAGAGCAGTTCCCCCAGCAGTCCCAGATCGGCGGCGCTGTCGGCCACTCCCACCAGGGTGTACTCGAACCCGCCGGTCCAGGCGTAGAAGCTGCCGTAGTCGCTGTGGTGGTAGATGGCTTCGAGCTTCCAAAGCCACTGGCCCAAGGTCGCCTGCAGGTCCAGGCTGGTCTGGTCGATGAGATCGTAGAAGGGAGCCAGCACCCGCTCCCCTTTGCGGTTCACCGCGGGAAGCAGCAGCGGATCGCGCGCGGTGCCGTGAAAATGGGCGATCCCCAGATCCCAGTCGCCGATGGATTGCGACCAGCGCACCGCGAAATCCACCCGTTTGCGGCCCGCGCCCGACTGGAAGGCCGCAAGGTCGCCATCCACGCGCGGATGCGAGCGGATCCGCCCGTGCAGCCCCGGAAAGGTGCGCTCACGAAAACCCAGCAGGGCGTAGAGGTCGAGGATGCCCCACTCCCGCTCCAGGGAGAGCTTCACCATGGGCTGCCCCAGCTTCTGTTCGCCGTCGGGATTCTCCACCAGGTCGGTTTGGTTGACGATGTCCACCAGATGCCACGCCTCGGTGACGCCCCAGAAGACCTTGTTCACGCCCGCCAGGACCTCCCAACCATCGCCGGCATGGGTCCACTGCAGCTCGCGGATGTCCCAGTGGCTGCGCTCGTCGTCGCGGGCGTCGATGCGCAGAAAGGGGTGAAAGACGAAGAGGTCCCGCCCCTGGTTCCACTCGTGGGCCAGCTCGGGATCGAAGCTGACCGAGCCGTCCTGGTCGTACTGGCGCGGATCGAGCGGCGACTGGAAAAAGAGGCGCCCCTCCACCGCCGCGTTGCCCGACCACTCCCAGGCGGCGGCGGGCAGCGCCCAGAGCGACAGGAATGCAAGGAGCGAGAGCCGCCTCACGACCACCCGCCCCTTCGTTGCAAGAGCGCCACCCGGCGCCGCCATCGGCTCACCGCGCCCGCTTGAGGCTGTTGCGGGTGAAATCGGAATCTTTCAGCCCGGTGCGGAAACGGTACTCCTTCCAGGTGAGCAGCGTGCTCTTGCCGGTCTGGTGGTTCCGCATGAACATCCGGTGCGCCCGCCAGTAGCGGTCCAGGTACTGGTGGTAATCCTCGAAAACGAGGGTCTTGAGGAGGCTGTTCTTGCGGTCGTAGTACTCGATCTTGAGCGGGATGTAACGCGCCTTGTCGATCCAGACCACCTGGCGGGTGTAGCCGGAGTAGTGGCTCACCGGATAGCGCTCGATGACGAACACCGGAGCCCCCTCGAGCTGGTCGTCGCGCAGATATTTGTAGGTGTATTTCTCGATCTCCTGGGAAGCGAGATCCTCGTAGGCGAACTCGCTCCCCATGAAGGGCCCCGACTTGTTGCGCGAGGCGATGCGCTTGACCCGCTTCAGCGCCGGCAGGTAGAGCCACTGGTCGTCGTCCCGGGTCTTGTGCGAGAAGGTGAGGAGCGCCGTTCCCTTCACGTCCCGCGGCTCGTCGAAGACGATCAGGGTCTTGTCTCCATCCCCCTGCACTTCCATCGACTTGACGCGCATCTGCCTGAGGCTCTCCTCCCCCTGGCGGTTGCGCAGCAGCATGCTCATCTTCGCCTGGAAGTCGCCCCAGCCGGTGTCCCGGGCGTCCACCTCCTTGGCGATGGCCAGCCCCTTCTCCTCGGGCGTCTGGGCCCAGGCGACGGCCGTGGCCAGGACAAGGAACAGCAACAGCAGCCTCTTCATCGTCTCTTGTCTCCAAATTGCATCAGCAGGGGCGGCAGAAAGAAGAAGTCGGCCAGCAACGCCAGGCCGATGGTGAGCGCGGTGAGCAGCCCCATGGCGGAATTCAACTTGAAATCGGAAAGCGCCAGGATACCAAAGCCGAGCATCAGCACCAGGGTGGTCACCCACAACGCCGTGCCCACCGTGTGGAAGGCGTACCGCACCGCCTCTTCGGGCGTGGCCCCCTGCTCACGGCGGGCGCGCAGATATTTGGCCAGAAAATGCACCGTGTCGTCCACCACGATCCCCAGGGTCATGCTGCCCACCACCGACAACGCCAGGCCCACCTCTCCCACCGCCAGCGCCCACAGCCCGAAACCCATGCCGATGGGAGCCAGGTTGGGAATCAGGCTCAACAAACCGACTCGAAGGGAACGCAGAAAGAGGGTGAGCACCAGCGAGATCAGCACCAGGGCCACGAAGGTGCCCTCGAGCATGGCGCGGATGTTGCGATGGCCGATATGGGCGAACATCAGGGTGGGGCTGGCCACCTCGAAACGCATGCCGGGGGCGTTCTTTTTCAGCCACGCCTCGGCGCGCTTCTGCAAGGCCAACAGCTCTTCCGAAGAGATGGATTTGAGTACCGCCGACAGCCGCGTGGCCGACTTCTTCACGTTGATCTGGTTGTTCAGATCCAACCCGAAAGGCAGGGAAAACTCGTACAGCAACAGATACTGCGCCGCCAGTTCCCGGTTGTCGGGCAGACGGTACCAGGCGGGGTCGTCGCCATGGAGATTCTTGTTGAGCCGCTTCATGATGTCGGTGAAGACGTCCACATGCAGCACCTCGGGCTGCTTGCGCAGCCAGCCGGCGAAGCGCTCCAGGGTGCGGAGGTAACCCGGATCGGTGATGCCCCCCTCCCCCTTGGCATGCAAAGAGAACTCCATCAGGTAGATGCCGGTGAGGTGGCGTTCCACATACTCCGTATCCTGGCGGAAGGGGACCTCGGGGCTGAAATATTTGACGAACTCGTCATTGAGGACGTTGCGCGGCACCTGGGCCACCAGAAACAGGATGAGCAGCCCCATCCCCACCAACAGGCCGCGCCGGTGGCGGATGACGAAGTCGGCGATCCGGTCCATGCTGCCCTGCCCGCGGGTGTGGGCCTGCCCCGGCTTCACCGGCAGCAACATCATCATGGCCGGCAGCAGGGTGATGGAGAGAAAGAAAGCCAGGGTGACGCCGATGGCCGCCATGTTGCCCAGATCCCGAAAGGGCGGCGCGTCGCTGAAGTTGAGGCTGAGAAAACCGATGACGGTGGTCAGCGAGGTGAGAAACACCGGCCCGAGGTTGAGCCGCAGGCTCTCCAGCATGGCCGCGCGCCGCTCCATCCCTTTGCGCAGCCCCTGGAGGAAGATGACCACCAGATGGATGCAGTCCGCCACGGAGAGGGTCATCACCACCACCGGCGTGATGCCGGTAGGGGGGCTCAAGTAGATGCCCAACCAGCCGGTGAGCCCCATGGTGGCCACCACGGTGAGCAGCAACACGCTCATGGAGGCGATCACGCCGGAGAACGAGCGCAGCATGAAGGCCATGGCCACCAGGATCACTCCCACCATCAATGGATAGAGCGTCTTCATGTCCCGCTGCGAGATGCGCGGAAACTCGGCGTTCATGATCACCATGCCGGTGAGCCGCACCTTGACGTTGGGATCCCGCTCCATGGCGCGGCGGGCCAGCTCGCGGGCGAAACGGGCCGCCTCGGGCACCTCTCCCAGCTTCTTGCCCGGAAGCTGGATGGTGACGTTCACGCCGGCGTGCGCGCCATCCGGCGACACCAGCCGCCCCACCAGCAGCGGCTCGTGCAACGCCGCCTGGCGGATCTTTTCGATCTGGGCGTCGGTGAGATGCTCGGCGTCCTCCACCAGATCGGCCACCCGCAGATCGTCGCCTTCCGCTTCGGTGTACTGAAAGTTGGTGAGCGAATCCACGCGAATGGAGTAGGGAATCTGCCACGCCTGCTTGGTCAGCCATTCGATGGTGGCCAGCGTGTGGCGGGTGAAGACGTCGCCGTCCTTGGGAGAGATGGCGAAGAGGATGTTGTCCACCTTGGTGTAGGTGTTCTGCATCGCCTCGAAGGCCCGCAGCTGGGGGTTCTCCTCGCTGAAGAACATGCGGTAGTCGTTCTTGAACCGGAGAAAGCGCCCCCCCGAGGCCGCCAGCACGACCAACGTCAAGCTCAGAACCACCACCCACCACGGATGGTCGAGAATGAACCGAAAGAAGCGGTTGTTGTCCATTCGAGCCGCGCCCGTCCCTAATCTGTAAGATGCTGGCGAAGACCGTCCCTGGCCTCCGATCGATCGAGAAACCGCAAAAATGCGGTTTTTCCGGCGGCTTCCCTGTCGACGGCTCATCTTCGTCGAACGTGGAAAACGGCAACGCCTCCCTGCGCCGCGGGCCGTCCGCGAAAGTCGGACACTTTACCACATGCGGCAGCCTTTCCGCCTGTGGCACAATACCCGCCCTTCGCCGCTCTCGACTCCGCCGCATCGGCGCTGAAAGGGAGCGGCGGCGCGACCGAAACAACATGACGTCCGGCCCGGAAAACCCGCTCGCCCCGCTCGCCCCGCCGTTGCCGGGGAAGGAGGGCGAACGTCTGCTGTGGGGCGGACTGCGGGGCGCGGCCCGCGGTCTCGCCATCGCCTCCGCGGCGGCGCGCCGAAAGGGGCTGGTGGTGGTGGTGACCCCCGATCTGCAGCAGGCGCGGCAGATCGAGCAGGAGCTGGCCTTCTTCCTGGCCGGGGAGGAGCTGCCCATTCTGCGCTTCCCCGACTGGGAGACCCTCCCCTACGACGTCTTCTCGCCCCTCCCGGAGCTGGTCTCCGAGCGGCTCCTCACCCTCCAGCGGCTGCAGCGTCGCCGCCGTGGCGTGCTGGTGCTTCCCGTCTCCACCCTGCAGCAGCGAATCGTGCCGCCGGCCTTTCTCGCCGCTCACGCACTGCTGTTGGAGAAGGGGGAAAAGCTTCGTCTTCCCCAGTTCCGACGCCGGCTGGAAGAGGCCGGATACCGCTCCGTCTCCCAGGTGATGGACCACGGCGAGTTCGCGGTGCGCGGCTCCCTCCTCGATCTCTTCCCCATGGGCAGCGGCACGCCCTACCGCATCGACCTGTTCGACGACGAGATCGACAGCATCCGCACCTTCGACGTGGAGACCCAGCGCACCACCGGAAAAGTGGAGCGGGTGCGCCTGCTGCCGGCGCGCGAGTTTCCCGTGGACGAGGCGGCCATCGCCCGTTTCCGGCGCAACTGGCGCAACCGCTTCGAAGGGGATCCGCAACGCAGTCTCGTCTACCGGGAGGTGAGCGAAGGGCGCTTGCCCGGCGGGATCGAGTTCTACCTGCCGCTCTTCTTCGACGCCACCGCCACCCTCTTCGACTACCTTCCCCAAGAGAGCCTGGTGGTGCAATCCGAAGGGGTGCGGCAGGCGGCGGAAGAGTTCTTCGAGGAGGTGAAGAGCCGCTACGAGGAGCGGCGCCACGACATCGAACGCCCCCTGCTCCCGCCGGAGGCGCTCTATCTGCGGCCCGACGAGCTGGCCGGCCTCGTCAACGCCTTCGCCGGCGTCACTTGGCGGGCCGGATCCGTGGAGGAGCGCCCCAAGGGATACCGTGAAGCCGTGGAGATGGGCACTTCCATCCTCCCTCCCCTCACCATCCAGGCCCGCGCCGCCCGCCCCGCCCACCGGCTGCAGCAGTTTCTGGAGCGGTTCGACGGCCAGGTGCTCTTTCTGGCGGAGAGCGCGGGAAGACGCGAGCACCTTCTGGAGACGCTGGCGGGCTTCGGCATCCGCCCCCGGCCGGTGTCCGGCTGGCGGGAATTCCTGAAGGAGGGGATGCCGCTGGCCATCACCGCCGCGCCCGTGGAACAGGGCTTGCGGCTGGAGTCGCCCCTCGTCGCTCTGGTTCCCGAAACCCTGCTGCTGGGCGAGCGGGTGCGTCAGGAACGCAAGAGGCGCAAGAGCGGCGATGCCGATCTGGTGGTGCGCAATCTGGCGGAACTCCAGGAAGGCGCGCCGGTGGTGCACGAGGAACACGGCATCGGCCGCTACCTGGGACTGCGGCACCTCGAGGTGGGCGGCATGCCGCAAGAGTTTCTCGCCATCGAATACGCCGGCGGCGACAAGCTCTACGTGCCGGTGGCCTCGTTGCACCGGATCAGCCGCTACACCGGCGGCGCCGAGGAGACCGCGCCTCTCCACCGGCTCGGCAGCGACCAGTGGGAAAAGGCGAAACGCAAAGCGGCGCAAAAGGTGCGCGACGCCGCCGCCGAGCTGCTGGAAATCCACGCCCGCCGCGCCGCGCGCCAGGGTTTCGCCTTTCCCGAACCGGGCGACGACTACCGCCAGTTCGCCGCTCAATTCGAGTTCGAGGAGACCGCCGACCAGCAGGCCGCCATCGAAGCGGTGATCGGCGACATGACCTCTCCCCGCCCCATGGACCGGGTGGTGTGCGGCGACGTCGGCTTCGGCAAGACCGAAGTGGCCATGCGCGCCGCTTTTCTCGCCACCGCCGGCGGCAAGCAGGTGGCGGTGCTGGTGCCCACCACCCTGCTGGCCCAGCAGCACTACGACAACTTCGCCGACCGTTTCGCCGACTGGCCGGTGAAGGTGGCCTCTTTGTCGCGCTTCGGCAACGCGAAGGAGACCTCCGCGACGCTCCGAGGCCTGGCGGAAGGCACGGTGGACATCGTGGTGGGCACCCACAAGCTATTGGGCGACCAAGTGAAATTCAAGGACCTGGGGCTGGTGATCGTGGACGAGGAGCACCGTTTCGGAGTGCGCCACAAAGAGCGGCTCAAGGCGCTGCGGGCCGAGGTGGACATCCTCACCCTCACCGCCACTCCCATCCCGCGCACGCTCAACATGGCCATGTCGGGCATGCGCGACCTCTCCATCATCGCCACCCCGCCGGCGCGGCGCCACCCCATCAAGACCTTCGTCCACCAGTGGAGCGACACCCTGGTGCGGGAAGCGATCCAGCGGGAATTGGCCCGCGGGGGGCAGGTGTACGTGCTGCACAACGAGGTGACCACCATCGAAAAGATGGCCGCCACCATCCGCGCCCTGGTGCCCGGCGCGCGGGTGGAGTTCGCTCACGGCCAGATGCGCGAGCGCGAGCTGGAGCGCATCATGCGCGACTTCTACCACCAGCGTTTCAACATCCTGGTGGCCACCACCATCATCGAGAGCGGCATCGACGTGCCCAGCGCCAACACCATCGTCATCAACCGCGCGGACAAGCTGGGACTGGCGCAGCTCCATCAGCTGCGCGGCCGCGTGGGACGCAGCCACCACCGCGCCTACGCCTATCTCATCACACCGCCGCCCAGAGCCATGACCAAGGACGCGCTCAAACGCCTGGAAGCCCTGGAGGCTCTGGAAGACCTCGGCGCCGGCTTCACCCTGGCCACCCACGATCTGGAGATCCGCGGCGCGGGCGAGCTGTTGGGCGAAGAGCAGTCGGGGCAGATCCACGAGGTGGGCTTCACGCTCTACACCCAGATGCTGGAGCGCGCCGTCCGCGCCATCAAAGAGGGGAAACAGCCGGAACTGGACCGCCCCCTGGACCACGGCACCGAGATCGACCTGCACCTGCCGGCGCTGCTTCCCGAGGCGTACATCCCCGACGTCCACCTGCGCCTGATCCAATACAAGCGCATCGCCTCGGCCGAATCGAAAGAGGCGCTGCGCGAGCTGAAGGTGGAGATGATCGACCGTTTCGGCCTGCTGCCCGAGCCGGCGAAGCATCTGTTCGACATCACCGGGCTGAAACTGGAGGTGACGCCTCTGGGCATCCGCAAGATCGAGGCGGGCCCCGAAGGCGGGCGTATCCATTTCGAGGAGAGACCGGCCATCGACCCGGCCCGGCTGATCGGGCTCATCCAGTCGAAACCGGACGAGTACCGCCTCGACGGCGGCGAACGGCTGCGCTTCTTCGCCGATCTCTCCGACCCTGGCACCCGCGTCGAGAAGGTGAGGAAGGTGGTGGAGAAGCTCGTCTGAAGGGGCGGAAAGCGACTTTTCCCCACGCGGAAACGGGGCGCGGTTCTTCGCCTTCCCGAACGGCGGGCGACAGCGGCTCCGGTGGCCGGATCACTCGGAGAAGCGTTGCAGCATCTCCGAAATCTCCCGCGTCTTCTCCTCCATCAACGCACGGTCGCCGCGGCTCTCCAGGTTGAGGCGGATCACCGGCTCGGTGTTGGAGGCGCGCAGGTTGAAGCGCCAATTCTCGAACTCGATGGAGATGCCGTCGGTGCGGTCCACCCCCTTCGCCGAGGGCAGGTACTTCTCCTCCACCGCCTTCATCGCCGCCGCCGGATCCTGCACCCGGAAGTTGATTTCCCCACTGGCGGGAAACTTCTCGATGCGTTCGTCCAGCATGGAGCTGAGGGTGCGCTCTTTCACGCTCATCAGCTCGGCCACCAACAGCCAGGGAATCTGGCCGGAGTCGCAGTAGGCGAAGTCCCGGAAGTAGTGGTGGGCGCTCATCTCGCCGCCATAGATGGCGTCCTCCTCGCGCATGCGCTCCTTGATGAAGGCGTGGCCCGACTTGCTCTGCACCGGGATTCCGCCCAGCGACTCGACGATGTCGATGGTGTTCCACACCAGGCGCGGATCGTGGATGATCTTGGCGCCGGGATATTTGCGCAGGAAGACCTCGGCCAGCAGCCCCACGATGTAGTAGCCTTCGATGAAGCGGCCGGTCTCGTCGAAGAGGAAACAGCGGTCGTAGTCGCCGTCCCACGCCACCCCCAAGTCGGCCTGGTGCGCCAGCACGGCGTCGATGGTGGCGCCGCGGTTCTCCGGCAGCAGCGGATTGGGAATGCCGTTGGGAAAAGTGCCATCGGGTTGATGGTTGATCTTGATGAACTCGAACGGCAGATGGGGCTCCAGCAGATCCACGATCTCGCCGGCGCCGCCGTTGCCGGCGTTCACCACGATCTTGAGCGGCTTGAGCTTCTCCCGATCCACATAACCGAGCAGCGCATCGATGTAATCCCCCTTCCAGTCGAGGCGCTCCACCCGACCCTTTTCGGCGGTGGGAAACTCGTTCTTCTCCGCCAGCGCGCGAATCTCCTCGAGGCCGGTGTCGCCGCTGATGGGGCGGGAGCCCTCGCGCACGAACTTGAGGCCGTTGTAATCCATGGGATTGTGGCTTGCGGTGACCATGATGCCGCCGTCGCAGTCGTAATGGTCGGTGGCGAAATAGACGCATTCGGTGCCGCACAGCCCCAACAGCCTCACATCCACTCCGCTGTCGGTGAGCCCCTCCACCAGCGCCGCGCGCAGCTCGGGACTGGAGAGACGGACGTCCTCGCCCACCACCACCGTCTTCGGATTCAAAAAGGCGGCATAGGCGCGGCCGATGCGGTAGACCACCTCTTCGTTGAGCTGGTCGGGGATGCGCCCACGCACGTCGTAGGCTTTGAAACAGGTGATCTTGTCCATGGCTTCTCCCTGCGAAAACGGCAGCGTGATCGTTGAAATTCTAACACCTGCGGAAAACCGCCATCACCCATGGACGAAAAGGCCCGGCCGACCCGAATGTTTCGCCGTTCCGCGATCGCCCCGAGCGCGAGCCGGCAGCCCGTTTTCCCGAACGCCGGCGCAAGATTCGGGCAAAGAAAAAGCCGCGCCGAGGCGCGGCTTCGGATGGCGTCCCCTAGGGGAGTCGAACCCCTGTTACCGCCGTGAAAGGGCGGTGTCCTAGGCCTCTAGACGAAGGGGACGAAAAATCGTCGCGGATTATAGCCTTCGATGGGCTTTTGTCCAGCCGTCTGGTGGAGCCAGGCGGGATCGAACCGCCGACCTCAACACTGCCAGTGTTGCGCTCTCCCAGCTGAGCTATGGCCCCGTTTTCCTGCTGGAAGCGCCGGCACGAAATCCGGTGCCCCGCAAGAGGCGCGTATGATAATCCAGGCCGGGGGGAGTGTCCATACCTTTATCCCCAATTTTTCACCCATTGAGAATGGCGCTTCGCCCTACGCTTTCTTCCCCTCCACCTTGGCCCAGGAGTCGCGCAGGGTCACCACCCGGTTGAAAACCAGGCGCCCCTTTTCCGCCTCCTTGGCGTCGCGGCAGAAATACCCCTCCCGCTCGAACTGGAAACGCGCTCCGGCCTCGGCGCCGGCCAGCGCGGGTTCGAGCATCGCCGTCACCACCTTCAGAGAGTCGGGGTTGATGAAGTCGAGGAAAGAGGCGCCTTTCACGCCGTCGGGATCGGGGCGGGTGAAGAGACGGTCGTAGAGCCGCACCTCCGCCTCGACCCCCTCGCTGGCGGAGACCCAATGGATCACTCCCCGCACCTTGCGCCCTTCGGGATTGCGGCCCAGAGTGTGGGGATCGTAGCGACAGCGCAGCTCCAGGATTCTCCCCTCGTCGTCCTTCACCACCTCGTCGCAGACGATGGTGTAGGCGTTACGCAGGCGCACCTCGCCGCCCAACACCAGCCGCTTGTACTTCTTGTTGGCGCTTTCGCGGAAGTCGGCGCGGTCGATGTAGATCTCGCGGGTGAGTTTCAGCTCCCGAGTGCCCATGGAGTCGTCCTTGGGATGGTTGGGGGCGCTGAGCGTCTCCACCTTGCCTTCGGGATAGTTGGTGATGACCACTTTCAGCGGGTCGAGCACCGCCATGCGGCGCGGCGCGGTGCGGTCCAGGTCCTCTCGGATGCTCGCCTCCAGCACCCCCATCTCCACAGTGCCGTCCACCTTGGTTACGCCGATGCGGTTGCAGAAATCGCGGATGGCCGCCGGCGTATAGCCGCGCCGCCGCAAGCCGGCGATGGTGGGCATGCGCGGATCGTCCCACCCTTCGACATGGCCCTCCTCCACCAGCTGGGTGAGCTTGCGCTTGCTCATCACCGTGTACTCCAAGTTGAGGCGGGCGAACTCGATCTGGCGCGGATGGCAGGGCGCGCTGACGTGATCCAGCACCCAGTCGTAGAGCGGCCGGTGGTCCTCGAACTCCAGAGTGCAAAGGGAATGGGTGATCCCCTCCAGCGCATCGGAGAGGGGATGGGTGAAGTCGTACATCGGGTAGATGCACCACTCGTCGCCGGTCTGATGGTGGATGGCGCCACGGCGGATGCGGTAGAGCGTGGGGTCGCGCATGTTCATGTTGGGCGAGGCCATGTCGATCTTGGCCCGCAGCGTGCGCGCGCCGTCCTCGAACTCGCCGGCCCGCATGCGCCGAAACAGATCCAGGTTCTCCTCCACCGAACGGTTCCGGTAGGGGCTCTCGCGCCCCGGCTCGGTGAGGGTGCCGCGGTATTCGCGCACTTGCTCGGGCGTCAGATCGCAGACATAGGCCAGCCCCTTCTCGATCAGCTCCACGGCAAATTCGTAGAGCTGTTCGAAGTAGTCGGAGGCGTAGTAGAGGCCCGCCCACTCGTAGCCCAGCCAGCGTACGTCCTCCTTGATGGCCTCCACGTACTCCACGTCCTCCTTGTGGGGGTTGGTGTCGTCGAAACGCAGGTTGCACTCGCCGCCGTAGTCCTCGGCGATGCCGAAGTTGAGGACGATGGACTTGGCATGGCCGATGTGCAGATAGCCGTTGGGCTCGGGCGGGAAGCGGGTGTGGATCTTCCGGTGCTTGCCGCTGGCCAGGTCGGCCTCGATGATCTGGCGGATGAAGTTGGTGGGCTTTTTCGATTCGCTCATGCCTGCTGTCCAATCTGTTCGATGGCCCGGTCGATGCGCCGCAAGGTCGCCTCACGGCCCACCAGCTCGAGGGTGAGGTCGAGGTCGGGCGAAGGGGCGCCGCCGGTGACCGCCACCCGCAAGGGCATGCCCACCTTGCCGAACCCCACGTCCAGCTCCTTCACCGTGGCTTCGATGGCGGCATGGATCTCCTCCCGCCGCCAGCTCTCCAGGGCGCTCAGGCGGTCGCGCACGGCGCGCAGCGGCTCCACGGCGGCGGGCTTGAGCGCCCTCTTCGCCGCCTTTTCCTCGTAGCGCTCAAAGTCCCGATAGTAGAACGCGCTGATCCGCGCCAGCTCCACCAGGGTCTGCGCCCGCTCGCGCTGCGCCTCCACGACCCTCACCAGATCCGGCCCCTGGGCGGGATCGATGCCCAGCTCTCCCATGTGGGGAGAGAGCAGCCGGGCGACGTGGGCCGGATCGCTCTCTTTCATATAGTGCTGGTTGAGCCAGAGCAGTTTCTCCCGGTTGAAGGTGGAAGGCGAGCGGTTCACTTCGGAGAGGTCGAACAGCTCCACCATCTCGTCCAGCGAGAAGATCTCCTGGTCGCCGTGGGACCAGCCCAGTCGCACCAGATAGTTGAGCAGCGCTTCGGGAAGAAAGCCGTCGTGCATGTACTGCATCACGCTCACCGCGCCGTGGCGCTTGGAGAGTCGGCTGCCGTCGTCGCCCAGGATCATGGGCAGATGGGCATACTGGGGAACCGGCAGATCCAGGGCCCGCAGCAGGTTGATCTGGCGCGGCGTGTTGTTGATGTGGTCGTCTCCGCGGATCACGTGGGTGATGCCCATGTCGGCGTCGTCCACCACCACGGTGAGGTTGTAGGTGGGCGACCCGTCGCTGCGGCGGATGATGAGGTCGTCCAGCTCGGCGTTGCGCACGCGGATGGTGCCGCGCACCAGATCCTGAAACACCACCGTGCCCTCGTCGGGGTTGCGGAAGCGCACCACGTGGGGCTTGCCCGGATCCACCTCCCGGCAGCGGCAACGGCCGTCGTAGCGCGGCTTGAGCTTCTTCGCCATCTGCTCCTCGCGCAACTTCTCCAGCCGTTCCTTGGAGCAGTCGCAGCGATACGCCAGCCCCTTCTCCAGCAGCCGCTCGATCGCCTCGTTGTAACGGTCGAAACGATGGGTCTGGTAGAAGGGCCCTTCGTCGTACTCCAGCCCCAGCCAGGCCATCCCCTCGAGAATGGCGTTCACCGACTCGGGGGTGGAACGCTCCAGGTCGGTGTCTTCGATGCGCAGGATGAACTTGCCCCCGTGCTTGCGGGCGTAGAGCCACGAATAGAGCGCCGTGCGGGCGCCCCCCACGTGCAGATAGCCGGTGGGGCTGGGCGCGAAGCGGGTTCTTATGGTCATTTTGGGGTTGCTGACGAAAAAAGGGGCATTCTATCAGGGTTGCAGCTCCCCATTTTCACCATTTTCGCCAAGCGGTCGACCCCCTTTCCCTCGACAACCGCAACGCCGCCCGCCGAAAGCCGCTCCTTTTCCGCTTCCAATGTTCTTTTCATGTTCTATAATAGAACGAAAATAGCACGGAACCCCTCTCATGAAGCGCGAAAACCCGCCCGATCTCACCCGCCGCCAGCAGGAGATCTACGAGTACCTCGTGAAAAACCTGCACAAATTCCCCCACCCCCCCACCCTGGATGAGCTGTGCGCGGCGCTGGGGCTCAGTTCCCGGGGATCGCTGCACAAACAGCTGCAGGCGTTGATCCAGGCAGGGCTCATCGAACCGATGAACAACAAGAGGCGGGGGGTACGGCTCGCCAAGGGCGCCGAGAGCGCGGGCACGGCCGACGAAAACGAGCTGCCCCTCTACGGGCGCATCGCCGCCGGCCGTCCCATAGAGGCCATCGCCGGCGCGGAGACCATCGCCGTGCCCCCCGCTCTGCGCACCGCCAACCCCTGCTACGTCCTCGAGGTGAAAGGCGACTCCATGATCGACGCCGGCATCCTCGACGGAGACTGGGTGATCATCGAGCAGCGCGACCACGCCCGCAACGGCGAAATCGTGGTGGCCCTGGTGGATGGCGAGGAGGCCACGCTCAAACGCATCGAGCAGCGCCCCGGCGAAGTGATCCTCCACCCCGCCAACAGCGAGATGGAGCCCATGCGCTTTCGCCCCGACCAGGTGCGGATCCAGGGCGTGCTGGTGGGCCAGATGCGGCGTTACCGCTGAACGCCGTCAGGAGTAGTAGATATATTTCTCCAGCTGTTCGATGACGAACTGCTGCTCGTCGATGATGTCCTTGACGATGTCGCCGATGGAGACCAACCCCACCAGACGCCCCTCTTCCACCACGGGGAGGTGCCGCACCCGCCGTTCCGTCATCAACGCCATGCATTCCGTCGTGGTGGTGTCGGGGTGGACCACCAGCAGACTTCCGCTCATCACCTCGCCCACGGGCGTCTGTCGGGAGCTCTTGCCCTCCAGCGCCACCTTGCAAGTGTAGTCCCGCTCGGAAAAGAGCCCCACCGGCCTTCCCTGCTCCACCACCACCAGCGACCCGACCCCGAGATCGGCCAGCCGCCGAATCGCCTCGAACACCGTCTCTCCCGGAGAAACGGTGTACACCTCTCCCCCTTTCTGTCTGAGAATGTCACGGACGGTCTTCATACTCGCCTCCCCGGCTGCTTCCCATGGCCGCGACCCGCCACCCGGGGCGGATTTCGACCCGACTTGCTCCAAGAATAGACCATTTGGCCGATTTTTCCCGGCAGCCCCCGCGCGCGAGTCGTGAATTGTCCGCAAGCATGTCTCGCTTCCCGCGCCAAGCTCAGATTACTGTGGGAGGCCAGCAAGCGTAGGGTGACATCCGGATAGGCCCGACTGAACCGAGCGAACATCGGCATGAAAACGGCAGTGGCCATATTGTCCACTGCCGTAACCCGCAGAGGACCGGAAAGCTTCAGATCAGCCCCCGAGCGGGCACCATGGTCTAACCCACCGCCGAGTGCAATGGCTTCTTTTCGGGGCCAATCTCCATCTTCCGCCGCAGGGAGGCGCTGCCGCCTCCCCGAAGCCTTCGTGCCCGGCTATCCGGCCTGGGTGTGGCGCCTGAAACCCGGTGGGGCGACTGGGGTCATCGTGTTTGTATCCTGAGGCAGGCACCGATCCAGAGGTTTATACCCATCACTGGTCGGACAAGCTGCGCCAGGTCAACTTGCAAGGCCATGAGCCTTACGGTGTTTTCAGGTTCATCCCCACGGGCGTGGGGAACACTCGAACAAGGCCCGCAGCCACAGCCATCGGCATTGCACGCCGGTCAATCGCCGTTGGCGCTGGCGGCCGGGCAGGGCGGCGCATTCACCCCGGCACAGCAGCAAGTGGAGAATCTCGTCGATGCCAGCGTCAATGGCGCGCCGTCGCCGATCGGCGAAGACCGACTCAAAGCGATCATCGCCAAGGCGAAAAGCCCCGAACATCTGGATGAACTGCTGGCCCAGGAGGCCGCCGGCGCCGACCCAGCCGCCTACCGGCAACTCCTCGAACGCGCCCTGTTCGCCGCGGATGTACTCGGCTACGTCAAGGCCGATCAGCGGGAGGCTTGACCGGCGTGTCATCCAACAGCAACTGCCCAGGATGCAACCCCATCGCTGCGGCCAGCCGGTGCAGCGTGGCGCGTCGCGGCCTGGAGCCGCCACGCTCGATGCGCGCCACCGACGACTGCTTCATGCCTGCCAGCCGGGCCACCTCCGCTTGGGTCAGGCCCAAATGCTCGCGCCAGGCGGCTACCAGCGAGACGCCGTCCAGCACATGCCGCTCCACCACCTCCTGCGGAATGCCCTGCTCGCGGACCTGCGCCGCCCGCCAGGCCTCGACCATCTCCTGGAAGCGATCCCACGGCACCACCGCAAAGACCGGCTTGCCGTCCTGCTCGATCACTTGGAAATCAGTACGTGCGTTCATCGCGTTTTTTCACCTCCTCGATGCTGACGATGCGGGCGTGATCCAGCACATCGAACAACACCCGGTAATTTCCCACCCGCAGGCGGTAGCCGTAGTGGTGGTTCCTCAGCGCCTTGATGCCGGTCACCTTCGGGAATTCGGACAAGGTGCGGGCCGCTTGAACGATGCGCTGGCGGGCCTGCGGGTCCTACAGTTTGGTCAGCTGCTTCAGCGCCTTGGGGGTTCAGATCACGTCCACAATTTTATTATAACAAAATATAACTTTTACACAATAACGTTTGACACCCATGTCCACCGGGACCACGCTTACCCCGTCACCGCAAAATCGGTGGCCGGGATTGGCGTTCCGAAGCACTGGCGCACCACGCGCCATCCGAGTGCGTTTTTTGTGCCCGCTCAATGGCGGAGTGCGTGGGGGGCCGCAAGGCCCGCCGGTCCCAGTGCCCGGCACGCCAACCCGCGCATCCCGCCACCCTTTCGTTTGGCGTCGAAAGCGTGGCGGTTCTCGAACCTCAGCACTGGAGAACCGACATGACCCAAGCACTCACCGTCCTCAACACCGACATCCGCATGAACCACCCCGGGGCATTCCGGAAATCGTTTTCCTTGAGTCAGGCCGCCTTGGCTGACTCTTTCTGATGGCGATAATACATCGCCTCCAACCCTGCCGATCGGCTCCAGCAGCCAGCGGCGAATGAACCAGTCGATCCATTCCAGCGCGGCATGCTCGACGGCATCGAGTGTCCGCTATGACCCGCATCGGCGAATGATCTGGGTCTTGATGATCGTTCCCGCCAGGGCGTTGTCGTACGAATCTCCTACGCTGCCAACGGATGACTCGACGCAGCCACCGATCCGCCGGGCGAAGACATCGATGACAAAGACCACGAAGACCATACCCACCCAGATGGCGACAGAGGTAAAGTCCACCTCCCACAACTGATTCGGTCGCTCCGTCCGGAACCGGCGCTGCACAAGGTCTCCGGGGAATATCTCTTGTTCGTGTTCATGCCCGCGAGGGTGCCGAACCAATCGAATTTCAAAACGATCGGAACGTCAGACAAAAGCCAGCCCGAAGCTAGCCTCCACCATGCATTCAAAACGGCAATCCACCCGGCGGCATGCCGCCGCCGGGGAAACGCCCTTTCATGCCCCGCATCATCTTCGCCAGGCCGCCGCCCTTCATCTTCTTCATCATCTTCTGCATCTGGGCGAACTGCTTGAGCAGGCGGTTGATGTCCTGAACCTGGGTGCCGGAACCCTTGGCGATGCGGCGCTTGCGCGAGCCCTTGATGATCTGCGGAAAGGTCCGCTCCTGGGGGGTCATGGAGTCGATGATGGCGATCATCTTGCGGATCTCCTTGTCGCCGGCCTGGGCCTTCACCGCATCGGGCACTTGGTTCATGCCCGGCAGCTTGTCCATCAAGCTGGCCACGCCGCCCATCTTGGCCATCTGCTCCATCTGCTCCTTGAAATCGGCCAGGGTGAAGCCCTTGCCCTTGTGGATCTTCTTGGCCAGTTTGGCGGCCTTCTCCTGGTCCACCTTCTGGCTGATCTCCTCCACCAGCGAGACCACGTCGCCCATGCCGAGGATGCGCGAGGCGATGCGGTCGGGATGGAAGGGTTCCAGCGCGGTGCTCTTTTCACCGGTGCCCAGAAATTTGATCGGCTTGCCGGTGATCTTGCGAATGGAGAGCGCCGCCCCTCCGCGGGCGTCGCCGTCCACCTTGGTGAGCACCACGCCCGTGAGGGGCAGCGCCTCGTGGAAGGCGCGGGCGGTGTTGGCGGCATCCTGGCCGGTCATGGCGTCCACCACGAAGAGGGTCTCCACCGGGTTTAGGGCCTTTTCCAGCGCCTGAATCTCGGCCATCATCTCCTGGTCGATGTGCAGGCGGCCGGCGGTGTCCACGATGAGCACGTCGAAATGGCCTTTGCGCGCGGCGTCCAGCGCCGCCTTGGCGATCTTCTCCGGTTTCTGCCCTGGATCGCTGGGGAAGAACTCCACCCCCACCTCGGCTGCCAGGGTCCGGAGCTGGTCGATGGCGGCGGGGCGGTAGACGTCGGCGCTCACCACCATCACCTTCTTCTTCTGCTGCTCCTTGAGCAGCCGCGCCAGCTTGCCCACGCTGGTGGTCTTGCCCGAGCCCTGGAGCCCCGCCATGAGAATCACCGCCGGCGGCTGGGCGCGCAGATTGAGCCCTTCGCCGGCCTCGCCCATCACTTTGATCAGCTCGTCGTTGACGATCTTGACCAGCGCCTGGCCGGGCGTGAGGCTCTTCATCACTTCTTCGCCGAGGGCTTTCTGTTTCACCTCCTCGACGAACTCCTTGACCACCGGCAGGGCCACGTCGGCCTCCAGCAGCGCCATGCGCACTTCGCGCAGCGTCTCCTTGACATTCTCTTCGGTGATGCGGCCCCGGCCACGCAGGTTCTGCACCACGCGGCCCAGGCGGTCGGAAAGATTCTCGAACATGACGGTCAAATCCCCGTTCAGGCGATGGAAAACGATTATACAGGGTGGGATGGGATCGGACGGCCGCGCGCAAAGATCCGGGAGAAACGCTGCCCGTTCCCCCGGATCAACGGGCGCCGCAGCGCAGCAACTCGCCGTAGAGCGCGTTCAACAAGTCCCTGGGCGTCACCATGCCCGTCAAGCGCCCTTCTTCATCCACCACCGGCAGATGGTGGACGCCTGCGGAGAGATAGATGGGAAAGAGATCCATCACATGCTGATCCTCGCGCACCGTCACCACCTTGCGCGTCATCAGGTGGCCGGAGTATTCGGGCTTGTCGGTGTGCAGTCCGGGCGAAGGTTTGAGAAACCGGCGTAACCGCTCGGCCAGCGGCGCTTCGCCGGGAGCTTTCACCTGCTCGAGAAAATCGGCGATGGTGAGAATGCCGATCACATGGCGGCGCTGGTCCACCACCGGCAGCGCGCGCACCTTCAACGCGGCCATCTTGCGCCAAGCCGCCTCCACGGGGGTGTCGTACTCCACGGCGGCGGGGTTCCCGGTCATGATGTCCCGGCACGAGAGGGTGCCCAGTTCACGCCGCGCCGCATGGGCGGCGGTGAGCTCGATGATGGCGCGCAGATCCGACACCGACAAGTCGATGTACTCGCCCAGCTCGCGCATGGCGTAATCGAGATCCTCGGGCGCCACCCCCAGTCCCGCCACCACCTTGCCGACATCGGGTCCGGAAGAGACGGCGGGCTTGCGCAGCTTTTCCGGATAACGCCGGTTGGGCAGCCAGTTGTTGATGAAGAGCGCCCAACTGCCCATCACCACCACGTTGATCAATACCGGCGTCACCATGTACTGGTAGCCCAGCGCGTGGACCGTGGAACTGCCCACCACGGCGCTCAAGGCGGTGGCGCCGCCGGGCGGATGGAGGCAGCGGGCGATATACATCGCCGAGATGGCGATGCCCACCGCGAGCGCCGCCGCGATGACGGTCTCCGGCACCAGTTTGGCCACGGTGATTCCCAGAAAGGCGGAGATGAGATGCCCTCCGACGAAGTTCCAGGGCTGGGAAAGGGGGCCGTGGGGCACGGCGAAAAGCAGCACCGCCGAAGCCCCCATGGAAGCCACCACCCAGGGAAGGTCGCGCGGCGCCAGAAACCAGGCGCTCACCGCCATGATGAGGCCGATGCCCACCAAACCCGCCAGCCCGGAGACCAGCTTCTCGCCGAGAGGCACGGTGTCGGGGTCGGGCAGGAAAGCGTTCAGCAACCGGTTCTTCGAAAGCATCGCGAAAAACGTCCAGGCAAAGGAAAAGCGGATCGTAACAGATTCGGAGACGGCGCCAGGACGCTCCGCAAATCGGAACCCGAGGCTGATTCGAGGCTCGTCGGCGAATGCCACCACGGCCGCCGTGGCGGCTATACTGCATCGAATCATGACCATGAAAGAGCGCTTGCAATCCCTGTTCCGGGTGGACGAGGAGTATCGGCTCGCCAGCCGCCTCTTTCTCAAGGCGTTGGCGTTGATCTATCTGGCCGCCTTCGTCTCCCTCGCTCCGCAGATCAGCGGCCTCGCGGGCCGGGAAGGCATTCTCCCCTTCCATCTCTATCTCGACCAGGCGCTGCGCGATCACGGGCTTCTGGCGCTGCTCCAGATCCCGGTGCTCTTCTGGTTGAACGCTTCCGACGCGGCGCTGGAAGGGGCGGCCTGGAGCGGTGCCGCGCTCTCCATCCTGCTCTTTTTCGGCCGCTGGGAACGAGGAAATCTGATCCTGCTCTTTCTTCTCTATCTCTCCCTCTATCGGGCGGGGCAGGTCTTCATGAACTTCCAGTGGGACACCCTGCTGCTGGAAGCGGGGCTGCTGGCGGTCTTCCTCCAGCGGGCTCCCACCCGACTGGCGCTTCTTCTCTACCACTGGCTGCTGTTCCGGCTGCGCTTCATGTCGGGCTTCTTCAAGCTGGCCACGGGCGACCCGTCGTGGCGCCATTTCACCGCCCTGGACCACTATTTCGAGACCCAGCCCCTGCCCCACGCCGGCGCCTGGTTCGCCCATTGGCTGCCCGAATGGCTGCACCGCGCGGGCGTGGGCTTCACCTTCTTCTCCGAGCTGGTGGTTCCCTTCTTCATCTTTCTGCCCCGCCCCTTCCGCCTCGCCGCGGTGGCTGTCACTCTGGCGATGCAGGCGATGATCCTGGCCACTTCGAATCACAATTTCTTCAACCTGCTCACCATCGCGCTCTGCCTTCTCTTGCTCGACGACAAGGTGCTGGCGCGGTTGCTCCCGAAAGGCTTGCGCCGGCGCCTCCATCGCAAGTCGCCGCAGACGCCCCTTTTCGGCCATCGGGCGGCGCTGCTGGGGGTGGCCGTGGTGCTGGTGCTCTCCAGCCTCTCGGGGTTCTACGCCTTCGCCACCGGCCGCCACCCGCCGGCGCCGCTGGAGGCGCTGCGCAAGGGCGCCCAGAATTTCGGCGTGGGCGTGGTCTATCACGTCTTTCCGAACATGCAGACCGAACGCCAGGAGCTCATCGTCGAAGGGTCGAACGATGGCAAGAGCTGGAAGCCCTACCGTTTCCGCTACAAGCCGCAGGCGCTGGACGAACGCCCCCCGTTCATCGTGCCCCACCAGCCGCGGCTCGATTGGCTGATGTGGTTTGTTCCCACTCAGCATCCGCTGCAGCTCTACTGGTTCGGGGAGTTCATGTATTCCTTGGAACGGGGGTCCAAGCCGGTGTTGAAGCTGCTCGCCCACAACCCCTTCCCGGATGGTCCGCCCAGATATCTGCGGGTGACCGCCTGGCGCTATCGCTTCACCACGCCGGAGGAGCGCCGGAAAACGGGCCGCTGGTGGCACCGGGAATACCTGGGGATCTTCCCCATGGTGCCGCCGCGAAAACCGTGAAAAAAAATCCGAGGGGCGGGCGGACCGGGAGAGCGGGAGCGCACCCGGCCCCTTATCGGCCGGCTCCCGCTCGACCCTCTCCTGCGGAACGGCCGAGGCGATGGAGCGCCGTCCGCCATCCGGCGCAGGCCTCGGGGTGACGGCGGATGGCGGCGACGATGCGCTCCACCCAGGGCGACTCCGCACACGGAACCGGCGGAGAGGCGCCGCGGCCGAAATTGTCGTCCATGTTGTCGAGAAAGCGGCGGATCTCCTCCACCGCCACGCCGGCGCCGGCGTGGCCGTGCCACCACCGATCCGGATCCTCCAGACACCGCCGGATGGCGGCCAGCCGGCCCACCACCTCCCGCCGCCGCTCGCCGTAGCGTCGCGCCAGCTCTTCGAACACCGCCTCCACCACCTCCCGCACCCGCGGCTCGCCGGGCACCTTCTCGGGATACCCCAGGTCGGTGAGCCGCTCCACGCTGAACAACATGAGATCGCCGTGAAACTGGCGCTCGATCTCTCCGGCGAGGTCCACCTTTCCGCGGCGCCGTTCCACTCCCGGCCGGAACTCGGAAGCGCCCCTCTCCTCCAGCGTGCGCTTGTGCATCAAGGGCAGATTGGCCGACAGGAAACCATCTCCCTCCTGGGTGCGCAGCAGTCTTCCCAATACCGGTCCCGCCATGCGCAAGCCCAGATCCGCGAAAGGGATGAAATGGAGCAACCCTTCGGCGGAGACCGCATAGTTGCCGGTGTAGACGGTACGGGCCGGCTGCAGGCTCTCCATCACCGGCCGGTGGCGATAACAGGTGAGACGCGTCGGATGCTCCCCATCGAAGAAACGGTCCAGGCGCCTGGCGAACTCCCGCAGCACCTCGAGCTGATCGTGCGCCCCCCGCAGAGGACAGGGAAAGGAGTGGGGGCGCGACGCCTGGCGAAAACCGAAAAGATCGGCCATGTCGTGGTAGGCGGCGCCCTCCGCGCCCGGGGAGACGTCGTGAAAGCCGCAAGGATCGTCGGCCGCCCCCTCGCCCACCCGTTGCAGAAAGGCGAGAAGATCTTCGAGCAGATTGCCGGCCATGACCGCAGGCGCCACCGGCGGATCGCCCACCACCTTGCCGGTGACCACCACCGGCCGGTGGAGGGAAAAGATGCGGTCCAGATGGTGGAAATAGTTCACCGCCATCCACCGCCGCGCCCCCGACGCGTCGCAATGGAGCACTTCGAAACTCTCGTCGCTGTCCACGAAAAGAAACAGCGACCGCGGCTCCGCCACCGCCATCCGGGCCAGATGGAGATAGACCAGATTGCGCATGCGCGAGGCGCCCTTGCGCCCCAGATCGGCGAGAGGGAGCGCGCCGAGGGCCGGCTCCAGCCGGGGGTCCTCCGGAAGCTCGTCGAGCAGCCGGCGCTGGGCGTGGGGATGGAAATGGATCACTTCCAGCCCTTGTTGGCCGAACCGCGCGGCCAGATCGGCGTGGCGCCGGATGGACGCGGAATCCCCGCTGTCGTCCGCCACCACCACCCTCACCGCCGGATAGCGACCCTGCCGGACGCCCCCGTATTCGAAAGCGCGACACAAGGCCAGCAGACTTTGTAGGCAGGCTTCCAACTGGCGCGGCCGGTCGGCCACCGGAATCACCACCACGAAACGGTGGCGCCGCTCCTCGCCGGCCAGGACGATCAGATGCTCATGCTCGCGGTGGAGCGCTTGCAGCCGCTCCAGTTCCTCCTCCGTGGCGCCCTCTTCCCAGAAGAGCGCCTCGGCCAGATCGAGAAGCTCTCCATAGAGTTCCAGGGTGCCGGCGAGCCGGCACTGAGAAAGGCTGGCCGCCAGCCGCCGGCGCAGGTCGGCCACCCGCGGGTCATCGCCGCGACGATCGAAGAAAGCCCTGGCCTGCGCGAAAAAGCTGAAGCCCATCAGCGCCGGGTACGGTAGTCGGGAAAAGCGTCCTTGTCGATGACGATCTCGATGAGGTTGAGGCCCTCTTCCAGATCGAGCTCCTCGAAGAGCGCGTCCACCTCCTCCTCGCGTTCCACCCGGCGGTGTTCCATGCCAAAGGCTTCGGCCAGCAGCCGGAAATCGGGGTTGACGAAGTCGCAGTCGATGTACCGCCCGCCATATTGCTGGTACTGGTTCTTGCGGATCAATCCCATGGTGCCGTTGTTGAACAGCACCACGTTGAGGGGAATGCGATAGTTGCGCGCCGTCATCAGCTCCATGGCGCACATCTGAAAACCGCCGTCGCCGACGATGGCGAAAGCGGGCGCCTCTTGGACGAAGCGGGCGCCGATGGCGGCTGGAATGGCGTGGCCGAGGGAAGAGATCCCCGAGTTGGGAAAGTAGCGGTTGCGGGAGGAGACCTGAAAGAGATTCTGGGCGAAGATGATGTTGTCGTCGAACACCATCAGCGGCCCGGGGAAGCGCTCTTCCAGCCGTTCGAAGAAGCGGGCCACCAGGCCGAAGCCGGAGAGGAAATCGCGTCCCGCCTGCCGTTTGCCCTCGCCCGCCGGGCTCGGCGCGGCCTCGGGCTCCGGCCGGTCGCCCAACCGCCGCAGCACGCCCTCCAGCACCTCGGCGACGTCGCCGGCCAGCGCCACATCGGCGTGGAACGCCTTTTCGAGCTGGCCGGGGTCGCGGTCCACCTGCAACAGGATGCGGCCGTTCAGCAGCGCCTGATCCCAGGTGTAGCTGGTCCGCTCGTTGAAGCCGGCGCCGAGAAAGAGCAGCAGGTCCGCCCGCTCCAGAATGTGGCGCCGCGCGTGCCCACCCGAGGTGACCCCGAGGCTGCCCAGCGCCAGCGGCGACTCCTCGTCGATCACCCCCTTGGCCTTGAGGCTGCTGGCCACGGGGGCGTTCAAGCGGCGGCTGAGCCGCTCCACCAGCTCCTGAGCGCCGGCGCGGATGCAGCCGTAGCCGGCCACGATCACCGGGTGGCGCGCCGCCAGCAGATGCTCGCACAACCTTTCCAGCCGATCGCCGTCCAGGGCCCCTTTCGATTGGAGGGAGGGGACGGCGATCTCTTCGAGCCGCTGCTCTTCGATCCGCTCCCTCTGCACGTTGAAGGGAAAGCTGAGCAGCACCGGTCCGGGATCGCGGGAACGCAGGATGCGCGCCGCCTGCCCCAGCACGTTGGGCAGGTAGTCGGTGCGTTCCACCAGCCGGGCATAGCGGGTGATCCCTTGGAAGAGCGCCACTTGGTCGATGGCCCCGCCTTCGCCGGAACTCTCCTGCAACCCTCCCTTTCCGAAGATGTGGGTGGAGGTCTCGCCGGTGACGGCGAGCACCGGCAGCCGGTCGGCGTAGGCGTTGGCGATGCCGGTGACCAGATTGGTGGCGCCCGGTCCCGCGGTGGCGATGCAGGCACCGATACGCTCCGAGGCGCGAGCGTAGCCGCCGGCCATGAAGGCGGCCCCCTGCTCGTGCTTGGCCAGCACCGTATGGATGGAAGCGTGGTGCAGCGCGTCGTACACCGGCAGGATGTGTGCGCCGGGCATGCCGAAGATGTGCCGGATTCCCAGCCGCTCCATGAAACGGACGACAAACTCGCTGACGGGGATCTCCATGGAGGCGGCCGGCGGGGGAACGGATTGGCAGAGGATTATACCAAGAGAAAGCGATGGCCAATCGGCCGCCTTCACGGGGGCGGGAGAAACGGCCCTCGGGAGGGCGAAGGGCTCAAACCTTGGAGAAGAGCGGTCGGCGGCGGCGCCAGAACCGCCGGCGCATGGCCGGCCTCCATCGCCAGCGCCGGCCGTCGCACGGCTCCAACACCAGCTCTTCGCCCGCCTCCATGGCCGCCGCGATCCGCTTCTCGAGCCGCGCCAGAGCCCGCAGCCGGGCGTCGTCGTCGCCCCGGTCGCGCGCCCGTTCCAGCTGGCGGAAAAGAGCGAGCCGCACTCCCTGCGTCCGGGTCGTGGCCAGCCGTTCCAAGCCACGGGCCAGGCAGTCGCCATCGGCCTCCAGATCGGCGGGCCTGTGGCCCCGCGGTTCCGGCAAGCGGCCGCCTCCCTCGAACCAGAGGCCGTTCACCGGTGCTTCCAGGGAGTGGAACAGCATCTGGGTCTCGTTGAGCAGGCCGCGCCAGAATCGGGCCTGCTCCCCGCTGGGCATGGAGTCGTAGAGGTTCTTTCCCCGAGCTTCGCGCAGCGGGACGAAAACCGCCTCCACCGGCCGTGGGGTGAAAAGAAACCAGTGGCCCGGCGCCGGTATCTTCAGCTCCAGGCCTTCGCCAGCGAAGTGTTCGTTGAACCGCTGCCGACAGGACTCCGCCAGCGCGGCGGTGATGTCGCCTTCCTCCAGGGGGAAGAGCAGCAGCCGGTCGCGATCGGCGCGGTAGTGGACGGGGTGGACCCGAAGCACCCACCCTGGCGGGGCCTCGCCGGTGAGGCCCAACCAGCAGATGGGCGCCGCGGCCCGTTGGTCGGCGGGGATTCCAAAGAGGTCGAAAAGGGCTGCTTCCCTGTCGGCCGGCCCCTCCGTTTGGTCCCCCCGCGCCACGAGCCGTTCCAGCGCCGGCAGGGAAAGCGACGGCGAAGCGTCGGGCCAGGGGTCGAAGAGCGCGGGAACGATGAAATGCTGCATGGCCCGCCCCGGCGGCCGATCCGGTGGACGCCGGCTCAGAGATTCCCCAGGATCGCCTCCTTCACCGCCGCCAGCTCCGCCTCGATGACGATGGGTTCGCCGCTGCACTGCCGGATGGCGGTGTCGGGATCCTTGAGCCCGTTGCCGGTGAGCGTGCAGACCACCTTGCTCCCTTCGGGGATCTTCCCGGAGCGGATGTCGCGCATGGCGCCCGCCAGCGAGGTGGCCGAGGCGGGCTCGCAGAAGATCCCCTCCCGTTCCGCCAACAGCTTCTGGGCGGCGAGAATCTCTTCGTCGGTGCACTCGTCGAACCAGCCACCGGACTCCTTTTGGGCGTTCCAGGCCTTGTCCCACGACTGCGGATGGCCGATGCGGATGGCGGTGGCCACAGTCTCGGGGTTGTCCACCGGCCCGCCGCGCAGGAAGGGAGCGGAGCCCGCCGCCTGGTACCCCACCATCACCGGCGCCGAGTTGACGATGCCGTGGTCACGGTATTCGCTGTAGCCCTTCCAGTAAGCGGTGATGTTGCCCGCGTTGCCCACCGGCAGGCAGTGGTAGTCGGGGGCCGATTCCAGCTCCTCGACGATCTCGAAGGCGGCGGTCTTCTGCCCTTCGATACGGAAGGGGTTGATGGAGTTGACGATGGTCACCGGCGCCTCTTTGGCCACCTCTTTCACCAGGCGCATGCCGTCGTCGAAGTTGCCCTTGAGCTGAATGGTGACCGCGCCGTACATCATGGTCTGGGCCAGTTTGCCCATGGCGATCTTGCCCTCAGGAATGAGCACGAAGGCGGCGATGCCGGCACGCGCGGCGTAGGCCGCCGCCGAGGCGGAGGTGTTTCCCGTGGAGGCGCAGATCACCGCCTGGCTGCCCTCCTCCACCGCCTTGGTCACCGCCATGGTCATGCCGCGATCCTTGAAGGAGCCGGTGGGGTTGAGCCCCTCGTATTTCACGTAGATGTCCACCTCGCGACCCAGCTCGCGGGGGATGTTGTTGAGGCGGATCAGGGGCGTGTTGCCCTCGCCCAGGCTGATGATGCGGGTGTCGTCGGAGACCGGCAGGCGGTCGCGGTATTTGTTGATGAGTCCGGTGTAACGGGGACGGAATGGCATGATGATCGTCTCTGTGTTGCTTCCGATGAAATGGGGCGGGACGCCGCGCCTCCTCCCTAAGGAGGACCGCGCTTTTCCCGACGCCCCGATTCTACTTCGCCACGATGGGCAAGGCGCGAGCCACCGTCAACGCCAATGGTTCAACCGAGCTGCTCCACCCGGATGCGCGCCACCGGCCCGGTGACCACCTCCAGCGCCTCCATCGCCTCGATGGCCCGGTTCATGCGCCCCTCCTCCACCGCATGGGTGAGCATCACCAAAGGCACCTGGGCCTCGCCCTCGGCGGGTTCCTGCTGTTTGATCGCCTCGATGCTGATGCCCGCGTCTCCAAGGATGCCGGTGAGCCGCGCCAACACTCCCGGCTTGTCTTTCACGGTGAGGCGCAGATAGTAGGCGGTGACCACCTGCTCCATCTCCAACACCGGCAGGTCGGAAAGCTCGTCGGGCTGGAAGGCGAGGTGCGGCACCCGGTTTCCGGGGTCGGTGGTGAGCGTGCGGGCGACGTCGATGATGTCCGCCACCACCGCCGACGCCGTGGGCAGGGAGCCGGCCCCCGCGCCATAATAGAGGGTGGGCCCCACGGCGTCCCCCTGCACCAGCACGGCGTTCATCACGCCGTCCACATTGGCGATGAGCCGCCGCTCGGGAATCAGGGTGGGATGCACCCGCAGCTCGATGCCCCGGTCGGTCTTGCGCGTCACCCCCAGGTGCTTGATGCGGTAGCCGAACTCCTCGGCGTAGGCCACGTCCTGCGGCTCGATGCGGGAGATTCCTTCGGTGTAGCACTTGTCGAACTGCAGGGGGATGCCGAAGGCCAGAGAGGCGAGAATGGTGAGCTTGTGCGCGGCGTCGATCCCCTCCACGTCGAAGGTGGGATCCGCCTCGGCATAGCCCAGCGCCTGCGCCTCCTTGAGCACCTCCTCGAACTGACGCCCCTTGTCGCGCATCTCGGTGAGGATGAAATTGCCGGTGCCGTTGATGATGCCGGCGATCCACTGGATGTGGTTGGCCGCCAGCCCTTCGCGCAGCGCCTTGATGATGGGAATGCCACCGGCCACCGCCGCCTCGAAGGCCACGGTGACTCCTTGCCGCTGCGCGGCGGAAAAGATCTCGTTGCCGTGCAATGCGATGAGCGCCTTGTTGGCGGTGACCACCTGTTTGCCATTGTCGATGGCCTGCAGCACCAGCTCGCGGGCCGGCGAGTAGCCGCCGATCAGCTCCACCACGATCTCCACTTCGGGGTCGTTCACCACCTCGAAGGCGTCGTCGGTGAGTCGGACCTCTTCCAATCCATCCAGGGCCTCGGGGTCGTAATGGCGCGCCGCGGCGTGCACCACGCGGATGTCGCGCCCGGCGCGACGGCTGATCTCGGCGGCGTTGCGGTGCAACACGTTGAGCGTGCCGCCTCCCACGGTTCCCAGGCCCAGCAATCCTACTTTCACCGGTTCCAATTCTTTTTCTCCTGTGTTGCCGTTGAATGCCCCAAAGCCGAAGCCGAACTCAGAGCAGTCCGTCCCGCCGGAACATTTCGCGGATGCCGCGGATCGCCTGGCGGGTGCGGTGCTCGTTTTCGATGAGCGCGAAGCGCACATGGGTGTCGCCATATTCTCCGAAGCCGATGCCGGGAGAGACCGCCACCTTGGCCTCCTTCAGCAGCTTCTTGGAAAACTCCAGCGACCCCATGCCCCGGTAAGGCTCTGGAATGGGCGCCCAGACGAACATGGTGGCCTTGGGGCGCCCCACCTTCCAGCCCACGTTGTTGAGGCCGTCGCACAAAGTGTTGCGGCGCGACTGGTACATGTCGCGGATCCGGGCCACGCACTCCTGCGGCCCCTCCAGCGCGGTGATGGCCGCCACCTGGATGGGGGTGAACATGCCGTAGTCGAGATAGGACTTGATTCTCGCCAACGCCGCCACCAGCGTTTCGTTGCCGCTCATGAAACCGACCCGCCAACCCGGCATGTTGTAACTCTTGGAGAGGGAGAAGAACTCCACGGCGATGTCCAGCGCCCCCGGCACCTGCAGGATGGAGGGCGCTTCGTAGCCGTCGAAGACGATGTCGGCGTAGGCCAGATCGTGAATCACCCAGATGTTGTGCTCCTTGGCGATCTCCACCACCTTCTCGAAGAAATCGAGATTCACGCACTGGGTGGTGGGATTGCCGGGAAAGTTGAGCACCAGCATCTTGGGACGGGGCCAGGAGTCCTTGATCGCCTCCTCCAGCTTGCCGAAGAAATCCACCCCCTCCACCAGCGGCACATGGCGCACGTCGGCGCCGGCGATCACGAATCCCCATGGATGGATGGGATAGGCGGGGTTGGGCACCAGCACCGAATCGCCCGGCCCCAGGCAGGCGAGCGCGAGATGGGCCAGCCCCTCCTTGGAACCGATGGTGACGATGGACTGGGTCTCCGGATCCAGCTCCACGCCGTAGCGTTCCTCGTACCAGTTGCACATGGCCCGGCGCAGGCGGGGAATTCCCTTGGAGAGGGAATAGCGGTGGGTATCCTTGCGCTGGGCCGCTTCGCAAAGCTTCTCCACGATGTGCCGGGGCGTGGGCTGGTCGGGATTGCCCATGCCGAAATCGATGATGTCCTCACCGCGCGCCCGCGCCTTGGCTTTCAGTTCGTTGACGATGGCGAAGACATAGGGCGGCAGCCGCTTGATGCGGCGAAACTCTTCCATCTCTGTGGCGGGCACGGACGAACCTCGGATAGAGCGCGAATCGGGCAAAACGGGTAAAGTACAGGAGCCCTCTGTAAAATTCAATCCGCCATGAAATTCACCGCCGATCTCATCGACAGCCCCTGGCTCGTCCGGGCCTACGAGCCCGGCTGCATCCGCGTGGGGGAGACCGAATGGCGACAGAGCATTCTGCTGATCCCCGGCCATCCGGTGCAGCCCTGGCCGGTCACCGATCTCGACGCGATGGAGCCCGGCCTTCTCCAAGGCATCCTCGACCACCGCCCCGACCTGGTGCTCTTCGGCACCGGCGAGCGGCAGCGCTTTCCCCGACCCGCGCGCCTGGCGCCCCTCGTCGAAGCGGGAATCGGTCACGAAGTGATGGACACCGCCGCCGCCTGCCGCACCTTCAACATCCTGCTGGGAGAGGAGCGCCCGCTGGTGGCGGCGTTGATTCCCTGATCCTGGGGGCGCGCACAAAAAAGCCGGCTTCCAGCCGGCAATGACGGTACGGTTCTACCGGAACTCAGCCGGGGGAACCACCTCCCCCCGCGCCGCCTCCGGACATGACCGTAATCTCCTCCATTTCCATCCCTTGGTACAAACTTTTTTTCTTGCGGAAGCCTGACCGGCCTCTTCTGTGATTCTCGAGACACGCAACGAATGCGGTCATCACTCCTCCTCCTCTCGCTAAATGGTCACGCCGCCCCGAAAAACCTCCGTGAAATCGGGTAGGAACGACTTTTTGTGAGGTCGATTTCGATTCTAGTGGGCGATCCCGAAATTTACTTGATCCAGATCAACATTGTTCAGCCCATTCATTGAGAATAGTCATTGACACCTCTACCGCAGCCGACCCACGATCGGCGCGAAGGCAGAGGAAACGACGAAGAAAAGGCGGCTCAGTGTCCGCCGCCCTTGAGAGCGGTCACCAGTCCTTCGCACACCTCTTTGGCGTCGCCGAAGATAAGGGAACAGTTGTCCTGGTAATAGAGGAGGTTCTCCACGCCCGAATAGCCGGGTCGCATGGAACGTTTGATCACATAGACGTGACGCGCCTTGCCCACTTCCAGAATGGGCATGCCGTAGATGGGACTGGAAGGATCGCTCTTGGCCGCGGGGTTGGTGACGTCGTTGGCGCCCACCACCAGGGCCACATCCGCGGTGGCGAACTCCGGATTGATCTCGTCCATCTCGAAGACGTGATCGTAGGGGATGTCCGCCTCGGCAAGCAGCACGTTCATGTGGCCGGGCATGCGCCCCGCCACCGGATGGATGGCGAATTTCACCTCCACCCCCTTCTCCTCGAGCAGTTCCATCAGCTCTTTCAGCGCATGCTGCGCTTGCGCCACCGCCATGCCGTAACCGGGAACGATGATCACCTTGTCGGCGTCCTCCATCCAATAGATGGCATCTTCCACCGAAGCGGCCTTCACCCCCTTCTGAGCCGCGGCGGCCATGGCGCTGGGGGCTTCGCCCTCCTCGCCGCCAAAGCCCCCGAAGACCACGTGGAGGATGGAGCGGTTCATGGCGCGGCACATGATGTAAGAGAGGATGGCGCCGGAAAAACCCACCAGGGCGCCGACGATGATGAGCAGATTGTTGCCCAAGGTGAAGCCGGTGGCCGCCGCCGCCCAACCCGAGTAGCTGTTGAGCATAGAGATGATCACCGGCATGTCGGCGCCGCCGATGGGAATGATGAGGGTGAAGCCGAGCACGAAGGCCAGCGCCGTCATCACCACCAGTGCCCAAAGGCTCTGGTTCACGCCGAACCACACCGCCAGGCCCACCGTCACCAGCCCCAGCAGCGCGTTGAGAAGATGCTGCCCCGAGAAGACCACCGGCGCGCCGGAGAGGATCCCCTGCAGCTTGCCGAACGCGATCACCGACCCCGAGAAGGTGATGGCGCCGATGACGATGCCGGCGGAGAGCTCGCCCATGAGCACCGGCGTCAGCCCTCCGCTCTCCACCCTGTTGAGGTAGGTGCCGAGCGCCACCAGCACGGCGGCCAGACCGACGAAACTGTGCAACGCTGCCACCAGTTGGGGCATGGCGGTCATCTGCACGCGCGCCGCCAGCACCGCGCCGATGACGCCGCCGATGGCCACGCCGGCGACGATGAAGCCGTAGGAGTCCACCTCCTTGCCCGCCAGGGTGGCGCCGATGGCGATGAGCATGCCGAGCATGCCAAAGAGGTTTCCCCGCCGGGCGCTGGCCGGGTGGGTCAGCCCCTTGAGGCCGAGAATGAATAGAACCGCGGCGAGCAGATAGGCCAGCGCCTGGGTGTTTGCGGTGATTTCCATGTCGCGCCCTTACTTCTTCTCTTTTTTCTTGAACATGGCGAGCATCCGGTTGGTGACCAGAAAGCCGCCGAAGACGTTGATGGAAGCGAGCAGCACGGCGATGAAACCCAACGCCTTGGCGGTGGCGCCGGCCGAACCGGCTCCGGTCACCAGCAGGGCGCCGACGATGACGATGCCCGAGATGGCGTTGGTGAGCGCGACCAGGGGGGTGTGGAGGGCCGGCGTGACGCCCCAGACCACGAAATAGCCCACGAAGCAGGCCAGTACGAAAACATAAAGCGCAACCAGTGTGTCGGGCATGACTCTTCCTCCGGCGTCGATTCACTCGGGGGGCGCCACCAGCGCGGCGGCGGTGATCTCGTCTTCGGCCAGATCCTTCAAATGCGGGCCATCGTCGCTCTCTTCGAACATGATGCCCAGCAGATTGGCGACGTTGTTGGCGTAGAAAGTGCTGGCATCGCCGGCCATCATGGAGGGGTAGTTGGTGTGACCCACCAGGACCACGCCGTGCTTGCGCACCACCTTGTCCGCCTCCGTGAGTGGGCAGTTGCCGCCGTTGGCCGCCGCCAGATCGACGATCACCGATCCCTCGCGCATGCGTTTGACCACCGACTCGGTCACCAGAATCGGAGCCGGTCTGCAGGGAATGAGCGCCGTGGTGATGATGACGTGGGCTCTGGCCAACTCGTCCGCCAGCATCTCCTGCTGCCGGGCCCTGGCCTCTTCGGACAGCTCGCGCGCATAGCCGCCCGCGCCGCTCCCCTCTTCGCCGAGGTCGAGATCGATGGGCTTGGCTCCCAGCGATTCGATCTGTTCGCGGGTCTCCGGACGGATGTCGTAGGCGTACACCTCGGCGCCGAGGCGCCGGGCCGTGGCGATGGCCTGGAGGCCGGCCACCCCAACGCCCAGCACCACCACCCGGGCGGGCTTGACCGACCCCGCGGAGGTCATCATCAAGGGAAAGAAGCGGCCGTACCGCGCCGCTGCTTCGATGACCGCCCGGTAGCCGGCGATGTTGCTCTGCGAGGAGAGCGCATCCATGGATTGCGCCCGCGAGATGCGCGGAATGCGCTCCATGGCCAGCGGACGGATGCCCCGTTCGAACATCGCCAGGAGCACCTCGTCCTTCTCGTCGCAGGTCTCCAGGAAACCGATGTGGAGCGCGCCCTCCTTCATGCGCGCCACCTCCTCCAGCGAAGGCTTGCGCACCTTGACGACCAGGTCGGCGGCGAAGGCGGCCTCCCCATCGACGATCTCCACCCCGGCGGCCAGATAGTCGTCGTCGTGGTAGCCCGCCTCCAGCCCGGCCCCCTGCTGCAGGCGCAACTCGAACCCCTTGCCGCGGAGCCTCCTGGCCACGTCCGGCGACATGGCCACCCTCGCCTCTCCCGGGAAAGTCTCTTTGGGAATCCCGATAATCATGTGGCAGTGCCTTGAACTCCGATGGACAGCCGAGAACGTGGCCGCGCATTATCCCACAAAACGGGTGATCGTGGACCACCCGCCACCGCCGTCACAATCGCCGCGCTCGCGAAAGCACGGCCATGGCGAGAAGGAAGGCCACGGGGGGGAAGAACACGATGCCGGCCGGCGGCAGATCGAAGACGATCACCGCGTAGTAGAACCCCTTGCTCGCCAGATAGAAGACGGCGCCCAGCACCGCGCCCAAGAAGACGTGCTCCCCCACGTTGGCCCGCCGGTGACGGCCGGTCACCAAGGGCACGGCCAGCAGCATCATCGCCAGCATGGTGAGCGGCGTGGCCAGTTTGTTCCAGAACGCCAGCGCCACCTCCAGCGCTCGCTGACCGGCCGCGCGCAGCGCCCGCAAGCGTCCGTAGAGCTGCCAGGCGGACTGCAACCGTGGCTGGATGAGCGCCACGCTGAGCATCTCCGGATCCACCACCGAACGCCACTCCAGAGTGTCGAAGCGGCGCGTGGCGACGCGCCGGCCCAGCGTGCTCTGCCGGACCCGATGCAGCTTCCACCGCCCTTCCTCGAAAGCGCCGCTCGCGGCGTAGGTCATCGCCGTCACCCGCCGGAAGCCGTCGAGCCGATAGATGCGCACCTCCTGAAGACGACCCTCGGGAGTGGCGCGCCGGATATTGACGATGGCGTTGCGATCTTTGATCCAGAAGCCGTAGCGGGAGTGGAAGGCGACCTGCCGGTTCAGCTTCTGCAGCCGATACTCCTGCCCCCACAGTTCCAGGGGAGGCCCCACCACCTCGCCCACCAGCACCAGCAGCAGAAACAGCGCCAAAGCCGCCTTGAACACCGACCCCATCAATTGGAGGGGCGACATGCCCGCCGCCTGCAGCGCCACCAGCTCCCGGTTCTTGTCCATGGAGCCGAGCACCAGCAGCGTGCCCACCAGGGCGGCGACCGGAAAGGATTCATAGAAGAAGCGGGGCAGCATGGTCGCCACCACCAGCAACACGTCCCCCAGCCGGTAGTCGCCCCGGCCGATTTCGCCGGACTCGTCCACCAGGGTGAGCACATAGCTCAACACCGAAATGGCCAAGAGGGTGAGCAGCGTCGCCTTGGCCACACTGACCACGATGTAGCGGTCGATGCGCTTCACGGCCGCCTCGTCCCCCTTCTGCGCCAGCTCCCGAACCGATGGTCGTCAAGGTAGAGGAGCAGCAACCCGGCGGCGGCGGTGGCCGCCGGCACCCACCAGATTCCCAGCCACCGGGGCAGGGTGCCCGTGCCCATCCAATCCTCCGCCAGACGCAGCAGATTCACATAGAGCGCATAGAAGACCACGGCGACGACGAGGCGGCCATACACCCCCTGTCTCGGCAGGGAGCGGGCCAGAGGCACCGCGATCAACACCAGGGCGAACGCCGACAGCGGCGTCGCCAGCCGCCACTGCAACTCAGTTTTCATCTCCAAGGAGTCCCCCGCCAGCAGCAGCGGCAAGGGCATCAACTCCACGTCGGCGGTCTGCCATGAAACCCGGCTCTCGGGCAGGCGGATCCCGTAGCGCTCGAAACTCCCCTGGGAAAATCCCGCGGTCCCCGGCTCGCCGTCGTAGCGCCGCCCCTTCTCCAGCACCAGGAAACGCCCTCCCTCCCTCTCTTCGACGTGCGAGGAGGCGGCCAGAACCACGCCGCTGCGCCCGCCCCGTTCGTAGCGGACGAACAGATCGGCGAGCCGTTCGTTTCCTTCCAATCTGCCCGCGTAGACCAGGAAACGGCCGTTGTCGAACTCGTTGAATCCTCCCGGCTTGAGCCCGCCGATGCTCAGCTTCGACTGCTCCCGTTGCGCCATGCGATGGGCCTGGGCGTTGGCCAGAGGATAGAAATGAAGAGAGACAGCGCCCGCCACCAGCGCCACCATCGCCGCCACCGTCAGAAAGGGGCGGTAGAGCCGAAAAGGGCTGACGCCCGCCGCGCTGAGCGCGGCCATTTCGCTGTTTCGGTACATCTGGCCCAGCACCCACAGAATGGAGAAGAAGAGCGCCGGCGGCGTGATGAATCCCACCAGACGGATCGCCTGGCTGGCGAAATAGACCCCCATCAACGGCAGGCTGATGTCGCCGATCGCCACCTGCCCCAGCAACTTCACCAGCGCGTTGGCCAGAATCAAGGCGAGCAGCACCACCAGGATCACCAGCAAGGTCTTGAGCACCTCGCGGATCAGCAGGCGGTCGAGGATGGAAAAGAGGGGTCTGCCCATGGAATCAGGAGTGGAGAACCGAAAAGGGATTCTACCCACCCGCGGTTCCCCGGGAAACCGGAATGAAGGTACACTTCCGGCACCGGAAAATCAGCCATCACGTCGAGGAGACCCATGGAATACCGCAGCCGCGCCACCGCCGCCGAACGTCTCGCCACCGACTGCCTCATCGTCACCGTCTTCGCGAAGAAGAAACTGGACGACACCACCGCCGCCCTCGATGGAGTCGCGGGGGGCGCCGTCGCCGCCGCGCTGCGCAGCGGCGACTTCAGCGGCGAATCGGAAGAGATGCTGATGCTCTACGAAACGGCCGGCGTCAAGGCGAAACGCCTGCTGCTGCTCGGCCTGGGACCGCGCAAGGAGTTCGCTCCAGGGGCGCTGGGCGGGGCGCTGGCCAAGGCGGTGAAAAGGCTCGACGAGAGCGGCAGCCGGGAGGCGGCGCTGCTGCTGCCCGCGGCGCTGGAAGAGGAGCGCCAACTCTACGAGGCCGCCAAAGCCTGCGTGATACGCGCCGAGGAAGCGCTCTACCGGTTCGATCGGTGCAAGAGCGAGAAACAGCGCCCGAGCCGGCCGCTTCGGCGGCTCACTTTCGTCGCCGCCGAACGCAAGGCCACCCCACCGCTGGAACGCGGCATCGCTCACGGCAAGGCCGTCGCCGACGGCATGTCCCTGGCGCGCGACCTGGCCAACCTTCCCGGCAACGTCTGCACCCCCACCTACCTGGCCGAAGAGGCGAAAAAGCTGGGGCGCCGCTTCGACAAGCTCAAGGTGAGCGCGCTCACGGAAAAGCAGATGGAACGCCTCGGCATGGGCGCCCTGCTCTCGGTCTCGCGCGGCAGCCGCCAACCCGCGCGTCTCATCGTCGCCGAATACCGCGGGGGGCGCGCCAACGCCCGGCCCGTGGTGCTGGTGGGCAAGGGGCTCACCTTCGACGCCGGCGGCATCTCGCTCAAGCCCTCCGCCAACATGGACGAGATGAAGTACGACATGTGCGGCGGAGCCAGCGTGCTGGGTACCCTCCTCGCCTGCGCCGAGCTGGAGCTACCCATCAATCTGGTCGGGATCGTGCCCGCTTCCGAAAACCTCCCCGACGGCGACGCCAACAAACCGGGCGACATCGTCACCAGCATGGCCGGCCTCACCATCGAAATCCTCAACACCGATGCGGAGGGGCGTCTCATCCTATGCGACGCCCTCACCTACGCCGGCCGCTACAAGCCCGCCGCCGTGATCGACATCGCCACCCTCACCGGCGCCTGCGTCGTCGCGCTCGGCCATCACCTCAGCGGATTGCTGGGCAACGACGACGACCTCATCGACGAGATCCTCGCCGCCGGCGAAGCCGCCGGCGACCGCGCCTGGCATCTGCCCATGGGCAAGGAGTACCAGAAACAGCTGGAGAGCCCTTTCGCCGACCTGGCCAACATCGGCGGCAAATGGGCCGGCACCATCACCGCCGCCTGTTTCCTGTCGCGCTTCACCGAGAAGTATCAATGGGCCCACCTCGATATCGCCGGCACCGCCTGGAAGAGCGGCGGCAAGGAGAAAGGCGCCACCGGACGGCCGGTTCCCCTGCTCACCGAGTTTCTCATCCGCAGGTGCAAACTGGCGCCATGACGCGGGTGGACTTCTATGTGCTCAAAGCGGGCAGCCGCGGCAACCGCTACACTCTGGCCGCGCGGCTGGCGGAAAAGGCGTGGCGCAGCGGCCACCGGGTGCTGCTCAGCGTGGACGGAGCGGAAGAGCAGCGCCACATGGACCGGTTGCTCTGGACCTTTCGCGACATCAGCTTCGTCCCCCACGGCCTGGTGGGGCAGGCGGACCCGGCCCTCCATCCGGTTCTCATCACGCTGGACGACGCCGACGGCGAACACGAGGTGCTGATCAATCTGCGCCGCGACATTCCCCCCTACTTCAGCCGCTTCGAGCGCATGGCCGAGTGCATCGACCTAGAGCCCGAAACCCTGAAGCGGGGGCGCGAGCACTACCGCTTCTACCGCGAGCGGGGCTATCCGCTGCAGACCCACGAAGTCGCCTGACCCGAGGAAGGGGCGCCGGAGCGAGATCCACGGCCCGCCCCTCTCCGGACCACTTGAAATCGGACCCCGGTTTGGGTAGGGTTTCTTCTTTTCGCACAGCCACGAGGCGGAAAGCGCAGGTGGCCACCGGACGACGGGGCTGCCTTTTTTGTTTTCCGCCTCTCCACAAGGGACCATGAAAGACGTTCTGATGAACACCTACCGCCGGCTTCCGGTCACTTTCAGCCACGGCGAAGGAAGCTGGCTCTTCGACGCCGAAGGCCGCAGGTACCTGGACGGCCTTTCCGGCATCGCCGTCTGCGCTCTGGGCCACGCCCATCCGGCGGTGGCTCGAGCGGTCTGCGAACAGGCCGGGCGGCTGGTACACACCTCCAACCTCTACGGAATCGAGCAGCAGCGGCGGCTGGGAGAGCGGCTCACCGCCCTGGCCGGCATGGAGCGGGCCTTCTTCGCCAACTCGGGCGCCGAGGCCAACGAGGCCGCCATCAAGCTGGCCCGCTTGTGGGGGCACCGAAAAGGCGTCGACAACCCCACCATCGTGGTGATGGAGAACAGTTTTCACGGCCGCACCATGGCCACTCTCACGGCCACCGGCAACCGCAAGGTACAGGCCGGCTTCGAGCCCCTGGTCCAGGGCTTCGCCCGCGTGCCTTTCGGGGATCTGGCCGCCTTGCGAACCGCCGCCCGCAACCTCAAGGAGATCGTGGCGGTGCTGGTGGAGCCCGTCCAGGGCGAGGGGGGCGTCCAGGTTCCACCCGACGACTACCTGCCGGGAGTGCGGGCCCTGTGCGACGAACAGGGATGGCTGCTGATGCTGGACGAAATCCAGACCGGCCTCGGCCGCACCGGCAAGCCGTTCGCTTTTCAACATTTCGAGGCGACCCCCGACGTGCTCACCCTGGCCAAGGCGCTGGGCAACGGCGTTCCCATCGGCGCCTGCCTGGCGCGGGGCGAGGCGGCGGAGCTGTTCGGCCCCGGCAGCCACGGCTCCACCTTCGGAGGCAATCCCCTCGCTTGCGCCGCCGCCCTGGCGGTTCTCGACGAGATGGAAAAGGGACGGCTGTGGGAACGCGCCGCCACTCTCGGCGAGCGGCTGCTGACGGGTTTCCGCGAGCGCCTGGGTTCCCTGGAAGGGGTCAACGACATCCGCGGCCGCGGCCTGATGATCGGCATCGAGCTGGACCGCCCCTGCGGCGTCCTGGTGGAGCGCGCCCTGGAGGCGGGATTGCTGATCAACGTCACCGCCGAGACCGTGGTGCGCCTGCTGCCGCCACTGGTGTTGAGCGACGAGGAGGCCCGACAACTGCTGGAGGGCGTCTGCGAACTGGTGGAAACCTTCTTGAACGAGGAGTGAAGCCGTGACCCGCCATTTCCTCACCCTCCTGGACTTGACTCCCGAAGAGCTGCGCGGCCTGATCCGGCGCGCCCACGAACTCAAGCGCGCCCACCGCCGCGGCGAGATCAGCGAGGCGCTGCGCCACAAGGTTCTGGCCATGATCTTCGAAAAATCCTCCACCCGCACGCGGGTCTCCTTCGAAGCGGGCATGACCCAGCTGGGGGGCAGCGCCATGTTTCTCTCCCCGCGCGACACCCAGCTCGGGCGGGGAGAGCCCATCGAAGACACTGCTCGGGTGCTCTCGCGCATGGCGGACGCCGTGATGATCCGCACCTTCGAACATGAAAAGGTGGAGACCTTCGCCGCCCACTCCGACGTTCCCGTGATCAACGGTCTCACTGATCGCTTTCACCCCTGCCAATTGCTGGCCGACATGCAGACCTTCTTCGAGCATCGGGGCGACATCGCCGGCCGCACCGTGGCCTGGGTGGGCGACGGCAACAACATGTGCCACTCCTACATCAACGCCGCGCGTCAGTTCGATTTCCATCTGCGCATCGCCTGCCCCCAAGGTTTCGAGCCGGACGCCGAGATCCTCGCGGAAGCCGGAGAGCGGTGCGAACTGGTGCGGGATCCCCGGGCGGCCGTAGAGGGGGCCGCCCTGGTGGTGACCGACACCTGGGTGAGCATGGGCCAGGAAGAGGAGAAACAGCGTCGGCAAGTCGCCTTCGCTCCGTACAAGGTGACCCGGGAGCTCATGGGCCGGGCCGAGCCCGACGCCCTCTTCATGCACTGCCTGCCGGCCTACCGCGGCATGGAGGTGGAGGCCGAACTGCTCGACGGCCCCGATTCGGTGGTGTGGGACGAAGCCGAAAACCGGTTGCACGCCCAGAAGGCGCTCCTTGAGTTTCTCCTCGCATGAGCTTTTGGACTTTTGCAGACCGATCTGAAAGAATTTCTCCTCCTCCGAAGGGAAGCCCGACCGTGAAAAGAGCCTCTTTCCTGCTGCTGTTGCTCCTCGCCGGCGTCGCGGGCGCCGAAACCCGCTACGTCACCGACCAGCTCAAGATCACCATGCGCAGCGGCGAGAGCAACCGCCACCGCATCGTCAAGATGCTCCCTTCCGGCACGCCGGTCACGGTGCTCAACGACAACAAGGCCACCGGCTACTCGAAGATTCAACTCGCCAATGGCAAGACCGGCTATGTGCTCACCCGGCAGCTCCTCCGGCAACCGGTGGCGCGCGACCGCCTGGCCGCCATGGAGAAACGCATCCGCGAGCTGGAGGCCTCGCCCAACGAGCTGCGCAAGCGGCTGGCGGAGCTGAGCAAGGCGCACCAAGCGCTGCAACAGGAGCATGATCGCCTCCAGGCGGAGAAGGCGCGCATCCAGAAAGAGCTCGATACCCTGAAGCGCACCGCCGCCAACGCCGTGCAGATCGACCAGGAACGCCGGAAGCTGCGCAAACAGGTGGTCACCATGAGTCGCGATCTGGCCGACCAGGAGCAGGAGATCCGCGAACTCAAGAACAGCGCCGCCCAGCGCTGGTTCCTGATCGGCGGCGGCGTTCTCTTCGGCGGCATCCTGCTGGGGTTGATCCTGCCCCACCTTCGGGTGCGGCGCCGCAAGGACTCCTGGGGTTCTCTCTGAGAACGGCGGCCCCGGTCAGAAACCGATCTCCCGCGGCCATTCGATGAGGCGGTCCACCACCGCCCGCTGCTCTTCGTCCAGAGCCGGGTCCACGCTCAGCTGCGCCAGCCGCTTGCGATACGCCTCCAGCGTGATGCTGGAGCCGCCTTCGGGATGGGTCAGGCGGTGGCGGCGGTACTCCTCCCAGCGAAGCCGCTCCTCCCGGCTCAGCGTGCGGGGCCAGTTGCGGGCGCGATAGCGGAACAACAGCTCCTGCAGCTTGGCCGCTTCGAAATCGAAGCGCCGGGTCCCCAGCTCGGCCGGCGGCGTGGCGCGCACTTTCTCGCAGAGCCGACGGTCATGATCGGAGAGGAAGCCGTCGTAAAGGTTCTGGTCCGGATCGGAAGAGGACTCGAACGCCGATTCGTGGAACACCTCGGCCACCTTCCGCTCCAGCAGCGCCGCATTTTCGCGAATGAGCTGCAGATGGCGCAGCTCGCGCCGCTCGTCCAGGTCCCACTTCTCCCGTGCCTCGCCGGTGAGGGTGTTCAGCGGCACCACCACCGGCGCGTGGTTGACGCTCACCATCTTCAACGGAACGCGCTCTTCGCCGCTCTCCAGGCGGGCCGTCGGCGTATAGAGGCGCCGCCGGATCTCCTCCACCGAAAGATCCAGCAACGGCTGCGGATCCATCCGCAGGTCGTGGACGATGACGCCGTTGCGGTTGAGCGGGTGCCAGGCCAGGGGCGCCACCACCGCGATGCAGCCCAGCCGGGCCGGATACTTGTCCGAAACATGCACCACCGGCTGCCGTACCGGCACCGGAAACTGCCGCGCCAGCCACTCCTTGTCCCGGTGCCGAAAGACGAAGTCGAACAGGCGCGGCTGCTTCTCCCGCACCAGCTTCGCCAGCGCGATGGTGGCTTTCACGTCCACCAGCGCATCGTGCGCCCCCTGGTGTTCGATGCCGTTGGCCTCGGTGAGCTTCTCCAGCCGGAAACTGGTCACTCCCTTCTCGTTTTGCGGCCACTGGATGCCTTGGGGACGCAGAGCGTGGGCCAGGCGAACCACGTCGATGAGATCCCAGCGGGAATTGCCGTTGCGCCACTCGCGGGCGTAGGGGTCGAAGAAGTTGCGGTAGAGACCGAAGCGGGTGAATTCGTCGTCGAAGCGGATGCTGTTGTAGCCCAGGGCGCAGGTGCCGGGGCGGGAGAGCTCGTCATGGATGGCGGCGAAGAAGTCGGCTTCGCACACCCCTTCCGCCCGCGCCTGCTGGGGCGTGATGCCGGTGACCAGACAGGCGTCCGGCTGGGGCAGCAGATCGTCCGCCGGCGCGCAATAGGCCACCAGCGGACGGCCCACGGGGTTGAATTCCAGGTCGGTGCGCAGACCGGCGAACTGGGCGGCGCGGTCGCGGCGGGGATCGGTGCCCCAGGTCTCGTAGTCGTGCCAGTAGAAGCTGGTGGGCCGGTTCATGCGAAAAAGCCACCGGGGCGGAGTTCCCCGATAGCCCGATCAGCGTTCCGCCGGGTGGGAGACGGGCTCAGATCTTCTCCTTGATGCGGGCCGCCTTGCCGGTGCGTCCACGCAGGTAGTAGAGCTTGGCGCGACGCACGTCGCCCCGGCGCTTCACTTCGATGCTGTCGATGAGCGGGCTGTGTGTCTGGAAAGTCCGCTCGACCCCTTCGCCGTGGGAGATCTTGCGCACGGTGAAGGCGGAGTTGAGGCCCCGGTTGCGCTTGGCGATGACCACCCCTTCGAAGGCCTGCAGGCGCTCGCGGTTGCCCTCTTTCACCTTCACCTTCACAACGACGGTGTCGCCGGGCCCGAAGTCCGGGATCTCCTTGTTCATCTGTTCCGCTTCGAGTTCCTGGATGATGTCGCTCATCGTTGCCGCTCCTCTGTTCGTGGCGCCTCACGGCGCGTCGGTTTCGTAAATCGATTCTACTCTTCCCGGGGCGTGGAGCCCGCCACGCCCTGATGGGTCTGTATGTACTCTTCCAGCAGCTCGCGCTCCTCTTCGGAGAGCCGCCTCCGGGCCAGCAGTTCCGGCCGCCTCAGCCAGGTGCGTCCCAACGCCTGTTGCAGCCGCCAGCGGCGGATCGCCTCATGGTCGCCGGAACGCAGCACCTCCGGCACCCGCCGTCCTTCCAGCTCCTCCGGCCTGGTGTACTGGGGAAAGTCCAGCAGGCCGTTCATGTAGGAGTCCTGCGCCGCCGACTCCTCGTGCCCCAGCGCTCCCGGCAACAACCGGATCACCGCGTCCAGGATCACCATGGCCGCCAGCTCGCCGCCGGAGAGGACGTAGTCCCCGATGGACCACTCCTCGTCCACGCAACACTCCACCAGCCGCTCGTCGATCCCTTCGTAGCGACCGGCGAGAAGGATCACCCCTTCCCGCTGCGCCATTTCACGCGCGACACCCTGGTGGAAGCGCCGCCCCTGCGGGGTGAGATGGACCACCCGGCTGGCGGGAGCCGCGGCGCGGGCCCGCTCGAGGGCGCGCTTGAGCGGCTCCACCTTCATCACCATGCCGGGACCGCCGCCGTAGGGCCGATCGTCCACGGTGCGGTGGAGATCCTCGGTATAGTCCCGCGGATTCCACAGATGGAGCTCCGCCACTCCCTTACGCAACGCCCGACCGGTGACGCCCGATTCCATGGCCCGGAACATCTCCGGAAAGAGGGTGACGACATCGAAGCGCATCAGAAGTCCGGGTCCCAGTCCACCCGGATCCTGCCCCCGACCAGATCGACGTCGTGAACCACTTCGCCGGGGAGCCAGGGAATCAAGCGCTCCCTTTCGCCCTTCACCACCAACACGTCGTTGGCGCCGGTCTCCATCAGGTGGTCCACGCGGCCCAGCGCCACCCCCTGCAGATCGACCACCTCCAGTCCCTCGAGGTCGGTCCAGTAGTAACCTTCTTCGCTCTCGCCCAGTTGCCACCGCCGCACGGCGATGGTGGCCCCCATGAGCCGCCTCGCCTGTTCACGATCGGTGCAGCCGCGCAGCTGCGCCACCAGGGTCTTTCCCTGCGGGCGGCCACGGACCACCTCCCACGGCTCCCACACCCCATGGCGCAACAGGTACCAGGGCGAGTAGTCCAGTATGTTCTCGCGGGGCCGGGTGTCGGAGTGGACCTTCACCCACCCCTGCACCCCGTGCAATCCCGAAACGCGGCCGAGGGCGACCAGCCGATCCGGCCCGTCGCCCTCGCGCATTCCGCTCAACTGGCGACCGCCCAGGTCCGGCGCCACCGACGGCCTCAGGCGGCTTCGCTCTGCGCCTGCCTGCGGTACTGCTTCACCAGCGCCTCGACCCGCTCGGTCATCTTGGCGCCCTGGCCCAGCCAGTGCTCCACCCGCTCCAGATCGATGCGCAGCGGCACCTCCTGCCCCCTGGCCACGGGGTTGAAGAAACCGAGGCGCTCGATGTAGCGGCCGTCACGGGGGCTGCGGGAGTCAGCCGCCACGATGTGGTAGAAGGGGCGCTTCTTGGCGCCGGTCCTGGCGAGACGAATCGTAACCATACTGTTGTCGAAGTCCTGTTGTTTCCAATCTGGGCGAACCGGAATGGGCCGGTCCGGGAAAACAGCGTATTCTACCCTTTTTGCTGGGAAAGTGAAGCCTGAAAAAGGCTTTCATCGGCGGAAATCCCACCAAACTGGTGTATCATTTGCGCCATTTTCCCTCCCCGCCCACATTGCGCGGCACGCCATGAACGAAGCCACCCTCTTCCGGCAGCTGGCCGACCTGCTCGTGCGCCACCGTGCCCGCGAAAAGGCGGACCCGCTTTTGCGTCCGCACGAACCGGATGCGCTGGCGCGCCTTCTCGAGCTGGAGCGCCCCGCCAAGGGCGACTGGCGGCAGATCCTGGCCTGGCTCGAAGCCTACCTGGAGCACTCGGTGAAGACCGGACACCCGGGCTTTCTCAACCGCATGTGGTCGGGCGCCAACCTCCCCTCCATCCTCGCCGAAATGGTGGTGGCGGTCAGCAACACCTCGGCCTGCACCTACGAAGCCGCGCCGGTCTCCACCCTCATGGAGCGCTACATGCTCGAGACCATGCTGGAGCTGGTGGGTTTCGACGAGGGCGAGGGGCAGATGACCAGCGGCTCCAGCCAGGGCAACCTGGTGGCCATGCTGGCGGCGCGCAACGAACGGCTCCAGACCGCCAAGGAAGAGGGGCTGTGGCGGCAACCTCCTCTCTATGCCTTCGTCTCCGCCGAGGCCCACTATTCGCTGGACAAGGCGGCCAACGTGTTGGGGATCGGCACCGACCACCTGAGAAAGGTGGCCGTGGACCGGCGGGGCCGCATGGATCCCGACGCCCTGGCGGACGAACTGGAGCGGTGCCGCAGGGACGGCGGCCGCCCCTTCTTCGTCTGCGCCACTTTGGGCACCACGGTGCGGGGCGCCTACGACCCGCTCGAACCCCTGGCGGCCTTGCGCGAAGAGTACGGTTTCTGGCTGCACGGAGACGGCGCCTGGGGCGGCGCGGCGCTGCTCGACGATCGACTGCGGCGACGCTTTCTCACGGGGGTGGAGCGGCTCGACTCCTTCACCTGGGACTTCCACAAGATGCCGGGCACCAACCTCACCTGCAACATGCTGCTCTTCAACGGTCGTCGGGACGGATTCCGCTGCGCGTGCAGCGCCGGGGAACACAGCTACCTGTTCCGCGAAGAGAGCGACACCCACCCCCTCGACCTGGGCGTGGGCTCGCTCCAGTGCGCCCGGCGGGTGGACAGCCTCAAATGGTTCCTCGACTGGAAGTATTTCGGCAAAAAAGGGCTGGCCCGACGGGTGCGGCGCTACCTGGAGCTGGCGGAATACGCCGAGCGCCGCGTCGGCGAGATGGCGGAGCTGGAGATGGTGGCGCCGCGCGAATCCTTCAACGTCTGCTTCCGTTACCGCGCGGCCCGAAAGAACGACTGCAACGACCTCAACCTCCGCCTGCGCCATCGTCTCCTCCGGCAAGGCGCGGCGCTGGTGGGGGTGGGCTGGATCGGCGAGAAGCTGGCCTTGCGCCTGCTCATCACCCATCCTGATTTCGACGAGACGGCGGTGGACCGCTTTCTCGAGCAGGTGGCGGCGGCCGGGCGGGAACTGGACAGGCTCAGCCCGGATAGAGAGGCTTGAGCGCTCCAGCCGCCGGCCGGGCTTCGTCCTCTTTCCGGCGGGCGGCCAGCCGCTTCAAGCCGGCCTCGATCGCTTTGCCGTCCCAGGTGCCGCTCCCCTCTCCGTAAAGCTGACGGCTCAGCCCCAGAAGCATCGCCGCCAGCGGAGGATCGAGACGGCGCGCCATCGCCTCCAGAGAACGGGGCGGCGACTCGCGCCACAACAGGGGCGCCAGCTCCAGCAGCGCCTGGCGCATCGCCTTGGCGTCCTCTCCGGCGGCGGCCTGGCGCAGCCGTTTCCACGCCCGGCGCGGCGCATCCGTCCTCCGCTCCGTCTCTTCCCTTTTGGAGGAGGGACTGTCACCGCCCTTTCCGCGCGCCCGCAGCCAGGCGACCAGAGTGACGAGCCAGAGCGCCAGCAGCGCCAGGTTGCTCGCCGCCAACCAAGGCACCCAGTTCCCCGCCGCGGGAGGGGCCGTCGATGCGATGGCCGCCGGAGCGGAGGACGCCGGTGCCGGCGCGGTGGCCGGCGCCGGCGGGGCGGAGGAGTCCACGCCCCCTCCCGCCGCGCCGGGGGCCACCCGCAACCGGCGCGCCGGCAGCCGGGCCACCGCCTCCGAATCGGTATCCAGGTTCCACCAGTGGAGCTCCACCGCCGGCAGCTCGTACTCGCCCTGCTTGACGGGGATGAGGGCGAACTTGCGCGTCTGCGAGGCGCGCACGCCCCCCGCCACCGCCCGTTCCTCGATCTTCGGATCGTCGGGATAGATGCGCACGCCCGCCACCGGCGGCAGCTCCAGGTCGGGCAGTTCGCCGCGGCTGACCCCGTCCGCCGTGAGCGTGAGGGTGCGGGTGACCGGCTCGCCGGCCTCGAGCCGGTCGGGGGACTTGGACCACTGCTCTTGCAACCGCAGATGGCGGGCCGGAAGCCAGTGTTTGCCCTGGTAGGCGGGCGGAACCGGCTTCACCTCCAGCGCCAAAGGCCGGCTGCGCACCACCCGGCGCACGGTGTTCTGACGCGAGAAAAAGTCGTCGAAGAAGGGATCGCCGAACGGCGGGCGGCGCAGCGCCGCCCGCCTGCCCGAAGGCACCCGCAGATCCAGCACCAGAGGGTCCATCTCCAGCTTGCCGCTGGCCTGGGGAAAGAGCGCGTAGCGGCGCTCGATCACCTGCCACTGGAGGCCGTCTCGAAGCGCCTGGTAGTTGCGGTCTTTTCCCAGCTGCTCCGCCAGCACCCCGCCCCCCTGAAAATGGGGCTCCGAAAGCGACGCCTGGCGCCACTGGATGCGGTGGAAGATGCGCACCGTCAGAATCACCTGCTGCTGCACGTAGGGGCGCTTTTCGTCGACGGCGACCTCGATGAAGAGATCGCCCTTCCCCTTGGCCGCCGCCGGCGCCCGGATCACTTCGACGGTGACCGGAGGACTCTTCTCCTTGCCGAAGGAAACCGGGGGAACGGTCAGCTTTCCCGCCCGCTTGGCCAGGGCGCTCACCAAATACTGGTCGGTTCGCTCCATCTTGCCGTTGACGAAGGTGGTGCGCAGCGAACGACTGGTGCCGAGCACCTGGAACTCCTTCTCCAGCACCGAAAAATCGGGCGCCCCCTGCACCTCTCCGTGAACCGTGAAGGTGATCTGGAAGCTCTCGTTCAGATGCACCGGATTGGGTTCCACCGCCACCTCGACCGAGGCGGCCGCCGCCGCGCCCGCCGTCGCCAGCAGGAGGAACAGAAGGGCCGCCATCCGCAGGACACGTTCACCAGGGATTCTGTTCGGAGGCGTCATGACTCTCTCTCTGATAGTAGTAACGAAACTTGCGCCGCAGCAGGCCGCCGGGATCGTCGGGAATCCGCCGCAGCCACTGATCCCGCGCCAAGGCGCGCTCGTCGAAGGCGTGGCGTTCCCCTCCCCCCGCTTTTGCCGGAGGTCGCCGCCCCTCTTTTCGCGGCTTGCGGGTAGAGGCTCTCGTCTCCTTGCGGGCCTTGTCCATCTCGCGGGCGAAGCGCCGTTGCAGCGCCTCTTTCCGCCGGGGCGAAAGCGGTCGGTCCGCGCCGCTCTTTCGGGGTTCCCGGCCCTGTTCCCGCCGGGAAGATCCGGGGCCGCCGGCGTTCTTGCTCGACCGCCGGTCGCCCTTTCTCTTCCGCCGCCGCTCATTGCCTCCCTTGCCGTTGCGGCCTTTCTTCGCCTGCTGTTGCGCGCCCCCGCTGGAAGGGTTCTTCTTTCCCGCTCTGCCGGCCGACGTCTGCGACCGCTCATTCCGGTTCTGGTGTTGCTTTTGATTTCGGTTTCGGTTCTGCTTCCGCTGATGCCGCAGCAGCTTCTCCAGCAACGCTTTGTTGGCCCGCGCGTCGCGGTGCCCGGGATCCAACGCCAACGCCTGATCGTAGGCGGCGACGGCCTCATGCAGCCGCCCCTGCCGCGCCAGCGCGTTTCCCAGGTTGTAGCGGTCTTCCGCGCTCCCTCCGCGCCGCCACAATTCGGCCGCTTCCCGGTACTTTCCGGCGCGATAGAGGGCGGCGGCCCGCCAGCGGAAATCCCGGAAACGGGCGGCGGCCTGCTCGGGCTGGTGCTGCTCGAGCAGCGCCCGGCCCTGTTGGTCGGGCCGTTGCCACAGATCCTGCCACCAACCCGCCTGCGCGCGGGGCGCCGCCGGCAGAAGCAGGGCCGCCAGCAACAGGGACAGCAGGCCGCGCCGAAAGGCGAGAGCCGCCAGCGGAAGCACTCCCAACAGCAGCCAGGGTCCGCGGTCGCGCCAGCGAACCACGCGCTCTTCTTTCGTCGTGGCGAGATCGGCGCTCTCCGGTCGAAGCACGTCCAGGCGGCGCAGGTCGGCGTCGTCCAGGGCGATGCGGGCGTAGCCGCCTCCCCCAGCCCGGGCCACCGCCCGCAATCGCCGCTCGTCCAGACGCGCCACCACGATGTTGCCGGAGGCGTCTTCGAGCACCCCCTTGCCGGTGGGAATGGGAGCCCCTTCCGGGGTCCCCACGCCGATCACCGAAAGCCGGTAGCCGGCCCGCCGGGCCTCCTCGGCGGCCCGCAGGGCGCGCGCGCCATCCCCATTGACGCCGTCGGTCAGCGCCAGCATGCGGCCGCGCGGATGGCCCGCCTGGCGCAGCAGCGCCATCCCCTTGCGAATGGCCGCGGCGAGATTGCTGCCCTGCGCCGGCGGCAGGTCGGTGCTCAACGCGGGAAGCTGGGCGCGGACGGTCTTGACGTCGTCGGTGAGGGGCACCACGGTGAAGGCGGCGCCGGCGAAGACCACCAGCGCCGTCTCCCCCTCCTGGCGCCGGGAGAGCAGATCCTCCACCTTGTAGCGCGCCCGCTCCAGGCGCGACGGCTTGAGGTCGCGGGCGTCCATGGAGCGCGACAGATCGAACAGGATCACCAGCGCCGAGCCGCTGCGCAAGAGCGGCTGGGGCAGCTTCTCCCACGCCGGGCCCGCCAGCGCCAGGATGGCCGCCGCGAAGGCCAGCGCCGTCACCAGCAGCGGAAAGGGGCCACGACGTCCCTGCCGCGGAACCAACAGATGGGGGAGCAGCTCGGGATCCACCACCTTGCTCCAGGCGCCGCCCCCTGCCCGCCCGCCGCGCCGGCCCCGCCAGAGGCTCCAAGCCAGAGGCAGAAAGAGGATCAGCCAACCTGGCCGAAGAAAATGGAAGCTCTCCCAGCTCAAACGCCTTCCCTCCTCCACAACAAGCCGAGCGCCAACAGCAGGGCGGCCGCCAGCGGCCATGGGAACCACTCCTTCACCGGCCGAAAGAGGCGCTTCTCGCCCGCCACCGGTTCCAGCCGGTCGATGGTGTCGTAGATCTCCACCAGAGAAGCGGTGTCGCGGGCGCGGAAATAGCGGCCTCCCGTGATCCGGGCGATCGCCTTGAGGGTGCGCTCGTCCAACGCGTTGCCGCCGAAACCGAAGGGGTCCAGCGACTCCTCGGAGCCGATGCCCACGGTGTAGATCCGCAGCCCCTCCTCCCCGGCCAGTTCCGCGGCCTTCAGCGGCTCCATCTCGCCCGCCGTGTTCTCTCCGTCGCTCACGAGGATGAGCACCTTCTCGCCGCGCTTGCCTCGGAGTCTCTTGATGGCCAGGCCGATGGCGTCACCGATGGCGGTCTTCTCACCGGCCATCTTGATGACCGCCTCGTCGAGAAGCTGCTTCACCGTCTTGCGGTCATGGGTGAGGGGCGCCTGCAGATAGGCGCGGGTGCCGAAGAGGATCAGTCCCACGCGGTCCCCCTTGCGCCGTTCGATGAAGTCGCCCACCACCACCTTGGTGGCGGTGAGCCGGTCCACCCAGCGGTTGCCCAAGGTGAAGTCGCGCTCGCCCATGGAGCCGGAGAGATCCACCGCCAACAGCAGATCCCGCCCCTCCTGGGGAAGGGGCACAGGCTCACCCTGCCATTGGGGGCGGGCCGCGGCCGCCACCAGCAGCAGCCAGGCGAGCCAGGCCGCCCAGAGGGCGCGACCCTTTCCGCCGGCGGCGGCGCCGCTCCCATTGGCCAGGTCTTCGAAATCGCCCAGAAAGGGGACCTTGAGGAGGGCGCTTCGGCGCCGCACCGGCGGCAGCAGGCGGCGCACCAGCCACGGCAGGGGCAATGCCAGAAAGACCCACGGCCAGGCGAACTCAAACATCGCAGCCATCCCCCGCAACCGCCTCGACCCAGCGCCGCGCAAGGGACAACAGCTCCCCGGCCTCCACCGCGGCCTTGCGCCGGTAGGGCGCCTCGATCAAGGCGCGTCCGGCGCCCTGTTGAAACGGACGGGCCTCCTCTTGCAGCGCCCGGTCGAGAAAGGCCAGCCACCGCTCGCCGGTGAGGCCAGCCACCTCGGCCCGGGGAAAGCAGCGGAGCGCCACCTGCCGCAACAGACGGGAGATCTTCGCCGCCAGCGCCGGCGCATCCTGATCGCCCTGGAACTCCCGTTCGATCTCCATCAGCCGGGCCAAGGCTTCGCGCGCCAGCCGCCCCCGCCGGCGGCGACGCATCCAGCCGCGCACCGACAGCGCCGACAGAAGCAGCGCCAGCCCCGCCAGCAACCACCAACCGGGCGCCGGCGGCCACCAACCGGCGGCCGGCGGCAGATGGATGTCCCTGAGCGAAGCAAGCGCTTGCGGATTCACCGCCGCCCCCTGCCGAACGCCCGGGTGATCCGCTCCACCGGCTCCTCGTCGGTGGCGCACTGAAGCCAGGTCATGCCGTGGCGTCGAACGAAATGTTCCAGCTCGGAAGAGCGCCGTTGCCAGGCGGCGCCGTAGCGTTCGCGGACGCGGGAGGCGGTCGTCTCCAGCACCAGTTGGCGCCGCCCGTCGCTCATGGCGTAGATTCCCGCCTCGGGAGCCTCCCTCTCCAGGCGGTCGTAGAACTGCAGCAGCAGCACGTCGTTGTGCCGCCCCAGCCGCGCCAGTTGCTGGCGGGCCGCCTCGTCGAGCCCCCGGAAGTCGCTCGCCAGCACCACTAGGCTGCCGGGATGGGCGGTGCGTCGCAGGCGACGCAGGGGGTCGGCCAGAGAGGCGGTTTCCCCCGGCGCTTCCGGCCCACGATCCGCCATCGCCTTCAAGAAGCGCAACAGCGACGCCCGGCCGCGTCGGGGGCGCAGTTCCAGATGATCCCGCCTGGCGAAGATCTCGCCTCCCACCCGATCGCCGCTTTGGAAAGCGGCCCAGGCCAGCAACGCGGCGGCCACCTGCGCCCGCGCCCACTTGAAACGGCCCCGGGTAGCGAAGAACATCGGTGCCCGGGCATCCAGCCCGATGAGCACGGGACGCTCCCGCTCTTCTCGGAAGAGCTTGCTGTAGGGCTTGCCGATACGCGCCGTCACCCGCCAATCCATGTTGCGCGGATCGTCGCCCGGTTGGTAGGGGCGCGCCTCTTCGAACTCCATCCCCCGCCCCCGCAGGCGCGACAGATATTGTCCCGCCTGACGCGCGCGGGCCACCTGGGGCGCCAGATCCAGGCGACGGGCCGGATCGGCCAGCCGCACCAGCTCTTCCAGCGAAGCGGCGGTGACGGAAAGGGAGGGCATCTTCAAGGCACGGGCACCAGCGCCAACAGCTCCTCGATGAAACGATCCGGGGTGATCCCCTCCGCTTCCGCCTCGTAGTTGAGAATGATGCGGTGCCGCAGGATGTCGAACGCCATCTCCTGCACGTCTTCCGGCGCCACATAGTCGCGGCCGGCCAGCCACGCGTGAGCGCGCGCGGTGCGGTCCAACCCGATGGACGCCCGGGGACTGGCGCCGTACTCGATCCACTCCGCCAATTGCGGGCTGTACGGTTCCGGTCTGCGGGTGGCCAGCACCAGCTGCAGCAGATACTCCTCCACCGCTTCCGACAGATGCACTTCCAGCACTTCGCGCCGCGCCTGGAACAGCAACTCCTGACTCAACGGCGGCGACTGGGCGGCCGGCTCTTCGCCGAGGGCCTCCAGCGCCTCCTGCCGGGCCAGGCCGAGGATGCGGCGCTCGTACTCGAAATCGGGATAGTCGATCACCACATGGAGAAGAAAGCGGTCGAGCTGGGCTTCCGGCAAGGGATAAGTCCCTTCCTGCTCAATGGGATTCTGGGTGGCCATCACCAGAAAGAGCCGCGGCAACGGCCACGAACGGTTGCCCACGGTGATCTGACGCTCGGCCATGGCTTCGAGCAGCGCCGACTGCACCTTGGCCGGCGCGCGGTTGATCTCGTCCGCCAGCACCAGGTTGTTGAACAGCGGCCCCTGCTGGAAGACGAAGTTCCCCTCCTGGGGGCGGTAGATGTCGGTACCGGTGAGATCGGCGGGCAGCAGATCGGGAGTGAACTGGATGCGGTGGAAGCTGCCCTCGATCCCTTCGCTGAGGCACTTCACGGCGCGCGTCTTGGCCAGCCCCGGCGCTCCCTCCACCAGCAGGTGGCCATCCGCCAGCAACGCCACCAACAGGCGGTCCACCAGCTTCTCCTGGCCCAGGATCTGTTTCTGCATCTGCTCCTGCAGGCGCGAAATGGCCTGACGCACACCGGCGGAGGTTTCCGTCATGTCTTGATTCTCCTTTGCAATTCCGGATCTTAGAGCCTGATTCCAAGATTTGGTTCCAACGCGCTGCCGCTCTGGGAAACGCGGACGGCGGAGCCCCGCTGTTTTGCCGGTAAGAGACTTGGGCGGTGGGAGCGATGACGCCCTCCCGCACGCCGGCTGAAAATAGCCGGGCAAAAAACCGCAGAAAGCCTATAATGGAGTCGTCGTTTCCAGAAAACGACGCGCACGGTACCAGCCTGCCGGCTGGTTTTTTTGTTTCGTCCGGACGTTTCCGGATTGTTTTGAAAGAGTTAGCGATATGTCAAATCAAGTAGAAGGCACTGTAAAATGGTTCAACGATGAGAAAGGCTTCGGCTTCATCGAACAGGAAGGCGGCAAAGACGTCTTCGTCCACTTCAGTGCCATCAACGGCAGCGGTCGCCGCACCCTCTACGAGGGTCAGAAGGTGACCATGGACGTAACCATGGGTCAGAAGGGGCCGCAGGCGGAGAATGTAACCCCTCTGTAAACTCGGAGCATCGAGCCCGGGCGGACTGCCGGTTCGGCCGGGCTTCGAAAAAAAGCGGGGCCGGTGAAGCCGGCCCCGCTTTTTTCATTTCCTCTTCTTTATTTAAGCGGCCAACGCCAGGAACGAAATCCCTCCCTCCCCATAATCGGGAAAGCTGACGTTGAAATCGGCGCCCTGCGGAGCTTTGTCGATGAGCGTCTGAACCTCTTCGGGAAGCTCTTCCGGCGCCTTGTACAGCGTCTGCAGGCGCAGGTGAGGACTTTCGGAGTTCATCAACAGGCGCGAACAGATGTTCATGATCTCATGGACATTGCCCAGCATGATCTCCGAGAACTCGCCCGTGTCGGCGCACTCTTTCGCGGTTCCCAAAGGAATGCGGGTGAGGGACGCGCCGGCGTAGGCGGTGAACGGATAGTCCACGGCGCACGCGGCAATCGGTTGATCCTCGTCGTCCACATAGAGAGCGACCAGGGACTTGGAGCCGGGCTGCGCCGGAACGGGATCTCCTTCCTGCGCTTTCAGGCCGTTGCCGTACATCATGGAAAGGATCTGTTGCAGTTCGATGGACTTGGGCAATGGAATCTTCGACATGGCTACAGCCTCCTAGTTGAGGTAAGGACCCAGCTTCTCCTGGAAGGTCTCCGGCGTGAACGGCTTCGCGATGAGAAAACGGGCGCCCAGCTCCGACGCTTTCGCGCGCATCTCTTCCGAGGCTTCCGTGGTCACGAAGCCGAATTTCACGTTGATGCCCTCTTCATTGAGCGCTTGCAAAAGCTCTGGGCCCGTCATGTTGGGCATGTTCCAGTCGCACAGCACCAGATCGGGCTCGTCGCTCTTGATCGCCTCCAGCGCCTTGGCGCCGTCTTCCGCCTGAACGATGTCGTGTCCATCGAAGCCGGCTTCCCGCAGGGTTTTCATGACGATCAGGCGCATCGCCAGGCTGTCGTCCACCACCATGATGTTCATGTCACTTCTCCTCTTTTCATTGATTGACGAATGGTTGCTGGGAATCAAAGTTTTCCAGCCATGGAACGAAAACTGCGACCGCCGCTTGCAGCGACGCGTCCGCTCGTTTTCCTGAAATGTTGCACGAGCGCTTCCGGGATCTCTTGCAACGGCAGCACCTTTTCCGCGGCGCCCCTTTTTACCGCCGCTCCCGGCATGCCCCAGACGACGCTGCTCTCCTCATCCTGACAAAGGGTGAAGGCGCCGGCGTCGCGCATCTCTTGCAGACAGCGGGCTCCATCGTCGCCCATGCCGGTGAGCAGAACGCCGACGGCACCGGCGCCGACGCACTGGGCCACGGAACGGAAAAGAACGTCCACCGAAGGCTTGTGCCGGTTCACCCGCGGCCCGTCGTGCAAGCGGCAGACATAGCCGTCGCTGTTGCAACTCACCAGCAGGTGATGGCTCCCCGGGGCGATGTAGACATGGCCCGGAAGGATCGGTTGCCCATCCTCGGCCTCGCACACTTCCAGCGCAGAGAGCCGGTTCATGCGTTTGGCGAAGGGCGCGCTGAAAGCGGCGGGAATGTGCTGGGTGATGACCATGCCGGGGAGGTTCGGCGGCAGCGGCCGCAACAGCTCCTTGATCGCTTCCGTCCCGCCGGTGGAAGCGCCCACGGCAATGAGCGGAGCCCGCCTGCCACGGGGCGGCGACCGCCGGGGAATCACCACGTCGGCACTCTGCCGCTCTTCCACTTTCATTTCTGCCTGGGGAAAACGGCGTCTGGAGCCGGGAATGTTGGCGCCGGCGGCCACTTTCACCTTGGCGACGATCTCTTCGGCGAGCCGTTCCAACGCGACGGTCGGTTCGCCTTTGGGCTTGCTCACGTAATCCACTGCGCCCAGCTCCAGCGCCTTGAGCGTGGCCTCGGCGCCCTCTTCGGTGAGGGACGAGACCATGACCACCGGCATGGGGCGGAGCCGCATCAGGTTTTTCAGAAAAGTGATGCCGTCCATTCGGGGCATCTCCACGTCCAGGGTGAGCACGTCCGGATTCAGTTTTTTGATCTTTTCCCGAGCGTCGTAGGGGTCGGAGGCGCTGCCCACCACGCGGATGTCCGGCTCCTTCTCCAGGATTCGGGTGAGCAGATTGCGAACCAGCGCGGAATCGTCGATGACCAGTACCTTGATCTCCATGCGAACACCTCTTTTCTTTTCTCTTTTCTACTTCACCCGGCGGTAGATCGACTGACCGATGAGCTCGAAGCGGTCGGTGAGATCCATGGGACTCTCGGAATGGCCGATGAAAAGATGGCCCTGCAACGGCAAAAAGGAAGCGAAGCGGTCGAACAGCTTTTGTTGAGTGGGCTTGTCGAAATAGATGAGCACGTTTCGGCAAAAGATCGCATCGAAAGGTTCTTTCCAGGGCCAAGGTTCCATTAGATTCATCTTCTGAAAATCGATTAGCTCCCGAAGTTCCTTTTTGACGCGCGCTTTTCCCTTGAAAGGGCCGGTACCCCGCAAAAACCAGCGCTTGAGGCGCGGACCGAGCGCCCGCTGAATGGCCTGAATGTCGTAGACCCCCTCCCGCGCCTTTTGCAAAATGGCCGAATCGAGATCCGTGGCGAGAATGCGCGCGTCCCATCCATGGACGTCCGGAAGGGCCTCGTGCAGTACCATGGCAATGGTGTAGGGCTCTTCGCCGCTGGAGCAGCCGGCCGACCAGATGCGCAGTCTGCGTTCCACCCTTTTCTGCCTGCTCAACTGCGGAAGCAGCTCGTTCGCCAGATAGTCGAAATGGTGGCTCTCGCGAAAGAAGGCGGTGAGATTGGTGGTGACGGCGTTACGGAACGCCTCCAGCTCCTCTGGATCGTCGCCCTCTTCGATGTAGCGGCAATAGTCGCTGAAACTGGTCAGGCCCAGCGCCCGCAGCCGTCGGGACAAACGACCGTAAATCAGGTCGCGCCGGTTGTCGGCCATGCGGATGCCCGTATGCCGGTAGACCAGCTCCCTGAGCTGCTCGAAATCCTTCTCGCTGAAGTTGAACTCTCTCGCTTTTCTCGCGGTGGCCGTCGCCATCACTTCTCCTCCTTGAAATTGAGTTTAGACTCCAATCCGAACAGGGAAACCGCCTCTTTCAGAACGTCGGATGCCTGCTTCCAGGTCACCTCCTTACCTTGATCGCGGGCCGTCTTCGCCATAGCCAACAGCAGTTGCAGACCGGAACCGTCGATGCGGGCGACCTCTCCTCCGTCCAGAAGAAGGGCGGGGACTTCCGCCAACGCCTGGGAGATCCGTCGCGCCTCCTCCTGGACGGTTCCGAGCTCGAGGCGCTTTTCGAGCACGAAGGGGTTAGAGTCTGCTGCCATGGACATTAGAACTCCTCCCACATCTCCTCGGCGCCGACAGCCTGCAGGCGAGGCGCGGAAGAGTGCCCGGCGGAAGCACCGGAACCGGCGTCTCCACCACCGTTCATCTTTCTTTCCAGTCGATCGAGCAGGCCCACGATCTCATCCGAGAAGCGCTCCACCCGGGTGAAAGCATTTTCCGCCTTGCGCTTGTCTCCCGCCTGCGAGGCGCGAACCACCTGCTTGATGAGCGTGTGCATCTCGGCATGAACCTTCTCCAGCTGTTTCATCTCGGGAAGGTCGCCATAGCGCGAGAGGCCGGTACTGTAGAGCCACTTGCCGAGGTCGCAGTCGTGATGAGATACGACCTCTTCCTCTTTCATGCTCTGCTCGCCGTCGAGAAAGGCGCGCAGGCGCGTCTTCCACAACTTGTGCTTGGTGCGGGCGGTGGCGAAGTCCAGCTCCGAGGCGCCATGCGACTGGCGCCCGGCCCAGGGACGGTCGGCGGAGCGTCGCTCCGTGCCGTCCCATTCTCCGCTCTCCTGTCCGGTTTTGAAGAAAGCCATCAGCTCGCCCAGCTCCTTGGCCTGTTCGTCCATCATCTGGCTGGTCTGCGCGGCCTCTTCCACCAGGGCGGCGTTCTGCTGGGTCACCTCGTCCATCTGGGAGACGGCCTGGTTCACCTGATCGATGCCGGCATACTGTTCGGAGCTGGCTGCGGCGATCTCGGCGATGAAATCGTTCACCTTCTTCACCGAATCGACGATCTCGCGCAGCGTCTTTCCGGACTGGTCCACCAGGTCGGAACCCTGTTCCACCTTGTTGACGCTGTCTTCGATGAGCTCCTTGATCTCCTTGGCGGCGGTTGCGCTGCGTTGGGCAAGATTGCGCACCTCGGTGGCCACCACGGCGAAGCCACGTCCCTGCTCGCCGGCACGGGCCGCTTCCACCGCCGCGTTGAGCGCCAGGAGGTTGGTCTGGAAGGCGATGTCGTCGATGACGCCGATGATGGCCGCGATCTTCTTGCTGGAATCGGTGATCTTCTCCATCGCCTCGATGGTTTCGGTGATGACGGTTCCGCCATCTTGCGCGCGCTCCAACGTCTCCTGAGACAACTCGCTGGCCTTGCGCGAATTGTCGGCGTTCTGGCGCACGGTGGAGGTGATCTCCTCCATGCTGGACGCGGTCTCTTCGAGGTTGGAGGCCTGCATCTCGGTGCGCCGCGCAAGATCCATGTTGCCCTCGGCGATCTCCCGCGAAGCCTCTCCCACCGCGTCGGCGGTGGTGCGAATGCTACCGATGACCCGTTGGAGGTTCGCCACCGTGGCGTTCACGTCCTCTTTCAGACGGGCGAAGGAGCCTTCATATTCGGCTTCGATGGTGCGGCTGAGGTCTCCCCTTGCCAACGCCCCGATGACGGCGGACGTGTCGTCGACCACCCTTTCGAGCACCGCCATGAGCTCGTTCACGCTGCGGCTGAGGGTGGCGAAGAAGCCCTCTTTTCCGGCCAGCTCCAGCCGTTCGCTGAGATTGCCCATGAGGGCAGAATCCACGATGGACTGGATCTCGCGCTCCACCGCCACTTCGTTGGTGCGGTCCAGCCACTCCACCACGGTGCCCAAACGATTGCCCTCTTCGTCGATGATGGGGTTGGCCGTCACCTGCAAGGAGCGCCCTCCGATCTCGAATTTGCCGACGTGGGTCGTTTCCAAACGGGCGAGCAGCTCACGCTGATGGCCTGGATTCTTGTGGAAGCGGTCGATGTTCTGTCCCAGAAGCGCATCGGCCTCGAAATCGGGCAGCTCGGAACGGATATCGGCCTCCGCCGCTTTCATCATCTTTTGCACGGCCTTGTTCAGATAGATGATGTTGAGATCCTGATCCGCGATCATCACATTGGCGCTGACGCTGTCCAGAGCATCTTTGACGCGGTTCAACTCGTTGGCCTGCACCTGGATCTCGTTCACTTCGTAACCAAGACGGATCTGTGCCGACTGCAGGTTCTGCAGCAGCCGGCCGAGCCCGTCGCTGCGACGACATTCCACCCAATGCAGGTAATCCCCTTGTGCGATGCGCTGCAATGCTCCGATGGCGGTCTCCACCGGTCGATTGACGTAACGCGCGAGCCCCCACGACGCCGCTCCGAAAAGCAGGGTGGCGACGCCGACCGCCGAGCCGACCGCCGGCAAAGAAGCCCCGGAGGCCGCCAGCCAGGCGACGCCACCGGTGACGGGCAGCGATCCCACAGTGAGCGCTGCCAAATAGCGGCCCAATCCCTGGTCGGCGAGCGCCTGCTTCCAACGCCCCACCAATCCCGGCTTGAAAGAGGCCTTGCCCGCCCGGATGTCCCGATAGAAAGATTCGGCCTGCTCGATCTCCTGGCGCGTGGGCTTGGTGCGCACCGACATGTAACCGACGGTTTGTCCTTGCTCGCGCACCGGCGTGACGTTGGCTTTCACCCAGTAGAAATCGCCGTTCTTGCAGCGGTTCTTCACCAAGCCGCTCCAGGGGCGATCGGCCTTGATCGTCTCCCACAAGTCCTGAAACGCTTCCGGCGGCATGTCGGGATGACGCACGATGTTGTGACTCTGGCCGATGAGCTCCGCCTCGGTGAAGCCACTGATCTCCACGAAAGCGCGGTTCACCGAAGTGATCCTGCCTTTCAGATCGGTCGTGGAAACGAGGAACTGATCCTTCTTCATCACCACTTCGTTGTTGGTCACGGGTTCGTTGATCTTCATGATTTTTCTCCAGACGAATAAAACGTTTTATTTGGATGAATCACACGTCCGTGTCTTCTTCTTTCAGCAGGCCGAGGACGCCGTTGTTCATCAGGTCGTCGATGTCGAGCAGAATGATCATGCGTTCTTCCATCGTCGCCAGGCCGGCCACGGAACGTTTTTCGCTCCCTTCGCCGATGGGAGGGGGCGGCTGAATCTCGCTGGCGGCGATGTTGTGCACCTCGGAAACGGCGTCCACCACCATGCCCATGGTGCGCACATTGCCCTTGCCGTCGCTGGCCTTCACCACGATGATGACCGTGGTGGGTCCCGGCTCGGCGGAAGGCAGGCCGAAATGGCGGCGCAACTCCACGATGGGCACCACGGTGCCGCGCAGATTGATGACGCCGAGAACGGCTTCGGGCGTGTTGGGCATGGGCGTCACTTCGCTCCATCCCTTGATCTCCTGCACCTTGAGGATGTTGACGCCGTATTCCTCTCCCGCCAGGCAAAAGGTGAGATACTGGTCCACTCCATGTTCCGGCTGAAGGTCGTTGTCGATCTTCTGTGCGCTGCTGCTGTTCATGGTCGTTACAAGCTCCTCTCAGGAGTTGGCGGCCAGAGCCGCCGGGGAATTCAAGGTTCGATAGTAGAGGTCCACCAACCCTGGTATGTCGAGGATCAGCGCCACCTGGCCGTCGCCGAGGATGGTGGCCCCCGAGATTCCGTCCAACTGGTGGAAGTTGGTTTCCAGGCTCTTGATCACCACCTGCTGCTGACCCAGCAGACGATCCACGAAGAGCCCCACGTGGCGCCCTTCGGCCTCCACCACCACCAGCAGTCCTTGGAGCAGGTCGTCGGTGCCGTCGGCCACGCCGAAGAGGCGGTTGAGGCGCACGATGGGAATGTATTCGTCCCGAAAGCGATAGAGTTCCGTGGAGCCGGCCACGCTCTTGAGGTGTTCGGCCTGGACCTGCAGCGACTCCACGATGGAGATGAGCGGCAGGATGTAGGTCTCTTGCCCCACGCTGGCCAATTGCCCGTCGAGAATGGCCAGGGTGAGCGGCAGACGGATCACCACGGTGCTCCCTTTTCCCGGTTCCGAATGGATGCTCACGGTTCCGCCAAGATCGTTGATGTTGCGCTTCACCACGTCCATCCCCACGCCCCGGCCGGAGAGGTCGCTCACCTTGTCGGCGGTGGAGAAACCAGGCTGAAAGATGAGGTTGTCGATCCGTTCGTCGGAGAGCTCCTCCTTCTCGTCCACCAACCCCTTTTCGATGGCCTTGCGCAGGATCTTCTCCCGATTCAGGCCGGCGCCGTCGTCGCTGATGCGGATGACGATGTTGCCGCTCTCGTGTTGGGCGCTCAGCTCCAGCCGTCCCTGCTCGGGCTTGCCGGCGGCCTTGCGCACCTCGGGCATCTCCAACCCGTGGTCCAGTGAATTCCGCACCAGATGCACCAGCGGATCGCCGATCTTCTCCAACACCGTCTTGTCCACTTCGGTCTGCTCGCCGGTGAGCACCAGCTCCACCTGCTTGCCCATCTTGTGGCTCAGATCGCGCACCAGGCGCGGAAAGCGGTTGAACGCGAAGCTGATGGGAAGCATGCGAATCTGCAAAACGTTTTCCTGCAGTTCGCGGGTGTTGCGCTCCAATTGCGCCAGTCCGTTGAGCAGCGCCTCCGCCTCGGGACCGCCCTGATGCATGAGGGCCGTTCCCACCTGGTTGAGCATGGACTGGGTGATCACCAGTTCGCCGACCAGATTGATCAGCAGGTCCACCTTTTCGATGGAGACGCGGATGGAGCTCGACTCGCGACCGGCGGAACTCTTCACGAGGGTGGGGCCTTTGGAAGGCGATTTCTTTTCCTCGGCCTTGGGCGCCGACTTTCCGGAGGCGGCCTTTTCCTCGCCGGCGTGAGCGGCCTCCGGCTTGCGATCCGCCTCTTTGGAACCGGTGGGCTCGCTCTTCTCCGCGGGGGCGATCTCCACCCTGCACTCGTCGCCCAGCCAGCTGAAGATCTCGTTGAGCTCGTCGTCCGTGGCCGAGGTGGTCAGACGGGCGCTCCATTCCAGATAGCACCGGGTGGGATCGAGGTCGTCCAGAACGGGCAGATTCGACGCTCGGGTCTCCACTTCGAGCTCGCCCAGTTTCGCCAGCTCGGCGAAGATTCGCAGGGGATCGTTGCCCTGCTGAAACATCGCCTGCCCTGGACGAATCTCTATCCGCAAGCTCCGCGGTTCTCCGGCGGCTTCCGGCTTTTCGTCCGGCGCGTGCTCTTCCAAACCCTGGTCGCTCTTCCCGCCGTCTCCGTTCACCGCCGCTTCCAGCTGCTGCTTGAGCTCGGCCACCCGGCTCTCGTCCGGCGCTTCGTCGGTCTTGAGCCCTTCCACCATCTCCCGCAGCACGTCCACCGAAGCGAGCAGCAGGTCCACCGTGGCCTGGTCCACCTGCCGCTTGCCGCTGCGCAGCTGATCGAGCAGCGTCTCCATCACGTGGGTGAACTCGGAGATGTGGTTGAAGCCGAACGCGGCGCTGCCGCCCTTGATGGAGTGGGCGGCGCGGAAGATGGTGTTGATCTCCTCGAGGTCGGTGCCCTCGTCGAGATGGAGCAGACCCGACTCCATGACCTCCAAGCCCTCGAAACACTCTTCGAGGAAAACGTCCAAAAATTCGGAAAGATCCATCGACATCTGAATGTCCCGTGGATGTTGGTTTCAGACCTTTGCTCTGTTCTGCCACTGCTTTCGGCAATCCGCCGGTTTTCTTAACGCGGTTCTTGAAGGCTCTGCCGACGCCTCTTTCCCGCCGGATCTCCCTGGAGAGTCGCCCTCCTCGGCCATTTCCAAGTGGTTGGGAATGGTGTACAAAGAAAAACATGAGCAAGCCGATCGCCGCAGCCGTTCACCCCATCGAGGTCGAACTGAAGGCTGGACAGACCTACTACTGGTGCACCTGCGGCCGCTCGGCCACCCAGCCCTTTTGCGACGGCTCGCACGCCGGCACCGGCTTCATCCCTCTCGCCTTCACGGCGGAGAAGAGCGAACGACGTTGGCTCTGCCAGTGCAAACGAACGGGCACTCCGCCCGATTGCGACGGCAGCCACGAACGGCTCTTTTCCGAAACCGTGGAGAAGACCTTCCCCGAGACCCCCCACGCCGTGGCCACCGCGGAGGAACCCACGCTGCCACGCATCCACCGGTTGGCCCTCCATGGATTGGATGGGGGCGGCCAGGGAGAGCCGGCCGCCATGGGCGTGCCCCGCACGCGGCTTCCCGCTTGGGACGATCTGCAGATCCTCGCCGCTCAGCTCGCGCGCCGTCCCTTGGAAGAGAACGCCCCCGTGACCACCCGGCTGGTCATCGGCCCCGGCGCCGAAAAACCGCTGGAGCTGGAGATTCCTCTGCTGGTCTCCGACATGAGCTTCGGGGCCCTATCGAGGGAGGCGAAGATCGCCTTGGCGCGCGGCGCCGAGTGGGCGGGCACCGGCATCGGCTCGGGGGAAGGGGGGCTGTTGCCCGAAGAGCTGGAGGCCAACCGCCGCTGCCTCTTCGAGCTGGGACCGGCCGGGTACGGCTATGACGAAGCGTTGCTGGAACGGGTGGGCGCTTTCCATTTCAAGCTGGGCCAGGCCGCCAAGACCGGCCTGGGCGGCCGCCTGCCGGGCGGCAAGGTGACCGAGGAGATCGCCCGGCTGCGCGGCATCGAGGCGGGCAAGCCCGCGGTCTCCCCCGCGGCCTTCCCGGAACTGCGCACGCCCGCCGACTTCCGCCGCTTCGCCGACCGGGTTCGGGAGAGAAGCGGCGGCATACCGGTGGGCATGAAACTGTCGGCCCAGCGCATCGAGGCGGATCTCGATTTCGCCCTGGAGGCGGGGGTGGACTATCTCATCCTCGACGGCCGGGGCGGCGGCACGGGCGCCTCGCCGCGCATTCTGCGAGACCACATCGGGGTGCCCACCATACCGGCGCTGGCGCGCGCCCGGCGGCATCTGCAGCGCCGGCGGGCGGAGGAAGTGACCCTCATCGTCACCGGAGGGCTGCGCCTGCCCGAAGACTTCTTCAAGGCACTGGCGCTGGGCGCCGACGGCGTGGCGCTGGGCAGCGCCGCCCTCCAGGCCATCGGCTGCGTGGCGGCGCGCATCTGCCACACCAACCGTTGTCCGGCCGGCATCGCCACCCAGGACCCGCGGTTGCGGGCGCGGCTCGAAGTGGATCAGGCCGCCGAGCGGCTGGCCCGCTTTCTGCGCGCGTCGGTGGAGCTGATGAAACTGTTGGCGCGCGCCTGCGGCCACGACGATCTCGGCGGCCTGAAACCGGAGTTGCTCACCAGTTGGAAGAGAGAGATGGCGGAGCTGGCCGGAGTCGCTTTCGCCGGGATCGGCGGCTCTTAATCCTCTCAGCCGGAGACCGCCCGGCCCACCGCCTCGGCGATGGCCGCGGCGATTTCGCCAATGCGCGAAGCCTCGGTGCCCTCCACCATCACCCGGATCAGCGGTTCGGTGCCCGAGGGACGCAGCAGCACCCGGCCGCTCTCTCCCAGCAGGGATTCCGCCTCGGCGAGCGCCTCGCGCACGCGGTCATCCTCCATCACCACGGCTGGAGCCACCCCGTTCAGTTCGACGTTGACCAGGGACTGCGGAAGCCTGGGCATGCCGCTGCTCAGATCGCGAAGGGTGGCGTCGCCGAACACCATGGCAGCAAGCACCTGGAGCGCGGCCACGATGCCGTCCCCCGTGGTAGTGCGATCCAGGCAGATGACGTGTCCCGAAGGCTCGCCACCGAGCACCCAATCGTTGCGCTTGAGCTTTTCCAGAATGTAGCGGTCCCCCACCTGCGTGCGCTCGAGCTCCACGCCCAGCTCGCGCAGCGCCATTTCGAGCCCCAGGTTGGTCATGAGCGTGCCCACCACCTTGCCGCGCAATCCTTCGGAGGATTCGAGACGGGAACGGGCGATGACATAGAGAATGCCGTCGCCATCCACGATGGTGCCTTCATGATCCACCATGATGAGCCGGTCGCCGTCGCCGTCGAAGGCGACGCCGAGATCGGCTCCGCTCTCCAGCACCGCCTTCTGCAGGGTCCTGGGATGAGTGGAACCGATCTCCCGGTTGATGTTGAATCCGTCGGGCTCGGCGCCGATCACCTCCACCTCCGCGCCTAGCTCTTCGAAGACGTGGGGAGCGATGTGATAGGTGGCGCCGTTGGCGCAGTCCACCACCATCCTCAGCCCTCTCAGGCGCATGGTGGAAGGCACGGTGCTCTTGCAGAATTCGATGTAGCGGCCGGCGGCGTCGTCCACCCGCTCGGCCTTGCCGAGCCGGTCGGAGGGGACGGTGGCCAGCGGCTTCTCCATCTCCGCCTCAATGGCCTCCTCCAGCGAATCGGGCAGCTTGCAGCCGTCGGCGGAGAAGAACTTGATGCCGTTGTCGAAATAGGGGTTGTGCGAGGCGCTGATGACGATGCCCGCGGCGGCGCGCAGCGTGCGGGTGAGATAGGCGATGCCCGGGGTGGGCATGGGGCCCAACAAGCGGATGTCCATGCCCGCCGCCACCAGCCCCGCCTCCAGGGCCGACTCGAACAGATAGCCGGAGATGCGCGTGTCCTTGCCGATGAGCACCTTGCCGCCATGGCCGTTGCCCAGAACGCGGCCGGCGGCCCAGCCGAGTTTGAGCACCACCTCCGGGTTGATCTTGGCGTCGCCCACCCTGCCGCGCACGCCGTCGGTGCCGAAAAATCTCCGTTCCGTCATCTTTCCTCCCCTTTCGTCACAGCCATGGCCACCCTCAAGGCGTCCACCGTCTCGGCCACGTCGTGCACCCGCACCAGAAGCGCCCCCCGCTCCACCGCCAGAACCGCGGCGGCGAGGCTTGCCGCGAGCCGCCCGCCCGTCTCCCGGCCGGTGATCGCTCCCAGCATCGATTTGCGCGACAGGCCCACCAGCAAAGGACGGCCCAATAGCGTAAAAGCGCCCAGGTTCCGCAGCAAAGCCAGATTGTGCTCCAACGTCTTGCCGAAGCCGAAGCCCGGATCGAGCAACAGCCGTTCCCTGGGAATGCCGGCCTCCGCGCACGCCCTCATCCGCTCTTCGAAAAAGGACTTCACCTCGGCCACCACGTCCTCGTAGGCGGGCGCCTGCTGCATGGTGCGTGGCGTACCCTGCATGTGCATCAGACAGACCGGCACGCCCAGCTCGGCGGCCGTTTCCACGGCCCCTTCGGCGCGCAGGGCATTGACGTCGTTGATGAGGCCGGCTCCCGCCGCCACCGCCTCGCGCATCACTTCCGGCTTGGAGGTGTCCACCGAGATCGGCACCTTCAGCACTTTCTGAAGGGCCTCGATCACGGGAATCACCCGCTCGAGCTCCTCCTCCAATCCCACCTCGGGCGCGCCCGGCCGGGTGGATTCGCCCCCCACGTCGATGACGGCGGCGCCCTGCGCCTCCATGGCCAACGCCCGGCGGACGGCATCTTCCAGACGCAAAAAACGCCCGCCGTCCGAGAAGGAGTCGGGCGTCACGTTGAGAATCCCCATCACGCGGGGCCGATGGAGATCGAGAAGGCGTCCGTTGCAGTCGATTCTCATGCAAAGAGAGCGGGCCGGTGATTCCGGCCCGCCGATTCATCGCTCAATGCTGGCCCGCCGGATCGGGACTGCCCAAAGGGCCCTCCCGCCCTTTGTCCTTTTCTTCCGGCCTCTTCTCTCCAGCGGCCTGATTGCCGCCTCCGGGGGTGGAAGAGTCGTCCTCCCAGTCACTGGGCGGACGCGGGGTGCGGCCGGCCATGATGTCCTCGATCTGCTCCTGGTCGATGGTCTCATACTTGATGAGCGCCTCGGCCATGGTGTGCAGCTTGTCGATGTTCTCCTTGAGGATGCGCTCGGCGCGCTCGTAGTTGCGCTCGATGACGTTGCGGATCTCCTCGTCGATGATGTGCGCGGTCTCGTCGGAGACGTTCTTGTGCTGGGTCACCGACCGCCCCAGAAACACCTCCTCTTCCTCCTCGCCGTAGGCGAGCGGCCCGAGCCGCTCGGAGAGTCCCCAACGGGTCACCATGTTGCGGGCGATCTCGGTGGCCCGCTTGATGTCGTTGGAGGCGCCTGTGGTGACGTGCTCGGGGCCGAAGATCATCTCTTCGGCGATGCGCCCTCCATAGAGGCTGGAGATCTGGCTCTCCAGCAGCTCGCGGCTCTGGCTGTAGCGATCCTCTTCGGGAAGGAACATGGTGACGCCCAGCGCCCGCCCCCGCGGGATGATGCTCACCTTGTAGACGGGATCGTGGGAAGGCACCATGAGACCGACGATGGCATGACCCGCCTCGTGATAGGCGGTCTGCTTCTTCTCCTCGTCGCTCATCACCATGGAGCGCCGCTCCGCGCCCATCATGATCTTGTCCTTGGCCGCCTCGAAGTCGGCCATGGTCACCTGCTTGGCGTTCTTGCGCGCCGCCATCAGCGCCGCCTCGTTCACCAAGTTGGCCAGATCCGCGCCCGAGAAGCCGGGGGTTCCGCGGGCGATGACCGCCGGCTTCACGTCGTCGGCCAGCGGTACCTTGCGCATGTGCACCTTCAGGATCTGCTCCCGGCCGCGCACGTCGGGCAGAGGCACCACCACCTGGCGGTCGAACCGGCCCGGCCGCATCAGCGCCGGATCGAGAACGTCGGGACGGTTGGTGGCGGCGATGACGATCACCCCCTCGTTGCCCTCGAAGCCGTCCATCTCCACCAGCAGCTGGTTGAGGGTCTGCTCGCGCTCGTCGTGGCCTCCGCCCAGGCCGGCGCCGCGGTGACGGCCCACGGCGTCGATCTCGTCGATGAAGATGATGCAGGGGGCGTGCTTCTTGGCGGTGTCGAACATGTCGCGCACGCGGGAGGCACCCACCCCCACGAACATCTCCACGAAGTCGGAGCCGGAGATGGTGAAGAAAGGCACCTTGGCCTCGCCGGCGATGGCCTTGGCCAGCAGGGTCTTGCCGGTGCCCGGCGAACCCACCATGAGGATGCCCTTGGGAATCTTGCCGCCCAGGCGCTGGAACTTGGCGGGATCCTTGAGAAACTCCACCACCTCCTTCACCTCTTCCTTGGCCTCTTCCACCCCCGCCACGTCGGCGAAGGTGACCTTCACCTGATCCTCGCTGAGCATGCGCGCCTTGCTCTTGCCGAAGGACATGGCTCCCCGGCCGGCGCCGCCCCCCTGCATCTGTCGCATGAAGAAGATCCACAGAGCGATCAGGATGATGAGCGGGAACCAGTTGATGAGGATCAACTTGAGCAGCGAAGGCTGCTCCGGCGGCTTGGCGCGAATGTCCACGCCGGCGTTGATCAGGTCGCCGATGAGACCGGGATCGTTGGGGCTCTCGGTGACGAAGGAGCTTCCCGATGTGGTGATGCCCTCCACGCGGCCGTCCTGGTGGATCACCACGCTCGCCACGTTGCCCTCCTTCACCTGGTCGAGAAACTGGGTGTAGGAGATGGCCGGCGCGCGGTTGCGCTGGCCGTTGAAGCTGTTGAACACCGTCATCAGCACGATGGCGATCACCACCCACAAGACGATGTTCTTTGCCATGTCGTTCAAAACAGGATACCTCTCGAAATCGCTCTCTCTTTGACTATATCAGACCCGCGGAAGATCGAATCATTTGCAGGCTCCCCGAAAAGCACGAGCGTTCGCGGGGAACGGCGGCTTCCCGCCTGCTTCGTAAGTTCAACTTGTTGAAAATACGGAAAAATAAAACCCAACCGTCCCTTTTCGCCAGGAAATTCTCCATCGAGGGACTTCTCCTCGGATTCCCTGGAAACTATCCGGATTTAAAGCCGCTCGCCACCAGATAGAGCTCCCGGCTGCGGGGGCGGGAGGCCCTGGGCTTGCGCGCCGCCACGCGGTCGAAGGCGGCGCGCACGGCGCGCAGATAGTCGTCGAATCCCTCACCTTGGAATACCTTGGTAACCAAAATGCCGCCGGGACGCAACACCTCTGCGGCGAAATCCAGGGCCAGTTCACACAGATACATGGCTCTCGGCTGGTCCACCGCCGCCACCCCGCTGATGTTGGGGGCCATGTCGGAAATTACAAGGTCCACCGCCCGCCCCGCCAGAAGATCCATCAATCGGCCGAGCACCGCCTCCTCGCGGAAATCTCCCTGGAGAAAAGTGACGCCGGCAAGGGGGGCCATCTCCAGGATGTCGAGGGCGAACACCTCGCCGCGCTTGCCGACGAGCTGCGCGGCCACCTGGCTCCAGCCCCCGGGTGCGGCGCCGAGGTCCACCACCACCTGGCCGGACCGGAGGATGCGGTCTTTCTCTTGAATCTCCAGCAACTTGTAGGCGGCGCGGGAGCGATAACCCTCGCGCTGGGCGCGCTGGACGTATTCGTCGTGGAGATGCCGCTGCATCCAGCGGTGGCTGCTCTTGGAACGTCGTGCCATGAATCCCGCCCGCCTCTGCTAGAATGCGCGGCCTCCCCGAAACGATCGGAAACGCCGTTGAAACTGAACAAATCCCAGATCCGCCACCTGCGTGGCCTGGCCCATGGCCTGAAACCCGTGGTGATGATCGGCCAGCACGGCCTGCGCGAATCGGTGCTGGAGGAGCTCGGCATCGCCCTGGACCATCACGAGCTGGTCAAGGTGAAGGTGAGCGTGGGCGACCGCGGCGAACGGGACGCGGTGATCGAAACGCTCCTGGCCCGCACCGGGGCCGATCTGGTGCAGCGCATCGGCAACATGGCGGTGCTGTTCCGACGCAACCCCGAAAAGCCGGGAATCGAGCTGCCGCGCTGACTCCCTTTCGCGCCGCCACCTGGCCGAAAACCGTTTACCCCGGCCTTTCGGAAAAGAGCGTTTCTTCGACCCCCGCTCAGACGTACCTCACCTCCAGGATCTCGAACTCCCGTTTACCGCCGGGCACCTCGATCTCCACCTCGTCCCCCTCGCGCTTGCCGATGAGGGCGCGGGCGATGGGAGAGGTGATGGAGATCTTGCCGTGGCGAATGTCCGCCTCGTCCTCGCCGACGATCTTGTAGCTGTGCTCTTCGTCGGTCTCCAGGTCGAGGACGTCCACGGTGGCGCCGAAGACCACCTTGCCGCCGGCGTTGAGGGTGGTGACGTCGATGATCTGGGCGTTGGAGAGCTTGGCTTCGATCTCCTTGATGCGCCCTTCGATGAAGCTCTGCTGTTCGCGCGCCGCGTGATACTCGGCGTTCTCTTTCAGATCGCCGTGGGCCCGCGCCTCGGCGATGGCGGCGATCACCTTGGGTCGCGCCACCGTCTTCAGTTCGTTCAACTCCCGGCGCAACGCTTCCGCGCCCTCCACGGTCATGGGTGTCTTGTTCATCTGCCGTGCAACTCCTGCAGGCTGAAGACCCGCGGCTCCCCCTGGTGTTGCAAGGCCATGACGATGGCCTCGCCGCCCGACATGGTGGTGGTGTAGGCCACTTTGTGTTGCAGTGCCGAGCGCCGGATGGAGGCCGAGTCGATGATCGCCTGCTTGCCTTCGGTGGTGTTGATGATGAGTGAAAATTCGTCGTTCTTGATCATGTCCACGACATGGGGGCGCCCCTCCATCACCTTGTTGACGCGGGTGCAGGGCACGCCCGCCTCCAGGATGGCCTGGCAGGTACCTCCGGTGGCGTAGAGCTCGAAACCGAGCGCCACCAGATCCCGCGCCACCAGCTTGATGCGCTGTTTGTCGGCATCGCGCACCGAAAGAAACGCCTTGCCGCCGGTGGGCAGGGGTTCGGCGCTGCCGCCCTCGATGGCTTTGCCATACGCCTCGCCGAAGCTCTCCCCCACCCCCATCACTTCGCCGGTGGACTTCATCTCCGGCCCCAGGACGGTGTCCACCCCGGGGAATTTGACGAAGGGGAAGACCGCCTCCTTGACGAAATAGTGGTCGGGGACGATCTCGCCCACCACCCCCTGCTCTTCCAGGCTGCGCCCCACCATGCAGAGCGCGGCGATCTTGGCCAGGGGGCGTCCGGTGGCCTTGGAGACGAAAGGCACGGTGCGCGAGGCGCGGGGATTCACTTCGAGAATGTAGATCTCCTCGCCCTTGACGGCGAACTGGGTGTTCATCAGCCCCACCACTCCCAGTTCCAGAGCCATGTCTTCGATGTGGCGGCGCATGCGGTCCTGGATCTCGCGGCTGAGCGTGTAGGGCGGCAGGGAGCAGGCCGAATCGCCGGAGTGGACCCCCGCCTCCTCGATGTGCTCCATGATGCCGCCGATGACCACCTCGCGGCCGTCGCTCACCGCGTCCACGTCCACCTCGATGGCGTCGTTCAGGAAGCGGTCGAGAAGCACCGGAGAGTCGTTGGAGACGCTCACCGCCTCGCGCATGTAGCGGCGCAGGTCGTCTTCGTTGTAGACGATCTCCATGGCTCGTCCGCCGAGCACATAGCTGGGCCGCACCACCAGCGGATACCCGATCTCTCCAGCCAGCCGCACCGCCTCTTCGGCGTCGGTGGCGGTCCGGTTCGGCGGCTGCAGGATGCCGAGCTTCCGGATCATCTGCTGGAAACGCTCACGGTCCTCGGCGGCGTCGATGGAGTCGGGCGAAGTGCCGATGATGGGCGCGCCGGCCTTCTCCAGCGCCCTCGCCAGCTTGAGCGGCGTCTGCCCACCGTACTGGACGATCACCCCGTCGGGTTTTTCCACCCGAATGATCTCCAGCACGTCCTCCAGGGTGAGGGGCTCGAAATAGAGCCGGTCGGAGGTGTCGTAGTCGGTGGAGACGGTCTCGGGGTTGCAGTTGACCATGATGGTCTCGTAGCCGTCGTCGCGCAAGGCGAAGGCGGCGTGGACGCAGCAGTAGTCGAACTCGATGCCCTGACCGATGCGGTTGGGGCCGCCTCCCAGGATCATGATTTTCTTCCGCTGCGTCGGCTCGGACTCGCACTCCTCTTCGTAGGTGGAGTACATGTAGGCGGTGGCGGCGGCGAACTCGGCGGCGCAGCTGTCCACCCGCTTGTAGACCGGATGGATCTTGTGCGCCCAGCGCCGCTTGCGGATCTTCTTCTCTTTCTTGCCCACGAGGGCGGCGATGCGCCGGTCGGAGAAACCCTTGCGCTTGAGGGCGCGCAGGCGGGCGGCGTCGAGAGCGTCGAACCCTTCGGCGGCGATACGCGCCTCTTCCCGCACCAGATCCTCGATCTGCGCCAGGAACCAGGGATCGATGCCGGTGGCCTCGCGTACTTCCTCCAGGCCCATTCCCAGCCGGAAGGCGTCGGCCAGGTACCAGAGCCGCTCGGCGCGCGGCTGGCGGATTTCGGAGCGCACCCGCTCCCGCGCTTCGGGATCCTTCGGATCCACCATGGGGTCGAGCCCGTATTTGCCCGTCTCCAGCCCCCGCAGCGCCTTCTGCAGCGACTCCTGGAAGGTGCGGCCCATGGCCATCACCTCCCCCACCGACTTCATCTGCGTGGTGAGCCGGTCGTCCGCCTCGGGAAACTTCTCGAAGGCGAAGCGCGGCACCTTGGTGACCACGTAGTCGATGGTGGGTTCGAAGGAGGCGGGGGTGACGCCGCCGGTGATCTCGTTGCGCAGCTCGTCGAGGGTGTAGCCCACCGCCAGCTTGGCCGCCACCTTGGCGATGGGAAAGCCGGTGGCCTTGGAGGCCAGGGCCGAGGAGCGCGACACCCGGGGATTCATCTCGATGATGATCATGCGGCCGCTCTCGGGGTCGATGGCGAACTGCACGTTGGAGCCGCCGGTGTCCACCCCGATCTCGCGCAGCACCGCCAGCGAGGCGTCGCGCATGATCTGATACTCCTTGTCGGTGAGCGTCTGGGCGGGCGCCACGGTGATGGAGTCGCCGGTGTGCACGCCCATGGGATCCAGGTTCTCGATGGAACAGACGATGATGCAGTTGTCCTTGCGGTCACGCACCACCTCCATCTCATACTCCTTCCAACCGAGGATCGACTCCTCGATGAGCAGCTCGTTGGTGGGCGACAGGTCCAGCCCCCGCTGGCAGATCTGCTCGAACTCCTCGCGGTTGTACGCGACCCCCCCACCGGAACCGCCCAGGGTGAAGGAGGGACGGATGATGGCCGGAAAGCCGATCTGCGCCTGCACCTGGAGCGCCTCTTCCAGGCTGTGGGCGATGGCGGAACGCGGCATCTCCAAGCCGATCTTCTTCATCGCCTGGCGGAAGAGATCGCGATCCTCGGCCTTGTCGATGGCCTCCCGGCTGGCGCCGATCATCTCCACCCCGTACTGCTCCAGCACCCCTTCGCGAGCCAGATCGAGGGCGCAGTTGAGCGCCGTCTGCCCGCCCATGGTGGGCAGCAGGGCGTCGGGCCGTTCCTTGTCGATGATGCGCGCCACCGTCTGCCAGTTGATCGGCTCGATGTAGACCACGTCCGCCGTGTCGGGATCGGTCATGATGGTGGCGGGGTTGGAGTTGACCAGAATGACCTTGTAACCCTCTTCACGCAGCGCTTTGCAGGCCTGGGCGCCGGAGTAGTCGAACTCGCACGCCTGGCCGATGACGATGGGGCCGGCGCCGATGATGAGGATGGATTGGATGTCGGTTCGCTTGGGCATCTGTGGTTTCGCGTTGGGGGCCGGCGGCGTTCAGGCTTCGCGGTGCCGCTGCATCAGTTCGATGAAATGGTCGAAGACCGGCGCCACGTCATGGGGGCCGGGGCTCGCTTCCGGATGTCCCTGAAAGCCGAAAGCGGGCCGGTCGGTGCGATGTATCCCCTGAAGGGAGCCGTCGAAGAGCGATTTGTGGGTGGCCTTCAGGTTCTGCGGCAGACTCTCCTCGTCCACCGCGAAACCGTGGTTCTGGCTGGAGATCATCACCCGACCGGTCCGCAGATCCTGCACCGGATGGTTGGCGCCGTGGTGGCCGAACTTCATCTTGACGGTGCGCGCCCCGCTGGCCAACCCCAACAACTGGTGTCCCAGGCAGATGCCGAAGGTGGGCACGCCCGCCTCCACCACCTGGCGGATCGCCTCGATGGCATAGTCGCAGGGTTCGGGGTCCCCGGGGCCGTTGGAGAGAAAGACGCCGTCCGGTTCCATCGCCAGCACCTCCGCGGCCGGCGTCTGCGCCGGCACCACGGTGATCCGGCACCCGCGGTCGCGCAGCATGCGCAGAATGTTGGTCTTGATGCCGTAGTCGTAGGCCACCACGTGGAAATCGTCCTCGGCGTCGGCGCGCTTTCGATGGCCCTCGGCCCGCTCCCAGGTTCCCTCCTCCCAGCGGTAGCGCTCGGCGGTGGTCACCTCCCTGGCCAGATCCAGCCCTTTCAACCCCGGAAAGGTCTCGGCCGCCGCCTGCGCCACCTGGACGTCCAGGTGGGAACCCGCCTGGATGCAGCCGGCCTGGGCCCCCTTCTCGCGCAGGATGCGGGTGAGCTTGCGTGTGTCGATGCCGGCGATGGCCACCAGGCCGTGCGCCTCGAGGTACTCGTCCAGCGGTTGCCGGCTGCGCCAGCTGCTCGCCAGCAGCGGCAGATCGCGAATCACCAGGCCGGCGGCATGCACCCGGTGTTCCCTCCCCGACTCCACGTCCTCGTCGTTGGTACCGGTATTGCCGATGTGAGGATAGGTGAGGGTGACGATCTGGCGGCGGTAGGAGGGATCGGTGAGAATCTCCTGATACCCGGTCATGGCGGTGTTGAACACCACCTCCCCCACCGTCTGCCCTTCGGCGCCAATGGAGCGGCCGCGGAACACCGTGCCGTCCTCGAGAACCAGAATCGCTTTTTTCGTCATCTGCGCGCACACGAAAGAGGCTGACCCGGCATCGGGCCATCCGTGAAAAGACAGAATGATCGGGGCGTTGGGGACTGAACCCGTCGGGAGGAGGATTTTACGGCAGGCTCCGCTGGGTGTCCATGAAATTCCAGCGGAGTCCCTCCGTTACCGCGAACGGCCCGCACCGCCCAGCCCAGTCCTCAGGAACCCTTGGGGTCGATGGAAACCCGCCACCAGCCCAAAGTTTTATCAGGTTAGCGCCGCTCTTATCGCAGAATCTCGAAACGAGGGCATTTCTGCGGGTCGAAACGGACCCTTGCAGCGTTGGAGATGGCAAACCATCCCTCCTGCTGGCCATCAAAGCAGCGCAAGGATCGATAATAGACGATCTTGCCCCCTTTGGCGTTTTGGGCGATGGCAGCGATGTCGCGTTTGCTCAGTCCTTTCAGAAACCCGGACTCTACGAGGTCAAGGAGGATCCGCCTCACTGCTTTTCCGAAATCGCTCTGAAGCCGTACCCTGTGGAGGGAAAAAACTTCGTGCTCACTTCTTCCCTCCCCGAAATTCTCGGGAAAGCGGGCGCCGTAGAGCGTTTTCTTGAGCAATGAATTGATGACGTGCAAGCTCTTTCTTGCCGCCCGCAAAGAACGAAATCCTCCTTTGCCGACATCGGCTTCAAGCCGAATACTCGCGGGCGTGGGCCACTGCAACCGCCAGAGCCGAAAGGTTGCATCAGGACACTTCTGGCCTGTTCCGCAGGCTATCCTGGAGACGAATTTCCTCTCTATTGTCCGATAGAGTTCTTCATCCGCTGCGCTGCGTTTTTCGTTCAGGCAGCGATGAAATACATCCCAGTTCACAAGGCACGATTTTTCGGAGAACCAGGGCCCAAGATCGACGCTAGTGGTGAGGCGGGAAACTTTCTCGATCGAACTTGCAACGATGGTCAGAAGAGGAATGTCAAAAGAGCCTGTATCAATGCGGATTTCCCGAGCTCCAAGGGCTTTTCGCCATCGTTCCTGCCATGAAAAAGGAACGACCTTGAAGCCGATTCCCGGTTTGTCGACGATCACCGTCACTCTGTCGGTCAGCGCGACCATCGCCCATGAGCCGCTCGTGCCCAGCACTAGCAACAAGAGGATGACAAGCCTTTTCACTCTCCACTCATCTGCTGATCAACCGGATCTCAACCCGGCGGTTTTTCGCCCTGCCTTCTTCGGTGGCGTTGGAAGCAACGGGCTCAGCCTTCCCTTTTCCCTCGATTCTGAAGATTTCGGACTCGACCTTTCCACAGTAGATGAGATAGTCGGCCACCGACTGGGCCCGTTGCAGCGAGAGTTTGAGATTATATTCGTCCGACCCAATGTTGTCGGTGTAGCCGGTGACGACGATCTGTCGGGCCGGGTGTGCGCGGATGATGTCAGCCACCACGCTCAACGCTTCTTTCGCTTCCGACTTGAGGACAAATTTGTTGAAATCGAACAGCACCTTTTCGGGCACCGTGAGCTTCATCCCTTCTTTGGTTTTCGTGATACCGATACCCAGCTTTTCGGGGGTGGGCTTGGCCTCTTTTTTCGTGTACCGGGTCACCAGGATGTCGGATATCAGCACGCCGTAGGCAGGACTCTCCCAGACCGCGAATTCAAAGCCATGGGCCTTGCCCTTGAAAGGAATGGAGACAAGCCGTTTCCCTTCCATGAATACCCGGAACTGATGACGCCTGACTTCTAGGTCGAAATGAAGTTTCTTGGCTGCAAGATGCCCCGTGTTTTTGACCCGGCCGATTTGACCGACTTCGACCCTGTCCCCATAAAAAGTCACATCGTAAGGCATGCCGACCGCCGGATGGGCCTCTTTGTCCCACTCCTTTTCGCTCTTACCCTCCGTGAGTACACGCAGCTTCATTTTCGGCCACGTACCTTTTTTCTTCTCTGGATTGATGAGCAGGTCGTAACTAATTGAAAAATCGTCGTCACCCAACTCCATCTTCTTCCAAAGGCGCATGCCGTTGTCTGTGCTGGGTGCTATCCAGATATGCTCATCGTACTTGACGCACTCCATCGCCTTTTCGAATTTGTCGAAGCCTTCGGGAAACTCTCCCACTGGACAATCCCTAAAATCGGTGGAAAAAAGCACCTTGTCGCCAGGCTCGAACCTCATCCTGGACTTGCCCGTCACCAATCCACCGGCATAAAGGGTAGCCGGGAGCATCAGCCACAACAGTATCAATAAGATTTTCTTGGCCATTTGTTCCTCCTTTTTTTCCCTTTTGGAAAGGCTCCTATCCGTTGCATGCGCTTCTCGCTTTCCGGAACCTTCATAGATGCCGTTGCGCCCAGGAAACGATGCCCCCGGCGTCCAGCGCCCCCGACATGCGGTCCACCTCCCGACCGCCTCGAAACAGGATCATGGTGGGAATGCTGCGGATGCCGAGCTGACCCGCGAGCAGCTGGTGCTGCTCGGTGTTGAGCTTGAGCAGCCGGACATTGGGCTCGAGCCGCTGCGCCGCCTGCTCGAAAGCCGGCGCCATCATGCGACAGGGGCCGCACCAGGGCGCCCAGAAATCGACCAGCACGGGAATGTCGCTGCGCTGGATCTGTTTCTGCAACATGGCGTCGTCCACCTCCGCCGGCTTGCCCTGGAAGAGGGGCTGTTTGCACTTGCCGCATTTGGGGTGCTGGCCGAGGCGGGCGCGGGGAATCCGGTTCACGCCGCCGCAATGGGTGCAGACCACATGCAGGTTGTCGCTCATGCGAAGAGTCCTCCAAAAACCGTTTCGAACGCAGGTGGGGCCTTTTGCGCCGCTTTCAAGCACCGCTTGTAATTCCGTCGCGGCGCCCCAAAATATCGGCCACCCTCAGCCGGACAATATTCGTGAGAAGAACCGTGAGCAACTCACCCTACATCATCGAAATCAATGAAGAAAACTGGCAAAGCGCCGTACTGGAACAATCCCGCCGGGTGCCGGTGCTGGTGGACTTCTGGGCCAGCTGGTGCCAGCCCTGTCAGATGCTCATGCCCATCCTGGCGAAACTGGCCGAGGAGTACCAGGGCAAATTCGTGCTGGCGAAAGTGAACACCGAGGAGCAGCAGAACCTGGCGGCGCAGTTCGGCATCCGCTCCATCCCCACGGTGAAGCTGTTCAAGGAGGGCCGGCCGGTGGACGAGTTCGCAGGCGCCCTGCCCGAATCCGAGATCCGGCGCTTTCTCGACCGCCACATTCCACGCGAATCGGATGCCCAGGTGGAGCGGGCGCGCTCGCTGCTGTTGCAGGGCGACGCCGAGGGCGCGTTGAAGATCCTGGAAGCCGCCAAGGCCGCGGACCCCACCAACGTCAACATCGACATCGCGACGGCCCAGGCCAAAGCGGCTGTCGGCGACGCCTCCGCAGCGCTGGGGATCATCGAGAAGCTGCCGCTGGAGGCGCAACAGAAGCCTGAAGTACAGCGCCTGAAAGGGCTGCTCCATTTCGAGGCGATCGCTTCCGGGAACGCCGATCCCGCCGAACTGGCCGCCCGTCTGGAGAAAAATTCGGACGACCACGAGGCGCGCCGCCGGCTGGCGGCACGAAAGGTGCTGGAAGAGGACTACGAAGCGGCGCTGGAACTGCTGTTGGAGCTCATGCGGCGCGACCGGAAATTCGGCGACGACGCCGCCCGTAGGGACATGGTGGCCATCTTCGACCTGCTCGGCGAGGATCCGCTGGTGAGCCGCTACCGCAGCCGCATGATGAACCTGCTCTACTGAGGCCTCTTCGCCACACCGCGCGACCGGGGGACGGCTGCATCCCGGGACTCCATCCCGAACACCACCGCTCTTTTGCCGCCATCCTCCACCCGCCAGCGGAAGTCCCAGCGGTAGAGCGCCATGCCGTGGATCCTTCCCTGGCCCGACCCCGCCGCATAGGCGGGCCTCGGATCGAGGCCGATCAGCGCACGGACGGCGCCGGCCAGCTCCTCTCCCTCGGGCAGGGCGCGCAAACGGCTCTCCAATTCGGCGGTGAAACCCACCTGCAGCCGAGGTTCCGGCGCCGAGTCGGCGAAACCGCCCCGCGCGCCGGCCACGGCGTCGGCGTAGGGAAGGTAGGGCTTGATGTCCACCACGGGGCTGCCGTCGAGCATGTCCACTCCCGAGATCCGCAACTTCACGCTCCGTCCTTTCCGGCTTTCGATGGCGCGAAGGCGCACCGCCGACAGACCCAGGTGGTTGGGGCGGTAGGGCGAGCGGGTGGCGAAGACGCCCAGCCTGCGGTTGCCCCCCAGGCGGGGCGGACGCACCCGCCCTTTCCACCTTTGCTCCAGGTTGCGGTGAAAGAGAAAGGTGACCCACAGGTGGGAAACCTCTTCGAGCCCTTCGAAGAAGTCCAGCTCGTCGTAGGGAGGTGCCATCTCGATGACGCCGGGAAGATCCACCAACCCCGCCTGGCGCGGAATGCCGAACTTGTCGGGGAATGGGGTGCGCAGGCGGCCGATGGCCTCGAGCCGAAAAAGGTCCCGCATGCTCTCGTTTCAGAAAAAGGACGACGGCGGCATTGTAGCAGCGCCACCATGCCGCCGTCGTCGGCCCCGCCGCCCCCGGCAGGAGCCCGGAGTTCAACGGAGGAGACTCACCCCCGCTCCGACTTGTCCGCCCGGGACTCTTTCACCACCCGCTTGGCGGGCACCTTCCGGCAATAGGGCGCCACTTTGCGCCCGTCGGAGCGCTGGTAGCCCTTGATCCAGCGGCAGGCAGTGGATGCCGCGCAGGCCTGTCGATCCAGGCCGCGGCACCCCTCCCCCGCGATTGCGCTGCCCGAGGTGAGCGCCAGGATCATAGAGAGGGCGGATACGAACGAAATGGCCATGATGCGTTCCTTCATGGTTGAACACTCCTTTGTCTGTTTCCGTTTTCTTCGGCCGGGCGATCCGGCCCGGCAAAAAAACTATAGGAAGGATCCCGGCCTCTGTCTGTAGGACGATTCCTACATGGCTATCGGCAAACGCCGCGCCCCCCAGTTGCCGGGCCGGGCTTCGAAGACGCCTGGAATCTTCTCCCCGCAGTTGGCGCAGCAGCCCTGCTCGTCCAACCCCCATTTGCCCAGCACGTACCAGTCGCGTTCGATGAGCAGCTTGCCGCAGCGGGGACACCAGGTGCTGCCCCCTTCGCGGTCGTGGACGTTGCCGGTGTAGACATAGTGCAGCCCCTGCTTCCTGGCCAGCGCGCGGGCGCGGTCGAGGGTGGCGGGGGGCGTCGGCGGAACGTCGAGCATTTTGTAGTCGGGGTGGAAGGCGGTGAAATGGAGCGGCACCTCCGGTCCCAGCGTCTCGGCGATCCATTCGGTCATTCGCTTGATCTCGTCGTCGGAGTCGTTGTGGCCGGGAATCAAAAGCGTGGTGATCTCCAGCCAGACGTCGGTCTCCTTCTTCACATATTCCAGCGTGTCCAACACCGGCTGCAGGTGCCCGCCGGTGAGCTTGTGGTAGAACTCCTCGGTGAACCCTTTGAGATCAATGTTGGCCGCGTCCATGTGGGAGAAGAACTCCTTGCGCGCCTCGGGCGAGATGTAGCCTGCGGTCACCGCCACGCTGCGGATGCCCCGTTCGTGACACGCCTTGGCGGTATCCACCGCGTACTCGAGAAAGATCACCGGATCGTTGTAGGTGTAGGCCACGCTGCGGCAACCCAGCTCCTCGGCCACGCGGGCGATCTTCTCGGGGCCGGCCTCGGCGGCCAGTTTGTCCATCTCCCGGGACTTGCTCATGTCCCAGTTCTGGCAATACTTGCAGGCCAGATTGCAGCCGGCGGTGCCGAAAGAGAGCACCGGGGTGCCGGGGAGGAAGTGGTTGAGCGGCTTCTTCTCGATGGGATCCACGCAAAAGCCGCTGGAACGGCCGTAGGTGGTGAGCACGATCTGATCGTTCTGGCGCGCGCGCACGAAACAGAGCGCCTGCTGTCCCTCCTTCAACTTGCAGTGACGGGGACAGAGGTCGCACTGGATCCGGCCATCTTCCAGCTTGTGCCAGTAACGGCCGGGAAAGGCTTGGGGGGCGTTCATCTTGCATTTTCTCCGGGTGTACCCATTTGATACCCCATAGATCAGGCTGAAAAACGGGATTTCAAGTGATGGCCACAGTCAAGCCGCCCGCCGTGGCGGGCATGTTCTACCCAGCGGACGCAGCCACCCTGGCCGCCGAGATCGACGCCTTCCTGGCCCAGGCTGAGCCGCCGCCGGGGCCGCCGCCCAAGGCGCTCATCGCACCCCACGCCGGCTATGTCTATTCCGGCCCGGTAGCGGCCAGCGCCTATGCCCGGCTGCTGCCGGCCGCCGACCGGATTCGCCGGGTGGTGATCCTGGCCCCCTCCCACCGGGTGCCTTTCCGCGGCATCGCCGCCTCCTCCGCCGACTGGTTTCGCACCCCCCTGGGCGACGTGCCGGTGGACCGTGCCGCGGTGGAGGCCGTCCTGGAACTGCCGGGGGTGGCGTTGTTCGACGCCGCCTTCGCCGAAGAGCACGCCCTGGAAGTGCATCTACCCTTCCTGCAGCGGGTGCTGAACCGGTTTTCCATCGTCCCCTTCGTCGTGGGCGACGCCGAGCCCGAAACGGTGCGGGCGCTGCTCGACCGGCTGTGGGACGGCGACGAGACTCTCATCGTGGTCAGCTCCGACCTCAGCCACTATCTGGACTACGCCAGCGCCCGCCAGCGGGACGCCCGCACCACCGAAGCCATCGAGGCCCTGGAACCGGAACGGATCGGCTTCCACGACGCCTGCGGGCGCATTCCGGTGAACGGCCTGCTGCTGGCGGCGCGGGAGCACGGGCTGCGGCCGCAGACGGTGGATCTGCGCAACTCGGGGGACACCGCCGGCGACAAGAGCCGGGTGGTGGGGTATGGCGCCTATGTATTCGCCTGAACAACGCCGCACCCTTCTGCGGGTGGCCCGGACCTCCATCGCCCATGGCCTGGAGCAGGGGCGTCCCCTGCCGGTGGACCCCTTGGAGTACGATGCCGAGCTTCGCGAAGAGCGCGCGAGTTTCGTCACGCTGAACGAAAGAGGCCGGCTGCGCGGCTGCATCGGCCATCTGCAAGCGATCCAGCCGCTGGTGGCCGACGTGGCGGAAAACGCCTTCAACGCCGCCTTCCGCGATCCTCGCTTTCCCCCGGTGAACGCCGCCGAATTCGACGCGCTGGAGATCCACATCTCTATCCTCAGCCCTCCCGAACCCATGACCTTCGACTCCGAGGAGGAGCTGTTGCGCCAGATCCGCCCTGGAGTGGACGGCCTCATCCTGGAAGAGGGCCCCTACAAAGGCACTTTCCTTCCGTCGGTGTGGGAGCAGCTACCCGATCCGCGCCGGTTCCTGGCGGAACTGAAGTTGAAGGCGGGGTTGCCGCCCGACTACTGGTCGGAGGGCATTCGGGTTTCCCGGTACACTACGGAATCCTTTTCAGAATAAGAGTGAAAGTTCCATGGCCGGTGAACCCATCCGCCACATCGCCGTCTGGCCTAAAGTTTTGAGAATCTGCCATTGGAGCCTGGCGTCGGCCACGCTGGTGTTGCTGCTCACCGGCTGGCTGGCGACCTGGGCGCCGGAACGGGCGGAGTCGGTGGACGAGATCCATTTCGTCGCGGCGGCCGTGTTGCTGGCGGCGCTGGCGGTGCGGATCGGACTGCTGACGGCGGGAAAAGGCGTCGCTTCGTGGCGGGTGCTCAAACCCACCCGCCACTTGCTGAGTCAAGGTCTGCAGGTGCTGCGCAGCTACGTCACTCTGGGCAAGCTTCCCCTGCCCCGCTGGCATGCGCACAATCCTTTGTGGGCGCTGCTCTATCCTCTCCTTTTCCTGGCGCTCCTTCTCCAGGTGGCCACCGGGCTCTTGCTGCTCAACGACATCACCCTGCTAGGCGCTCTGAGCCTGCGCTCGCTGCACCACTGGGGTTGGGAGTTCCTGCTGCTCTTCTCCACCCTCCACATCGCGGCGGTCTTCTTCCACGACGCTCAAAGTTCCACGGCGGAGATCTCGGGCATGGTCAACGGCTACCGCTGCGTCACCCTGGCTCCGCTCGACCTCGGCGGCGAAAGCGACGGAACCAAGGTGGTGCCGCTGGACGCTCTGGCTCGGGAGCTGAAAAAGAGCGGCGGAAAACCGGATTCCGACTGAGACCGCTCGACTTTGCTTTCTCCTGGCAGCCGCCTCAACGGCGCGCCAGGAAGGCCTCCAGCCGTTCCACCCCCTGCTGCAGCCGCTCCATGGAGGTGGTGTAGGCGAAGCGGACGAAGCGCTCGGCCCGGTAGCTGCCGAAGTCCCGGCCGGGCGTCACCGCCACCCCCGCCTCTTCCAGCAAGCGCCGGCAGAAGTCGAAACTGTCGTCGGTGAAAGCGCTCACGTCGGCGTAGAGATAGAAGGCCCCTTCGGGCCGGCCGTGAAGCCTGAAGCCCAGCTCGTCGAGCGCCTGATGGAGAAAGTCGCGCCGGCGGTGGAAGCGCTGGCGCCGCTGTTCCAGGATCTCCAGCGTTTCCGGCAGAAAAGCGGCCAGGGCAGCATGCTGAGAGAGGGTGGGCGCCGCCAGAAAGAGGTTCTGGGAAAGCCGGTCGAGCGCCGGCACCCAGGCTTCGGGAGCCACCAGCCACCCCAGGCGCCAGCCGGTCATGCCGAAGAACTTGGAGAAGCTGTTGATGACGAACAGCTCCTCTCCGCCCAGGGCCAACGCGGTGACCTCGGGAAGATCGTACACCAGCCCCTGGTAGATCTCGTCCACGATGAGGGCGCCACCGGGCGCGCGCACCGCTTCGTGGAGAAACCGCAGCTGCTCCAAGCTCAACACCCGCCCGGTGGGGTTGGAGGGAGTGGCCACCATCAGCGCGCGGGTCCGAGCGTCCCAGTGGCGGATCACCTGATCGTTGGCCAGGGCGAAATCCTGCGAAGCCTTCACCCCCAGCGACACCGCCTTCCCCTCGAAGAGCCGCACCATGTGGCGGTTGCAGGGGTAGCCTGGATCGGGCATCAGCACCTTGTCGCCGGGATCCACCATGGCCGCCAGCACCAGTTGCAACGCGCCGGAAGCCCCGGGGGTGACCACCACTCGTTCCGGCGCCACCTCCACCGAAAAGCGCTGCCGGTACCAGTGGGCGATGGCCTCGCGCAGCGCCGGCAGCCCCAGCGCCGGCGTATAGTGCGTCCGGCCCTCCCGCAGCGCCCGCTCGCCCGCGGCGACGATGGGCTCCGGCGTGGGAAAGTCGGGCTCGCCCACCTCCATGTGCACCACATCGCGCCCCTGCGCCTCCAGCTCGCGGGCGCGGGCGAGGATGGCCATGACGTGGAAGGGTTCGATGCCCGCCATGCGGCGGGCCAGGCGAGGCGGGTTGTTATCGCCAGGCGTGTTCATGGATGGCGCGCAGGCTGGGAACGTCCACCTGCCCTTTCACCAGCTCCGGACCGGCGAGCACCCGGGCCGGCCGCTCCGGGGCGCCCAGGTGATCCAGCACGAGGGCGGCACCGGAGAAGTCGTGGTCCCTGGTGTAGTCGTTGACGGTCACCAGCACGCTCTTGAGTCCCGCCTCCCGGGCGGAGATCAGTCCGTTCCCCGAGTCCTCGAAGGCCAGGCACCGTTCCGGTGACAGGCCCATCTGCTCCATGGCCCAGAGGTAGATGTCGGGCGCCGGTTTCTTGGCCGGCACGATGTCGCCGGCGGCGATCACTTCGAACCAGCCTTCGGCTTCGGGATCCAGGCTGTTGCGCAGCAGCGCCGTGACGTTGTCCGGGGTGGTGGTGGTGGCGATGGCCAGCCGCAGGCCCGCATCGCGCGCCTCGCGGAGGAGCCGCTCCACCCCGGAACGCAGCGGCAGGCCGGGGTCTTCCATCAGCCGTTTGTAGTGCTCCGTCTTTGCCGCGTGCAGAGCGGCGATGAAGCCATCCAGATCGGCGGGAGCCTCGAACTCCGGGCGGTGCTGGTCGAGGAAGTGGCGGATGCGCTCCTTGCCGCCGGTCACCTCCAACAGCTCGCCATAGAGTTCGGGCGTCCATTCCCAGTCCAGCCCCGCGTCGGCGAAAGCGCGGTTGAACGCCACGCGGTGGCCGTCGCGCTCGG
>Ga0256841_1000077_pt1 | contig 103479 bp, 85 predicted proteins | sample 356308metaG_FD_185971 | JGI IMG/M metagenome (GOLD analysis project Ga0256841, IMG submission 185971) | Hydrothermal vent microbial communities from Mid Atlantic Ridge, Atlantic Ocean - 356-308 | ecosystem: Environmental > Aquatic > Marine > Hydrothermal vents | place: Atlantic Ocean: Mid...
CGCCTGATCGACTCGACATCGGTGCCAACGCTATGAGTTCCAGAGAGTTGCAGTTCGCCGGCGACTACAGAAAGAAGCTCCTCGAGACCATCGAGGCGATCGACATCGCCAAGGTGCGGCAGGCGATCGAATGGCTGCGGCAGGCCCGCGACGAGGGCCGCCAGATCTTCGTCTGCGGCAACGGCGGCAGCGCCTCCACCGCCTCGCACTTCGTCTGCGACATGGTGAAGGGAGCGAGCTACGGCCGTGAGAAGCGTTTCCGCATCCTGGCCTTGACCGATTCGTTGCCCACCATCACCGCCTACTCGAACGACGTGGCCTACGACTGCGTCTTCGTCGAGCAGTTGAAGAACTTCGCCCGGCCCGGCGACGTGGTGATGGCGCTGAGCGGCTCGGGGAACTCGGAGAACGTGATCCAGGCGGTGGAGTACGCCAACTCGATCGGCTGCCGGACGATCGGACTCACCGGCCGCGACGGCGGAAGGCTGGGCCGCGCCGCCCAGCTCGAGATCAACGTTCCCGAGCCGCACATGGGCCGCATCGAGGACGCCCACCTGATCGTCTGCCACATGATCTGCTACTACTTCATGGACGCCGAGGGGTAGCGCCGCAGCGTCTCCGCCGGACCGCGCCGCGGCCTTCGCTACAATCCAAGAGACGTGCCCGTCCACCGCGCCGTGAAGTACATCAACCTGGTGATCGCGCTCCTGCTGGTGGCGGGCGCCGGAGCCTTCTACTGGTGGGGCTACCGCCCGCTTCCCCAGACCTCCGGCGAGATCGCCGCCCCGGTCCAGAAACCTGCCGAAGCCGTCCGGGACGAGCTCGGAGTCCCCCATATCGTCGCCGGCAGCGACGAGGATCTGTTCTTCCTCCAAGGCTTTGTCACCGCCCAGGACCGCTTGTTCCAGATGGACTTCCTGCGCCGCAGGGCCGCCGGGCGCCTGGCCGAGATCCTCGGCGAGGCGGCGCTGGCCAACGATCGCCGGGCGCAGACCCTCGGCATGGAGGCGGCCGCCGAGAAATACGCCCGGCAGTTGGACGAGCCAACGCGCCGCATCTTCGCCGCCTACGCCCGCGGGGTGAATTTCTTCCTGGAGCGCCGCAGTGGCCGCTTGCCGGTGGAGTTCGCCCTGCTGCGCTACGACCCCCGCCCGTGGCGCATCGCCGACTCCCTGCTGGTGGCGCTGGAGATGTTCCGCACGCTCAGCTCGACCTGGCGCTCCGACCTGGCGCGGCAGGCTCTGCTCGAGAGCGGAGACCCGGAGCGGGTGCGGCGGCTCTACCCGGTGTGGTCCGGTCTCGAACCGCCCCTCGGCTCGAACGCCTGGGCCGTCGCCGGGGAGCGCACGGCGAGCGGCAAGCCGCTGCTGGCGGGCGATCCCCACCTCGAGTTCACCGTCCCGCCGGTCTGGTACCAGATCCACCTGCGCTCGCCCGGCTTTCACGTGGCCGGCATGTCGCTGCCGGGACTGCCCGGCGTCATCATCGGCCACAACGGCCGCATCGCCTGGAGCGTCACGAACCTGCAGTTCGACGTCCAGGACTTGTACCTGGAACAGTTCGAGCCGGCCGGCGGGCGATATCTCTACCGCAACTCGATCCACCGGGCTGGCCGGCGGGTGGCGCGGCTGCTGGTCCGCCGCGCCCGCCCCGTCATCGTGAAGACGTGGGTCACGCGCCATGGCCCCATAGTGGCCGTCGCCCGCGGGCGGCACTTCGCTCTCCGGTGGACCGCCTTGGAGCTGGAGCGCTTCCGCTACCCGATTCCGGCTATCAACCGCGCCGGCGGCTGGGAGGAGTTCCGGGAAGCGCTTCGCGAGTTTCCCGGGCCCGCGCTGAACTTCGTCTATGCCGACGTGGACGGCAACATCGGCTCTCAGGTGGCCGGTAAGCTCCCGATTCGCGACTATGACGGCGCTTACCCGCAGGACGGCGCGGCTGGGGAGTTCGAATGGAAAGGCTACATTCCCTTCGACAATCTGCCCGCCGTTTTCAACCCGCCGTCAGGAATCGCCGTCAGCGCCAATCAGAACCCGTTTCCCCGGGACTATCCCTACCGCGTCGGGGGCCGTTTCGCGCCCGGTTACCGTGCCCGGCGAATCCGCCGCCTACTTTCGGAAAAGGACCACTGGACCGCCGAGGCGATGCTCGCGGTGCAGACAGACATCTACGACCCGTACCTCCACGGGCTCGCCCGGCGGGCCGTCGCCGCTTGGGACCGCCGGCCGAAAGGCGGCCCGACGCTGGCGGCGGCCGTCGACCGCCTGCGCGGCTGGGACGGCCGCATGGCGAAGGCCAGCCCGGCGGCCCTGATCGCGCGCCTGCTGTTCCGGCATTTGAGACGCGAAGTCGCCGAGCGCGCGGCCAAAGGCGCGGGACTCCTCTATGACTCCCCGATGGCCGCGCCGGTGATCGAGAAGCTCCTCGAAGAACAGCCCCAGGACTGGTTTGCAGACTACGATGCGTTGCTCCTTGACGCTCTCGCCGGAGCCTGCGCCGAGGCGGAGAGAATGTTCGGAGCGCGGATCGAGCGCTGGCAGTACGGGCGGTGGAACCGTCTCCGGCCCTCCGGGGGACTGCTCGCGCAGCTCCCGTTGATCGGGCGCTACTTTGTTTTCGACTCAGTCGCCCTTGGCGGCTCTCCCAACACCGTGCTCCAGGTCAATGGGCGGGTAATGCCTTCGGCGCGCATGGTCCTGGACCCCGCCGACTGGGACAACTCCCGCTACGTCCTCCCGTTCGGAGAATCCGGCCAGCGGTTTTCGAAACACTTTCGGGATCAATGGAAAGCTTACCTCGAGGGGCGCGCCTTCGCCTCGCAATATCAACAGATTAGCTCAGGCATTCGACTTCGCTTCGTAACTGCGCGATAATAAAAGATTTAGGAACGGGCCCGAGCCCCTCTGGTGTAGTACGCAGCCAGATCGATGCGAATTCAAATCATCTGTCCCGCCTCCCCGATGACCGTCTACGGAAACCGGGTCACCGCCGTCCGCTGGTCGAAAATGCTTCGTCCGATGGGCCACAGCGTCGATATTTCCCAGCATTACGGCGGGACGATCAGCGACCTGATGGTCGCCATGCACGCCGCCCGCAGCGCCGATGCCATCCTCCAGTTCCGGAAACGGCACCCGGAAAAGCCTTCCGTTTTGGTCCTGACGGGCACCGACATCTACCGCGACGTGGCGAGGTCGGCCAAGGCGCGCGAAGCCATGCAGACAGCGGACCGGCTGCTGATCTTTCAGCCCCTCGCCAAGCAGGTCGTTCCGGAGGAGCTGAAACGAAAGGTCCGCCTCATCTACCAGTCCGCCGAACAGACGGCCGATGCGCCGCCGCTCGACAGAAACGCTTTCGTCATCAGTGTCGTCGGGCACGTGCACGAGGTGAAGGATCCGCTGCGGGCGGCTATGGCCTCCCGGAAGCTCCCGAAGGAGTCCAGGATCCGGATCGTCCAGGCCGGCGACGCCGACGACGGCAACCTGATCCAGCGGGCGCGGGCCGAGGCTCTCAAGAACCCTCGCTACCGCTATCTCGGATCGATCCCCCGCTGGAAGGTTCGGAACCTGATTGCCGGCAGCCATTTGCTCGTACTCAGTTCCCGCATCGAAGGCGGAGCCAATGTTCTTTCCGAGGCGATCGTAGACTATGTGCCGGTTCTCGCTTCCCGCATTCCAGGCAACGTCGGGATCCTCGGCGAGGATTATCCCGGCTACTTCGACCCCGGCGATACCGACAGGCTCACGGAACTGATGTACCGGACCGAGACCGACGAGGACTTCTACCAGGAACTCAAGACACGGTGCGCCCTGCTCGCGCGGCAGTTCCGGCCCGAGGCCGAGCGCCGGGCCTGGGAAAAACTCATCAAAGAGGTGAGCCGCATCAAGCACTGAGGATGGCGGCGCCGCGGGCGCGCGCCTCACCGGCCGGGTTGCACCTCGACGATCCGTCCCTCCCGAACCTCGATATAGGTGATGCCCAGCCCCTTGGCCAGTTCCCGGTCCCGCATCGAGTCCCCAATAAGAATCGACGCCCCGAGATCGATTCCCCACTTCCGCACCGCCTCGAGCACCAGTCCCGGCTGAGGCTTCCGGCAGGAGCAGGTTCCCTCCTCGTGGGGGCAGCAGTAGACGTCGTCGACGGGCGCGCCCTTTTCGGCCAGAGCTTCCCGCATCCGCCGGTGGAGCTCTTCAAGATCGGCGGCCGGAAGCAGCCCCCGGGCCACGGCCCGCTGGTTCGTCACTACGATCACCAGATACCCGAGCGCCTTGAACAGCCGGATCCAATCCACCGTCTCCGGAATGAACCGGAAGTCTTCCCAACGGGTGATGTACTCGCCCTCGGGCGGCGCGACGTTGATCACGCCGTCCCGGTCCAGAAAGACGCAGGGCCGCTTCATCCGGTCAGGCCTCCGTGGTGGACGATCCGGGTGCCGTGCGGGCAGAAGGAGAAGGGCACCTCGGTGAGCTCGCCCAGAGTTTCCCGAAGGCGCGGCTGCGCTTCGGGTTCGCAGTAGAACAACAGGAATCCGCCGGCTCCGGCCCCCAGCAGCTTGCCGCCCAGGGCGCCGGCCTCGCGCCCCCGCCGATAGATGGCGTCCACGGCGTCGTTGCTGATGGACGCTTCGAGGGACTTCTTGCGCTGCCAGGACTCGTCGAGCAGCCGCCCGAACTCGCCCAGGTCCTTACCTTGAACCAGCACGTCCCTCATCCGCCGGGCGATCTCGCACAGCTCGGCCAGCACTCCCAGCTTCTCCGCGGTGTGGCGCTGCTGGCGCGCCAGCACCTCCCGGGCGCTCCGGGTGATGCCGGTGAAGAAGACGAGCAGCCGCCGGTCCAGCTCCCGGTAGACCTCCTTCGAGCAGGCCACCGGCTCCACCTGCACCCGGCCGTCCTGATGGAACTGAATGAACTGGAGCCCGCCGTAGGCGGCGATGTACTGGTCCTGCTTGCCGATCGGCTCGCCCAGCCGCTCGATCTCGATGTGGCAGGCCTCCTCGGCCAGCACGTTCGGCGTCACGACTTCATCTCGGAAGGCATAGAGGGCGTGGAGCAGCCCCACGGTGAAGCTGCTCGAGGACCCCATCCCCGCCTGAGCCGGCAGGTCGGCCATCGAGACGATCTCCAGCGGCCTCTCGACCCCCACCAGCTTCAGGCACTCGCGCACGATGGGGTGCTGGATGCCGTCGATGGTCTCGGAATACTCCGTACGGGAGTAGCTCACCCGGAAGGAGCGGCCGAAGTGTTCCTTGACGGCCAGGTACATGTACTTGTCGATGGCCGTGCACAGCACCGCCCCGGGCTGGCGGGCGTAGGAGGCCCTCAGGTCCGAGCCGCCGCCGGCGAAGCTGATGCGGAATGGCGTGCGCGTGATGATCATCCCTGGAAGAACTCCTCCACGATCTTCAGCCGCTCCGGCGTGCCGATGTCATAGAACCGCTGCCGGACCTCCAGCCCGTAGAGCTCGCCCCGGGCGATCAGACGGGTGTAGATCTCCTTCTCCAGGGAGAACCTCGGCGGGCCGTCCCAGTCCTCGAGCGCGCGGCGGCGCAGCGCCGCCACGCCCGCGTCCACGTGAGTGAGCCCGGCGGTCTGGGGCGCGCCCTTCTCGTAGCGCGTGATGCGGCCGTCCGGCGCCACGGCGACGTTGTTTGCGACGCCCGTGTCGCCGTGGCGGTTGTCGTAGATGACCAGGACGCCGGAGCAGCCCGTCTCGCGCAGCCGCTGCACTGCTAGCGGATAGTCCATCGGCAGGTAGGAGTCGCCGTAGATGAGGACGAAATCCTCGGCCAGCAGGGGCAAAGCCCGGACCAGCGCGCCGCCGGTGCCCAACGGCTCGGGCTCGCGGGAATACCGGATCCGGAGGCCCAGCGCCGAGCCGTCGCCGAAATGGCTTTCGATCTGTTCGCCCAACCAGCCGGTCAGCAGCACCACGTCTCGGATCCCTTGCCTCGCCAGCTCCCGCAACTGGTGCTCCAGGTAGGGCTTGCCGGCCACCGGGACCATCGGTTTGGGGATCTCGAGCGTCAGGGGACGCAGCCGGACGCCAAGGCCTCCGGCCAGAATCACCGCCTGGATGCCGCTCTCGCTCATGGCTTCCGCTCCAGCAGTTGCCGGATCGCCTCCCGCACGCTCTCTTCCGAGTTCAGCCGGGCCCGCCAGCCGAGCCGCCCCAGCCGCGTGACGTCGAGCGTGAAGCGGGGCACGTCGCCGGGCCAGCCCCCTTCGCCGCCGGTGTAGCGGAATCGCACGCCCTCGAGGCCCATCGCCTCCGCCACCAGCTCCGCGATCCGGGTGACGGTGACGGCGTCCCGCCCCCCGAGATTGTAAATGTTCAGCGGCTCCCGGGCGTGATCGACGACGAAGAGCATGGCCTCGATGCACTCGGCGGCCGTCAGGTACGACTTCCGCTGCCGCCCGTCACCCAGGATGAGCAGCTCCTGCGGGTTCTCCTTCAGGCGCGCGATGAAGTCCCCGATCACCGTGCGGCCGCGCTTGCGCACCTTCGGCCCGACGATGTTGGCGAACCGCAGGATCCAGGCCTGGATGCCGAACAGGTGCGAAAAGGCCGAGATCAGCGCCTCGCCGGCGAGCTTGGCCGCGCCGTAGAGCGAGATCGGCCGGCAGGGGGCGTCCTCAGGGATCGGCAGGCGCTCCTGGATGCCGTAGACCGCCGACGTAGAGGCGAAAGCGATACGCCGGACGCCGGCTTTGCGCATTGCCTCGAGCACGTTGTAGGTGGCCAGCGTGTTCTGCTTCAAGTCGAGATCGGTGGGGCTCTCCGGGGTGAACTTCACGTCCGGGTTGGCGGCCAGGTGCCAGACGATCTCCGCGCCGTTGACGGCGCGCTCCACCGTGGCGGCATCCAGCAGGTCGCCCTCGATCAATCTAAAGCCAGGCTGCCGGATGAGCGGCTCGATGTGCTCCCGGCGGCCGCTCGAGAAGTTGTCGAGGACGGCGACCTCGTCGCCGCGCTCCAGCAAGGCGGCGGCGAGGTCCGATCCGATACAGCCTGCACCGCCGGTGATGAGCGCCCGCACCTGATCCAGTTTAGCGGCCGGCAGGGTCCGGTTTCGACGCGGCCGGAATCAGGCGGCCTTCGGCCCCCAGCCGGTACCGCCGCCCGCGCCAGACGATCGTGTTGCCGAAGAAGGCCGCCAGCCAGCTCAGCCAGCTCACGACATCCTGCAGCGGCAGCAGCCACCACCAGCGCCGGAAGAGCGGATCCCGCAGCGCCGGGCCGGCCACCGCCCAGGCGGCCACATAGCGCGCGGCCGCCGCCAGCGCCGCCAAGGGCCACCACGAGGGCGCGGCGAGCAGAAGCAGCAGCGCCATGGGGATCGGGAAGGTGAAGGCCTGCCCGTAGTAGCCCGCCGGACGCGAAAAGCGCGTGCCCCGCTGCCACATCACCCGGTGCTTGATGTTCTTCCAGAACGGCTGGCTGCCGATACGGTGCTCGATGACGTAAGCGGAAAGCTCGGTGCGGAAACCCGCCTCGGCGGCGTACCTGCCCAGCAGGAAGTCGTCGATGTAGGAATCCTTCACCCGGGAGAAGCCGCCGATGGCCTCGAGCGCCTCCCGCCGCATCACCATCGTCGGTCCCACGCCGAACTTCATGCCCTCCACCAGCCGCGCCACCAGCACCCCGGCCATGAACTCGGTGTTCATGCCCAGCGCTTCGAGACGTGTCCAGAAGCTCCGCCCGGGCACGGCCCGGTAAGGGCAGGTGAGGCAGCCCAGCTCCGGGTCGGCGAACTCGGCCGCCAGCGTGCGCAGCATCTCCGGCCCGACGCGGATGTCGCTGTCGCTCATGACGAGGATGTCGTGGCGCGCCTCGGCGGCCATGCGCTCCAGGCTGTAGTCCTTGGGATTGCGGTACGGCGATTCACCGGTGACGAGAATCCGCGACGGCACGTTCGGGAACTCCCGGCGAACCGCCTCGGCGACCGGAAGAGCGGGGTCGTCTTCGGTGTCGATGCCGAGCAGGATCTCGAAGTGCGGGTAGTCCTGCCGGAAGAAGCTGCGGAGATTCTCTTCCAGGCCGTCGTCGAGCCCGCGCAGCGGCTTCAGGATGGAGAAGGCCGGCTGCGGATGCGTTCCGGGTGCGGGCAGCCGCGCCGCCCGGCGGCGGTAGCTCACCACCGCCGCGCAGACCATGCCGCAGTAGACGACGGCCCCGGCGGCCAGCGGCAGCAGCAGGAACAGGGGGGCAGGGAACTCCACGAGCTACTCGACCGGCGTCTTCTCCTCGATCAGCTTCCGGATTTCGGCCAGAAACTCGGCTACCGGCTTGGCTCCTTGGTCGCCGTGCCGGCGGTTGCGCACCGCCACCGTGCCGGCCTGGGCCTCGCGGTCGCCGATCACCAGCATGTAGGGGATCTTCTGCACCTGCGCCTCGCGGATCTTGAAGTTCACCTTCTCGTTGCGGTCGTCCAGCCAGACGCGGATGCCGGCCTCCTCGAGCTGCCGGGTCACCTGGCGGGCGTACTCCAGGTTCCGGTCGGTGATCGGCAGCACAGCGGCCTGGATCGGGGCCAGCCAGACCGGGAAGGCCCCGGCGTAGTGCTCGATGAGAATGCCGAAGAAGCGCTCCACCGACCCGAACAAGGCCCGGTGGACCATCACCGGCTGGTGCGGCTTGCCGTCCTCGCCGATGTACTCCATCTCGAAGCGCCTCGGCAGGTTGAAGTCGAACTGGATGGTCGAGAGCTGCCAGGTGCGTCCGATGGCGTCCACCAGCTTGACGTCGATCTTCGGCCCGTAGAAGGCCGCCTCGCCGCGCTCGAGCTTCGCCTCCAGGCCCGCCCGCCGGCAGGCCTCCTCGAGGGCGTCCTCGGCCAGCTTCCACTGATCGGCCGATCCCAGGTACTTGCCCGCCTCTTCCGGGTCCCACGTGGAGAGCTCGGCCGTGTATTCGTCGAAGCCGAAGGTCTTCATCGTGTGCAGGGCGAAGTCCAGGCAGCCGACGATCTCCTCTTCCACCTGTTCCGGCGTGCAGAAGATGTGGGCGTCGTCCTGGGTGAAGCCGCGCACCCGCAGCAACCCGTGGGTGACGCCGGAGCGCTCGTGGCGGTAGACCGTGCCCAGCTCGCCCATGCGGATCGGCAGGTCGCGGTAGCTGCGGAGCCGGTCTTTGTAGATCAGGATGTGGAACGGACAGTTCATCGGCTTGAGCTGGTACTCGGCGTCGTCCATCTCCATGCGCTTGAACATGTCCGAGGCGTAGTACTCGTAGTGGCCGGAGGTCTTCCAGAGGTCGGCGCGGGCGATGTGGGGGGTGAAGACGAGCGAGTAGCCGCGCTTGAGGTACTCCTCGCGCATCCAGTCCTCCATCACCTTGCGGACCATGGCGCCCTTGGGGTGGAAGAAGACCAGTCCCGGGCCGGCCGCCTCCTGGATGCTGAACAGGTCCAGCTCCTTGCCGAGCTTGCGGTGGTCCCGCTTCTTGGCCTCTTCGAGCTGCTTCAGGTAGGCCTCGAGATCCTTCTTGGTGAAGAAGGCCGTGCCGTAGATGCGCTGCATCTGCTGGTTCTTTTCGTCGCCTTTCCAATAGGCGCCGGCGATCGAGAGCAGCTTGAAGGCCTTGATGCGCTTCGTCGAGGGCACGTGGGGCCCGCGGCAGAAGTCGATGAAATGATTTCCCAGCGTGTATTCGCTGAAGACCTCGCCGGCCTTCTCGTCGATGAGCTCGCACTTCATCTGCTCGCCCATCTCGGCGTACTTCTTCAGGCCCTCCTGCTTCGGGGTGAGAATCCGCCGGTAGGGCAGGTCCTTCTTCTGCAGCTCCCACATCTTGGCCTCGATCTTCTCGAGGTCTTCGGGGGTGAACTTCTCTTCCCGGTAGAAGTCGTAGAAGAAGCCGGTGTCGGTGGGCGGGCCGATGCCGAGTTTCGTCTCCGGGTAGAGCTCGAGGACGGCGGCGGCCAGCAGGTGGGCGGCCGAGTGCCGGTAGACTTCCAGGGCCTCGGGATCCTTCGGGGTGAGGATCTCGAGTCTGGCGTCCTCGGTGAGCGGGCGCGTCAGGTCCCAGAGCTCGCCGTTGACGCGCGCCACCACGGCGTCTTCGGCCAGCCGCCGCCCGATGGAGCGGGCGATCTCGAGCGGCGTGGCGCCTTTCGGAACCTTCTTCTGACTGCCGTCGGGAAGCGTGATCGTAATTTCGTCCATGGTCGTGAGCTGAAAGGCAGAGCCGCCCGCGGTTCGGGTCTGGCGCGGCCTTCGGGGATGGTCGCCGCCACGCCGGCGTACCGCGTGCGCCGGATTACACGGAAGAGCCCTCGCGGAACAACCGCGGGAAGCCGAGCGGCGTCCTTGCCTGGGACGGCCTGCTTAAGTTCTAGCCTAACAGACGCGCCTTTGAACGATCAGTGCCGTGGGCCGGCCCGGCCATCTCCTTCATTCGCCGTGGCCGTTTGGTATACAATGCCTCGAAGAGAATCAGGGTTTGCTCTTTGAATCTCTATTACGGATTCTCACGCGATGCATAAATATATCCTGATCGGCCCCCAGGGCTCCGGGAAAGGCACCCAGGCCCGCCTCCTGTGCCGCGATTATGACTTCGAGCACATCTCCATCGGCGACATCTTCCGCTGGAACATGGCCCACCATACCAAGCTCGCCGCCCGGATTCGCCGGATTATGAATCAGGGACTTCTTGTCCCCGATGAGATCGTCGAAGAGGTGGTCCGCCGCCGTCTCGAGGAACACGACTGGAATTACGGCTTCGTCCTCGACGGCTTCCCCCGCACGCGCTCTCAGGCCGAGTACCTGTTCGAGAACTACAACCTGGACAAGGCGATCTACCTCGACATCCCCGAAGACGTCGTCTACCAGCGTGTGATGCACCGCGCCAAGGTCGGCGAAGGCGACGGTTTCACCAAGCGCGCCGACGACAACGTCGAAACATTGAAAGTCCGCCTCCGCGAATACTTCGAGAAGACCGTCCCCCTGCTCGAACTTTTCGAAAGCAAACAGATGCTCGTGCGCGTCGACGGCACTGGCGCCATCGAGGAGGTCTACGCCGCCATCCGCAAGGCCTTGAATCTGCCCGAGCCGCCCCCGGGAGCCGCCGCGTCGGGAGAGAAGTAAGTCCAGCCGCCTGCGCCGGTCAGGAGTTCTTCAGGATCGTCTCCCGGTAGATGCGGTCGAGCTCCCGCCGGGCGATCGCCGCCCAGGGGCTGCCCGGATCCAGCTTCAAGTACGCCTTCCAGTGCCGCACAGCTTTCAGGGGCTGCCCTCCCGACTGGTAGAGCAGGGCGATGTTGTAGTGAGCGTCCGCATAGTGCGGATTGAATTTGAGCGCCAGTTGGTACTCCGCCAGTGCCTCGGCCCTCTTGCCCAGCTCCTCGTACAGATTCCCCAGATTGAAGTGCGCCAGCGCGTAATGCCTGTCCACTTCCACCGCCCGCCGGTAGTATTCCTCGGCCTTGCCTAGCTCCCGCGCTGTGAAGTAGATCGTTCCCAGGTTCACGTACGCCCCGGCAAACCCGGGGTCAGCCGCAATCACCTCTTCGTAGGCTTGGATCGCCCCCTCGATGTCCCCGGCGCCTTCCATCTCCACTCCCCGCTGGAAGAGCAGCTCCGCCCGCAGCGTCTCCCCGGCCTGCCGACCGGTCTTGGAGCGCCGCGCGTCCGCCACCGGGAACGAGACCAGCCGCCGCATCTCGTCTCGGTCGAAGTCCAGCAGCAACTGCCCGGAAACCGGCTCCATTGTCTGGTTGCCGACTTGAACGAAGACCTTCCGCCCCTCACTGAACACCCGAAGCTCGACCAGAGGATTCTCGATCCCTTCCAGCTTCCTGCGGACCGCCTCCAGCGCTCGCCGGATCTCCGGCGCCCGGACCCGCCCTTGCTGCAGCTTGGCGATCGTCCGCAGCGTAACCAGATCGACGAAATCGTACTCCTCAGCCGGCTCGATCAGCCCCTGTTCTTCCCATCGCTTGAGCTGCCGTTCGCTCAGGTTCAGTAGCCGGCGCACATCCCGCCGCGTGTAACGCTGCTTCGGAGGATCGCCGATCACGCGACAGATTGTAGCACGACGCCGCCGCGCCGCGATTCCGCCCGGCGCCCCGTCCGCCGTCCTGCTCCACCAGCCTGTACGCCCGGGTTGCGTCACGAGAGAATCAGTTCCTAAACTAGTGCTTGACGGCGGCCGCCGCCACCGGTCATACTGGTGGTGTGCTGCAACTCATTTTCAAAAACGAAACCGGCAGCGTGAAATCATCCGGCACTTCATCCCTGATGGATCTCCCCCGCGGCCGCGAGGGCGTGATCCTCGATCTCGACCTGCCCGAGGACGTCGCCAGGCGATTGATGGAGCTTGGCTTCGTTCCCGGCAATACCGTCGTCCCCGCTCGCAGCGCCCCCGGCGGCGACCCCCGCGTCTACCGTGTGGACGGCTCCGAGGTGGCCCTGCGGCGGGAAACCGCGGTTCACATCCGGATCCGGGACCGCAACGACTGCTTCTCCGACGAGTGATGGCCAATATCTGCGGCTGCGAGTTACAGGCGCACCGGCCCGAACAAGCGCCGAAGCAACCCCACACCCACCTCCACCGCGTCGCCATCGTCGGCCCCCCGAATTCAGGTAAGTCAACTCTGTTCAATAAGTTAACCGGACTCCGGCAGAAGGTCGCCAACTACCCCGGCGTCACCGTCGAACAGCGGACCGGCCGTATCCGCCTGGCCCACAACCGCGAGGTCGAGCTCATCGACCTGCCCGGCATCTATAGCCTCGACCCGCGCAGCGAGGACGAGCGCGTCACCCACGACGTCCTCACCGGCCGCATGCCCGGCGTGTCCCGCCCGGACGCCGTCATCCTCATCCTGGATTCCACCAACCTCAGCCGCCACCTCATTCTGGCCGCCCCCGTGCTCAGCCTCGGGCTGCCTACCCTGGTCGTTCTCAATATGGCCGACGCGCTCCGCGAGGGCGGCGGCGCCCTCGATACCAGCGCCCTCGCCGCCCGGCTCGGAGCCCCTGTCGTTCTCGCCTCCGCAGCCAAAGGCGAAGGGCTGGAACCCGTTCACGAGTTCCTGAACCGTCAGTTCGCCGTCCCCCACCCGGTGCAACTGCCTGTCATCCAGGACATCCCCAAGTGCCGCGCCTGGGCCTCGCGGATCGGCGCCGAAGCCTCCTATCGCGCTCCGGCCCCGCCCGTCTGGACCCGCCGCCTGGATGCCGTCTTCCTCCACCCCCTCTTCGGACCCCTCGTCTTCATCCTCGTCGTGCTGGCCGTCTTCCAGACCATCTTCGTCGGCGCCGAGCCGCTGATGAATGCCGTCGAGGCCGCCATCACCTGGTCCGGGAGCGAAATCGGCCGTCTGCTCCCCGCCTCGCCGGTCCGTGACCTCATCGTCGAAGGCGTCTGGGGCGGTGTCGGCTCGGTCATCGTCTTCTTGCCCCAGATCCTGCTCCTCTTCCTCTTCATCGGCATCCTCGAAGACTCCGGTTATCTGGCCCGCGCCGCCCTCATCGCCGACCGCACCATGGCCAAGGTCGGCCTCCAGGGCAAGAGCTTCATCCCCCTGCTCTCGGCCTACGCCTGCGCCGTGCCCGCCATCATGGCCACTCGGACCATCGAGAACAAGCGGGACCGCATCGCTACCATCCTCATTGCGCCCTTCATGACCTGCTCGGCCCGCTTGCCCGTCTACACCCTCTTCATCGCCGCCTTCATCTCTGAAGGACCCTTCCTCGGCCCCTTCGTCGGCCGCCGCACCGCCGCTATGGTCGGACTCTACATTCTGGGCTTCTTGGCCGCGTTCGCCACCGCCCGCCTGCTGAAGTCCTCCATCCTCAAGAGCGAACGCACCCCCTTCGTCCTCGAATTGCCGCCCTACCGCCGCCCCACCCTCCGCTCCCTGGGCCTCCGGCTCTACGACCGCGCCCGCATCTTCCTCCGCCGCGCCGGCACCGTCATCCTCACCGCCGTCGTCATCTTGTGGATCCTGGCCCACGTTCCCCTCATCGATGGACACGCTCCGCCCATCGAGCACAGCGCCGCCGGTACCCTCGGCCGCGCCCTCGAGCCCCTCATCGCGCCCTTGGGCTTCAATTGGAAAATCGGTATCGGCCTCATCAGTTCCCTGGCCGCCCGCGAGACCATCGTCGGCACCCTGGGCACCATCTACGGTATCCAGGGCGATGAGAGCGCCCCGGGCCTCCAGGCCGCCTTGCACCGCGACCTCACCCCCGGCGGGGCCGTCGCCTTGCTCGTCTTCTTCGCCTTCGCCATGCAGTGCATGTCCACCGTCGCCGTCGTCCGCCGCGAAACCGGCGGCTGGAAGTGGCCCGTGCTCCAGTTTGTTTACATGGGTTCGCTGGCCTACTTGGGCGCGCTGGCAGCCAACTGGATCGTGACCGCCTGGATTTCCTGAGCCTGGCTCCCTGGAACGGACATCCAATGAATCTGGCCCGCTACGGCCGTGCTAGCATAATTCCCTGAACCTTAAGGAGGTCCCTTCGTATCCCATGCGCAACGTAATCATCATCGGCTCCGGCTGTGCTGGAAACACGGCGGCCATCTACACCGCCCGGGCCAACCTCGGGCCCCTCGTCGTCTCCGGGCATGAGCCGGGCGGCCAGCTCTCGCTCACTACCCTGGTCGAGAACTATCCCGGCTTCCCCGACGGCATCGACGGGCCCGTACTGGTCGAGAACATGAAGAAACAGGCCGAGAAGTTCGGCGCCCAATACCTGCAGGGCACCGTCAATCAGGTGGACTTCACCCAGCGCCCCTTCCAGGTCGCCGTCGACGGCGAGTGGATGGAGACCCGCTCGGTCATCATCGCCTCCGGCGCCTCGGCCCGCTGGCTGGGCCTGGAATCCGAGCAGAAGCTCATCGGACACGGCGTCAGCTCCTGCGCCACCTGCGACGGCTTCTTCTACCGGGGCAAGAAGGTCATCGTGGTCGGCGGCGGCGACTCGGCCATGGAAGAGGCCATCTTCCTCACCCGGTTCGCCTCCGAGGTCACCATCGTCCATCGCCGCAATGAGTTCCGGGCCTCCAGGATCATGCTCGACCGCGCCAAGGCCAACCCCAAAATCCGGTTCGTGACCCCCGCGGTAGTGGATGAAGTCTATGACGTGAATCAGGGCGTCGTCACCGGCGTCCGGCTCCGAAACGTCCACACCGGCGAGACCTGGGATCATGAGATCGACGGCCTCTTCGTCGCCATCGGCCACATCCCCAATACGGCCGTCTTCAAAGGCCAGATCGAGCTCGACGAGGCCGGCTACATCGTCTCCCACGGGGGCGCCAGGACCAGCGTCGAAGGGATCTTTCACGCCGGCGACGTCCAGGACAAGGTCTATCGCCAGGCCGTCACCGCCGCCGGGGCGGGCTGCATGGCCGCCATCGAGTGCGAGCGCTACCTCGAATCCCTCGGGGATTGAGCTTACTCCCGGCCCCCGGTCTTCGTCGCCGGCCGGTTGCCTCTGGTCCGCCCGGCCCGGCCGCCGACTACCCGCCCGAGGGCAGCACTTTCTGTATGTCGTTGTAGAGAACGAAGGCGACAACGATCATCAGGAACACGAACCCCACCTTGATCACCGCCTCCTTCACCGGCAGGCTCAAATCGCGCCCCATCGCCATCTCGACCAGCAGCAGCAGGATCACCCCGCCGTCCAGGATCGGTATCGGCAGCAGGTTGAACACCGCCAGGTTCAGGCTCACCATCGCCATCAGCCCGATGAAGGCGAACGCCCCTTCCCGCGCCGCGTCCCCGGAAAGCTGCGCGATCCGGATCGGTCCCTCCAGCGACTTCGCCGACATCCGGCGCTCGATCACCCCTTCCACGAACCGGAAGATCAGCGTCGCGCTCCGCAGGTTGTGCCGCACCGATTCGGCCAGCGCCTCCGGAAACGCCAGCTTCGTGTACGTCACCCGGCGCCGCAGCTCCACGCCGATCATGTAGCGCTCTTCGCCCTCCATCTTCGTCATCTTCGGCTCCAGCACCACTTTGCCCCGCTCGCCGTTCCGCGAGTAGATCACTTCCACCGGCTTGCCCCCGCTCTCCCGGATCACCTCCTGGATCGCCCTCGCCGACCGCACCGGCCGCCCGTTCACGCTGATCAGAATGTCACCCGGTTTCAACCCGGCCCGCTCCGCCGCCATGCCTTCGATCAGCCCGGCGATCTCGATCTCCTGCTCCTCCGACCAGCCGGCATAGCCGACGCCGGTGCGCTCGTCCAGGATCGGCGTCAAGGTGAACTCCAGCCTCCGCCCGTTCCGCTCCACCGTCACGTGTAACGGCCTCTTGGCGCTGGCGAACTCCTTCAGCAGAATGTCGTCCCAGCCCGGGTTCTCCACCCCGCCGATCTCCACGATCCGGTCGCCCGCGCGGATGCCCGCCTCCGCCGCCGGCGAGCCCGGCGCCACGTAACCGATCGCTCCAGGCTCCGCATCCGGAGGCTTCGGATACTTCACCATATACAGTCCTGCCAGCAGCGCCACCGCCAGCACGACGTTCATCGCCGGCCCGGCGAAGACGATGATCAGCCGCTGCCACCGCGGCTTCGCAAGGAAACTCCGTGGATCGTCCGCCGGCTCGCCCGGCTGCTCCCCCAGCATCTTCACGTAACCGCCGAACAGGATCAGCGAGAACCGGAAATCCGTGTCTCCCCGGCGGAATCCGAACAGGCGGGGACCGAAGCCGAAGCTGAACGTCTCCACCTGAACGTCGAAGAACCGCGCCGCCCAGAAATGCCCCAGCTCGTGGACCATGATCATGACCCCGATCAGGACCAGGAGCCACCAGATGTTCTCGAAGAAAATCATCATCCAAGCCTCGCGCCCCCCGCCGCCCTCCTGCGCCCGGCGCGCCCCACTACTCTCTTACCATGCACGTCCTGCCCCGCGCTCCAACGCCTTCCGCAATCAACCGCCGCGCCACCGCCCGGCTCTCGCGGTCCACCTCCAGCACCTCGGGGATCGAGCCCGGCTCCCGGTGCGGCATCCGCGCCAGCGTCTCTTCGGCCACCGCGGCGATCCCGGGGAACGACAGCTTCCCCTCCAGGAACGCCTCCACCGCCACTTCATCGGCCGCGTTCAACGTGCAGGTCGCTGCTCCCCCGGCTTCGAGCGCCTCGTAAGCCAACCGCAGCAGCGGGAATTTCTTCAGGTCCGGCGGCTCGAACTCCCAGACGTGCACGCGCGCCCAGTCGTAGCGCTCCACCGGCGCCTCGATCCGCTCCGGATAGGTCAGCGCGTACTGGATCGGCATCCGCATGTCGGTCACCGACACCTGCGCCACGATGCTGCCGTCGTTGTATTCCACCAGCGCATGCACCGACGACTGCGGGTGCACCACCACGTCGATCTGCTCCGGCTTCAGCCCGAAAAGCCATCGCGCCTCGATCACCTCGAAGCCCTTGTTCATCAGCGTCGCCGAATCGATGGTGATCCGCCGGCCCATCTTCCAGGTTGGATGCCGCAGCGCCTCTTCCGGCGTCACCCGCGCCAGTGCTTCGGCCGGCGTCCTCCGGAACGGCCCGCCCGAAGCCGTCAGGATCAGCCGCCGCACCTCGGCCCGGCGGCCCGCTTTCAGGCACTGGTGGGCGCCGTTGTGCTCGCTGTCCACCGGAATCAGCTCCGTCTGCGCTTTCCGGGCCGCCTCCATCACCAGCCCGCCGCCGGCCACCAGCACTTCCTTGTTCGCCAGCCCGATCTTCTTGCCCAGCCGCACCGCCTCGTAGGTCGCCTCCAGCCCGGCCACCCCCACGATCGCCGACATCACGAAGTCCACTTCCGCCGCTGTCGCCGCCGCCACCCGGGCCTCCGGGCCCACGCTGATCTCCGGCCACTCGCTCCGCTCCAGGCCCAGTTCCTCGAGCCGCCCGGCGAGCTTGGCGCGAACCTTTTCGTTCACCACCACCGCGACCCGCGGCCGGAACTCCAGGATCTGCTCCGCCAGGCGCGCGTGGTTCTTTCCCGCCACCAGCGCGTGCACCGAGAACCGCTCCCGGTGCCGCCGTACCACGTCCAGCGTGCTGACTCCGATGGAACCCGTTGATCCTAGGATGGTTATCTTCTGCATTCCGGCTCATTCGACGGGAAAGCGCTACGACAGGAATCATACCATCCCCACCGTCCGCCTTCCCACTATCCTGATGAAACGACGGGCGCTATCGGCTCGATGTTCCAGGGATTTCCGAACTCCGCGGCTGGTACCGCCACCCTTGCGGCAGCGCCAGCCGGAAGGCATGGGCCTTCGTCTTCCCGTGAGCCTCGTGCACCAGCAACAGTTGTTTTCCTTCTCTGTACCAGCACAATCCTTCCCAGTTGGCCCGCGCCAGCTCCGGCGGCACGAAATCGGCCAGATGCAGCGGTTCGCCCACCGGCGTCCCGTCCACCCGGAAGCGCTGGAGCCAGTGGTGCAGATATTCGGGCGGCTTCACCCTGTTCTGCGAGCTGATCAGCACCAGGAACCCCCACTGCTCTTCCCCGGTCCCTTCCGGGAAGCGGTACCACACCAGATCCGGCGCCCGGAACCGTTGCACCTCCGGCTCTTTGCCTTCCAGAATCGGCACCTGCAGGAACGCGTGCCCCACGCCTTCGTTCCACCGCACCCGGCCCGGCCGCGCCCCCGGCGCGATGTCGTGGATAAACACGATCGGCGACAGCGGCCGCCCGCCGGTCTGCCGCTCCAACTGCGGGTTCAGCGACCCCAGGTCCGGATAGCCCCCCTCCCACAACACCGCCACCCGGGAAGAACCGTCCGGCAGCGCCCGCACCGCCAGCCCCTCCAGACCCCGCCGCCCGTACTCCGTCAGCGGGTAGTCATACTCCACCACCAGCCCTTTGTCGTCGGCCAGTCCCCGCAGCCGCTCCGAAAGCACCACCATCCGCCCGTCCGCCAGCCGCCCGATCGATTCCAGATCCACCCAGATCCCCAGCGGCAGCCGCACCGCCTCCGGATGCAGGCTGTTCAGATCCAGCAGCGGACCCGCCCCCGGCGGCATCCGGATACGGAAGTAGGCGTTCGGCACCGAGTCGTCCACCACGCAGATCCAGCCGTCCTCCATCGCCACCCCGGAAGCCTCCCGGATCGGCGCCGCCGGCGAAGGCTCCGGCGCCGGCACACCCCGGCTGCCGCTGCACGCCACCGCCCCCGCCAGCAGGGCCGCCGTCAGCCCCCGCCGCGCCGCGTTGGGAACCGTGGCCTTCGAGCGGCTCATCAGCGCTCCGGAACGCGTCCAGCCAAAAACACAGAGAGTTGCGTCGCCGGGAATCGAATCCCCACCCAGAACGGCCCGAACACCGCATAGTCGGCGCTCGCCTCGTCGAACCGCATCTCGTAGATCAGCTTCTTGAAGATCAGCGGGTCATCGGCGAACAGGTCCACCCCCCACTCCCAGTCGTCGAAGCCGATCGAGCCGGAGATGATCTGTTTCACCGCCCCCGCATACTTGCGGCCCACCAGCCCGTGCTCGGCCATCATCCGCTGCCTCTCCCGGATCGGCAGCCGATACCAGTTCTTGGTCTCCCCCCGCCGCCGGTCCATCGGGTAGAAACACAGGTACCTCGCCGGCGGGATCTCCGGCTCCAGCCGCGGCGCCATCGCCGCCCGCTGCCGCTCCAGCGTCTCCTCCATCGCCTGGCGCCACTCCTCGCTTCCCGGGCTCACGCCCCGCTCAGCCAGGCTGTCCAGCAGCTTCACCGTCGATTCATAAAGCCCCAGTTCCACCACCGAGACGTACGAACTCCTCGGCTCCAGGTACCGCCATAGCCCCAGTTGGGCCAGCCGCAACTCGGTTGCATTCAGCTCCTCGAAGTCGGGCCGGAAGTGCACCAGCATCAAATCGCCCTTGTGCCCGACTACTGAATAGGCCGCCGTTCCGCTCCCTTCCAGGCTCGCCAGCGTCCCCGCCGCTTCTTCGGTGATCGCACGCCGGCGCTCTTCTTCCAGCCCGTTCCACTCCTCCCAGCGGACGCGGAACATCTGGTGCAGGATGGCCGACCCTTCCAGCGTCAGCGGCACTTCCGGATTGATAGGAATCCCCGGGTTCTTGTCCCCGGCCGGTCTGTGGTTCTGCATAGGCCTCGCTCGTGCCTTCCATTTTAGCCCGCGCGCAGGCCGCCCCCGCGGCTACGCCACCCGTCCCCCGCCCGCCGCGCCGGACTCCCACTCCTGGGGCCACTCGAAACAGCGCAGCTTCAGTCCCCTCGCCCGGATCGCCACCGCCCCCGTGTAACCCGGCTCCGGCTCCACCCGCCACAGCGTCCACCGCTGCGCCTCCTCCCGGTCTCCCGCGATCTCCACCACCTCGAAACGCTCCCCCACCGCCACCGTGAATCTCTGCAGCCCGAACTCCAGCCCCGCCCCTTGCGCCTTCACGAACGCCTCCTTCGCCGTCCAGATCCGGTAGAACTCCTCCTCCCGTTCGGCCCCTTCCAGCCCCCGCAGCCCCGCAGCCTCCGCCGGAGAGAAGAACTTTTCCGCGATCCCGCCCGCCGCAATCCCTCTCCGGCGCCGCTCGACGTCCACGCCAACCTCCAGCTCCGGGTGCACCGCCGCCAGCGCCAACTCGCCCGAGTGGGCCAGGTTGAATTGCAAAACGGGCGGTTCCCCTTCGAGGTACGGCTTGCCCTTCGGTCCGTTCCGGAACCGCAGCTCCGCCGGATCCCACCCCAGATACCGCCCTAGCAGCAGCCGTAGCCGCCCCGGCGCCGCGATCCTCCGCCGGCGCTCATCCTCCACCACGGCACGCTCCGCCCGCTCCCGCTCCTCCGCCGAGAGGATCCGGTACAGCTCTGGCGCTGTTTCCAAATCGAGAGAAAGAGGCATCCGCCAGACGTGGACCTCCCCCGCCCGGGCGGCAGGCGTTCCCGGCGGAGTCTCCCAGGACGCCTCCGAAGCGGCCGGTCGCTCAGTCCGCGCTCGCGGCACGGCTCAGCTCACCGTCCTTGCCGGCGAAGTCACCGTCCCGCTCTTCCAGCAGCAGCCGGCGTAACATCCGCAGGTCGTTCAGGATCCGGCGGCTTCGTGAGGTGTGAAACGACAGGCGCTCCAGCTTATGAGCCACCAGCCGCAGCGCCTCGGCCCGTCTCGCGGCGTTCAGCTTCGCCGCCTCGGCGATGTCCTCGTCCACCTCCCGGCGAACTTCTTCAATCGTCTCGTATAGGAGCTCGACGAACTGGTGGGCTCCTTCGATGCTGTCGAAGGGAGTCTCGGGGTTGTAGCTCACACTGCTGTTCCTTTTGACGAACGCTTTGATTATAACCCCGTTTTACCCTTGCATCGCCTCCCGTTTCCCCCTCACCGCGTACCGGTCTAGTACCTCCCGGAACTCCTTCGCCAGCCGCTCCACCGCCGGCGGCCGGAACATCCCCGCCGCGCTTCCCGGCAGCCGGCGCACTTCCACCCGCCCCGCCACCCGGCTCCAGAACACCCGCGGATCCAGATGCGCCTCTTCCTCGCCCTGGAAGACCACCACCCGCCCGGAAAACCTTCCCGGACGGTACCGCCGGTTCGCCCTCCGGTGGACCGCATGAAGATACCGCGCCCGCAACTCCGCCGGCGCCGGCCGCCCGTCCGCCCCGAACGCCCGCCCGGCCGCCTCCAGGATCCGCGACCCGACCCACCCGGCCCGATACCGTGCCCGCTCCCACACATACGCCGCCTTCGCCCGCACTCCCTTTCTGGCTGCCAGGTGCTTCCAGTGGTACCGCAGGCTGTCGGCCGCCGACTCCAGCGTCCGCCATGCCCCGTCCGCTCCCAATGAGGCCACGAACAGCACCTGCTTGCCTTCTCTTTCGAGCCGGCAGGCCATCTCCAGCGCGATGTAGGCTCCCACGCAGTAGCCGCCCAGGATGTACGGCCCGAGAGGCTGCACGCGCCGGATCTCTTCTATATATCGCTCCGCCATCGCCTCCACCGTCTCGAGCGGCGCCGAGCCGTCCAGCCCCACGCTCTGCAACGCATAGACCGGCTGCTCCGGCCCCAGCCGCTCCGCCAGCTCCCGGTAGAACAACACGTTGCCCCAGTGCCCGTGCACCAGGAACACCGGTGTCCGGCTCCCGCTCCGCCGCAGGGCCACCAGCGGCGACCACCGCGCCCCGTCCCGCCCCTCGCGCAGCCGCTCCGCCAGCCCCCGCACCGTCGGCGCCTCGAACAGCGTCGCCAGCGGCAGCTTCGCTCCGAACTCCTCCTCGATCCGCAGGAACAGCCGCGCCGCCGTCACCGAATCGCCGCCCAGCCCGAAGAAATCGTCCTCCACCCCCACCCGCTCCACATCGAGCAGCTCCGCCCACATCGCGCAGAGCCGCTTCTCCTCTTCCGTCTCCGGCCGCACGTACCCCCGCCCGGCCTCGCGCCGCCCCCCGGTCAGCCCCAGTTTCTCGGCCAGCCCTATCCGCTGGATCTTTCCCGTCGGCCCCTTCGGGATCTCCTCCAACAGAACGATCCGCCGCGGCACCTTGAAATCCGCCAGCTTCTTAGCCGCGAACTCCTGCAGCTCGAGCTCCGTCGCCCGCTCGCCCGGGCGCAGCACGACCGCCGCCGCCACGTCCTCGCCCAGCCGCTCGTCCGGCAGTGCGAACGCCACCGCCTGCGCCACCGCCGGATGCTCCAGCAGGACCTCGTCCACCTCCCGCGGCGCGATCTTCTCCCCGCCCCGGTTGATGATCTCCTTGATCCGCCCCGTCAGGAACAGGTAGCCGTCCTCGTCGAAGTAGCCCTGATCGCCCGTGCGGAACCAGCCGTTGGTGAACGCCCCCGCGTTCGCCTCCGGGTTCCTATCATAGCCCGCCGTCACGTTCGGCCCCCGGATCACCACCTCGCCCGTCCGCCCCGCCGGCAGCAGCCTCCCCGCCTCGTCCATCACCGCGACTTCCGGGCCCGCCGGCAGACCCACCGACCCCGGCTTCCTCACCCCCGGCGGCAGCGGATTGCTCGTCATCTGGTGCGCGGCTTCCGTCATCCCGTAGGACTCGATCACCGGCGCCCCGAAGGCCTCCTCGAGCCGCTTCATCACCTGCGGCGCCAGCGCCGACGAAGACGACCGGAGGAACCGCAGCCCCGCCCGCCGCGCCGCTTCCGGCCGCTTCTCCGCCTGCGCCAGAACCGCCTGGTGCATCGTCGGCACCGCCGTGTACCACGTCGGCCGGAACTCCTCCAGCCACTCGAAGAACCGCCGCGCCTCGAAGCCCGGCGTCGAGGCCACGCTGCCGCCCGCCGCCATCGTCGCCAGCACCGCCCCGACGAGCCCATGGATGTGGAACAGCGGCATTACGTTCAGGCAGCGGTCCTCCGGACCCAGCCCGAGCGCCTCCCGGATGTGCCCCGCCGAAGCCGTCAGGTTGGCGTGCGTCAGCGGCACGATCTTCGGCCGCGCCGTCGTCCCCGAGGTATGGAGCACCAGCGCCACGTCGTCCGGCTGGGCGAAATCCACCGCTCCTCCGGCGGCCTCCGTCCCCCGCCAGACGAGGCGCCCCGCCGGCCCCCGGGGTTCCGCCTCCACCTCGATCACCGGGATTCCCAGCCGCGCCGCCGCCTCCCGCGCCGGAGAATCGCTGCCCGCTTCCAGAACCACCGCCTTGGCGCGCAGGTCTTCGAGGTAGAAGGTGAACTCCTCGGTCCGGTAGGCCGGATTCAGCGGCGCGTATGTCGCCCCCGCGGCAATCCCCAGAAACGCCGTGGCCGCCGCCGGACCGTTCGGCAGCACTACCGCCACCCGGTTCCCGCGCCCGATCCCCGCCCCCCGCAGCGCCCGCACGGCGTCTTCGATGGTCCGCGCCAGCTCCCCATAGGTCAGCGCAGGTACACCACCCCCCAAGACCGCCGCCGCTTGCGGCCGGGCGCCGGCCTGCCGGCCTACGAGCGTATGAATCGTTTCGCCCACCCTTCCCAGTCGATAGGCGTCACCGCCGCGCCCCGCCATCCCAGGCGGCGGATCTCCCACGGGCGCAGCGGCGTCTCTGAGTTTACGGTTGCCAGTCTACCATCCGCCGCCAACCCGGCGGCGGGCACGCGGGATCAGCCGCAGCTTCTCAGAGACGTGCGGTTTGTCCCCGGCCGCCGCGGCATGCCCCCTTCGGGCCTGGCGGGCCGAACACACCCGGAAATGTGGGCGAAATGCGGCCACTGCCATCAGCCGCCCGGGAACCTCGTGTGACACCTGGCGAGCCCGTGCCGTGATCCCCCCGTCAGCGTTTCCTGCGGCGCAATGCTTCTTTCGGCAACAGGGATCGAAGGTGCTTGCGCACGCGCCGGGCCAGCTTCACCGCCTCCTGGGCTTCCGCCAGCGGCACGTCTCTCCAGCCCGGGTAGCGGGTCCCGACCGCGTATTCCGTCAGCAAGGCCTGCTCCTCGAGGCTCAGGGCGGGCCGGGTGTCAACCGGCATCCGCGCGACCAGCTCCTCGATCTCGTGCGTTTTGGGAAATGGCGTTCCTTGCGACGCCAAATACGCCTTCAGATACTTCTCGACGGCCTGCTGTGCGTGGAAGCAGACGGTGCTCGTGGGGCACGACTGCCCGAGCTTCAGCGTGTGCGCCGCCGTCGTAAGGTCCTCTTCGGCCTTCGCCACCCATTCGGCCACCACGAGGTTTGTCGCTTCAGCGCCGCGCATAGAGGACTCTGCCCTCCCGAACGGCCGGGTACTCGATGGTGCCGGCGACGTCTTTGCGCCAGGCGAACTCCTCTGGCGTGGTGACGATGATGTCCTTGGGAACCCTGATATCGTGCAACAGGACCCGGATCTCGGCCTGTTTGCGGTGCTTCGGACCCTGGACCGGCATCACCACCAGCAGGTCCACGTCACTCTCCGGGCCGCCCTCGCCGCGCGCGTGTGAACCGAACAGAATGATGCGCTCCGGCTCAAACTCGCGCACGATCCGCTCGACCATTCGTCGAATGGCGCGGTCGATGCTCCGCGTCTTCTTGCGCACCGCTGTTCCTTTCGGCATCGCGTCCGGCGGCTGTTTCTCCTCGTCGCCTCTCCGATACACTACCGCAAAAGCGCGCGCAAGTCGCAAAGAGTACGGCCCGCGTTCTTGCCCGCCCTCGAGCGCCAGACGAGCCGGAGCATGAGGACGGCCGGCGGACCCGGACTGCGGAATACGCGAAGCGCACGGACTGCCGCCACTTGCCCGCGCCCAAACGCCCCCACCGGCCCAGAGCCCGCAATTGGCCGACTGCCGGCGTACTCCCGGCAGCCGCCGCCCGGGCTAGCGCAGGCACGTAAAAGCAGTCCCTGCCCACCCGCTGTGGTCAAGCCCTGGGACAGGTCCGCAATCAGGCGTCAACAGGATCCATCTTCCGGCTCCTCCAACTCCTGCAACAGCCTTTCGATGGCCGGCTTCAGCAGCGGCGCATCCCGCGCGGCCGCTTCCCACAACGATCTCAGTGTCAATCTCGAAGTAGCCATGCACGAGTACGTGGCGCATCCCGATCATTTTGACCCATGGAATTTCCGGCGCCAGTGCGCGAACTTCCTCTGGCAGGGCTCTTGCCGCCTCTCCAATAATTTGCAGGTTGCGGACGAACCATCCCTGGAGCAGTTCGTCATGCTCGAATGCGGTCCTGCCGCGATCGAGATGGCGCTGAATGGCTTCGATGGCGGCGAGGATGTCGCACAGGCGCTCTTTGGGGTCTCTCACAGCGGGGTCGCCTCGTGGAGCACCCGGTCGCGGATGCGCTTCTTCAGACCCTTGGCCGTCGTCACATCGACGTGGCAGCCTAGTATCTGCTGAAGCTCGTACTGCACGCCGCCCAAATCGAAAAGACTTCGCCCGGACTCCATCTCGACCAGCAGATCGATGTCGCTGTGCTCGTCAGCCTCCCCGCGGACGACGGACCCGAACACCCGGACGTTCCAGGCTCCGTACTTCGCACAAATCCGCAGGATCTCCTCACGTTTCTCCCCGAGGACTCTTCCGAGCTTCATCGCCTGGCTTTCGGCTTTCCTATCCTGCTTTACTGCGCCGCTCCGGCGACCGTTCGGCGGCTGGGTCTCCGCGGTTCCCTGGCGTTGCCCCGGCATCGGTTACACACCCCCGTCCGCCATCAATGATACCAGGGCGCTCCCACGGTTTCCGCCGGCCGGCGTGTCGGGGAAATGGGGGATTGCCGTCAACTACTCGCGCCTGGACGCCACGCCAACCCAGCGAGCCGCGACTAGCTGGCTGTCACTGGATTTCCCACAGTGAGCCGCAGTTGGCTGGCTTTCCCCGCATTTCACATTCCCTTGCCCCCGCCGCCTTCCCCGTGCTGAAATAGACTCCACTCGATCAGGAGGCAACCATGGCCACGAAGACCGCGAAGAAGACCACCAGGAAAGCTGCCCGCAAGACCACCAAACCTGCTGCGAAGAAGACCGTGAAGAAGGCCGCCAAGAAGACGGCGGCGAAGAAGACCGCAGCGTCCGCCAAGACCGAAGAACTCCTCACCGCCGCCAAGATCGCCCAGAAGCTAGGCGTCAAGCCCGCCGAAGTCAAGAAGGCCATCGCCGCCGCCGGCCTCGCCCCCGACGTCAAGCGAGGCGCCTGCGCTTACTACAAACCCACCACCGTCAAGAAGATCCAGAAGGCGCTGAAGGGCTGAAAGCTGGGACTCTGATTGTTCGGGCCCGCTGCGCCGGGCCTCCAGCCTGAGTTACAGTAACTTCTCCACACACCGGGAAGACTTGCCGCACGCCCGGCTTTCGGGGTCGGCGCCATGGCGACGGGGATCACGAAAGGCACCGGCGATCTGCACTGGGCGACAGCCTCATTATTGTGGCTACCAAGCGGGACGAAACACGCGTACCAAGTCTTCCCCAACGGGTTTGCGAGATGTGCTCTGCCGAGACCGCCTCACGGATCTCAGCAGCCCAGCGGCAGTCACTGTGTTCTGAAGTGGCTCGCTGAGTAGAATCGGAGATTGAGGGCGCGCGGGCCGCAAGGGCGCGACGACCGCGGCAAGACCATGACAACCTGGACCCAGCCCCTGGATTGCAGCCTCATCGTCAGGGAGCCCTTCGACGGTGGTCACCACTGCTCCCTCCGCGCCCGTCAACCGGCCTTCACCTGCAAGCCGGCTCGCGGAGCACGAAGCGTGGACCCCGATTTCGAGAAACTGCTCCAACGCGTGGAGGGGTCCGCATGAGCCGGCCTCCCAGGAACCCGAAGATCTACCACATCACGCACGTCGACAACCTTACTGATATCGCCGCCAATGGCGGACTGTTCTCGGACGCCGCACTCCTGGAGTTGGGCATTTCGCCGCGATCGGTAGGAATGTCGGTCATCAAGCGACGTAGGCTCGAGGAACTCGATGTTACGTGTCACGCGGGAACCAAAGTGGGTGAGTACGTTCCGTTCTACTTCTGCCCTCGCTCGGTCATGCTCTATGTACTCTATCGCGGCAATCATCCTGAGCTGACTTACCAAGGAGGGCAGGACCCCATCGTCCACTTGGAAGCCGACCTTCACGGGGTCGTTCGATGGGCCGATACCAACGGAGTGCGTTGGGCTTTTTCGCTCTCGAACGCAGGCGCCCGTTACGCCGAATTTCGTTCTCGCCTGGATCACCTCGGAGATCTGGACTGGGACGCCATTGCCGCCAGAGACTTCCGCGACCCCGACGTGAAAGAAGGCAAGCAGGCGGAATTCCTTATCCACCGGTTCTTCCCGCTCAGTCTTGTCGAACGGATCGGGACTCGAACGTCATCCGTGCAGAAACGCGCGCTGCACGCGCTCTCGGCCGCACGGCGCCACCCCCTGGTGGAGGCGTGTCCGGAATGGTACTTTTGAGATGGAGACACGGCAAGCCGTGATCGAGTATAGGACCGGCAACATCCTGGAAGCGGATGCCGAGGCGCTCGTCAACTCGGTGAATTGCGTCGGATTCATGGGCCGCGGAGTCGCTCTCCAATTCAAGAAGGCCTGGCCCGAGAACTTCAAAGCCTACGCGGCAGCTTGCCGCCGCAAGGAAGTCCAGCCAGGGAAGATGTTCGTCTTCGAGACGGGCCGCCTGACCAACCCCCGCTATATCATCAACTTCCCAACGAAGCGACACTGGCGCGGCAAGTCGCGGATGGAGGACATCGAGACGGGCCTCAGCGCACTGGTCGAGGAGATCCGCACGCGCGGCATTCGCTCCATTGCATTGCCGCCTCTCGGCTGTGGATTGGGCGGCCTCCATTGGCCCGACGTCCGCCGCCGCATCGAGGAAGCGCTTGGTGCTCTCGATCAGGTCAAGATCATCGTGTACGAGCCCACGGAAACTGAACCGCTTCCCAGAAGCATGCGCCGGGGCGCGACTCCGCGAATGACTCGTGGACGCGCGGCGCTTGTCGTGTTGATGGATCGCTACCTGAGAGGACTGCTCGATCCATTCGTCTCGCTGCTCGAGCTCCACAAGCTGATGTATTTTCTCCAGGAAGCGGGCGAGCCGCTGAAGCTGCGATTCGTTGAAGGTCCGTACGGCCCTTACGCCGAGAATCTCCGACACGTCTTGCACGCTATCGAGGGCTACTTCATCTCCGGTTTTGGCGCGGGTGGCGACCAGCCGAACAAAGTTCTCGAACTCGTTCCTGGCGCCGTAGAGGATGCCCAGCGAACCCTGGCCCAGACACCGAAAACCCGCCTGCGCTTGCAACGGGTGGGCCGGCTGGTGGAGGGATTCGAATCTCCATACGGATTGGAGTTGCTGGCCACAGTGCATTGGATCGTGACACGCCGGAATCCGGCCACTGCGGATGAAGTCGTCCGGCGGTTCTATGGGTGGGCGCCCCGGAAGCGAACTTTCAGCCAAAGCCAGATACTGCTGGCCCTCGAGGTTCTCAAACGGCAAGAATGGATTGAGGGCCCCTCAGTTCAGTAAGCAGGGCAACTTCGGGCTGTTCCTGGAACAGCCGCGGGTGCCCAACTGCCGACGGATCAGTTCTGGTCGCGCCGATCCGCGCCGCTGGTAGAGCCGCCCCTCACCTCCCCTGCACCAGCCGCTCCAACTCCGCCTTCAACCTCTCGAGGTCGTCCCGGGCCGCCGGGTCGCGGATCAAGTTCTTCAATTCGTAGGGGTCCTCGCGCAGGTTGTAGAGCTCGTCGGAGCCCCGGGCCTCCTCCTGCGTGTAGTGGATGTACTTCCACCCGTTCGTCCGCACCGCCTTCCAGCTCAGGATGTACGGGTACCGCGCTTCCTGTTCATATTCGAGCAGCAGCGACGTCCGCCAGCCCCGCATACGGCCCCGCCACAGCGGCGCCAGCGACCGCCCCTGGACCTGCTTCCGCCGCCGCGCCCGGCCGACTTCCAGCACCGTCGGCCCGATATCGATGTTCGCCACGAGCTGGTCGATCACCGTCCCCGGGCGGATCAGCCTCGGGTACCGCATGAGTAGCGGAATCCGCACCGAGTCCTCGTAGGCGGCGCGTTTGTCCCGCAACCCGTGCTCGTTCCAGAAGTAGCCGTTGTCGCTGGTATAGATCAGCAGCGTGTCGTCCAGCGCGCCGGTCTCTTCCAGGGCCTCGAAGACTCGTCCCAGCCCCTCGTCCACCGCCGCCAGCGCCCGCATCTGGTCGCGGATCTTCTCCTCCGGGAACCCCGTCGGGCGCCCACCCCGTCCCCCGGCGCTCGCCGGCCGCTGGAGCATCGGCTTGCCCGCGAGCGTGTCCTTCACTGCCGGCGAGTAGGGGATCGGCTCCGTCGTGTAGAGGTGCCGGTGCCGCTGGGCCGGCGTGAAGGGCGCATGGACGGCCTTGTGCCCCAGGTACAGGCAGAAGGGCCTCTTGTGCTCCTGCCGGAGGAACTCCACCGCGTAATCCGTCAGAATGTCGGTGACGTAGCCTTTCTCCTGGACGCGCTTGCCGTTGATGTTCAACCGCGGGTCGTAGTAGCGGCCCTGGCCTTTGAGACCCACCCAGCGGTCGAAGCCCGGCCGCGGCGTATCGTCGTCGCCCATGTGCCACTTGCCGATGAAGGCCGTCTCGTAGCCCGCCCCGTGCAACAGGCGCGGGGAGGTGACCAGCCGGTGGCTCCGCTCGTTGTTGCCGGCCTGGTTGTCGATCACCCCGTGCCGGTGCGCGTACTGCCCCGTCAGGAAGCTGGCCCGGCTCGGCGAACACAGCGGCGTAGTGACGAAGGCGTTGCGGAACATGGCCCCCTCGCGGGCGATGCGGTCCATGTTCGGTGTCTTCAACACCGGATGGCCGGCGCAGCTCATCCCGTCCCAGCGCTGGTCGTCGGTGATGATGAAGACGATGTTCGGCCGCTGATGGGCCGGCCGCGCCACGAGCGCCCACGCCCCGGCTCCCGAGAGGAAATCTCTCCGCCGCATCTCTGGTTCCTCGGCCAATACGACACCCCTTCCCCGCCCGCACCGCACCTTCCCCAATTCGGTGACAGTCTACGCAAACACTTATCTCCACTAATACCAATACCGCCCCGCATCCGCACCGCCGGATCTCACAAATCGGTGGCAGTCTACACAAATCGGTGACAGTCTACGCAACCACCTATCTCCGCCAACACCGCCCTAGACCGCCGGATCTCGGCGACGGTGGGCCCGCGATGTGTCAGCAACCACCCGATCGTGCACAGTGGGCCGGCGCAGCGCTCGCATTCGGGGGAAACGGTGACTGTCCCCGTTTTGTCGTCCCCGTTTTGTCCCGTTTTGTCCGCAAATCGGTGACAGTCTACGCATATCGGTGACAGTCTACGCAAACACTTATCTCCGCCAACACCGCCCTAGACCACCGGATCTCGGCGACAGCGGGCCTGCAATGCGTCAGCAACCACCCGATCGTGCACAGTGGGCCGGCGCAGCGCTCGCATTCGGGGGAAACGGTGACTGTCCCCGTTTTGTCCCGTTTTGTCTCCACGGACCCGCCTGTGGGCCTCCGTCGCCTGAATCCCGGTCACACCGCTTCGCCGCGCCCCATCTGGAACCAGCCGCGCGACTTACGCCCACCAGCTCCAGCGTTCTTCCCCCACCCCGCGCTAGAACGGAATCAGGCAGACCGCCCCGCGGTGCCACCGCCGATCTTTGAAAACCGAACACTCATGACACCCAAAGTGTGCCCGCATCCCGGCCCGCGGCCTCGCGGCCGGCAAACGCCCTCTCGGCTTCGCCGTCTCTTCGCGTTAACACACCGCCCGCGGGTGGTGGCGCTCAACCGTCGGGAGCCGTCACACCTCTTTGCAACCCACAGAAAACACGCGCCTTGTGCGTTTCACTCCTTTCGCTCGAAATCCCGCCACCCGTCACGCCACAACCGCCGCTGTCCGTTCTGCTCCGGCCCTTGACCGGCGTCCCGGAGGAACTCGAGGCGGGCCGGCATTTCGAGCCGGCCACCGTCGCGCAACACTTCAACGACGTGCCCGCCTGGGCCCCGAGGCCGTAATCGCCCCGTTACCCCGCGCTTGCGGCCCGATGTATTCCCTCTCTTTCGCCAGGGAAATGGAGCGAACTCGTCCCGCCGCCGATAAGAAGCCCGAGGCGCGGGCCTCGGCCTGCCACGCTTGGTGGTAGACAATGATGACTGCTCTTCGCCGCACGCTGGCCGCGCTCGCGGTCCTGGCCGGCTGGAATCCGCTGCTGTTTTCCAGTCCCGCCGCCGGCACGACAATTCGATGGAAATCCGGGCCTGGCTCCCCGTTCGGGGATCGCCTGATCTTCGAGGAAAACGTCGGCCAGGCGCCTTCCCGCTTCCGGTATCTCGCCCGGGGGCCGGGCTATCGCCTGCTGCTGGATGGACAAGGAGCCGTCCTCGCCTTGGCTGACGGTTCCGGCCGGTGGACATCGGCAAGGCTCCAACTGCTGGCGAGCCGTCCAGCCGCGGCTCAGGGCTTGGAACCGCTTCCCTCCCGCAGCCACTATTTCCTTGGGAAGGAGCCGGCGGCGGCCTCCGCCCGGCACTTCGCCCGGGTCCGCTACCAGGAGGTCTACCCCGGCATCGACCTCGTCTTCTACGGCCGCCGGCGCAGCCTGGAGTTCGACTTCCTGGTCCGGCCGGGAGCCGATCCCTCCCGGATCGCCTGGCGCTATGCGGGCACGGCGCAGCCCGCGCTCGACGAAGACGGAGGCCTCATCGTCGAGACACCTGCTGGCAAGATCCGCCAGCGCCCGCCGGTCGCTTACCAGGAATCCGGCGGCCGGCGATGGCCGGTCGAGTGCCGGTATCTGGTCGAGGACGGCGGCGCCGTAAGGCTCGCCCTCGGCGAGTACCGCCGGCGCCTGCCGCTGGTCATCGATCCGGTGGTCACCTACGCCACCTACTTCGGTGACGCCGGGGCCGACTTCGTCACGGCAATGACGGTGGACTCGGCGGGCTACGTCTACTTGACCGGCTACACCCGCTCGCCGAGCCTGCCCGGGCTGAACGGCTATCAGCAGTTCCAGGCCGGTCTCGACGATGTCTTCGTCGCCAAGCTGAGCCCGGACGGCAAGTCCCTTGTCTTCGTAACCTACCTGGGCGGCAGCGCTTGGGACTACGGCCGCGCCATCGCCGTCGATGCTGCAGGGAACGTCTACGTGGCCGGGGAGAGCTGGTCCTCCGGGTACCCGGTGACGTTGGACTCCTACCGGCCCTTTTGCTGCGGCGTCTTCGTCACCAAACTCGACCCCTCCGGCGCCGCGCTTGTCTATTCCACCTTCGTCGGCTCGGGCTCCGCCGCCGCCCTCGCCGTGGACGCCGCTGGCCAGGCTTACGTCGGCGGGTGGACGAAAGCCGCCTTCCCGACCACCGCTGGAGCCTTTCAGGAAACTCCTGGCGGGATGGAAGACGGCTTCCTGGCCAGGATTTCGGTCGACGGCGCCGCCCTCGAATACGCCACTTACGTCGGCGGCGGCGGCAACGACCGTATTCTGGACATCGCGCTGGATCCCGCCGGCTCGGTCCACGCGGCGGGCTTCACCGAGTCAGCCGACTTCCCCGTGACGGCGAAGGCCGTCCAAACAGGGCCTGCCGGACTGCGGGACGCTTTCCTGCTGAAGATCTCGGGCGCACTCGATACCCTTCAGTACTCCAGCTACCTCGGGGGCGCGGGCCTCGATTACGCGGCGTCGGTCGAGGTAGGAAACACCGGGAGGATCTACGTCGCGGGCGCCACCGAGTCGAGCGACTTCCCAACCACCGCCGGTTCTTTCCAGGTCTTCCCCTCCGGCAGCCCTCCCTGGGGCTTCGTCACCGCCGTGGATCCGGCGGCCGGCTCCTTTGTCTATTCCACGTACTTCGGCCAGCGGATCGAGAACGGCGGCATCCACCTCGCCGTGGACGGCTCCGGGGCCGCGTTTCTGACGGGGACCACCACGGCGGCGGTCTTTCCTACTACGCCGGACGCCTTCCAGTCGTCGCCCATCGGGGGCCGCGACGGCTTTCTGGCCCGGATCGACGCCGCCGGCGCAAACCTGCCCTTCTCCACCCGCTACGGCGGCAGCCAGGACGACTATATATATGGTGTCGAACTCGGCCCGCCCGGCAGCGTCTTCTTGGCCGGCATCACCCGCTCGGCCGACCTCTCCGCTACATCCGCCGCCCAGACCTCCCTCGGCGGCGGCACGGACACGTTCCTGGTCCGGCTGGATGCCTTCCCATCGCCGGAGTGCGCTTACCAGGTCTCTCCCACGAACGCCTCGTTTCCCGCCGCCGGCGGAACGGGTGCAATCACCGTAACGACGGACCCTGCTTGCACCTGGTCCGCCGACACCGCCGCCGCGTGGATCACCATCACCTCCCCCGCCGCCGCTACCGGCAGTGGGACGATCACTTACGCCGTGGCTGCGAATCCATCAGCGAGCCCGCGGAGCGCTGCCATCGACGTCACCGGTGAGTCGGTGGCCGTCACCCAGTCCGGCGCCGCCGTTGCTCCTCCTGCCGCCCCCGCCGGACCCACCGTCGGCGTCGCCGGTCATACCTATACCTATGCCGCCGCTGACAGCTCCGGCACACAAGGCTACGAATACCGCTTCGATTGGGGCGACGGTCGCCTCACGGACTGGGGACCCGCTACGGCTACGGCGTCCTGGCCCGCCCCTGGAACCTATCCCGTCCGCGTCCAAGCCCGCCAAGCGGCGGCCCCGGCGAACGTCTCGGCGTGGTCAGACCCCTTGAACGTCGACATCGTCCCGGCAACGCCTCTAAACGACAACGGCAAGTTTGTGGAGCAGTGTTATCTCGATATACTGAACCGGGGTCCTGACGCCGGCGGTTATAACTATTTCCTGAACCTCCTGAACGACGATCTCCTTACCCGGGGAGACTTAGTGGCGACTCTTCTCCGCGGGAAGGAGTTCAATTCCTTCGGCGGCTTTCTGGTGCGCCTATACCGCGTCCTGCTCCAACGGCGTCCCGATATCGGCGGATGGCTCTACTGGTATCAGCGCCTTCGCAGTGGCCTTACGCCCACCGCAGCGACTGCCGCAGTGTTGAACGGCGCCGAGTTTCAGAACCGACACGGTGACCTTACCGACTCGCAGTTTGTCACTCTGATTTACCAGAACGCTCTTGGCCGCCCCCCTACTTCGGACGAGTCTTCCTACTGGACCACCCAATTGTCATCGCAAGCGACAAGCCGGGCAACATTCGCCACAAACATGATCACCCCCGTTCCCACCGACGCGGCAACCCTCAACGGGGATCTCGTCACAGACCTCTACCTCACTCTACTGAGACGCGCTCCCGATCCACAAGGGTACAACTACCACTACCAGAACCTGTTTGCGTACTCACTGGCAGAGGAGGCCACTCGGATCCTCAACGGAACCGAATACCGATCCCGGTTTTCCAGTTCAACCCCGCAGTAGTTAAGCCACCGGCTGGACCATATCCGCCGCCGCAGCCGTGACACCACCCATCGCCCTGCTCACTCACTTGAGAGCTGCTCCGCCGAACCGCGACCTGCCTTCTATTTGGACTTCAATTCATCCAGCTTGAGGTACTTCACGTATACTCCGAGCATCCGATGGTCGGAAGATTGGCCGAAGTGCGAAGGCGAGCGCGCAGCCGGAGCCCGGAATACGATCCGCGTCGTTGAATTGAGGTATCGGCCCGAAACCGGGAGCCGATGGAGTTCCCGGCCAGGCCACAAACTTCCCACGGGGTGGTCATTCACGAGAACGGGAACGACTTGGTCCCGGAAAGTCCTGCCGGCAATCACCAGTTCGAAGTTCCTGCTCTTTAACTCGTCAGTGAAGCCGGAAATCCGAAACCATACGAGAGCCTCCTCTCCGTCAGTCCAGCGGAAACCTGAGTTCTCTCCGTTGCCCCAGCCGTAAGGTAGATATAGATCTCCCTCGTCAAGGCCGACCGGCAACCGATCCCCAATGCTATACAGCGGTACGGAAAACTGCTTTTGTTGAACGTCTCCTGACTTATCGACACTTGCGCTGACGTAGCCCAAGGACCTCAAGCGCTGCAGTTGCTTTAGCTGGCTCTTGGTGGGTCGTGGCGAGGCCCCAATGTGACCAACGGTTTTTCTGTACTCGTCCAGAATGCTCCGTAACCGGCGCGCGACCGAGGGATGTTTAACAATGAGGTTTCTTTCCTCCCGCGGATCCGCAGTCAGGTCGTACAATTCCTCCTTCATCACCGGACCCCAGTAGTCGAGTTTGAAGCCCCTGAACTTTAGTAGTGACAGCCAGTCCCTCTCGACGTCCACATCGTGAACCCGATCCCGGGTGTTCTGCCATCGGACGGATGATATGTACTTCCACCGCCCGTCGATGACACATCTGGAGATCGCGCGATCACTCATCAAGACCTCAGAAATCAAGGGACGGGCGGCGGACGCGCCGGCAGTGGTTAGAAGGTTGCGTTCGCTCACTGCGTCGGCGCTGGCGACGCCCGTCAAGGCAAGGAGCGTAGGGGGGAGGTCCACTGTAGAGACCCATCTCGAAATGCGCTGTGGTCGCAGGACGTCGGGCGCCCAGATAATCAGAGGCACATGCAGCACCTCCTGGTAGAGTGTGTATGCATGGTCCCCGAAGCCGTGCTCCAGGAACTCTTCGCCATGATCAGCAACAACGACCAGGATCGTCCTTCCCGCACGGCCGGACTCATCCAGCGCAGCAACGATTTCCCGGACGTAGCGGTCTACGTCAACAATGAGCGCGTCGTACCGGGCAACCACATCCTCGAACCGTGCATCGCCCGGCCCAAGTCCTATCTCGTTCCGTCGTGGCGCCAGCGCCGTCAGGGAACCGATGCTTCGCGGTGACTCCCATGGAAGAATCCCCAACTTCAGATGAGCCTCCCTAGGAGCTTCGAAAGGCTGGTGTGGCGCGAGAAAATGTACGTACAAAAAGAACGGCGCCTCTGATACCTCCTTAATGAATCGAATCGCATTTAGAGCCTCATGTTTGTTCCTATGGGCGCCGCCGATCCGCGTCTCTGCGAACACCTCGCTGAACCCCCGGTGAAATGCCTTGTCTTTGAGTACCGGCTGCCGCGCAACGAAACCTGTCCTGTAGCCCGCCGCTTTGAACTCCTCTGCCAGTACCTTGACATCTTGGGGAGGTCGAGACGACCACTCTGCCACGCCCAGCCGGGACGGTAACTCGCCAGTGAAGAGCGACGACACTGCTTGTCCGGTGTACGTCGACGGTGTGACGGCGTTCTCGAACATAACGCCTGAGGCTGCCAGGCTGTCAATGAAGGGCGAGGTGTTTCGGTGATAACCGTAGCATCCCAAATGGTCCGCGCGGAGCGCGTCCGCCAGGACAATGACCACGTTGTAGCCGGTTGGATTCCGCAGCGTCGGACCGCTTCCGCACCCAGCGAAAGCGCAAATCCAAACCGCTGTGACCAGAGAAACTAGAGTTGTTACGCCTATTCGCTTCACAGTCTACTCCCGCACAAGAACAGCGAAGACCCAGCGAGGTGTTGATGTCCACGCCCTCCTGTAGTCCTACTGGATGATCAGATAGATATAGCCGATAAACAATTGTGTGCCGGAAGTTCTACAAACTGGTTTCTCGCTCAGCCATCCTTCCAAGGCCTGCGGGCCGACTGGTGGCCGGCCGAGGCAGGGCCGGGTTCGACCCGGCGCAAAGGGCCACCGCATTTCGTTACCGTTGCTGTGCCGATGAGCAGCCAGAATCACTTCCTCTCGGTTCCGAGGCCACCGTTCGGATTCCCAGTGGAGGCTAAAGACTTTAGAACAGGAGCGCGTCGAAATCGTGCGCCGGAACGACTGCACGGCATCGTGGGACGCCACCTTTATGACTTCGCCTCCGCTGAAGTCCGTGGGGGACCTTCAGCCCTCGCCAGGACGCGGCGAACGGCATCGGCCAACGTACGGGCGATGCTGTCCCAAGAAAAACGGGTTTCGACCAGGACGCGAGCATTGCACACCATTTCTTCCAGGGCCACCTCACTGGTGTCCGCCACACGCTGGATCACGTCGGGAAAATCGACGAGTGATGCGATGTGAGCATGGACGCCGTCTTGAAGTCCGAGTCCGCGAGCACCAAACGGCGTGGTCAACACAGGCACTCCCGAGGCCAGATACTCCAGCATTTTGAGGTTGGTGCCGGAACCGGTCTCCACGGGATTGACGGCCAGATCGGCTGTTCCGAGGAGGTCCAGCTTTACATGGTCTTCGACGACCCCCACTAACTCCATATTCGCCGGCATGGGACAATGCCACCGTCTAAAGTATTCACAGACGCTTCCCACTACAACGAACCGGCTCCATGGTGTCCGACGTGCAACCTCCATCAACGTCAGCACCGCATCGATATTGGGGCCGTGCCAGCTACCCAAGAACAACACCGTGAAGCGCGGAACTCCATTGTCGCTGGGCCGACGTCTCCGCTCGACGACCGAGCGAAAGGGAATCGACTCCGCGTCCACACCGTTCGGCACGACGACCATCTTGTCCGGGCTGACACCGAACATCCTCGATAGAGACGTGGCGTCTTCCTCGCAGCACGCCAGCACACGGTGGCTCAACTGGCAAGCCAGCCTTTCCACCGACTCCGTCAGCCGGAGAAAGTATCGTCCCAGGGGATTGTCCGGCAAAATAGCACGTTTCAGAGCGACCTCAACATCCTGGGCTTCGTAGATGAAGGGCTGCGCACCGCTTACCTCTTGTAGCGCCGGGAACACGTAAGGATGACTTGCGATGAGTACGCTGGCGCTCGATGCTAACTGTCGCAGTGTCTCGACATATTCCGGCGTATAAGCGTACAGCTTCGGCATCGCCACATCGGTGATGGGGATACCTCCCAGTCTGCAGGAAAGCCGCCATTCCTTATCGGCATGCGCCGCCGTCTTGGCGACCCGGACCTCGGCGACATGTGGCGCCACGTCGATGCGCCGCGCCGACTGATCGGGTTCCGCCAAGGAAAGGATCTCGATGTCAAACTCGTCGGCGAGCCGCCGGCACAGCTGGTGCACTCTCACCTGCCCACCGCCGCGCGGCGGCCACACGGGAAATGTGGTCGTGACTACTACTTTCCGCCTCCCCGTCCGCGACACACACAAGCCCGCCGAGGTTCGCCGCTGTTCTTCGCAGAGAGTTTCCACCACCCGCTGCCACCCGATCTTGGCCACCCGACGGCGACACTCCTCACTCATCTCCACTACCGCCTCAGGGTGGTCGTCTACAAACTCGAGCACATCGGCGATCGCCTTGGCGTCGGGCGGCACTACAAATCCAGAAACACCGTCCTCGACGAACTCCCTCACGCCACCTGAGTCCGTAGTTGTGATCACTGCCTTACCACACTGCATCGCCTCCACCGTGACGAGCCCGTAGTCCTCGTCGTATGGCACATAGAGCACCGCCAGCGCCCGGCTGTACAGCTTCTCTACCTCCGCATCGCTGACATATCCAAGGAATTCGATTCTCGGATCTCCGTGTGCCTGGGCTCTCAACCGCGCCAGCTCCGGACCGGTCCCCGCCACCTTCAACTTCCGCTGCGTTTTCGAGCTCAAGACCGCGTCGATGAGCATTCCGATCCGCTTGGCCGAATCCAGCCGGCCCACCGTGAGGAAATACTCCCGACTCACATCGCCGACGGCATTTATGTTCGACGGATGGTGCACCACCACCGGTCGGACTCCCGCCGGAAAGTAGCCGGACCGGCTTGCAACAGTTCTCGAGATTGCGGCGTACCGGTATATCCTGGAGGGGTGCAGCGCGCCGTCGTCCAGAAACCGCACTACAGACCGCGCCAACGGGCCCGGAAACGAGAACACCCCCGGAGGAACGTCTTCGTCGCCACGCAACGCTTCCAGCCGGTCGAAAAGGGGCCCTAACGCCTGCGGATCACCTCGTTTCCCTTGAAGGAACTTGACCAGGTCGGCTACCGCCGGGTGGGAAGTATCAACCTCGGACCCTTGGCCGGACAAACTATAGGTATCGTACAGTCCACGCAATCGGTGTTGCAGGTACACTACATGGCGTTCATGCCGGGCCATCCACGCTGGATATTTCGACGTGATGACTAGATCGAAGTGCTGCAGGTCCACACACGAAAACGCGTGGTAACTATCAACCAAGTCCCAAAAAGTATGTTCCCGCGTTGGGATCTTGATCAACTCGGCGTGGTGCCTTGTCGTTTCATTGATGTAGCGCTGCAACCCCCACCAGAGCTTCTCAGCTCCACCGACGCAGAAAGGCACAGGACTCGGCGCTAAAATGGCGATGTCCATCGTTTCTTCAACTCAACAACTGAGCGACAACCCGGTCCCATGATATCCCGAGCTGCCGGTACCTTTCTCGACCTGCATGGCCGAGGTCGACGGCCAGCGAGCGGCTATCCACCAACCGTTCGATCGCCGCCGCGACTGCTTGGGGCTCGGGCTCGACCACGAGGCCGGTTTGTCCGTCACGGACAAACTCCAGCGGCCCGCCGGAATCCGTGCAAGTGATCACTGGTTTGGCCGACAGCATAGCTTCCAGAGTTACGTAACCGTAGTCCTCGTCGCGAGGCCCGAAGAAAACACCCAGGCTGCACGCGTAGTAGCTCGGCATATCGTCGTCAGGAATCCGCCCGAGCAGGCGGACACGGTCGGAGACGCCCAAATCCTCGATCAGCCTGGCGAGTCGTTCCCTGGCGCCCCCCTCGCCGGCGATCAGGGCGAACACCCGTGAACGCGTGTGGCGCATCGCTCGAATCAAGAGATCCTGGCGCTTGAGGTCCTCGAGGCGGCTGGGGCAGAAGATGTAGGGTTGAGGTGGAAGCGTATAATACGACTCAGGTCTGGGCGGTGGGTGATACAGCGGCTCAGCGTCGATACCGTTGAATTCCTTCAAACGTCTGCTGACCGTTCTGGATTCGGTCCGAAGCGTGTTAGCTTCCGAGAGGTAAAGTGTGTCCTTCCGGATGATCTTCCGCCGCATGGCACGGGCGGATGGGTCGCGAGCGTTCTCATCGGTCCAAAGGTCATACACCTGGCGGTGCTGGTGGATTAGCCAGACGATCTTATTATCGTGACGTGTGTAATAAGCTGGGAACTTCAGGCAGATGACGCGGTCCGGCTGGTAGCCGTTGAGGTTGGTGAAATCTTCAGATTCCCACATATCCATGCATCTGAGGACGGCATCGGGAGGTGAGAATCGAAACGGAAACGTCACCAAGTCAACCTGATGACCGTGATTTTTCAAGGCCGCCACGAGGCCGCTCGCCTGCGCTTCCGCGCCACCTCGGACGAAGGGCACCTGAACAGTGAGAACCAGCGCTCGCATAACTTAACGTGTTCGACAAGTTGATAAAAGCCAAGAAAGCGTAGCGGCTCATGTAAGGCCCCGAGACACTAACTGTTCTGCTTTCCTGTGTTACTGTCCCGGTTTGGAAGGCCGCAGCGCGAGCCGCAGACTTGCGAGTCCCGGCGGGCCGGGTGAAACCGGTCTTGCGCCGGGTCGATCTCGTGCGTTGTAGTGTGCTCCTGCGGGAAGGAGTTTTGCAAAGCCGCAGGAGATCCCAGGAGCAGATCGCACCCTGGAGCGCGACGTTTCCAAAGATATGGCTGCTCCGCCGCTCATATAGTCCATCGGTGTCCGTTCATCGTCGGGGCGCAGTAGCCTGCCGGGGGGCCGGTGATGAAGGGGACAGCGTCTGCAGGAGGCGCACAATCTGCCGTTGGCATTCTTCGAGGGACGCTTCGCAGGCGTTGAGGCGTTCGCTGACGCGGTCGAGACTGCTTCGATCCGCTTTCGTGAACGCCATTCTAGACAGGAGTCGCATTTGCTCATCGAGTCTGGGTGTCAGTTTACTAACTGCATCCTCGATCGCACCGAGCCGCCGGGCGTAGCTCTCGAGTGTGGGCCCACTCGCCGTATCCGGCCCGGGAGCCCCTGCCGCCGCTTTCGCAAAGCCCCTCCCGGGCGCGGCGGGCGTTTCTTCCGGCTGGTATCGAGATGCTGGGCGACCGGCTCCGGAGGAAACAGCCAGAAAGCGGCGTCTGTGCTCCCACCAGGCTAACCGCGCGATTGTGGGTAGCACCCGGAGAGCATCGCTAACGAGCTCACGGACTGCGCGCTGCCGCAATTGCCGTCCAAGCCTGCTTCGAAATGCGCGCCACCACAACCCGCGGAGTCCGATCCCAATAGCTATGCCTTCGGCAGAGTAACGCAATAGCCACAACAGCTCAGCCCGGGTCAAGCGCTGCGCCCGCAGCAGTTCCGTGTAATGCAGGAATCCCTGCCGGTCCGGTGCACGCCGCAGCACGTTTTCGTAAGCGCGCCGCACAAATGTGGGGTCATTTCCGGCAAGGAGCCGAGACACAGGATCCTTCTGGACAACCGCGCAACCTGAGCGATCCGTGGAACGCGATGTCGGATGCGCGTATGATTCTCCCTCCGCCGGCACAGTGCCATCCTTCCGACGGCTGCACTCGCTCTGGATTTCCTGAAGCAGCTCTTCAAGCGACACAGCCGGTTTCGTCACCCCAGTTCGAACCTGGAGAGCACCCGCCAGATCAGTATCCGTATTGGAAAGCACCCTTGTCTCCCCCTTTGGTCACTCACTTGTTGCCCTCGAGCGGCCGGTTTCGCCCGCTGCTTCCAGACGCCCTTTAGGAGGCACCGATGGACTCTGGAGATTGGATCGGCGTCTCAATGATATGACAGTCGTATTCCACCATCTCCCGGACCAGATCCGCGAACCGGGTTCGCGCTTTCCAGCCCAGTTTGGCTTCCGCTTTGGCCGGATCCCCGATCAGCACGTCCACCTCCGCCGGGCGGTAGAAGCGCTCGTCGATCACCACGTAATCCCGGTAATCGAGGCCAACGGCGCCGAACGCCAGCTCGGCGAACTCCCGGACCGAATGGGTCTCGCCGGTGGCGATCACGTAATCGTCGGGCTCATCCTGCTGCAGCATCAGCCACATCGCTTCCACGTATTCTCTGGCGTGGCCCCAGTCCCGGCGAGCCTCGAGATTACCCAGCCGCAGCTCCCTGGCTTCGCCGGCCAGGATGCGGGCCACTCCCGAAGTGATCTTGCGCGTCACGAACTCATAGCCGCGCCGGGGCGACTCGTGGTTGAACAGGATGCCGCTCGAGGCGTGAAGACCATACGCCTCGCGGTAGTTGCGGGTCAGCTCAAAACCCGCCACCTTACTGATGCCGTAGCTGGAACGGGGGTGGAAACGCGTTCGCTCGTTCTGCGGCACTTCCTCGACGCGGCCGAACATCTCGCTCGATCCGGCGAAGTAGAAGCGGCAGGCCGGCGCGCACTCCTTCAATGCCGCCAACAGGAAATGCGTGCCGTCGATGTTCGTCTGCAGCGTCGAGAACTCGTCTTCGAACGAATAGGTAACGAAGCTCTGCGCCGCCAGGTGATAACACTCGTCAGGCATCACCCGGCCTACCGCCTGGAAGAGGCTCGGGAAGCTCTCCAGCGAACCCGCGTGGAGGACCACGTCGTCCAGCAGATGCTGAATCCGCGACAGCCGATGCGCCGGATCTTCCAGGGCCACCCGGCGCACCACCCCGTGCACCTCATAGCCCTTTTCCAGCAGCAGCTCGGCCAGGTACGAACCGTCCTGCCCACTGATGCCCGTAATCAGCGCCTTTCTTTTTGTCATGACCGAATTCCACCGCTCGCCAGTCGGCCGGCGACCTCCTTGTAAATAGTAAGCATAGTACCAGAGAAATCTCTCGTCAGCAAACCGTTCATCCCGCCTATTTCGTTCCGGACATCCAGGCTCCGGCCAAGCGCCCGGCGCAGGGCCGGGCGGCTGGCGGGGAATCTCGAGGTGTCCGGCCGGGGCCGGAGGTGCCCGCTGAGGCCGAGCGGTCATTTCGCTAGAATTGATAAGGGTCGGGGCGTGGCGCAGCCTGGTAGCGCACCTGCCTTGGGCGCAGGGGGTCGCAGGTTCGAATCCTGCCGCCCCGACCAATGAGCGCAGTGGCCTGCTCCCCCGCTGCGGGCGCGGCGATCGATGAGAGGACCGCCGCTACAGCGGCTCCCATTCTTTGAATTGCGTGAGCTCCGCCGTCGCCGGGCCCCCTGCTCTACCGCCCCACGGCCGGGGCCTGTAGGGGTTCTGAGCGGCTCACTTTTCTCAGCAAGAGCACAACAGCGGAGATTCGAGTGGTCACCCTATCTGCAAACCAGGTGGTTGCCAATCGTTGCAGCCCGCTCGCCGGGTCTCGGAGCAGCCCAGCGACAACCTGCAAGCCGATCCGAGTAAACCGTCGGCGGCTGTCTCAGGAAACCCGGGACCGACCGGTCCGGCGCCGCTCTGGAGCGGACGGCTTCCTTGACCTTCACCTCCAGCGAGACCCGAGGGAACAGACTCCCTGCTTTCCGGAGTATCGCTGCGGCCCGGTCACGCATCTGACAGACACAGACGAATGTGAGCGAGAATGGGAGGCACCGGTGAGCGTGCGCCGGTTCGGGCACGAGACAGCCGGCGCCGTTTGCCGGCGCTGGAGCCGGGTGAGCCACACCCTCGCGTGAGCTTTAGGAGGAACCAATGCGAATCGGAACACTGAGCGCAATCCTGGCAGGCGTACTGCTGGCTGCCGGATGCGGGAAGCTGACCAAGAGCACCGACACCGGCGTCACCGAACAGGACGTCGCCAAGGCCGAAGAAGAGCTGGCCCGAATGAAGGAAAAGCTGGCTCAGGAAAAAGCCGCCACCGAAAAGGCCGAAGGGGCCCAACCAGCCCGGCGGGAAGCGGCCGGTGGCGCTCCGGCCGGCCAGACCGCGGCTGCGAAGAAGCCTCCGCAGAAGGCCCCGGCGCCGCCGCCGGTGAAGACGATCACTTTGGAGCCGGGCACGCCCATCGTGGTGCGCACCACCAGCACCATTTCAACGAAAGCCGCTCGCACCGGTGAGCGCTTCACCGCTACTCTCGAAGAGCCGTTGATGGCTGGCATGGAAATGATTGCCCCGAAGGGGGCGCTGGTAGAAGGGGTCGTCGTCGAGTCGAAGAGAGGAGGTCGGATCAAGGGCAAGGCGGTGCTCGCGGTGACCCTCAGCGCGATTACCACCGACACCGGCCAGCGCATCGAGATTGCGACGAACACCATCGGCAATCAGGCAAAATCGGCGAAGAAGAAAGACGCGGCCAAAATCGGCATTGGGGCCGCCGCCGGAGCCGTGATCGGCGCCATCGCCGGGGGAGGTAAGGGAGCGGCCATCGGCGCCGGTGTCGGCGCGGGTGCGGGCACAGCCGGCGTGCTGCTCACCCGCGGCAACGCCGCAGAGATTCCGTCGGAAACAATCCTCCATTTCGAACTCGCCCAGCCCGTCTCGGTGACCTTGGAGCGAAGCCGGTGACCGGAGGAATGCCGGGAATGGGCTCCGGGCGCCTCGCGGCCCCCCGGGAAGCTATCAGCGGCCCCCTCTCCCTACAGTGGTCTCGGTACCCCGCCGCTGCAGCGGGTGTGGCGTGGTTTCGTTGCGGCTGAGTTGCCATGTTATATTAGAATTGACGCGCCGGTGGGCGGCTAGCTCAGTTGGGAGAGCACGGCGTTCGCAACGCCGGGGTCGTGGGTTCGAGTCCCATGCCGTCCACCAAGCATCCGCATCCGGCGGCCACCAGAGTCGCGCTTTCTTCCCCCGGCGAACCTATGCAGGAAAGTCTTGCTTGCTGCAGGCATGGGCGAGGCGAGTTCCCTGTGTCGGCGTGCCCGCGGCCGGTACAGGAACAAGCCACAACCCGCGGCGCCCGTGGCCGCAGCCCAGGTGGGATGCAGCGCAGGGTCCGGACGCCGCCGCCTCCCCCACGCTTTTCCGCCTAATCTTCGCCGGTTCTTCGATCCCTGCCTCGGCCGCGACGCCGAAATTTCATCCGCGAAACGAAAATCGGGCTAGAATTGGGTAGGCTCTCATACCCTCAGCACGGGTAGCGCAAAGGAGGACCAGGCGATGGGCAACCCTGCAACTCGGCCACAGCCGACTCCAAGCTGGGAGCATATGCTCTCCGGACAGCAACTCGCGCGCCTCGGAGTGCGCCTGCTGAACCGTTTCGACCTCGAGCTGGAGTGCCGCGTCTGCGGCGAGAGGTGGATGTCCCGGCGGCTTCCGAACGGGCGGCTCGCCCCTGGCTACTGGAAGTGCCCGAACCGGTGCAACTGGTGAGGCCGGTCCGGGGCAGCGCCGCCGGCGGTCTGAGGGAGCCGAACGTGCAAAGTCAGAGTCCGTGTGGCCTTCCCCGTCTGTAGCGCTCCAGTGGGCGAACCACCCGATGCGGCACGGTTGGGCTGCTACGGGGCGAGATCTCTGCGGCCGGGCCCCGTCATCCTGGATACCGGCCGGTGATGTAAGCGTGGAGGTGCCCGATCGTCGCCGCCTGTTCATCGACGATCGAGCGGACCAAATCCCCGATCGAGACGACCCCCACGACCCGTCCCTCCTCGAGCACCGGGAGGTGGCGGATCCGCTTGTTGGTCATAATCGACATCGCTTCACTGACCGTGCAATCCGGAACAACCACCTGCACGGGGCTGCTCATGATCTCGCGGACGGGGGTTTGCTTCGATGACTTGCCCTTGAGAATCACCTTCCGCGCGTAGTCGCGTTCGCTGATGATGCCGACCAGCTCTTCCCCATCCATGACGAGGAGGGCGCCCACGCTGTTCTCGGCCATGATCTTGATCGCTTCGAAAACGGTCGCATCCGGCGGCAGCGAGAAGACCTTATGCCCCTTCTTTTGAAGGATCTCGCGAATCGTCGTCTTGGCTTGCATAGGACTCTCATACCACGTTTCCGTGACCTGGAGCCACCTCCGGCGCCGCCGGTTCCGTCCCGCGCAACGCCGTCTGGACAGCCGCCGAGACCCGCCGGCGGACTACCCGTCGGCCGGAGGTGACCACATAGAAGCTCCGGCCCACCGATGCCGGGGTTGCGCAGCTAAACTGCCGGCCCCGAGTTTCGACCCCCGCTTTACTGGTGCGCCCTGGCCGTGTCGAGCTGGGCTTCGTGGACCGCCAGACGGGCAGCCCGCGGGTTCTGAGCGAGGGCCAGCTTCAGCTCTTTGGCGGCCCCTTCTTTGTCGCCCCGCTCCGCCAGCACCAGCGAGAGCAGGTAATGTCCGATCGTCTCCGGCGTCCCGCGATATTCAAACGCTCCGGAAGTGCGCTTCCGCGCTTCTTTCTCCAGGGCGTCGAGCAGCGTCCGGTACCGCTCCATGTCTCCCAGTTGCTTCGCCGCCAGCGCCTGGTAGTAGTAGCCCAGGTGAGGCTTGCTATATTTCTCGGCCAGGATCTTGCGGAGCAGCTCTTCGGCTTCTTGGCGCTTACCCATGGCGAGCTTCACCCGGGCCAGGTTCCAGTAGACATGCGCGCGGAAGTCCGGCGTCCGCGGCGCCACTTCCAGATTGGCCGGGTATTCGGTGGCCCGCTGGAAGTACTCGAGAGCGGTCTGGTAGTCCTTCTGTTCCATGGCGAGCTCGCCGAGGCGGGTGTTGACCTCGACCCAAGCATGGTGAATGCTGTAGCGCCCTTCCCAGCTATGGAAGTGGTGGTCGCGGAGCATCTCGTAAGCGGCTTTGAGGTTCGGCGTGCCGCCGAGCTGGAGCCGCAGGTCGACCATGCGGGCGATGAGATCGTCCCGGGTCTCAGCGGCCTCCTTGTGTGCATCGAGGAACGCCAGCCGCTTCCCGGGAGCGACGCCCACTGCTTCGGCGACCTCATCCATCTCGAGCAAGATTCGGGCGTCGTGGGGCGCCAGCCGCGCCGCCTGCTGGTAGGCTTGGTAAGACTTTTCGAAATCCTTTTTCAGATACCGGTAACCATAGCCGATGTTCCGCCAGGCGAACGAGAGTCCCGGCTCCAGTTCTGCCGCTTTCCGCCAGTGCTTGAATCCTTCCTCCCGCCGCCCTTTGGCGTAAAGGACATTGCCGAGGAAGAGGTGGGCGTGGGAATCGGAAGGATCCCGGCGGAGGGCCGCCGTGAGCGCCGCGACGGCCTCGAGCCGGTGCGGGTTCGTGTAAGCGACCGGCCCGCGCCGGGCCTGCTGGTAGAAGTGGGCCGCCTTCGCCGGGTCGCCGGAAAGCTCCCGGTAGTAACCCCGGTAGTAGTTCACCATCGGGTGGATCTTCTCGGCCGGCCGGCCGTCCGAATAAAGGTCCAGGACGCGGCCCGCGTCTTCGTACAGCCCCGCCGCCGCATAGGCCGCCGCCAGTTCCATGTAGTTCTGCGGTTCGTCGCGCATGTAGCCGCGCCAGGTCTTCTCCCAATCCGATCCCTTGCCTTGATGGCGGAGGCACAAGAGAAGTTCATATCCACCCATGAAGTGCATGGGATCCAGGGCGAGAGCCCGGCGCGCCGCCTTTTCGGCAGCGCTGAACTCGCCGAGTTTGCGCCATGCGGCGGCCTTCAATGCCGGGATGCCGGCGAACTTCCGGTTGTCCGCCGCAGCCTCTCCGAGCTTCGTAAGCGCCTGGCGGTAATCGCCCCGCCGCATGTCGATCTTCGCCAGGTTGTAATAGGAGGCTGAGAAGTCCTCATAGCTGTACGTAGCGCGGTAGAATTCGTCGTACGCCGCGTCGTAGTCGCCGCGTCCGAGTTTCGCCACCGCTTCGCCGAAGTACAAACGCGTATTGTCGCTGTCGCGTTCGAGGGCCGCCTCGAGCCGGTGCAGCGCTTCGTCCCAACGCCCCTGTTTCAGCGCCAGGAAGCCCAAAGCGGCGTTCACGCGGCTATCGCCGGCGTCACGCCGGAGAGCCTCCTTGTAGTAGACCATCGCCTCAGGGACCCGCCGGAACCGTTCCAGCCACTCACCGGCGTGGTAAAGCTCATCCGGTTTCATTTTCTTGGGATCGCCCGGTTCCTCGAGCCCCTCCGGCAGTTCTACCTGCTTCGGCGGATGCTGCTGGACTGCGATCACCTCGTTGCCGGCCATGTCGCGCACCGAGAGCCGGAGATCATAGACGGTAGCCCCTTCCGGAGCCGGTACTTGCACCGTGTACGGTTTGTCCGGCGAAATGGAAACCACGGCATCGCTGAGCACCCGGCCGGTTCTGGTGTCTTCGAGAACCACGCGATAGCCGGTGACGGGCGCCGTGGAATAGACGCCGCCGAAGGCTTGCCCGTTCTTCAAGTCGGTGTTGACGGCGAAGTCTTTCGTCGCGTTGTGGAAGCCGCGGATGTCCCGCACTGGATACCAGTAGTCGTGGGCCGTCTTCACTTCGATGGGCGACATCCAGTGATAATCCGGCTGGTTGTCACTCCAGGCGCCTGCCTGAGGCTCGAAGTAAGGGCCGCCGCCGTCCGAGAGTATGTCTTCCCAGATCCGGCCCGACGGTCCGGACCCCCAAGTCCAGAGTTTTTTCCCGGGCATGATGTGGTGGTTCGCCACGTGAACCATGCCGCCCTGGGCGCGGTGGTCGTAGGTGCCGAACCAGTCCGACGGGTTGTTGAAAGCGAAGAAGCTGCTCGCGTTCGGCACATTCTTCCACCAGGTCAGATCCACGCCTTCGTGAATCGGCCAGTGCCAGAACTGGTGTTTGCCGTGGCCGGTCACCATGTCGCCCGGGTACTGCGCCTGGGCATATTCATTCGCATGTGTGGCGGAGGTGGCCCAGAACATGAAGGAGTGGCGATGGTTCGTCGGGTTCACGAAGATGTAGTCACAACGGAGGTAGCTGCGGCCCGGGTAGAGTGTCATCCCGACGAGCCAGCGCATGCGGAAGATCGGTTCCGTCTCTCCGACCCAGACCGTGGCGCTGCCGTCGGGATGGTGCACGATGCGATAGTCCACCGGCATGAAGCAGGAGGGCCGGTGCCCGTGGGGGAAGTTCCACTCGATGCCGCCGGAGATCCACGCCCCGGTCATGCTGATCAGGCCCGGCTTGATCGTTTTTTGCCAGTAGAGCCAGACGTAGCCGTTGGTCTTGTCGAGAGCGCCGTGCAGGCGGCCGCCGATCTCGGGCAGGATCAGGATCTTGACGTATTCGTTCTCGAGAAACACGCCGTGATAGGTTTTGTCGACCTTCCGGTCGGTCAGCGTTTCATTGAGCGTGTAGGGATAGATATCCCGGCCGGAGTCCGGGAACAGGGGGTGGATCTGCGCCGGCCCGATCTCCCAAGTGGGCATTGTCACCGGCTGCTCATACGCTTTGACTTCCGTTCGCGCAGCGGGGGCCGCGCTCAGAAAGATGACCGCTCCGACGACGACCGGGAAGAATCCACCGCAAATGACTCGCACGACAACCTCCTTTGTTCAATCTTCGAGACCAAGCAACCTTCCTGCTGGCGTGATTATACTCCGATCGGGATACCGATCTGCCGTCCGGACCAGTTCCGCCGGGGCCGATTCGGCGGCGGGGCGTCCACGCAGAGTGCGGCCGGCACGGACCTTGAGCCCGTTATTGGCTGGTGCTAGCATGAGGACAGAGGTATGAGGGCCGCGGGCGAAAGCCTTTCGCACGGGCGGGGCCGGCGGCGCAGGGGGCAGTAGCGGGCTGGCGTAGCTCAGTTGGTAGAGCAACTGACTTGTAATCAGTAGGTCGTGGGTTCGAGTCCCTCCGCCAGCTCCAATTCTCTCGACGCCTTAGGAATCACCCACGGAGTCTTGGCCAAGAACGGGGCGGGCGCTCAGTCTCGATCCATTCCCGCCCACAGGATCTTCACTCGCATCCGGTAGTCCAAGAGGTTGCCCCGGCCGCGGGTCTTCTCCCGGAGTAGCCATCTGGTTGTAACATTCCTGGCTGAACACCCCGGCACTTGCCGCGCTTGCCCAAGAGGAGGCGGGTTTGGCAACACCTGGGCGCTGGGTCCTTCACCACTGGCCCCGGGCAGGCTCGAGGACGCGCGCGCCGCAGCGTTCAGGCCCGTCCCGGCCGTAGTGGGAACGCAGCCGCCGAGCGTGCGGAAGCAGATTCACACCTGGTTGTAGTTTTGTAAGTGTTTTATTCTCAGTAGGTTACGGGAATCGCTTGGAACCCTGATCCACCGGCTCCCCTTAGTTTGGAGGCAGGCCGGGCGCAATGCCCGGCAGAAAGGAAAAGGGAGATCATGGATCAGCGTCCGATCATCATCTGGCCCATCACCGGTCTGTGGTAGCCGTTAGGCACTGATCGCAATCGAGCGATTCCCCTCGCCTTCCACAGAGGCGTGTATACAATCGTCCACATTTTCGGAACTAAACGAAGGAAAAGTCTGGTATGATGCTAGGAGTACCGCGAGACGTGGTACTCCTAGCACTATCACTCGGCTAAAGCATATGGAGTAAGCCGTATCGCCCCGGGCCAATGAGAGCCGCCCTGGTTGCTGGCGCCGTCCTTTTAGTGCTCGTCGTTGGGTCGGCAACGGTGAGCCGTTCGACACTTTTCGGTGGTGCGCGAGTCACCCGCCGCCTAGACGGGCGGGGGGAGCACGATCAGCAACTGGAACGGCTCCGGGACGAGGGCGTAGCGCTGGCCCGGGCCGGCCGGCTGACCGAGGCGCAGCAGTGCTTCCGCTCCGGGCTGCAACAGGCAAGACGGGGCGGCCACCTTTCCTACGAAGTTCGTTTTCTCGCCAACCTGGCCAACACAGAGCTCCAATTGCGGCAATACGCCGACGCCATGGATGCTTACCTCAAAGCGCGGCGGTTGGCGCACCGCACCGGCGATCCGTTATTGGAAGCCGCGCTCGGGCTGAACATCTCCAGCGTCTACATGGCCACCGGCGCGTGGAGCGACGCTGCGGTGGCGCTCGATCAAGCGCTCGCCGAGCTGCCGCCGGACGCCCCCGCCAACTATACTGCCGCGCTGTTGGGGCAGCGGTCGCTTCTAGCCGCCCGGCGGGACTTGTGGGAGCAAGCCTGGTCTTCCTATGGGGAAGCTATGGAAACCGCCGACGCGGGCGGCTTGTGGGGGCTCGAAGCCGACATTCTTGACGGCTTCGGGTACGAACTGTTTCGAGCCGGGGACCGGCGGGATGCGGAAACGCTCTTTTTGAACGCCTTCCGTATTCGGCGGCTCCATTCGATCCCCGTTCCGGCGCACAGCTACCGCAATCTCGGCCTGATGTCGGCGGCCGAGGGCGATCTTAGTCGGGCGTTACGATTTCTGGATACGGCGGTCCGGGAAGCGCTGCGGCGGCCGGATGCTACACCGTTGTGGAGCCTCTACTACCAGCGGGCGCTGCTCTATGAACAATCGGGGAACCTGCAGGAGGCCATGGCGGACGTAGAACGTTCGCTCGACGTGATTCAGCGTTTGCGGGCGGAGCTGCTGCCGGCGGAGTACGTCCGCCGTTGGAGTGACGTGGGCCTGCACGACGTCTTCCGACGGGGTGTGGCCTTGGCGGCCGAGCTCTACCACAAGACCGGTTCTGAATCCTGGATTCGGCGAAGCTTCGAGATCGCGGCCCGGGAACAAGCGGCGGGTCTGGCAGCGAGTCTTGGAGAAGCCGAGCGCGTGCGGAAGCGCCTGTCACCGGAGTACTGGGAGTTGCTCCACCGCGTCGCCGCGGCCGAGACAGCCGGGCTGGCGGGCAAGCAGCCCCCTGCCGAGCTGGCCCGGTGGCGCCACCGGCTCGGCGAGATGGAAATCGAAGCCGGGCTCCAGTTCCGTGAAACGGCCGGCGGGCGCCCCGTCTCGGTAGAGCGGCTGCAGCGCGCGCTCGGCCCCGCTGAGGCCTGTCTGCTGTTCCACGTCGCGGAACCCACTTCCTACTTGTGGGTTCTGACGCGGGATTCGCTGTGGATGCGGGAGCTGCCCGGGCGAGCCGCGCTACGAAGAAGGGTAGCGGCCTTCCGGGAAGCGGTGGCGCGGTCGGCGCCGGAGGCTCGCAGGCTTGGGGCGGCACTCTACAGTCTGCTAATCGGGCAAGGTTCCCCGGCGGCCGCCCGTCCCGAGTGGACGTTATTGGTTGAGGATGCGTTGTTCGAACTGCCCTTTGCCGCCCTGGTGTTGCGCGGGCCGCGTGACAAGTTCCGCTATCTGATCGAAGAACACACTTTGCGGCTCGTTCCCAGCGCGGTGCTGCTCACCTCCCCCCGCCGCCGCTATTGGCGAGGGGGCCTGCTGGCCGTGGGGGACCCCGTTTACAACCGCGCCGATCCGCGTTGGCGGGACTCGGCCCCCGGCCGGCCGGGCAGAGCGCTCCAGCGGGTGAGGTGGAAAGTGGACACCATACAGCTTCCGCGCCTGGGGGGCGCCGGGCGGGAAATTGCCGTGTGCCTCCGCCGCTGGCGCGAAAGCGGCGGAAAAGCCACCGCGCTTACCGGACTCCGCGCGAACCGGCAAACCCTGGCCGAGACCTTGAGCGAGCACCCGGCAGTGTTGCATTTCGCGACCCATGTGCTTGCCCCCCGGGGAGAGCGAAAAGGTGGATTCGTGGCCCTGAGCCTCCAGCCTGACGGCAGACTAGACCTGCTCGGGAGCACTGAGATCCGCGCCCTTGCCTGCCGGGCCGGGCTGATCGTGCTGAGCGGCTGCAGTAGCGGCGCCGGAGAGGTGCTCCCCGGCTCTGGCCTTCTAGGCCTGACCCGCGCCTGGCTGCGAGCCGGAGCCCGGGACGTCGTGGCGACGCTGTGGCCCGTTCGCGACGACGGAGGGAAGCTGTGGGACGTGTTCTACCAACACCTGGGAACTCTCGGCGAGGACGGCTTCGCAGTACCGCCGCACCGGGCGCTTCAGGCCGCCCAGGTGAGCCTGATACACGAGCCTGGACGGTCTCCGGCCGACTGGGCCGGCTATTTCTTGATTTCCACGGGATGATGCGGAATGCCTGGCGCAGGTGCAAAGCGGCAAGAGCAAGAGCCCGACCCCCGGCCGGAGCCGGGAGGGGCCAGCGCGGATACCTCGGAAGCGGCGGTCCAACCCGCCCCGGAACCGCCGGCCGGGGTCCGGTGGGCGCTGTTGGTCCAGAAGATCCAGACCGGCGACCAGCAGGGGATGGAGGAGCTCTACAAGATCTTCTCCCGGGGTGTGAAGTTCTACGTGTGGCGGCATTTGGGGACGCGCGACCTGGACGACCGCATCCACGACATCTTCCTCCTCGTCGTCGAGGCGATCCGCAACGGCGATCTGCGGGATCCCGACAAGCTGCTGGCGTTCGTCCGCACCGTCGTGCGGCGGCAGGTGGCAGGGCAGATCAAGGGGATCGCCAGGCAGCGGCAACGGGAGACCGCCCTGGACACCAAAGCCTACCTGGCGGTGGATCCGGACAACCCGGAAGCCCAGGCTATGGCCAGGGAGCGGGTAGAGATCATGAAGGAGGTTCTGGACGGAATATCTCCCCGGGACCGCGAGATCCTCACGCGCTTCTATCTGCGGGGCCAGTCCGAGGAACAGATCTGCCGCGAGATGGATCTCACCCACAACCAGTTCCGCATGCTGAAGTACCGTGCCAAGATGCGGTTCGGCGAGATGGGGAAGCGGCGCCTGAGAAAACGCCGGCTACAAGCCTTTTTCATGAGATTTTCCGGATCCCGGTAGACACTAATCATGGCGGGGGAGATGTGCGGGCGGCCTCCCCCCGGAGGACAGCATGAGCGCTGTGAGGATCGGCGAGAAGCCAGGGGAATCAAGGAACCACCCGTCGGAGGAGACGCTCGAGCGTTACGTGATGGACCGTCTCCAGGAGGCTGAGGAAGCTTGCGTGGAGGAGCACCTGCTTCTCTGTGAGGAGTGCCGGGGAAAAGTCGAGGAGACCGAAGACTATGTGCGGGCCATGCAAACGGCGCTGGCCGAGCTGGAACAACGGCGGAGCCGGGCTGCCCGGGAAGGTTCCGAAACCGGGAGAAAACGTCGGTGGGGGCTCCCCAGGCTGGCCTGGGCCGGCTCCCTGGCGGCGATCGCCGCGGCGATCGTGATGGTTGTGCCGAGGAACGGGAAGCAAGACGGCCCGGTGGAACTGCGGCTGACGGCGCTGCGCGGCCAGGCGGGCATCTCGGCTCCGGCGGCGCCGGCCGGCCGCCGGTTGGTTCTCTCTCTGGACATTGAAGGCTTGCAGAGACGGCCGGCGTACGAGGTGCATCTCGTGGGTGCGGAAGGAGAGGTGCTGTTCGATAGGACGGCCGTGGCGGAGGCCGGTTCCCTGAAGATCGATCTCGCCGAGGGGTTGCCGGCGGGGCGGTACTGGGTGCGGGTCTTTCCGCCGGGCCATGCAAAGGTTCCCTTGCGGGAATTCGAATTTCTCATCGAGTGACCGCTCCGGGCCTTAGTTTCCCGGCGCGTCGTACAATTCTCGTATGAGTCCGCGCTGGGGCTTCGTTCTTTTAGCGGCGGTGGTAGCCGCCCAGCCGCGGCCCCGGGTAACGAGCCTTGTGTCCGTGTATTCGCTCGAAACGGGAGCGGCCCGAGTCGTCTACAGAGCTGAAAGGACGCGGTTCGAGGCGCCAAACTGGTCGCCGGACGGCCGTTACCTGCTGTTGAACTCCCGGGGAGGCCTCTGGAAGCTCGATCTGGAAAGGGGTTCGCCGGAGCTGGTCGATACCGGGCCGGTGACCCGGGTGAACAACGACCACGGCATCTCACCTGACGGCAGATGGATCGTGATCTCGGCCGGGCGGATCTACATCCTTCCGGCGGCCGGCGGGGAACCTCGACCGGTCACGCGGCAGGAGCCCAGCTACTACCACGGCTGGTCGCCGGACGGGAAACGGCTGGCCTACTGCGCCCGCCGGGACGGCAATTACGATTTGTACGACATCGCCGTGGAGGGTGGGCCCGAGAGACGGCTGACGAGAGATCCCGGCTACGACGACGGGCCGGACTACTCGCCTGAGGGCCGCTGGATCTATTTCAACTCCGACCGCTCAGGCAGTTGGGACGTCTGGCGCATTCCTGCCGGCGGGGCTGGCCCGGGCGACCGGCTGGCCGAGCGGATCACGAACGACGCCTGGGAGGACTGGTTCCCCCACCCCTCTCCGGACGGCCGCTGGATCGTTTTCCTCTCCTATGCGGAGGGCACCGAGGGCCACCCGGCCAACCGCAATGTCGTACTGCGCCTCATACCCGTCGAAGACGGCGGGCCGGCCCCGGAGAAGACCAAGGTGATCCACCGGCTCTTCGGCGGCCAGGGGACGATCAACGTCAACTCGTGGGCGCCCGACAGCTCCGCTTTTGCTTTCGTCAGCTACACGCTCGCCGAGTGACGCGGGCGCCCGCTACTTCCGCCAGAACGAGGGCATGAAGACCGCCAGGGCGGTGAAGAACTCCAGCCGCCCGCAGATCATGCAAAAGGCCAGGACCCACTTGACCAGGGGCGTGAAATGGGCGTAGTTGTCCACCGGGCCCACCTTCCCCAGGCCCGGACCGATGTTGAACATGGCGGCCGTCACGGCGGCGATCGAAGTGAGTACGTCCACCCCGCTGGCAGCCAGAGTCAGACAGGCGCTCACGAACACAACGAAGGCGAGGAACAGCAGATTGAGCAGCGCGCTGACAGTTTGCTCCGGGATCACCTCCCCACTCATGCGGATGGCGAAGACGGCCCGCGGCTCGACGATCAGCCGGAACTGCCGGTGTACGACCCGGCCGAGCAACAGGAACCGTGAGACTTTCAGGCCGCCTGCGGTAGAGCCGGTGCAGCCGCCGACGAACATGAGGACCAGCAGCAGAAGCTGGGCGAAGGGGACCCACTGTTCGTAGTCGTCGGTGACGAAGCCGGTGGTAGTGGTGATGGAGGTCACCTGGAATGCGCCTGCCCGCAGGGCCTCAGAGAAGCCATAACCGGTCTGCCAGTACAGTGTGGCCGTGACCGCCAGCGTCGCGACAGCGAGAATGGAGAGGTAGGCGCGGACTTCGACGTCGCCGAAAAACCGGCGCACCTGCCGCTGGCGCCAAAGCCGGTAGTGCAGGGTGAAATTCATCCCCGCCAGGATCATGAAGACGATGACGATCCACTCAACCACAGGGTTCTCGAAACCGGCGATGCTGGCCGTTCGCGACGAGAAGCCGCCGGTACCCAGGGTGGAAAACGAGTGGCAAGCCGCTTCGAACTTGCTCATGCCCCCGGCCAGCCAGAGCAGCAGGAACTCGGCCAGCGTGAGCATCAGATAGATCTTGTAGAGAGACAGGGCCGTCTCGGTGATCCGCGGTTTCAGCTTTTCCGACTTCGCGCCGGAAAACTCGGCTCGGTACATGTGCATGCCGCCGGCGCCGAGCAGCGGCAAAATGGCCACCGCCAGCAGCACGATGCCCATGCCGCCCAGCCAGTGGGTGAAGCAGCGCCAGAGCTGAATGCCGTTGGGAAGCACCTCGACGTCGGTGAGGATGGTGGCCCCGGTGGTGGTGAACCCCGAGGTGGCCTCGAAGACGGCGTCGGTGAAAGAGCCAAAGTAAGGCGAGAAGTAGAACGGCAGCGCCCCGAACAGCCCGGCGCAGGCCCAGGTAAGGCTCACCAGCAGGACGCCCTCCCGGATTGACAGGTCCGATTCCGGGCTCCGGAAGCCTCGGAACAGCGCCAGCCCCGTGCCGGAGGTGACCAGGAACCCCAACAGAATGGGCCAGCGGCTGGCCGGGTCGCTGGCCAGCGCGTAGGCCAGCGGGAAGAGCATGGTGCCGCCCAGGATGAGCAGGAAGATCCCGGTGACGTAGAGGATGGCGTGGAGGCGGACTACCACGGCAGCTTCTTCCGCTTCTCGGCCAGGAAGGCCGATTCGAGTTTCGGCACGACGTGTTCGAGGGCGAACAGGATCACACGATCGCCGGGCTCGATGGTGGAGTGTCCCCGGGGGATGATGACGTCGCCACGGGTGCGGGCCACCGCGCCGACGATGGCGCCGGGCGGGAACTTGATCTCCTTCAGCTTCTTGCCCACGAAGGGCGAGTTCGGCGAGGCCACCAGCTCGATGGCCTCGGCCTCCTCCTCGCCGAAGCTGGTGACGGAGACGACGTGGCCTTTCCGCACGAACTGCAGGATGCGGTCCACCGTGGCCAGGCGCGGGCTGATCGTCGTATTGATGCCGAGCCGCTGGGCCATGGCGAGATAGCTGAGGCGATTGATCAAGGCGACCACTTTGCGGGCTTCCAACCGCCGCGCCAGCACCGCGGCGATCAAGTTCTCCTCGTCGTCGTGGGTCAGCGCCAGATAGGCGTTGATGCCGCGGATGTTCTCGGCCAGCAGCAGGTTGGCGTCGGTGCCGTCGGCGTTGACGACGATCGTCTCCTCGAGGATCTCGGCGATCTTGCGGCAGCGCCCGGCGTCCCGCTCGAACAGCTTCACGCTGACGCCCTGTTTCTCGAGCGCCTGGGCCACCGCGATCCCGATCTGCTTGCCGCCGAGGATGAAGACGCGCTCGAGACGTTCCTGGCGGCGGATGCCGAGGAACCGGAGCACGTCGTCGAACTCCTCGCTGCGGGTGACCACGTAGATGTGGTCCCCGGCCAGGATCTTCTCGCTGCCCCGGGGGATGATCACCTCCGAGCCGCGGAAGATCATGGCCACCAGGGAGTTCGGCGGAGCGCCGCAGTCGGCGATCTCGATCAGCGTTTTGCCGACGGTCCAGTGGTCCGGTTCGATGTTCATCCCGAACAGCTTCACGCGGCCGGCGGCGAATTCGATGATGTCGGAGACGCCGGGGATGGGCAGGACCGGCTGCATCCGCTCGACGGCCAGGGACTCGGGATGGATGATCAGATCGATCCGGACGCCGACTTGCTTGCAGATCCGCCGCCAGTGATCGACCTCGTGCGTGCGCACCCGCGCCACCTTCACTTTGGCGCCGGATTCCGCCTCGGCGATGAGGCAGGTGAGCAGGTTCACCTCGTCGGCGTTGGTCACCGCGATCACCATCTCGGCGTCGCGGATGCCGGCCTCGTGCAGCGTTACGACGCTGGCGGCGCTGCCCTGGACGATCTTGGCGTCCAGAGTCTCTTCCAGGCGGGCGCAGCGGGCAGCGTCTTGTTCGACGATGATCACCTCGTTGCCCTCGCGGATCAGGCGCGCCGCGGTCTGGGAAGCGACCTCTCCCCCGCCGGTGATCAGAATGCGCATGCGCAGAGAGTCATACCAGAATCTAGCATATCGGCGATCCCCGCCCTGGAAGCCGCAATTGCCCGCTCGCCGGCGGCCCGCGGACGTAGCTCTTCGGGTAGAATACCGCCGTGGCGAGGAAGTATCGCGTGGCGGTGATCGGGCGGACCGGCCGGGGCAATTACGGCCATCTGCTGGACATAGCCGTCCGAACGTATCCCGGAATGGACGTCGTGGCAGCGGCCGACGAGGATCCCGAGGGGCTGCGCAGGGCGGCCGAGCGCTTGCGGGTAAAGAAGGCTTACGCGGATTGGCGCCGGATGCTCGAAGAGGTGCGCCCGGACATCGCCGTGATCGCTCCCCGCTGGGTGGACTGCCACCTGGAGATGGCCTTGGGCGCGGCCGAGGCCGGAGCCCATGTCTTCATGGAGAAGCCGATGGCGCGGACCCCGGCCGAGTGCGACCGGATCATCGAGGCCTGCGACCGCAAGGGGCTGAAGATCGTCGTCGCCCACAACATGCGGGTTTCGCCCATCCTGGACGCCGTCGAGGCCAAGGTCCGCGACGGGATGATCGGTGAGATCCAGGAGTTGCGCGGCCGGGGCAAGGAAGACCGCCGGGCGGGCGGCGAGGACCTCATCGTTCTGGGCACCCACATCTTCGACCTGATGCGCCGCTTCGCCGGCGATCCGCTGTGGGCCTCGGGACGGGTGACCGTCCGGGGGCGGCCCATCACCGGGGCCGATGTCCGCCGCGATGCGCCCGAAGGGCTGGGAATGATCGCCGGCGACGCCGTGGCCGGGATGTTCGCCTTCCGGGACGGCCTTACCGGCTACTTCGGCTCCAAGCGCAGCTCGGAAACCAGCGGGAAACGCTACGGGTTGGACCTTTACGGCAGCCGCGGCATCATCGCCGTCCGCGCCGGGATGATCCCGCGCATCTGGTACACGGAGTCCGTCTCCTGGACCGCAAGCAAATGGAAGCCGTTCCCGCTGGAGCCGCTTACCCTGCCCCTGACGCGGCTCGAATCGGTCCACCTGCTGGTGCGGGACCTCGTCGAGGCCATCGAGCAGGACCGCGAGCCCGCCGCGTCGGGGCGCACGGCGCGGTGGACGATCGAGATGGCGATGTCGCTCTACGAGAGCCAGCGCCAGGGCCGGCGAGTCGCCTTTCCCCTCGAATTTCGCGGCCACCCGCTGGAGCGGTTCTGAGCGCCGGTGACCGCCGCCATGTTCAATCCAGCAGCCGGTCGATCAGGAAGGCGGTGAAACGTTCTCCGTCGATCTTGACCGGCAGCCGCGCATTCGGCGCGACAGGCTCGGGATCTCCGCGCCGGATGAATTCGCCGGCGTCGATGCGAGGCCTCGCCGAAAGGCGCCGGTTGATGACCGTGGCCCCATAGGTGATCTCCCCGCGCGTCTCTACTTGCACGTTGGCGGACACGGTTTCGGTAGCGAACGAACGGTCGATGGCCAGGCCCACGGCGAGCGGATCGTGGAGCGCCGCGGCATCGGCCCCGTGGGAGGCGGCGAAATCGAGGTAATAGGCGGCGAGGTGCGCGGCCGCCCGGGACACCGGCCCGCCTCCGCCGCGCAGACGCTCGAGGTGCTCCCGCCGCAAGGTAGCCTGCCGGGTGGCTTCGAGCGTCAGCAGGGTGATCTGGGCGCCGGAAGCGAACACCTTTTGCGCGGCTTCCGGATCGGCATAGACGTTGTACTCGGCCGCCGGGGTGGCGTTGCCGCCGCACTCGGAGCCGCCCATGACGATCAGCTCCTCGACCTGCCAGGCGAAGTCCGGGGCGGCTTCGAGGGCGAGTGCGATGTTGGTCAAGGGGCCGACGGCGACGACGGTGAGCGGTTCGGGATTCCCCAAGGCGGCTTGGGCCAGCACCTCCCAGGCGGGGCGCGGGTCTAGGCTCCGCGAAGGCGCCGGCAGTTCGAGGCCGCCCAGCCCGTCCGGGCCGTGGACGAAGTCGGCGAGTTCGAGCTTCCTCTCCAAGGGATGCGAGGCGCCGGCGGCTACTGGGAGGTCCGGACACCCCGCGAGTTCGGTCAGTTTGAGCGCATTTTCCGCGGTGCGCTCCAGCGGGACGTTGCCGGCCACGGCGGTGATGGCCTCGACACGGATCTCCGGGGACCGGAGAGCCAGCAGGATGGCCAGGGCGTCATCGATGCCGGGATCGCAATCGAGGATCACCCGGCGCGGCTCGGGGCGGGCGGCGTTTCCCTCCGGCATAGAAGGCTTCCGTCAAACAGGCGGGCGGACCATATAGGCCTGGAGATCCAGGAACATTCGCACGAAACAGAGAACAGTGATGCCGACCGCCGCCCAGGCGGCCCACCGCCAGACTTGCTCCCGGAAGTCCTCGACGAGCCGCGGCGTGCCGGCAATATAACCGATGACGAAACCGCCGGCAAGTCCGCCGATGTGGGCGGCGTTGTCGATCATCGGGAACAAGAGGCCGAAGATGAGTCCATAGATCGCCCAACGGATGAACATCGATTTGATTGCCGCGCCGAGGCTCGTGCGATCCCGGATCCCCAGAGCGATCATCGCGCCGATCAGACCGAACAGGGCCGCCGAGGCCCCGATGGAGATTCCGGGGTTCCAAAAGGAACTCAGCAGGAATCCGGTGACCGTGGAGACGAAATAGATCACCAGCATCCGGCGCGTGCCATAGAAATGCTCCACGGTGGTGCCGAGATCGAACAGCACCCAAGAGTTCATGAGGATGTGCAAGAGGCCGCCATGAAGGAACCCGGCGGTAACGAGGCGCCACCACTCGCCGTGTTCCAGCACGAGCAGGCCGTGTTTGGCGCCGAAGAGGACCAGCGTCCGCCCGTCCAGCGCCATGAATGCCTGGGAATTGCCCGATTTCATGCTGAAGACCACCGTCACCAGGTAGAGTCCGAAGTTGATCATCAGGATGACGACGGTGGTGAAGCGGGCGGCGGGTATGAGACCTCCCAGCAGATCCGAGGGATGGCGGCGATCCACGACGCGGGGGCCGAGCCGCACCTCGCAGTAGGGGCAGACCTTGTCCTTGACGGAGATGAAAGCCCGGCAGTTCGGGCACATGCGCCGCTTTTCCACTGGCCACCATTGTACAATTGTGGGTCCGGATTCTCCGGATTCGCCTCGACATGAAATCCCCTGCGCTTACCCTTTACCTGGCGGTGGCCCTCGGAGCGGCTTTCGGCGGAGCCGGCCGTTTCTGGATGAGCGGCGCGGTGACGCGCCTTGTTGGTGAAACCTTTCCCTGGGGCACGCTGGCGGTAAACGTGCTGGGATCAGGAGTGCTCGCCTTCTTTGCGACGGTGACGGGCCCGGGAGGAAGGGCCTTTGCGCCGGGGCCGGTTCGTGTGTTCGTTGGGGTCGGGCTTTGCGGTGCTTTCACTACGTTTTCCACATTCAGTCTGGAGACTCTGAACCTGGTCCGGGAAGGCGAAACTGCCCGGGCGGTGGGCAATATCGGGGCGAACCTGTTTTTGTGTCTGGCCGGCGCCTGGCTCGGCTTCACCCTGGCGGGTGTGATCAATCAGCGATAAGGAGGCTCGGCTCATGACGGTTCCGCGCGACGCGTATCTGCTGCGGATCTTTCTCGGCGAGAACGACCGTTACGGCGGCCGGCCCTTATACGAAGCCATTGTGTTGAAGGCCCGCGAGATGCACCTGGCCGGGGCGACGGTTCTGCGGGGCCTCGAGGGGTTCGGCCACTCCAGCCGCCTGCACACGGCGAAGCTGCTGCGGCTGTCGGAGGATTTGCCGATCGTGGTGGAGATCGTCGACAGCGTGGAAAAGATCGAGGGGTTCTTGGCGGCGGCCGAAGAGATGATGGCCAGCGGGCTGGTGACGCTGGAAAAGGTAACAGTCTTGCAATACGGCGCCCCTTGAAATCTGCGGTCCCGGGGGCGAAGAGACCGGAAGAGGCCGCGGTGACGACCCCGGTCGCGGGCGGGCGGCCACGACCAGTGGCGCCTGGACGCACCTGGGGTGCGACGCCAATGCGTGTAGTAAAATGACTCATAGCAGCGGGCCACCCTAGCTCAGCTGGTAGAGCGGCTGATTCGTAATCAGCAGGTCGGGGGTTCGAGCCCCCCGGGTGGCTCCACTCCGGCCATTAACCTACGGCCCACCGGACCCACCCCCCGACGCCGGATGCGGACCGTTCTGCAGCGGCGGATCCAGGACCGGCGGGACGCTCGCCGACGCTTCACCATGCCCGGAGGCGACGGCGGGCAGCCGCTGTGGGATAATGCTTTCCTTGCCGCGTCGTGAGCCGGCGCGCGGGATCACAGGTCAGAAAACCTCGATGGCGGAGCAGCCCCAGCGGAGTTATTGGCTCGTCGCACTCATCGCGCTGATCTTCTTTGTGATCTCTTTCCTGACGAACATCCTCGGCCCCATCATTCCCGACATCATCCGGAGCTTTCGGCTGAGCCTCACCCTGGCCTCGTTGCTGCCGTTCTCCTTCTTCATCGCCTATGGGCTGCTGTCGATCCCGGCCGGAATGGCGGTGGAGCGGTGGGGGGAAAAGCCGCTGCTGGTATTTGCGTTCTCTCTGGCGGTTGGGGGTTCGCTGGGGTTCGCGGTGCTGCAGAATTACCCGGCGGCGCTCACGTCGCTATTCGTCATTGGCTCCGGTATGGCGATGTTGCAGGTGGCTCTGAATCCCCTGTTGCGGACCGCGGGCGGCGAAGAGCATTATGCCTTCAACATGGTCGTGATCCAGCTCGTCTTCGGACTGGCATCGTTCCTGAGTCCGAAGATGTACACCTATCTGGTCACCAACCTGAGCGCGGGGGCGGATCAGCCGAACGCATTCCTGGGACTGTTGAGGCGCCTGACGCCCACGCAGATGGAATGGATCTCCGTCTATTGGATCTTCGCTGCGATCTCGGCGGTGATGCTGGCCGTCGCCGTCCTGCTGCGGTTGCCGAAGGTGGAGCTGGCCGAGAGCGAGCGGATCGGAGCGTGGGAAACGCCCCGGCTGCTACTGCGCAGACGGATCGTGGTCCTCTATTTCGTGGGAATCTTCTGCTATGTCGGCACCGAGCAGGGCATCGCCAATTGGATGTCGAAGTTCCTGGCGGCCTACCACGGCCTGGATCCGCAGCGGGAGGGCGCCGCTGCCGTGTCGCACTTTTGGGGGTTGATGACGGTGGGTACGGTGGCCGGGCTGGTTCTGCTCAAACTGTTCGACAGCAGGCGAGTGTTGATCGGGTTTTCTCTCGCGTCGCTGGCGTGCTTCACGATCGCACTTGCAGGGTCTACACAGGCGGCGTCGGCGGCTCTTCCGCTGATGGGGTTCTTCATCTCCTCGATGTGGTCCATCGTCTTCTCGCTGGCTTTGAACTCGGTGGAAAAGTATCATGGCGCTTTTTCCGGCATTCTGTGCACGGGAATCGTCGGCGGCGCGGTGACGCCGGTGATCATCGGGGCGCTGGGCGACCTGTTCGGACTCCGGGCGGGCCTGACGTTTCTCTACGCGACGCTGCTCTATATCCTGGGCATCGGTTTCTGGGCGCGGCCGCTGGTGGTGAACGAGACGATCTGGCGGCGGCGGAGGCAGCAGGCTGGTTGAGGCGGCGTGGAGGCTCAAGGCAGCGAGCGCGGCAGAACGTTCCACCCGGAGACGACGATGACGGGCCGGAAGTGGCCCTCCCGCTTGCGCGGGCCGAGGGCCTCGGGTTCGCCGAGACCTTCGGGAGGCGGCAAGGCGAGATCTTGCCTGCGATAGGTGGCCGTCAACTCTCTGGTCTCGCCCGGCAGCAGCGAGATGAAGTTGTCCTCCCAGACGACGGGCAACAGATCATCTCCGCCGGGGCCCTTGGTGATCCGCAACCGGACGAAGAAGGCCAGATGCGGGGAGGGATTCCGGAGCCGGATGCGGGCGATTTCGTTCTCCCCGGCGGCTTCGATCGTATGCTCTGCCAGGAGCTCTACCTCCGGCAGTTGTTCCAATCCCGTGAGGTCCACGAAAGACTTCATCGGCGTGCGCCAGAAGTGGGATTTCTCCCAGTCGAAGGCCTCCGGCTTGGTAGAGAGCCAATAGAAGTTGCGGCTCACGGGCTTGCCGGAAGCGTCCTCGAGGCGCAGCAGGAGAAAGTAGGTGGAGCTGAGGTCGCCGATCTCGGGGATGGTAAACAGCTGCGTGCTGCTGTCGGGGACGGCGTCGAGGGTGGTCTGCTTGCGGAACCGCTCGTTCATCTCGAGATCGTAGATGGCCGCTTCGGCGCGCAGGCCTTCGAATCCTTCATAGTAGGCGTTGACGACGACCACGGAACGGTCGTCGTAGGAATACTGGATGTGCAGCGGCTCGTTGCCTTTCCGGGCGCCATAGTAGGAGCCGCCCGGGCGGAGGTAGTAGTCGTAGAGCTGCCAGTACATCGACGGCCAGGCGCTGTTCAACATCCACTGGATGACGCCGGTGCTCGTGTACTTGTTCCGGCGGTAGGCCTCGAACATGGCCCGGTGGCCTTCGTAGGCCTGGACCTGCGCCTTCCACACGTAGTCTTCCAGGCCCTTAGGAGGGCCGTAGCGCGCGGCGAGGGCCTCGTTGAAGACGCGCAAGTCGGGGTATTCGGTATCGCTGCGGCAATGGTAGTCCCAGTGCTCGTCGATGGGCCAGAGGTGCCTGGCGGGCAGCATCTGGCGCAGGCTCTCGATGACGGGCACCGCGGCCCCGGGGCCGGTTTCGGTATTGAAGCCGAAGGCGCCGCCGCGCCGGGTGTCGCGGTACCAGTAGGACGGCTCGATGAAGAGGTAGGGGCCGCGCATCTTCACCCCTGTCGGTCCGGTGACCTTCGACGGGGTTGCCGTCGCCGAAGCCTGAACGGGATTCGGCCAGAACTGCTCCTTCAGGATGCGCAGGTAGGTGCGCTCGACCTCGGGAGGGGGCGCATAGTCGCTTCCGTTCAGCCAGGTAAAGACGCTGGGATGGGAGCGCAGCCGCCGAATCTGATCCCGGAGCGATCTGGCGGCGATTTCGTAGTCCTCCTTCTTCCAGTTCTGCCACTTTTCCCAATGGTCGCAGCAGCACCAGCCGGGCATCAGCAGCATACCGGCTTCGTCGGCGAGCCGGAGGAAGTTCTCGTCCTCGAGCTTGCCCTCGAGGCGGATGGCGTTCAAGTTCAAGTCCCGCGCGTAGCCGATCTCGATGCGCTGGCGTTCCGGGTCGGTGCGCAGGAGCATATCGGGGGCCCAGCCGGCGCCGCGGATGAGGATCCGCTTGCCGTTGATCCGGTAGAGCAGGTGACCTTCGGCGGTGAGCTCGGAGGTCACCTGGCGGATGCCGAAGCGGATGGCGGCGCGGTCGGAGACGGTCCCGCCCACCGTGAACTCCATCTCGAGCGAATAAAGGTTCTGCGGGCCCAACTGCGCCGGCCACCACAGGCGGGGCTGTTCGATGCTGAGCTGGGGAAACTCGTCCGGGGTGAACGCGACGGTCCGGTTCTCGCGCGGCTTCAGCGTGACCTGGCGGGAGAACCGGATCTCCCCGATGCGGCCGCTGAGCGTACCCTTGACCGGGCGGTTCGCCGCATTGCGCAGCTCGGCGACGACGGTGAGATGCGCGGCGTCCCCGGAAGGAAGTTCGAGCCGCGTCACCACGTGGGGGTAGCGCAAGGCCACGGGGCCGCTGGCGGCGAGATAGGCCTCGCGGTAGAGCCCCATGTTCTTGTCGGGCGGCGCAGGGTTCCAGTCCACCCAGGTGATTGCAAGGTCGTCGGGGCGCGGGGCGAAGACCTCGACGGCCAGGGCGTTGAGGGCGCCGGCGTGAACGAACTCGGTGACGTCGAACTCGTAGATGCGGAACGCCCCGGCCACCTCTGTCTTTTTCGCGATCCGCCGCCCGTTCATCCAGATGTCGGCGCGGTAGTTGATGCCTTCGAAGTGCAGCCAGACGGTCTTGCCCTGGTAGGCGGCGGGGACTTCGAACTCGGTCCGGTACCACCACGGGAGCCGGAACGGGTTGCTGGGGCTCATCGGCAGGTTGGAGAAGTTCTTGCCCTGGGGATAGTCGGTTCCCGGGATGGAGCGCAGGTTCATGCCCACGTAAGGATCCGCGTAGGCGCCGTTGTCAACGAGCGCTGCCAGGACAGTCGTGGGCACGGTAGCTGGATACCAGCCGGAGTCGTCGTAGCCCGGCATGGAGACGGCCGCACCCGCATCGCCCACATGCAGGGACGACTGGATGCGCCAGCCCTCCCGAAGCGGCATCCTGGCTCCAGCCGCCGGCTCGGCTCGAAGCGTCCGTCCCGCGGCCAGAACCGGCACGAGCAAAGTGAGGCCGAGAATCCAACCGCGCTTCATCACCGCATTCCCGGCGGGCTCCCTTCGGCCCCGCCCGTTGATTTTCGGGGCATTATACGCCGCCGGCGTGCGGCGCTGCAAAAACATCTTGCTCGGCTGCCAAGCGTTGTCGGCGCAAGGGCCCGGTGGTAGACTGGACTCGTTTTTTCGAAGGGAAGGCGCCATGGGTGAGAGTTTTTCGGACAAGCTGCGGAAAATCGAGATCATCGCCATGAGGGCGCCGGGGATCGACAAACGCTTCTCGATCCCGCGCGAAGAGTTCGTCGAGCGCCGGCGGCGCGTCTGGGCGGCGGTGAAAGAAGCGGCGGACGTGGACGTCGCCTTCGCTTTCTCCGACGAGCACTACAGCGGGGACGTGCCGTATCTGGGCGGGAGCACGAACTATTCGATCGAGCAGGTGGCCTTCGGGCTGGGGCCGGACCCGGCGCGCTCGGGGGTGATCGCCGGGTTCGAGGGCGTCTACATCGCCGGGCAGCTCGCGCCGCGGGCCGGGGTGGCGGTCTATCCGACCGAATCGCTCCAGCTCGCCGACGAGAAGTATCCCGTCGAAGGTTATTCGCTGGCCGAGATCCTGGCGACGATCGCCGGGCGGCCCCCGCGGCGGATCGGGTTGCTCACGCCCCGGCAGGTGATCCCCGACGGCGTGGTGGCGAACCTGGAAGAGATCGTCGGGCCGGAGAACGTCGTGGACGCCCAGGAGCCGTTCCAGAAAGTCAAGAATCTCAAGTCCGACAACGAGATGCGGCTCATCGAGGACGCCGCCTACGTCTCGTCGCTCGCCCTGCGGGCGATGCTGGCCGTCACCGAGCCGGGCATGGACGAGACCGAAGTAGCGGCGTTCGGCGACCTGCTGGCCAAGTGGATGGGCTGCGAGCGCAAGGGCTTCGAGACGATGGTCGGCTCCGACAGCGCCTGCGTGACGATGATCGGCCCGGCGCTCAACCGCCCGCTGGGCGCCGGCAGCGACGAGGCGGTCTACGTCCACATGGGAACCTCCTACAAGCGGGACGGGCTGACGGCCTGCTGCCGGCGGAGCCTCTTTCTGAACGCCGAGCGGGCGACGCCGTACCAGCGCTATTTCCGCGACCTGGTCGAAGAGGCGTTCCGTGTCGGCTTCGGCTCCTACGTGGACATCGCCCGCCACGGGAAACCGGCCCGGCTGCAGGAGCAGGCGCTGGTGGAGTTCTTCAACGGCAAGACCGGCGAGCTGCTGGCGCTGGTGCGGGAGACGTACGGGGCTGAGGCGGCGGACGCGCTCGAAGCGCGTCTCGAGGAGGAGATCCCCGGCATCGTGAAGGGGCTGGCCCGGATGAAGCCCTACACCGGGACGCACAACGCCGGCTACACGGAATGCCAGGAGTTCTACGGGGCGATCACGCTGGAGTCCGAAGAGCCGCTGGAATCGCGGGTCGTGACCATGCTCGACGTGGCCTTGCGCGGCCGGGGCAGCCGGTGGCTGGGTGAAGAGTTCGAGCCGATCATCCCGGGATTCGACTATTGGGTGGTCGAGGACACTCTGGGCAAGTACGGGACCGAAGTAAAAAACCTGACCGGCGAACTGCAGCCGGACGGCTGTCTGGACCGGGGTATCGGCCGCATGCCGGTGAACGTACAGCCGCTGGTGGGCAACGTCAGCGAATTCCCCGGCTAGCGGACTCGAGCCGGGGGCGTTCGCCGGTCGCGGCCGGCCGTCAACCGCCGGCGCGTAAGACGACGGAGCGCAGGAACTCGGGCAACTCGAGGCGGCCGCCGGCGGGGGAGGCGTGGGTCCAGCGGTCTTTCCACGGATCATAGATGCGAACCGGACCGGGCAGGGCGCCGCCCGCCAGAGCAGCTATGTCGAGGACGGCGCTGCGGACTGGGGTGATCCGCCCATCGATCAGCTCGGCCCGCCAGTCCGCCTGTTTGTCGCGCACCCAGGCCAGGAGGGTTCGCCGCCCGCGCAGACAGTAGATCCGCAAGCGCTCGGTCTCCGTCATTCCCGGCGTGAAGCCTTCCGCCGCCGGATTCAGTCCCCGAACGATCTCGGCAAACCGGGCGAAATGAGCCCAGAGATTGTTCTTGTCAACGTAGAAGTACCAGTGGCCCGCCTGGCCCGAGCCCGCCGAGCCGGCGAAGAAAGGGGCGAACAGCATGTCGTGGAGCATCGCCCCGGCCAGGTCGAGGTCGTACAGTTTGGACGGCGCATTCCTACCGGCCTCCAGGGCGCCGGTTTCGGCCAGTACGACCGGCTTGCCAGGCACAATGCCAAGCACCGCTCGAACCGCGTCGGCAGCCATTCCATCCACCGGCCCCCGGCAGGCCTCCAGCTCGGCGGCGGTATCGAGATAGCGGTGCACCTGAGCGAAGTCGTTGCCGGGCATCTTCCAAATCGGTCCGTAGAGATAGCGCTTGCGGTACATGTCGAATCTCCCCACGCTCTGGGTGGCCAGGTGATGGGGAAAAGCCCGATGCAGTTCGCCCAGCATCTCCGTGGTCCATTCTTGCCAGCCGTCGCCGCGCACCTCGCTGATCTCGTGCCACAGCTCCCAGGCAAACACGGCCGGCTCGTCCCGGTAGCGGCGCGCGAACCACTCGATCTTCCGCCGGAAGCGCTCGCGGCATTTCGGCAAGGTGAAGAATTCGGTCATGTTCTTGGCCGGCCCGCCCCGGGAGACGTGATGGATCGGATTGCCGAAGCTGGGCGCTCCGGGAAACTCCGGCGGCTCCTCGCGCAGGGTGCGGAAATGTTCGAAGCAGAGAGTCAGGCGGATACCGTAGCGGCGGGCCAGGGCCACGGCGCGGTCGATGCGCCGCAGCTTGATGGAATCGTACTTGCCGCTGAACTCGTGCTCGACGTCGTAGAACGGGTGTCCCATCCAGATGCGGACCAGGTTGCCGCCGTTGGAGGAAAGTTTGCGGAACCGCTCTTCCAACTTCTCCAAGACGCTCTCCTCCTCGTAATCGAAGCGGGGAAACGCGATGTTCAAGCCGATGGGGATGAAGGGGGAGCCGTCGTGCGCTTCGAAGTACCGCGAGTCGCGAGGGCTGACGCGGATGAAGGCGCCGGCCCCGCTTTCCTGGGGGCCGCCGCGCCGGCAAGCCAGCCCGGCGAGCCCGCCGGCAGCCAGCGAGAGGACCGTCCTGCGCTTCATCCGCCTTCCATGATAGCCGCCTACCGGGCGGCCGCCTCGGGTAAGCGTTGTCTCGACCGCCTATGATGGGAGCATGCACTGTCTTGAGGGGAGTCGGAGAGCGGCGGGGCTGGCTCGGCTGGCGCTCGCCGTCTGCCTGGCGGGGGCGCCCGTTGCGGCCAAAGTGAAGGTCTTCCCGGCCAAGGACGCCAAGCTGAGCGATTATAAGACCTATCATTGGGAGCCGATACGCGTACTGACACGGCGAGGGGTTCTGGAGGACGATCCGGAATTCGCCCCGATGATCAAAGAGGCGATCCGGAAGCAGTTGGCAAGGAAGGGCTACCGGGAAGTACCGAGCAACGGAGAGCTGAAGCTGCTGGCGGCGGGATTGTCGGCGGCCAACAGCCAGCTCGAGGGCTTCCTGCTGCGGTGGGGCTACGACGTCTACTGGGGTTACGGGGTGGCGGTGGCGACGCCGGTGACCCGGGTCAACAAGGCCGGTACCATCGTGGTGAATTTCGTGGATGCTGAGACCGGCAAGGGCGTGTGGTTCGGCTACGCCACCCAGGCGCTGGTCACCGGGGGCAACGTGAAGAGGACGATCGACAAGGCGGTGGGCAAGCTCTTCAAGAAGGTGCCGCGGCGGAAGGAGTAGCCGCGGCCGAAAGGGCCTGCGCCCGGAGGTTCAGGGGATCCCGGGCGAAAATCAGTCCCCGGCGTCGGCGCCTCCGGCGGCCGGTTCGATGATCGCCCTCATCGAGCCTCTGGAATTCGGCATCCGCCAATCGGCCCCGTAAGACTGGATCTGATCTCTGGCAAACTCGGCTTCGGAAAGCTCGCAGGTCATCAGGACGCTCCGGCCCGTCGTATCCACCTCGACCGCGTGGCGAAAAGCCTTGGCCTGGCTGAACAGGAAAAGCTTCTGGAGCATCTCGATCACGTAGTCGTACGTGTGTTCGTCGTCATCGAGCAGGACCACGTTGTAGAGGGGTGTCAATTCCTCACGGCTGGTGGTTTCCACGCCGGGCGTTGTGACAGTCTGGCTCATGGGCGGCCGGGACCCGGTAGAGTGATCCCCATTGAACGATGCTAGACGATTGCCGCCGAATAGACAAAGTCCCGACCGGCACTGCCCGTGATCCGTTCTGAAGGGGCTGCCGCCCACCGCGCCAGCCCCTCGGCCCGCTGCGCCACCTTCGGCGTTGGGATCGCAGGTCCACCGTCGCGGCGGGCCGCCGTTCCGTCATCTTGTTCTTCCCCGAAGCCATCACCAGATCCCCGGCAATCCGGCCCGGCCGGGTGAACCCTCTCGGCCTTCCGCACCCTTTCTTTCCGTGCTCCCGCTTCAACACCCCTTCGTTGCGGGCGGAATACGGGCAGGGAGCTTCATGCCACTCGTATCCATGCGAGAAGAGTCAGACTGAACAAGATCCCAGCGCTTATGAGCACCAGTCCGACGCGCCGCTCGGCGAGCGTCTTGTACCAGAGGTAGACGCCGGTCACTCCCAGCAGCAGCAGGGCGGCCGAGGTCAGAACGACCAGCCACCCCCAGGCGTCGTAGACCCAGGAACCCTGCCGCACTCCGGCGATGACGTGCATCCGGATGAGCGTTCCCATCCAGTTCATCGTCCGTGTCGTCACCTGCGCCTCAGCGGCTCCGGGCCGGTATGCGACCTCATGCGCGGCGCCGAACCGCACGATGCGGAACCGGAATCCCTCCGGGGTGCGGCGGACGTCCCGGAGCATGCCGCGGTACTCTGCCCGGCGCATGATCTGGCGGGCCACCGCCCGAGGATCCGCCGCCCTCACCGGATCCACCGGAATGGTCCCCTTCGTCACCGCCGGTTCCGAAGGGATCCACCCCGAGTGGGCGAAGGGGATGCTGCTGACGCCGTAGAGCAGCACGAAAAGGCAGAAGAAGGTTCCGAGCGCCAGATGGATGTTGCGGATCAGCCGATACAACGTTCGTCACCTCCCGGCAAAGAGGGCCGCCAGGAACGCAACCGTTCCGGCAGCGAAAGAAACCCTCGCCCACCGCAGCCGCGGCCGCGAGGCCAGCCAAAGCCAAATTCCCGTCACGGCCATGAAGATCAGCGACCAGAGGGCGAACTCGATGTAGAACGCCCAGGCGCGGATCCGCCAGTCTGGATCTCCGCGTGAAGGCGTAATGGTGTGGAGCCGCGCCAGATAGTGCCAGATGTCGAACGAAACGGTCTCCACCCGCAAACGGCTCTCGCTTTCAAGCACCGTCACCCGGTAGAGCCTGGCCGGGGTCGGCAGGTGGATCCGTAGCCGGCCGGCTTTGTCCCGCCGGATGTTGAAAGCCGCCGGCGGCCTGGTCAGCGGCAGATGGAGCGTTTCGTACACCCGGCGGGCCACTGCGGCATCATCGGCGTCGCCGGGGATTTCGAAAGGTACGAGCCGCACAGCCGACGCCGGCCGCGCCGCCGGCGGAGAATGCGGCAGGAAGCTCGCCGCGAGCCCGACCAGAGAGAACACCGCCAGGATGGTCGAGTTCAGCAGTCCGACATAGATATGTAGACGCTTGATCCACTTCGCCGCCATTTGGCCTCCAGCATCCCCGCGGCCATCGAGGCCCCGGTATCGGAATGAGCGAAGTGTACCAAAACGAAGTGCTGCTCCGCGGCCCACCTCGAGATCGGGCGGCAAAGCGATTCGAGTCGGCGCGACCCGGCGGCGGGCAGGTTGCTGGCTCAGTAGGGCCGGCGCCCTGAAAGCTGCTGAAGTCCTACTCTGTGCGCGGGTCGGATTGGTTCTGACGCCGCCCTCCGCGCCGCAAGATTACCAGCCAATCCTCCCGCGGTTCGCGCGGTGGGATTCCGAGCGACACCTCGGCGCCGCCCTTCACTGAGGCGACTGGGCCTTCCAGCAGTTCTCCGCCGGAGCGCGGATCGAACCAGCGCACGGTGAAGCTCCCCCCGGTTCCGGAAAGGTCGAGGCGCCCGGCGCCGCCCTGGGGCAAATAAACAAGGTAGATCTGGCCGGGCTTGGCCAGGCAGTAGGCGGTGTTGTCCCGGCCGGGGTTGCCCACCAGCTCGTCGGCGTTGGTCATTTCCCAGAACGGAATCCGGTGGTCGGCGAAGAAGCGCAGGGCAATGCGGCAGTAGTCCCAAGTGCGGTCGCGGCTGCGGTAGTCCTCGGCCAGCAGGTCGTTCTGGGGCAGCAGGTTGCCGAAGTAGTACTCCACGCCGGCCCCGCCGGCCATGAGGTTCCCCCACAGGGTGTATCTGCGGATCTCGTGGAGCGAGTAGCCGACCGGGCGCCCTTGGCTGTCCCGGCCCTCGAAGCCGGCGTAGCCTGGATCGGGCGGCACGCCGTAGGGGGCCGGGTTCTGCTCGTCATTGGCCACCACCCAGGGATGACCGGCTTCACGGGACGCCTTCACCCATTGCCAGGTGCGGCGGTGGACGGCGTCCCAGGGGTTCTGCAGCGAGACGCCGGTAATGGCAGCGACGCCGAGCAGCGGCTTGTAGACCTTGTCCTGATCGGTCGGGTAGGTATGCAGGACGATATGGTGATCGTAGGGGTCGACCTCGCGCAGGTATTCGGCCATGGCGATCTGCTCGGAGGTGGATTGCGTGTTCTCCTCGCCCAGGTTCCAGTTCAGCGCCAGGGCGTGGCCGAAGCGCGCTACCAGCTCCCGGCAGTAGAGCTTCCGCTCGGGGCCGAGGGCGCCGCCGTCCAGGGCTTCGGGGACCTCCACGGGCTTGCGCGCGGGCCCCATGCGCTCGTCGTCCATCTCAGTCTCCTGCATCTTGAAGTGGAGATAGATGCCCAGGGCCTGGGCGTGGTCGAAGACGATCCCCCACTGGTCGAGCTTCGAGACGTCGTAGTGCAGCTTGTCGTCGCGTGAGACGAAAGGCCAGACATTGTCGCCGTCGCCGCCGGCGTTGTAGGTAAGAAACGAGACGGCGTTCAGACCCTTGGAAGCCAGATAGTTCAGGGCTCCGATGATGCCTTTTCCCCTGCCGCCCTTCCAGGTGGGATCGCCCGGGCGCCAGTCGGCGAGATGCGGCTCCCACGTCTTCAGCGGGGCCTTGCCGGCCTTCGTGCCGTCGAAATCGGCGTAGGCGAGAAACGTCTCCGGGGCGTCGGGGCCGGCTTTGAGGAAGTATTCGCCGGTTCCGGCGAACCGCAGGTGGTGCTTGCCGGCATACTCGAGCCGCCCGCGGGCGCGGAAATCCGGCGGGCGCTTGTCGGTGGGGGCGATCTCGAAGGACCCTTCCAGGCCGTCAGCGCCGCGCACCGGTTCTCCAGGGGCCGAGCGGTCCAGGGCGGCCAGCCTGCCCGTGACGAAGGAGACGCGGTAGCGCCAGCGGCCGGGCTTGTCCGGCGAGAGGTGCGCCCGCCATTTGTCGCCGGCTTCGGCTGACGATTCCGCGGCGTCGCCGTCGGCGGCGAAGTAACCGGGCACGACGTACGCCGGGCCTCCGGATTCGTGGACGAACGTCACCTCCATCCGGTAATCGGTGAAGGGGTTCGGATCGGAGCCGGTCTCCCGGGCGAACGGCCCATCGACGGTGAGCGTGACCTTGTGCCACTGCTTCAGCTCGCCGCTGACCCGGGCGCCGGCGGCTGCAGCGGTGGAGACCAAGGCAAGAAACAAGGTAAGGAAAAAGACCTGGTGGACACGTGACATGGTGGAATCCCCGTTCCGGGCTCCGGAGCCGGTTCCTTCCATGCCTGTCGGAACCCGGGATGCGTGCGATACCGAGGAAGCCCGGCCCGGGAAGCTCAGCGCTTCTTTTTCGGAGGCGGGGTTTCATTCAGATAGTCGTGCTCGTGGTAGCAAGAACGGCACCGGACCTTGGCCGGAACCGGGGGCGAGCCCGCCGCGGAATTATGGAACGCGACCACGAGGTGATTGGTGAGCCGCTTGCACTTTACACAATAATCATCGATGTCGTCGCCGAGTCGTAACTGCCGTTCCATCCGGGCCGCCTTCTTTGATGGAGTCGAAAAAAAGTATAACGAAAACAGGGAGCTTCTCGTAACCGGTGGTCGTCTCGAGGGAGGAAAAGGCGCGGCAATGACGGGCAAATGGCTGGCAGTGGCGGGGACGGCGTTGCTCGCCGGGGTGCTGGCCGGGGCCGTTTCGCTCTGGTGGCAGCGGCGGGCGGGAACCGAGCGGCCGGAATCCGCTGCCGCCGGCCCACCGCAGGTAAGCGAGCTGCGGCTGGAAGGAGTAGTCGGCAGCCGTAACGTGGTCACCATCCCGCCGCCGATACCGGGGATCCTGGAGATGGTCACGGTGGATGTCGGCTCCGAGGTGTACCAGGGGATGTTGCTGGCGCAGATTCATAACAGCGAAGTCGAAGCGGACTTGCAAGCGGCCCGGGAAGAGCTCAGGGATGCCGAAGACGAAGTCAGTTCACTGGAACGGTCGCGCGCGGCGGCCCGCCTGGAGGCCTCGCGCGCCGATGCCGAGCTCGCCCGGGCCCGATCGGCGTTGGAAGAGGCGCGGAAGGCGGCTGAGCGACAAGCCTTGCTCTATCGGGAAGGGGCCACTCCCCGGCGCGTCTACCAGCAGGCGCAGAAGGATCTCGAAGCCCGCCGGAAAGAGTATGACGCGGCCATGGTCCTGGCTAAGGATGCCGCCGGCGACGTGGAGACCATCGACCGGAAACTCGAGGCCGCCCGGCGCCGGGTGGAGCAGATCCGCACCGAGATGGAAGCGATCCAGCAGGATCTCGAGGCCTGCCAGGTTCTCTCGCCCGTCGATGGGATCGTCACTGGGATGGCGGCGCGCCAAGGTGAAGAAGTCAGCGCCGGCATGGAAGCGCTGTTCCAGATCGCCGTGGACCTCTCACGGCTGATCGTCACCCTCCATCCCACTCCGGACCAGATGAGGCTCCTCACTCCGGGCCAGCGCGCCCTCGTCTACGTCGCCGAGATGGGGGGCGAGGCCCTGGAAGGGCAGGTCACCGAGATGTCGGTGGGCCGGGCGGTTGTGGAGTTCGCGAATCCCAGCCCCGACGTCCGGCCGGGCCTGACCGCCCAGGTCGTCGTCCAGACAGGCTCGTAACCCTGCCGGGGCGACCCGATCGGCTATAGTGGCAAGTGCGAGGTGTCGTTATGGAGTTCTTGTTTCACAGCCTTCTCGAACTGATCACACAGACCTCAACGAATCTCCCCCCCGACGTCAGAAAGGCCATGAAGGAGGCCGTCCGGAAAGAGCAGCCGGGCACCCAGTCACACCAGGCGCTGAACGTGATCGCCGCGAATATCGACATGGCGGTTGAGGACGAGGGGCCGATTTGCCAGGACACGGGAATGCCGACGTTCCTGATCCGCGCCCCCCTGGGGCTGAACCAGCTCGAGTTCAGCCAGGCGGTCCGCGACGCGGTCGCCGAGGCCACCAGGCGGGGGAAACTCCGGCCCAATTCGGTGGATCCCATCACCGGCAAGAACAGCGGCAACAACCTTGGGCCGGGTACGCCCGTGATCCATTACGAGCAGTGGGATGGCGACAGTGTCGAGGTCCGGCTGATTCTCAAGGGCGGCGGCTGTGAGAACAAGAATATCCAGTACTCTCTGCCGTGCGAACTCGACCACCTTGGCCGGGCCGATCGCAACCTGGAAGGTGTTCGCAAGTGCATCCTTCACGCCGTCTGGCAAGCTCAGGGGCAGGGCTGCGCTCCCGGAGCGCTCGGCGTTTGCATCGGCGCCGACCGGGCCCACGGCTATGCGCTGGCCAAGGAGCAGCTCTTCCGCACGCTGGACGACAAGAATCCGGATCCGGTGCTGGCGAAGCTCGAGGACGAGATCATGGAGGAGGCGAACCGGCTGGGTATCGGGGCGATGGGCTTCGGCGGCGGCGTTACGCTCATCGGCTGCAAGATCACCAAGGCCAACCGCTTGCCGGCGAGCTTCTTCGTCAGCGTCGCCTATGACTGCTGGGCCTTCCGGCGTCTGGGCGTGCTGCTGGACGCTCAGTCGGGCGCCATCAGGAAGTGGCTGTACCGCGATCCCGAGCGCCCGGTGGAACGGATGACGGAAGCCGAGGGCTTCCCGCTTACCGGCCGCGAGGTGATCCTCGAAGCGCCGCTGACCGAGGAAGCCGTGCGGGCTCTGAAGGTGGGTGACGTCGTGCTGGTCTCCGGGACTATGGTCACCGGCCGGGACGCCATCCATTCCTACCTGATGAAACACGATCCGCCGGTGGACCTGAACGGTGCGGTGCTGTACCATTGCGGCCCGGTGATGCTGAAGGAAAACGGCGAATGGAAAGTGAAGGCGGCCGGACCCACGACGAGCATACGGGAAGAGCCGTACGAACACGAAGTGATCCGCCGTTACGGCGTGCGGGCCGTGATCGGCAAAGGCGGTATGGGCGCCAAGACCCTGGCGGCTCTGAAGCAACACGGCGCCGTATATCTGAACGCTATCGGCGGGGCGGCGCAGTATTACGCGCGCACCGTCAAGAAGGTGAAAGGCGTCCACTTGCTCGAGGAGTTCGGCATCCCCGAGGCGATGTGGGTCTACGAGGTGGAGCGCTTCCCGGCCATCGTCACCATGGACGCTCACGGAAACAGTTTGCACGCCGAGGTCGAGGAAGAATCCGCCGGCAAGTTGAAGGAAATCGAGGCCTCCGCCGGCTGAGGGTCTGGGCTACCCGCCGGCCCGCCATTCCGCGGCGGCGAGGGGACTCACCGGCCGATTTCGTCGAGGATGCGGCTGGCCCGGGCCTGTAGGGTTTCCAGGGCACGGAAGTCCTCGTCGGCCAGCGAAAGGGCGTTTTCGATGCGGCCCAGGTCCACGCTGGGTTCTACTTCGCGCTGATCCGCGGTATCCAGCCGGAGCGCCAGGGCGCGGTATTCGTCGGAAACCTCGCGGTAGCGGCGGGCGATGTTCGCCAGGATATTCTCCCGGCGGCGCTGAACCTGTTCGAGGTTCGCCAGCAGCTTCCGCGTCCTCTCAATCTGCCGGCTGAGCTTCTGATTCTCCTCGCGGAGCGTGCGGTTGCGCGCCTCGAGCTTTACGAGCCGTTCCTGATTGCTCTTGAGTTCGGCGCGCATGGCGGCGATAACCCGGCTGGAGCGTTCCAACTGTTCACGAAGGTTCGCCTCGGCTTCCGCCAGCGTCCGGTTCCGGTTTTCCAGACGCCCTACCGCCTCTTGCAGGTCCTCCACCTTGCCCTGGAGCTCGGCGATCGTCAGCCGGGCCTGTTCGAGTTGCCGCTGGCTATCAGCGAGCAAACGCACATCGCGGAGGCGCCGAGCCTTCTCGGCCTGCAAACCGGCCCGGATGGAGTCCAATTCCCCGGACGGAGCTTGGCCGGGGGCCTTTTCGCCGGCCAGCAGGCGGTTCAGTTCGGCGGTGAGTTCTTCGACCTGGGCGGCGAGTTGTTCCCCTTCTTTCTCCAGTCGGCCGAGGCTCTCACTTTGCTCGGCGACCCGCTGCAAATGGGGGGCTATCCAAGCGAGGGTAAAGAGGCCGATCCCGCAGGCGACCAGTGCCAGCCAGATCAACGATGCGCGGCTGCCGGTCATGGCACGATCATACCACCCGATTCGTCGAGGTTTGCGGGGTTTCCGCGGCCAGGTACGTTCTTCGTCATTACTTCTTCTTCAGATAGACCCGGTGACGGTAGCGCAGCGGCCCGGCGTCGGATTCCAGGGTGACCTCAGCGCTGCCGCCGCCCCGGGAAGCGACCAGCAAATCCAAGCTGTAATGAGCCGTGATGGTCCGGAGCGTCTCTTCGATCGCCGAGGCGATTTCCGAGTTCGTCCGGCAAAACCTGGCCATCCCGCCGGTGATCGCGGCCAGTTCGAGCAGCCCGCTCTGGTAAGCCTCGTTGAGCCGGTCCGAACGGTACTCCAGGTGCACGATGAAGATGGGCGCGCTGCGGCTGGAGAGCTTTGCCTGGAGTTTCGACATGCGGTCTTTGATCAGCCCTTCAGGGAACCGGCGGCTCAGGTCGCCCCGGTCGCTCCAGTTGATCACCGGGTTGGTGAAATCCTCGCGATAGTCGCGCACGTCGGAATCGGTGACGTAACAAACGGCGAGCCGCACCGGCGCTTTCTTCAGGATGGAATCGGCGAGCTCGGAGGCGGTTTCGATCGTCTCCAGCAGACCGGGCGTCCCACTGACCGACAGGTTCCGGATCGCCTGGATCACCGCGTCCCGGTCGTTGGTCGGATCCACCAGCACTCGCAGGCCTTCCTGGGCGCGCATCACTCCCACGTAAACGTTCCGGGGCAGCTCGGCGATGGTCGCCGCCAGGGCGTCCCGGGCCAGGTCGATCTCGCTCAAGTCGTTGGTCAGGTCGAGGATCAGCAACAGCAGCAGGTCGTCGGACGGGCCTTTCAAACGCAGGATCCGGGCCGGCTTCCCGTTCACCTTGGCCACAATGGAGCCGGCTTCCAGGGAAGCCCCGTTCTCCGGCCACACCGGCACGCGGATCTGGTTTTGGCGCGCCCTCGGCTCCGCGAACAAGCACCAGGCGCAAAGCAGGACTATGGCAATACGCCGCACGTCAGAACGTCAGCCTCAGGCCCAACTGGATGACGCGGCCGCCCCGGGAGCCGATGATCCGCCCCGCATTCACATTGGGCGACTCCCTGGTGCCGATCTCGGCATCCGGCCGGTTCCAGTTCGCGTGGTTGATGAAGTTGAAAGCCGTGGCGATGAACTCAATGGCCCGGTCGGCCGCCAGCGAAACCCGTTTGGTAATGGACAGGTCGTGATTCTGCTGGCTCGGATTGCGCAGGAACGGATGGGTGCGCGACACGTTGCCGATGGTGAAGTCCGGCGGATTCACGAACGCTTCCGGATTGAACCATTGCTCGGGTCCGGGATGGGGTACGCGGGGATCGACGCCGGGCACCGCGTTCACATAGAGGGTGTCCACGACGCCGCCGGTGTTGTTGAACTGGGCCCGGAGGCGGATGGGATCTCCGCTCGAGTACCAGGTCATCCCGCTGATCGCCCATCCTTCGACGAGGTAGCGTTTCCAATCGGCGGCTGTCAAAAAGCGTTTGTTCGGCCCGAACGGCAGCTCGTACATGTAGCTCAGAGAAATGCGGTGCGGGTCGTTGTACGGGTTGAGCGCCCACTCTTTCTCCCGGTGGTAGTAATCCTGCAGGCCGTCGCCGGCGTAGTCGTCCATCTGTTTGGAGAACTCGTAGACCATGCGGAGTGAGAGTCCTTGGGAGGTGCGCTTCTCGACCCGGACGAAGCCTTCGCCCCGCTCGTAGGTACCTGCAGGGTAGAGGCTGTAGACGTCGAAGCGCTTGTACTGCGGGTAAGGCCGCCGGGACTTGTTGAACTCTTCGTCGTTGAGCATGTCCCGGAACGCGAGATCGTCCAAGGGGATCGCGTTGGGGTTGACCCCGCCGTTGTCGGCGAGCATGTTGCGGCCCCAGGTGTAATTGGCTCCCACGGTGACCACGAACGCTCCCGGAAGTTGCCGTTCAAACGAGAGGCTGGCCGAATCATAGACGGGCAGGCGCCCTGAGCGGTCGATCAGATCGGCGACGGTGTCGTTGGCGGCTTCGGGGCGGAGGTCCGGAATCGGGTGCTCGAGCGGCGGAAAGCCCTCCCGGAGCACGACGGCCGGCTCCAATTGCGGATTGGGCGACAGCACGGTCGGGGTGCCGTTGAAACCCTGGGTACCCCATTGGCCCGAGTAGAGGGGGATGGAACGGTAGTTGCGCCGCACCCGGACGCGGATGACGCTCTTGCTGTCCTCGAATGGGTTCCACGCCAGGGCGAACCAGGGTTCGGGCCGGAACTGGAACGGCTGGAAGGAACGCGGCTCGCCGCTACGGCCCGCGAAGACGAGCGCTCCGGGCCGCAGGTTCGCCGGGTTGATCGCGGTGAAATCAACGGTGGACTGCCGGTCGTACTTCTCCACCCGGCCGGTGCTGATGTCGAACGTGAGGCCGAGATCGACGGTCAACCCGGGGCGGACTTCCCATTCGTCCCGCACGCTCAACTGGGCGCGTTGCCGGCTGAAGTAAGAGGGGTGTTCGACGATGCTCGCCTCGGCGAACGAGGAGAGGCCGAGCAGGAAACTGGCGAAGCCGTGGCCCGTGTTGACGATGCCCGGCAGGCTCGTCAGTCCGCTCGAGAAGTTGTACCGGCCCGACGGGTATTGCGGCCAGTAGGAGTTGGTCCGCTCCACCCGCCATTCCCCGCCCATGCGCAGGCTGTGGCTGCTGATCTTGGTAGAGAAGCCGTCCGAGAGTTCGATGTTCGTCCGGGCGGTGCGCGAAGCCGGAAAGGGCCGGCCCATCGAGAGATACGGGGAGAAGCGGTAGACAGGGAAGGGCTTGCCGTCGTCGGCCACTTCCACAACGTTTTTCGACTTGCTCGTCCAGGCCGAGAAGCGGAAGGTGTTCACCTTCGTCGGCGACCACGTGAACGTGTGGGTGATCCCGATGCTCCGGCTGCGGAACTGGCGGTCCGGACGCCCGGGATTCGCGGCGCTCGGGAAGAAACGCGCCGGCCCGGCGAAGCCGTTCGAGAATGCCAGTCCCAATGACAGGCGGTGCCGGTCACGGACCGAGTGGTCGAGCTTCAGCCGCATGCCGTCGGCCTTGTTCCGTTCCGGGGCGTAGACCGAATAGTTGTTCCGGTTGAACGGGCCGATGGCGACATTCGGTTCGGGATAATACTTCATCGCCGCGCGCGCCACTGGATCCAACCGACTTGGCGGGATCACGTTGCCCGGGAACGTTTCGCGCAAATATTGCAGATTGTCCTTCGAAACCGGCCGAGTCGGATCGAAATCCGGGTTCGGCCGGGTGCTGCCGGGGTCATAGATGGGCAGGAGTTTCCCCGCGTTGTCCACCGTCTGTGAGAAGTCGCCGTAACGCTCCGGCAGGATGGGAATCGTCCGCAGGAACCAGCGGCCGATGGTCTCCCTCATCCCCTCGTAGGAGACCGAGAGGAAGGTGGCCGGCCCCCCGTCGTACAGTTTGGGGATGATCAAAGGTCCGGCGACGTTGAAACCGAACTGGTTGCGGCGAAGGATGCCCTGCTGCCCGCCGGTCTGGATCACTTCGTGCGGTACGGCGTCGAACGCATCATTGCGGAGGTTCCAGAAAAGCCGGCCGTGCCAGTTCCGCCACCCGGAGCGCTGTCGCCGGACCCGGTGCGGACCCTCAGCCCGCAGCCCCAGGTTCCGGGTCAGCACCTTGAACTCCTGGATGGCGCGCTGGATCTCTGAGGGCGTTTGCTGTTGCGCCGAGAACACCGGGCTGGCGAGCAGCCCAAGCGCCAACAGGGTCACGCTCCTCATATCAATCAGTGTACCCTGTTGCTTAGCGGGACCATGAAGCTGAAGACGATCGCCGAACGGCTGGGCTGCCGGCTCCTGGGGGATGGCGAAATCGAGATCACCGGAGTGGCCGGCATCGAGCACGCCGGGCCGACGGAGTTGACGTTCCTTTCTAACCCAAAATATGCCGCCAAGGTGAAACAGACCCGGGCCGCCGCCATTCTGGTGGATGGGCCCCTGGAGGGGGTGGAGATCGCTTGCCTGATCTCCGAGAATCCCTACCTCGATTTCGCCCGGGCGCTCGAACTGTTTTATCAGCCCCCGCGCCCTGCGCCCGGGATCCACCCTACGGCCGTGATTTCCCCGTCCGCACAGCTCGGCGAGAACGCTTCCGTAGGCGCTTGTTGCGTCATCGGCGACGGTGTTCGCATCGGCCGCAACGCCATTCTCCATCCCCACGTGGTGATCTACCAGGGAGCCGAGATCGGCGACGATTTCTGCGCCCACTCCCACGCCGTGGTCCGCGAGTTTAGCCGCATCGGCAACCGCGTGATCCTGCAAAACGGAGTGGTGATCGGCGGCGACGGCTTCGGCTTCGCCAAACGCAAGGACGGAACCCATTACAAGATCGTCCAGAGCGGCATCGCCGTCATCGAGGACGACGTCGAGATCCAGGCCCTCAGCGCCGTGGATCGCGCCACCGTCGGGGAAACCCGGGTGAAACGGGGCGCCAAACTGGACAACCTGGTTCAAGTGGGGCACGCCAGCGTCGTGGGCGAAGACAACATCATCTGCGCCCAAGTGGGTCTGGCCGGCAGCTCGATCCTCGAGAAGGACGTGCTGCTGGCCGGCCAGGTGGGCATCGCGGGGCACCTCACCATCGGCGAGGGCGTGATCGCCACCGCCCAGTCCGGCGTGCCGAACAGCGTGGAGAAGGGCAAGATGATCTCCGGTTATCCGGCCATCGAATCCGCGCAATGGCGCCGCGCCGTGGCTGTCTTCCCGCGGCTGCCGGAGCTGTTGAAGCGCTTGCGGCAACTCGAGCGCCGTCTCGAGGAGCTGGAAAACCCCCCGAAGGAGAAGACCGAAGCCGATGGCTGAAATGAAACGTCCCCAGTGCGCTCCGCTGGCCTACAAGAATCCGGAATTCCTGGAGAGCCGCGACGGGCGGGCGGTGCGGATTCTGTCGGAGTTTTTGTATCCCCTTTCGCAGTTCCGGAAGGAGCGAATCTACGACACGGTGGTGTTCTTCGGTTCGGCCCGGATCAGCCAAGAAGGTCCTCTGAGCCGGTATTATCACGAGGCGCGGGAACTTGCCCGGCGTCTCTCAGAGTGGTCCGAAAGTTTGAAGAACTCCAACCGCCGCTTCGTCATTTGTACGGGTGGGGGACCGGGCATCATGGAGGCGGCCAATCGGGGAGCCCACGATGCCGGCGTCCGGACCATCGGCCTCAACATCGGCCTGCCGATGGAGCAGTATCCCAACCCATACATCACGCCGGAACTGTGCATGGAGTTCCGCTACTTCTTCATGCGGAAGTTCTGGTTCGCCTATCCAGCCAAGGCCCTGGTGGTCTTCCCAGGCGGCTTCGGCACCCTCGATGAACTATTCGAACTGCTGACACTGGTGCAGACCAACAAGCTGGGCAAGAAGATCGTCATCGTGCTGTACGGCAGCGAGTACTGGCGCGAAGTCGTCAACTTCGATGCTCTGGTCAAGTTCGGAACCATCAGCCGCGAGGATCTGGACCTGTTCGAGTGGGCCGACGAGCCCGAGTCCGCCTTCCGGATCCTCCGCGACGGCCTGACCCGTTACTACCTCGAAGTCAAGGGAGCGCCCGGCGGACCGGAGGAAGAACTGCCGGCGATCTCGACGGCCAACCGCTGAAATGGACTGGAAGCCGCGTGTCCGCCGCCTGTGGCGCCGTTTAGGCTGGCCCGAAAAGTCGGTATTGCTGCTGGGGGCGCTCTATTGGGCCGCGGAGCGTACCCCGACCTCCACCGGATCCCGTCTGCTCCTGCTCGCCGGTCTCATCGCCGCCGCCGGCGCGGCGAGTCTCAAGTGGCTGCGGCGCTTCCTCCGGCGAGGGATTTGGAGTTTGCGCAGCCGGCTGCTGGTGGCGTACTTGTTCATCGCCGTCGTCCCGGTGCTCCTCATGGCGGCCTTCGCGATGGCTTCAGCGTGGGTTCTGGCCGGTCAGATCTCTGTTCACCTGGTGAGCATGGAATTCAACCGCCGGCTCACTGTGATGCAGCGGGCGGCGGAATCGCTCGCCGGGATCCCCTCGGGCTGGTACAGGGAGGCTTGGCAGCGTGTCCTGCCCCTGCTGGCCAGGGATGTTCCCCGCCCCATGGTGCTCGTGACCCGGAACGGAACGCCGGTGTTCCCCGAAACGCCGCCCTTCCCACCGCCGCCGGAGGGCTGGCGGCCGCAGGGCGGTATCGCGATTCGGGACGGCATCCTGTATCTTTGCACCCGGGCGTCGAAGGGCCCCATCGCCGTTACGCTGGCGGCGCCCATCACGCGTTCGTTCCTGCTGTCGCTCGCCCCGGGCCTCGGTGAGGTGGCGATCCTCGAGTTCGCCTCCCGGCGGCGGGCGCCCGGCGGCCGGACCACCCACATGCAGTTGCACATCCCGCTTCCCGGCGAGCGGCCGCCTCCTTCCTCGGCCGTGCCGCCGCCGAAGAACCGCTTCGACTTCGAGTTCAAGCAGGGCACGAGCGTACCGGTGACCCGCTGGGGCGCTCCGTCGCCCGATGGCGAGGGGCTCCTGAGCGTCCACTCCCGCTTCTCAGCCGTCCTCGACGTCCTCTCACGGGAGAAGACGAACACCGGCGTCCTCATCCTGCTCTACGTGATCGCCACCGTATTCCTGATTGTGGAGGTGGTCTCTCTCCTCATCGGCGTCTCGCTCACCCGTGCGATCACCGGCGCCTTCCAGAGCCTTTACCAGGGCACCCAGCGCGTCAGCGCCGGTGATTTCTCCCACCGGGTCCAGGTGAGGGGCGGCGACCAGCTCGCCGAGGTGGCGGCGTCGTTCAACAAGATGACCGAGGAGATCGAGCGGCTGTTGGGAGTGGCCAAGGAAAAGGAGCGCATGCAGGCCGAGCTGGAAATCGCCCGGGAGGTGCAGCGGCAGTTGTATCCGAAATCCGCTCCGCGGCTCGCCCGTCTGGAACTGTGCGCCGTTTGCAAGCCGGCCCGGATGGTCTCGGGAGATTACTACGACTATCAGCAGGTCGCCGACGGTCGCATCCTCGTGGCCATGGGCGACGTGGCCGGCAAAGGCATCTCGGCCGCCCTCCTGATGGCGACGCTGCAATCGTCACTGAGGGCCCAGGTGCGCAGCACGGTCGATCGGGCAGGGCCGCGAGGCCGCACGGGTATCTCTACTTCGGAGCTCGTGGCGCGCCTGAATGAACAGCTCTATGCCGACACATCTCCGGAGAAGTACGCGACATTCTTCTTTTCCCTCTACGACGATGCCGGAGGGACCCTGACTTACACCAACGCGGGCCATCTCCCCCCCTTGCTGTTCCGCCGCGGCGCGGTGATCGAACTCGACGTCAACGGTATGGTTGTGGGGGCCTTCCCGTTCGCCCAATATGGAGAGAGCCGCCTGGAGCTGGAACCCGGCGACTTGCTGCTCGCTTACACCGACGGCGTCACCGAGCCGGAGAACGAGTATGGTGAGATGTTCGGCGACCGCCGGCTCCGGGAGGTCGTGTTGCGCCACCTCGAAGAGGATCTGGACGGCATCGTGGGCCGGGTGATGCGAGCCGTGGAAGAGTGGACGGGCTCGCCCGAATTGCAGGACGATATGACGATACTCGCGGCCAGGAGGTCGTAGCGCCCGTGAGGGAGTTGAAGCGGCGCCTGTTCACCGTGTTGGGCGTGTTGGCGGCCACCATCGCCATCGGCACGCTTGGCTTCGTGGTGATCGAGGGCTACCCGGTCTTCGACGCGCTGTATATGGCGCTGATCACGATCACCACGGTCGGATACGCCGAGATACACCCGCTGAGTCGCGAAGGCCGTATCTTCAACGTCGGCTTCGTGCTCTTCGGCGTCGCGGTGATGTTCTACGCCATAGGCGTGATGACGCAGACCATCCTCGAACTTCAGCTCAGCGAGTTCTTTGGTAAGCGGCGGGTGAGACGCATGATAGAAAAACTCAAGAACCACTACATCGTTTGCGGGTTCGGCCGGGTGGGCCGGGCGGCGGCGGCGGAGCTGAAGAGGACCGGCGTGCCGTTCGTCGTCGCCGACGCCGACCCCGTAGCGGTGGAACAGGCCATCAGGCGCGACATGCTGGCCGTGAGCGCGGACGCCAAGAGCGATGAGACCCTGCGCGAGCTCGGCGTGCAACGCGCCAAGGGCCTGATCGCCGCCCTGGCCACCGACGCCGACAACCTCTTCCTCATCCTCTCGGCCAAAGCGCTGAATCCCAGACTCGCGGTGGCTTCCCGGGTCAACGAGGAAGAGTCGGAAAACAAGTTCCGCCGGGCCGGCGCCGACGCCGTCTTTCGGCCTTACGACGTCACCGGCTACCGGCTCGCCCAGGCGATCCTGCGGCCGTTCGTCTTCGAGTTTCTCGACATCACCAGCTCGACTGTGGATATGGGACTGAACATCGGCCTGGAGCAGGTGGAGGTGCCGGCGGGCTGCAAGCTCGCCGGCAAATCCCTGAAGGATACGCAACTGAGGCGTGAGTACGATGTCATCGTCCTGGCGATCCGCAAGGCGGACGGGGACATGCAATTCAATCCGCCGGCCGAAGCCGTTGTCGAAGCCGGCGATCATTTGATCGTCATGGGCAACCTGCAGCAGTTGCAGCGGTTGGCGGAGCGGACGCAAGGGGCGCGGAAATGAAGGTCTTGACAGCCGAACAGATGCGCCGGGTGGACCAGCGCACGATGGAGCTGGGGATCCCGGGTCTGGTGCTGATGGAGAACGCCGGCCACCGCGTGGTGGAATTGCTCGAGGAGAAGTTCGCCCCGCTGGCGCGGCACCGCGTCGTCGTTCTCTGCGGCAAGGGCAACAACGGCGGCGACGGCTTCGTCGTCGCCCGCCAGCTCTACACCCGCCTGCGCCCGGCCCGCCTCGATGTAGTCTTCGCCGGCGAAGAAGCCGCCCTCAAAGGTGACGCGGCGGCGAACTTCCGGATGCTGCGGGCCTGCGGCTGCCCGGTCACGGGCGGGCTCATCCCGGAGATGCGCCAAGCCACGATCGTGGTGGACGCCTTGCTCGGTACTGGACTGGCCGGACCCGCCCGGGGCCGCATGCTCGAGCTGATCCGTGAGATCAACACCGGCTTTCCCGAAGCGAAAGTCGTGGCGGTGGACATCCCGTCCGGGCTGCCCAGCGACACCGGAAACCCGCTGGGCGAGGCCGTCCGCGCCGACTACACGGTGACCTTCACGGCGCCGAAGATCGGTCAGGTGCTGCCGCCGGCCTGCGACTTCGTCGGGGAGCTCCGGGTGGGGGCCATCGGCTCGCCTCCGGCTCTCTGGGAAGAAGACGAAGAAATCTGGCTGGCCCTCAGCACGCCGGCGCAGTTCCGGAAGCTGCTGGCCCCCCGCGCGCCGGGCGGCCACAAGGGCACGTACGGCCACGTACTGACCATCGGCGGCAGCCGCGGCAAGACCGGAGCGGCCGCCATGGCAGGCATTTCCGCCCTGCGGGCGGGCGCCGGTTTGTCTACGGTCGCATCGCCGGCCTCCGCCCTGCCGGTGATCGCCTCGCACTGGGCTGAGGTGATGACGGCGCCGCTGCCTGAGACCGCGGCAGGCGCGCTTGCCGGGCAGCCCGTTTCCGGTAAGACGCTCGCCGAACTGGCGGCCGGCAAGGCTGTAATCGCCGTCGGCCCCGGCCTCGGCACCCACCCGGAGACGGTCCAGACGGTTCGGTGGGTCGTGGAGAACCTCGAGCAGCCCCTGGTCATCGACGCCGACGGTTTGAACGCACTGGCCGGAACCGCGTTTCGCGGCCGCCCGGAGATGGTGCTCACCCCCCACCCGGGCGAGATGGCGCGGCTCGTGGGAGCCACCACCAAGGAAGTGCTGGCCGATCGCGCCGGCATGGCGCGCAAGTTCGCCACCGAGCGGGGTGTCATCCTGGTGCTCAAGGGACAGCGCACGCTGGTCGCCACGCCGGCAGGCCGCGTCTGGATCAACCCCACCGGGACCCCGGCCATGGCCACCGGCGGCGCCGGCGACATCCTCACCGGAATGATCGCCGGACTCATCGCCCAGTACCCGGACCGGATCGAGCAGGCGGTGCTGGCGGCCGTCTGGCTGCATGGGCGCGCCGGGGAACTCGGCGCGCGGGAACTCGGCGAACAGGCTCTCGTGGCCACCGACCTGCTCCGATTCCTCCCCGCGGCGATCGACGATGCGCGAAACCTACCGGACGCACTCTGAGGAAGAAACCGTCGCCCTCGGTGAGAAGCTCGCCGGCTGCCTGGCTCCGGGCGCCGTGGTGCTGCTCATCGGGACGCTGGGCGCGGGCAAGACGACCATTGCCAAAGGGATCGTCAAGGGTTTGGGAGCGGCGGCCCCGGACGAGGTCTCCAGCCCTACTTTCACCCTGATCCACGAGTACGGGGATCCACCGGCGGTTTACCACGTGGACCTCTACCGGATCGACGAACCGGCCCAACTGGACTCTCTCGGCCTGGAAGAGCTCTTCGACCGGCGCGCCGTCGTCCTCGTGGAGTGGGGAGACCGCTTTCCGGAATTCTGGCCTGCGGATCGGTTCGAAATCCTCCTCCGGCGCCGAGACGATACCGAACGGGAGATCGAATTCCGGAGGTCCGTCCCCGGCGGTTCCCCGTGACCGGCGCCGCCGCGGGACGGTTATCATGAGATTCTTCCGGCGCCCGCGCCACTGTAGAACTATGAAGTTGCTCCGATGCAGGTGAGAATCCGGCTCAGCATCGCGCCTCTTGACTTGTGTTTACCCAGCATCAGAACGGCCGCTTCCGCCTCGGCCGCTCTCATGCCGCCGGCGGCGTTGACGCTGCTCGCCATGGCGCTCTGGCGTCTTGCCGCAGACTTGCGGCTGGCCACCGGGTTCGCTTTCCGGGAAGGAATCCTCTCCCACTGGCAGGCATGGGCGGCCGGGGCAGCGCTTTTGCGGACGGCTTCCCGGGTGTTGAGCGGCTGGGGCGCCGCTCCCTCACCGGAGCTGCCCCGGGCCGGAGCCGGCAGCGCGGCAGCTCCGCCCCGGGAGCCGGCGCCGGCTCGCAGCGCGGACATCTGAGCGGCCCCAGAGCTACACGGCCCACTTCTTGCGCATCGGCCGGGTCAGCCTCTTCGCCGCCGCCGGATCGCCGACGATCCGCTCGTGCTTGGGGTCCCACTCGATGGGCCGGCGGGTCCGGATCATGATGTCGCTCAGGTGGCTGATGGTGTCCGAGCGGATAGCCGCCTCGAGCGGGCTCACCGGCTGCGCGCGGCTCTTGACGCAATCGATGAAGTTCCGCTGGTGGTCTTCGCTCTTCGGCAGCCGCTGATCGTTGGGGCCGAACTCGATCGCTTCGAGGGCGGGGCGGCTGGCCTCGATGCCCCGGCGGTCTACGCTGACCCAGCCCTCGGAACCGAAAAACGTCGTGCCGTGGGTCACCCAGCGGGCGCGATATTTCGGCACCACGTCTTTTGCCACGCGCTGCGACATAAACCTCATGGTGACGCCGTTTTCGTAGTAGCAGGTGACGTCCCACTTCTCGACCGTGTCGTAGAGGCCGAACTGCGGCAGCTTGCCGGCGCCCTCGTAGTAGACCGGGCTGGTGTGGTCGGTTCCCAATGCCCACTGGGCGATGTCCAGCGGGTGCGCTCCCCAGCCGGCGATGAAGCCCAGCGCGTAGTCGTAAATGTGATAGGTACCGTACTTCGTGCAGCGGTCCACGGTATAGGGCCGCTTGGGGGAAGGGCCGCACCAGAGGTCGTAATCGAGCCCCGGAGGCGGGGGAACCGGGCGGAGGGAGCCGTAGCGCTTCACATGGAAGTCGTCGAACTGCTCGGAGATGTCCGGACACCAGACCTCGACCCGCTCGATCTCGCCCAGGTAGCCGTTGCGGACCAGCTCGCAGACGTAGCGGAACTGGGGCGAAGATCGCTGTTGGGTGCCGTACTGGAAGATGACTCCTGAGGTTTTCACGGCGTCGCGCAGCCGCCAGGCCCACTTCATGGCCACTCCCAGGGGCTTCTCGACGTACATGTCCTTGCCGGCTCTGGCGGCGGCGATGGCCAGGGGCACGTGCCAGTGGTCCGGCGTGGCGATCACCACCGCGTCTACGTCGTCGCGGCGGATCAAGTCGTAGGGGTTCGAACAGGTCTCAACGTAGCGGCCGCCGTAGCGCTCGTGGAACTCCTCGCGGAGGGCCTCGCGGCGGTCCTCGTAGGCGTCGCAGACCGCCACGTATTGCACATCGCGGAACTTCGCCATCGCCCGGTTCACCCAGCGCCCGCGGTTGCCCACCCCCAGAGCCGCCAGGTTCACCCGGTTGCTCGGAGCCCGTTTGCCGAACACCGAGGCCGGCACGATCATGGGCAGGGCCGCCGCAGCGGCGCCTCGCAACAAGTCGCGGCGGTTCGGCCGCCCGCCGCCGGCCTGGAGTTTTCCGGATACGCTCATGTAGCCTTGCCTCCTCTCGACTTCATCCGCTCCCGGCCGCGCCCAGCTCATTTACCAGCGCCCGCAAGTGCGCCAGGCTCCGCTCGGCCTGCTCGATCGTGCCGCATTCCACGCTCAGCACGATCAGCTCCGCCGGCGCTTGCCGGCAGATCCCGACCACCTTCCGCCAGTCGATGACGCCGTCGCCGCAGGCGCATCCCACCGCCGTCCCGGTCACTTTCCCCCGTTCGGCGTCGGCCTGGGCCACCGAGATGTCCTTGGCGTGGAGGTGCACCAGGCGGTCTCTGACATGCTCGAGCCACGCGATGGGATCCTCGCCCGCCAGGAAGGCGTTGCCGGTGTCGAAGTTGATGCCGATGGCGGGTGAGGCGACGAGGCCGTAGATCCGGTCCAGGCCGGCGGGCGACTTGCTGTATTGCTGATGCGGCTCGAGCCCGATGCGGATGCCGCGGGGTTCGGCCACGCCGGCAGCCTCGTGGAGAACGTAGCGCATCAGGACGTGGTCCTCTTCTTCGGTGGTCCAGGAGGGTTTCGGGCCCTCGTCGGTGTTCACCACCGGGGCGCCGCATTCGGCCGCGAAACGGATGGCTTGCTTGAGGTACTCGAGGCTGACCTCGGGCTTGGCCAGCGGCGTATGCGAGGAAAGCCCGCTCAGTCCCACGCCCGCACGCTGGCAGGCCCGGCGGATGCGGTACGGGTCATCGAGCAGCGAGACGCTATGAAAGTAACCCGCCTCGCTCAGCAGCTCCCGGCCCCAATGGACCATCGGCTCGACGTATTCATAGCCGATCCGGGCGGCTTCTTCGACCCCCCACTCGAAAGGCTTGTCTGCGGAGCGGACGAATTCCAGGTTGACGCCGATCGCGATCTTCGCCATGCCGCCTCCGCTTTGGCACTATACTGCAAACCCACCCGCCGGAAAAAGGGCGGGGCCTTCGTTTCGTCGAACGGGGCAGCCCCGCCGGCTGGAACCGGGCCCGGAAGAAGAGAGCGGCGCTCAGATCCGCTCAAGCCGGCGGGGAAAGGTCCATCCCGTAGCCCGACCCTCCTTCGGCCGCCACCAGTTGGTGCATGAGGTTCAGGTAGAAGGTGTTGCTCGCCGAACGGATGTCCCGCTCCCCCCGATCCGGAAACGCCACGTGCTCGAGTTCGTGAAGGAAGACCGCCAGCAGCGCCGCTTCGAAGTGTAATGCGTCCAACCGCTCGCCGAGGTCTCCGGCAGCGAGCGCGGAAATCGGGTGCGGCTGCCACTCCCGGATCTCTTCCCACGCGAGGTCCACTTCGCCGACGTAGCTGCCAAGATCCGAGGCGAGACGGCGTGCCAGCCGCGATTCCGTACCCCGAGGATGGAAGTGTCCCAGGCACCCGCACGCGTTGCGGGGCCGCAGAACGACCACCACCATGGCGGGCAAAGCCGCCAGCACCCGCCGGTACGGCTCCAGCAGCCGTTGGGGAAGGCGGGGCAGCCGGCGGCCGAGTATGGAATGGATCTCCTGGGCGGCCGCTGCAGAGCCCTTCGGATAGGTCAACAAGAGCAGCGGAAAACCCTCGCCCGGGCGGACGAGGATCTGTTCGCGTCCCCGCAGCCGCTCCATTAAGCGCTGCCACACGCCGGGCGGATGAACCGCCGCCGTGCGGCGCCGCCCCGATCGACGTTCCAGGATCACACGGAACCGCGCCCTCTTCTGATATTCTGACAGAAAAGGTACTTCCCTTTTCGCCCATGCGCTACCACGTCCGGTACCGGCCTTCGGGCATCTCCTATTCCGGGATGTTTCCGCCGGGCGTCAAATGGCTTCTCATCGCCAACGCCATCGGCTTCGTTGTCTATTTCCTCGCTTTCGACACCTGGGTCGGCGGGCTGCTCGCTTACTTCAAACTGTATCCGCGCATGGTAGTGGGCTATCTGGCCGTCTGGCAGCTCGTCACCTATATGTTTCTGCATGCCGGGCTCTGGCACTTGTTCTTCAACATGGTAGCCCTCTGGATGTTCGGCGTCGAGCTGGAGCGCACCTGGGGCACCCGGCGCTTCCTGCAGTTCTATTTCCTTTGCGGTGTGGGCGCCGGTGTGTGCGTGGTCATCGCCGACCTCGTCACCGGAGCGCCGAATATCCCCACGATCGGGGCTTCCGGGGCTATCTTCGGCGTCCTGCTCGCCTTCGGGCTGCTGTTCCCCGATAGTTTGATCTGGATCTGGTTTCTGTTCCCGGTGAAGGCGAAGTGGTTCGTGCTCGCTCTGGGGGCGATCAACTTTCTCTACCTGGTGAAGTCCCCCGGCAGCGGCGTGAGCCACGTGGCGCATCTCGGAGGCATGCTGATCGGCTATGTTTACTTGCGGTCCCGTTACCGGCGGGTTGACCTGCTGGCGGAACTGCGCGCCTGGTACCGGGACTGGAAGATCCGGCGGGCGCGGAAGAAGTTCGAAGTCTATATGCGGAAGCACCGCCGGGACCGCGATGACTGGGTAAATTGAAGAGAGAGGAGTGGAACGCGCCCCGGGCCCTGGGAAACGGCCCGGGCAAGGGCGCCGTCTAATACAATTGAACTACGGGGATCGAATCATGCGAGCAATGAGGCGCACACTGCTGCTTGTGCCGGCCATTCTGCTTCTTCTACCCTGGCCGGCGGAGCCGCAAGCCGGACCCAAGAGCCGCCCGACGGAGACCGTGACCCGGCCCCGGAGAGGCGCCAAGAAAGCCGAACCCGCCAAACCGCCGCCGATCGAGTCCGAGATCAACAAGGCGAAGCGCGAGCAGCCGCAAATCCCCGCTGGAGCGCCTACGTTTCGTGCTGAAGTCCTCACTGTGACCGTGCCGGTCTCGGTTGTCGATAATCGAGGGCGGTTCATTCCCAACATCCCGGCGGACCGGTTCCGCATCCTCGAGGACAAGGTTCCTCAGAAGATCACCAGTTTCGAAATGGGCGAGGCGCCGATGACCGTCTGCCTGGTGATCGAGTGGAGCGGCCTGTTCCAGCAGTACTGGACCGAGACCTGGTACCAAACGCTTACGGCCGCCTACGGTTTCCTGGAGACGTTGAAGCCGGAAGACTACGTCGCGGTGGTGGCCTACGACATGCGGCCGGAGATCCTCACCGACTTCACCACCGACAAACGCGAGGTCTACCGGGCGATGCAGCGGCTCCGCATCGCCGCCTACTCGGAGTCGAACCTGTTCGATGCGGTCGTGGACACGGCCGAGCGCATGGCCGACATCGAAGGCCGAAAAGCGATTGTGCTCATCTCCTCCGGTCTGGACACGTTCAGCAAGCTGAACTACGGCCAGACGCGGCGGCGGCTGCAGATGGCCGGGGTGCCGATCTACGCCATCGGTCTGATGCAGGCCCTCCGCGAATGGTACGACGCGCGGGGCTACCTGGGGCCGATCGCTCGGATGGACTTCCTCCAGGCCGACAACCAGATGCGCACCTTCGCCAAGGAGACCGGCGGCATGGCCTTCTTCCCGCGGTTTTACGGCGAGTTCCCGACGATCTTCGCCAACATCGCCCAGGCTCTCCGCAACCAGTACACCCTCACCTATTCCCCCACGAATCAGGCCCGGGACGGCTCCTTCCGCAAGATCAAGGTGGAGCTCGTCAATCCTGCCACCGGGGAGAAGCTGCGCATCGTCGACCAGCGCGGCAAGACGGTGAAATACCGGATCATCGCCAAATCCGGTTACCGCGCTCCACGGCCCGTCGAATAAACGGCGAAGCTTCGAAAACGTGGATCTGGAACACGAAACGGACTTGTTGTCAAGCATTGGATCTTCCCTTTTTCCAAGCCGATAGAAATCCGTTGACAGTCACTCGCGGGCTCTGCTAATTTCGCGGAGTCAAATGAACCGAGCGCAGTCATCTCCCAACCCTCCTGCTCACATCCTGCTCATCGATGACAACAGAATGGGACTCGCCGCCAGGAAGGCCGTGCTGGAAGAATTGGGCTATCGGATCTCCACCGCCGGCAGCGGCGCGGAAGGTCTGAAACGGTTCGCCGAAACCGAGTACGCCCTGGTGATCACGGACTACCGGATGCCGCGGATGAACGGTCTGGAAGTGATCCGCCGCATCCGTGAGCGGGCCCCGGGGATACCTATCATCCTCTTGTCCGGGTTCGCCGATACCCTTGGCCTGGATGCCAGCAACACCGGCGCCGACGTGGTGATCCAGAAAAGCGCCACTGAGGTCACCCAGATGATCCGGGCCGTCCGCAAACTGTTACGTCTGAAGAAGACTTCCCGCAAGCCGCCGCGCTCCGATGCTCCCGCCGCCCGGGCGAAGCGCCGCATCCGTTAGTCCTCAAAACGGCTTTTTCAGGTCGCGGTGATTCGTCTTCACCGTGTAGCCCGCTTTCTTGAGGCGCTTCCGGATCTCGTCGGCGATCATCACAGAGCGGTGGTGGCCGCCGGTGCAGCCGAACGAGATCGTCAGGTAACTCTTGCCCTCCCGCACGTAGTGGGGCAGCAAGTAGATCAGCAGCTCTGAGATCCGATCGATGAACTCCACCGTCTGCGGGAACGAGCGGATGTAGCGCGCCACCCGCGGATGCCGGCCGCTCAGGCTGCGGAATTCGGGAACGTAGTTCGGGTTCGGCAGAAACCGGACGTCGAACACCAGGTCGCTGTCCGGCGGCACTCCATGCCGGTAGCCGAAGCTGTTGATGTAGACGACGATCCGCGACTGTTCCCCCGGCACCCCGAAGGTCTCCTTTACCAGCGCCCGCAGATCGTGAACATTGAACTTCGAGGTGTTGATGATGTGATCCGCCAGCTTCCGGACCGTCTCGAGCTGCCGCCGCTCCCGGCGGATGTTCCGCACTACCGACCGTCCCGACCCCAGCGGATGCGGGCGCCGCGTCTCGCTGTAGCGGCGCACCAGCGCCCCTTCGTCGGCTTCCAGGAAGACGAGCGTGGTGTGGATCCTCCGTCGCAGCTTCCGGTACATCTGTGGAAAGCGCGCCAGGCCCCCACCCCGGACGTCCACGACCACCGCCGCCCGGGTGATGTTGGGCGAGTCGCGCGTCAGCTCGGCGAAGGTTGGGATCAGGTCGATCGGAAGGTTGTCTACGGCGTAATAGCCTAGATCCTCGAAGCTCTTGAGCACCGTGCCCTTGCCGGAACCGCTCAGGCCGGTGATCACGACAAGTTCCGGCTGCGGCGGTTTGCCGGCGGGCTCAGTCTTCTCAGCCATTCATGCCCGTTCAGGCTTCGACGAGATCGAAGTTCCCGTCCTCGCGGCGCAGCAGCACCGAAAGACGGTCTGTCTCAGCGTCACGGTAGACCAGATAGTTGCGGCCTTCCATCGCCAGCAGCGCCTCTTCGAGGGTCATCGGCTTCTGGTTGGCCCGATGGTTGACGCGGAAGACGTGAGGTCCGGCTTCCTCGACCGTTTCTTCGGCCGCTGCTTCTTCGGCCTCTTCCTCGGCGGCCTTGGCACGGAGGGACTGGTCGGGGGTGCGGCGCGTGTCACGGAATTTGGCCCTGAGCTTGCGGACCTGCTTGTCCAACTTCTCGATGGCGCTGCTCATCGCCGTGTAGAGGTCTGGAGCCGAGCCCGCCCCCACCAGGACGTGGTCACGGATGTTCACGGTGATTTCGGCGTTGTAGTTCTGCCGCTCGTGGCTGAGGACGAAGTGCGCTTCGCGCTCCTCACGGCCATCGACGATCTTACCCAGCTTCTGGAGTTTGGCATTCAGCTTCCGCCGTTCCGCGGGGATCAAGGTGTCGAGTTTCCCTTTGTACGTGACCTTCATAACTCCCTCCGAAAACCGATGGTGTTCTTCGCTTCCGGCCCACGCGGGGCGCCCGCGCTGATTGCCGGCGGGCTTGGTGGGCCGGCCCGATCCGCTCTCTCCACCGGAGGCGCCCGCTTCAGTCCCGGACACGCCGGTGGTGTGTCGAGGGTATCTTCATGTCTTCTCTGTACTTGGCCACCGTGCGCCGTGTCACTTCGATCCCTTCGGCCCGCAGCCGTTTCGTAATCTCTTCGTCGGTCAGCGGCTTCCGCGGGTCCTCCTGCTCGATCATCTTCTTGACCTTACGTTTCAACAGCAGCAACGGAGTCGCCGCTCCGGACGGCCCCTGCACCGCTTCCGAGAAGAAAAACCGCAGCTCGTAGACCCCTTGCGGCGTCTGCGCATACTTGTTGGCCACCGCCCGGCTCACCGTCGAGGGGTGCACGCCGATCTCTTCGGCCACCTCTTTGATCATCATCGGGCGCAGGTAGTCGATCCCGTTGTCCAGGAACTCCCGCTGGCGGCGCACGATCGCCTGGCAGACTTTCAGGATCGTCTGCTTGCGCTGCTCGATGTTCTTGATGAGCTGGATCGCCGAAGCATAGCGGCCCTTGATGTAGTCCCGGACCTCTTTGCTCGGCTCCTGGTCCCGCCGGGTCATGTGCCGGTAGTCGAGATTGACGCGCAACTGCGGCAAGTCTTCGTCGTTCAACTGGATGATGTAGTCATCCCCTTCTTTGAAAATGAAGACCTCCGGCTCGATCGGCCGCGCGCCCGGACTCGAATAGCTCGAACCGGGACACGGATCCAGATGCTGGATCCGGGCGATGGCCTTTTCCACCTCAGCCACGCCCACGTTCAACGCCTTGGCCAGGTCTTTCTTCTTGTGGAGCTCGAGCAGCTTCAAGTGGTCCGAGACGATCTTCCAGGCTAGTGTGTCCGTTTCCTCGCGGCTCTTGAGCTGTAAGAGCAGGCACTCGCGCAGGTCGCGCGCTCCCACACCGGCCGGGTCCAGGGACTGGACCACCTCCAGGGCTTCCCGGAGGTCCTCGATCCGGTGCTCCCCCTCGGCGGCGATCTCTTCCAGGCTCGAGGCCAGGTATCCGTTGCTGTCCAGGTTCCCGATGATCGCCAGAGCCGCGTCACGGATCTCGTCGGAAAGCACCACCAGGCTGAGCTGCTGCTGCAAGTAGTCCGAGAGCGTGACCGGCGCCGAAAGGAACGTCTCAAACGAGGGCTTCTCGACGGTTTCCACCGCCGGGCTGCGGAACCCCGGCTCGAGATACTCGTCGAAGAAGGTCCCGAAGTCGATCTCGTTGAAAGGATCCGCCGTGTCGGCTGCCGGCGCCTGAGCCGGCGCCTCGGCGCCTCCGTCGGCAGGAGCGTCTTCGGTCTTTACGGGGTTGCCTTCCGCGGCTTCGGGCTCGATCGCTTCGCGGACGGCCTCCAGGATCAGCTCATCGGCGGGGTGTGGATCGCGATCCTCCCGTTCCAGAGCCGCCTGGATCTCTTCGGGCGTCAGCTCGTCCGTTCCCGAACCGGCCTCCTCGAGCACCGGGTTCTCTGCCAGCTCCTGGGCGATGAACTCGCGCAGCTCCGGCCGCGCCAACTGCAACAGCTTGACCATCTGGATGACGCTCGGCGTGAGCGTCTGCTTCGGCGCAACCTTCACTTGAAGCCGCTGCGACAGGTAGCCCATCTGCCACCATTATACCCGCACCCTATCTCACGAACGCTTTCGGGACGAAACACAGATCACGACCAGCAAGGGTGGGCCTCGTACCATTGAAACGCGCGAGGAACGCAAGAATTCCCTGCCAGCCGCCGCTGTGAATCGCCGCCGTCTCTTCGATATCGGAAGCTCCGCGCTGGACAGGGGGAAGAAAAAGCGTAGAACAGGCGAAAATGCCTTGACCGGCAAATGCTTCGGGTTTCAGCAGGTTCCGGACGGCTCCATGTGGCGGGGCCAGGCCACTACTTCCGCGCGGCCGGTTTGCAGGCCGGGCAGACGACTCCCGCCTTCCAGTTGAACGCCCGGAACGTGCCGTCCTCGAACTCGAGCGGAAGGCTCACATCGGCGACAGCCGCGCTCCAGTGGATCTTCTTCGATTCCACCGTGCGGCCGGCGGGGCTGACGATCTTGGCCACGGCGATCGATCCGCAGACCCCGCCCATCGCGTAGTCGCCGTCGGTGATAGCCGTCGCGTGGACGGCGTGGTCGGATTCTGTGGTGAATACGGCCGTCGCCCTCGTCCCGCCGGTACTGGAGCCGATCGTGATGCTGATCGCCGGCTTCACCTGCCCGTTCAGGTAGTCGAGCAGCTTCTGGCCGGCGACGGCGTCCAGTTCCTCGATCAGCAGGTCCCGCACCGCGTCCTCGACAATGGCGTCCCGCCGTGCCCGCAACATCTCCGCCGTCTCCTCGAGCGGCAACTGCAATTCCTCGACCTCGTCTTCCATTTCGACGACGCGCTGCATCGCCTGGGTGGCAGTGCGCATCACCTTGGCGATCACCTCTTCGGGCAGCCCGCCTTCTTCCAAGTGGCGGGCGCGGATTTCAGCCCCGACGCGGTCGGGCCCATCAGCCAGCAGCCGGAACAGGATCCGCCAGGCGATGACGTCAGGGATGCGGTAGGGCTCCTCCTCGCCGGAAACGTGGGTTCCGGGGGAATAAGGCAGCGGCTCGCAGTCCGGCTGCGCCGCGGCGGAAAAGACGATCATCAGGAGCAGGCCACCCAGCGTGAGCGCTTTCATCCCGCACCTCCGGAGGCGCCAGACACGGCTTCGCGCGCCGCCGCCATTCCAGAAAACCGGCTCGAATACCGCGCCTCAACCCCATTCTTGCGCTGTTTTCCCGGCTGTCAACAGGAAAAATTGCCAAAAACGCTCGCTCCAAGCCGCCTCGAACTACGGATTCCACCGGTTCCGCGCCTGATTGCGGCTCCGAGCCTGGTTTTCCCGTTACGCTTCCACCGGGGGGCCGCTTCCAATACTCGAGCGCCGGCCCTTTCGCCCCTCCCGGCCCGTCGGTCACCGCCCGGCGGCGCAGCTCCTCCATCCGTTCCGCGCTGAGCCGCCTCCATTGCTGCGCCGTCCGCAGGTCGTCGTCTTCGAGGTGAGGAATAGTTCCTTGCGGTGCGGCGCCGGCACATCGCCGTAGACCTCCTCGGCCTGCCCATCCCAGTAACTGTGGGCGCAGTCCCAGTAGTTCAGCCCTGGCCCGTAGGCGTAGCGCAGGTGGTCCCGCGCCTGCTCTTTGGTGCGGAGCAGCTTCATGCGGGCGCCGCCCTGGCCGATGACGCTCACCTCGACGCCGGTCTTGCCGAAGACGCGGCGGGGGACGCTCCCGGCCTGGGGTTTCGGCGGACGGGCGCAGAGGGCGGTGAGAGGGAGACCGGAAAAGATCGCGCCAGTGAAGGTTCTGCGTCTCACGGGCGCCTGCTTCCTACTGCTGATCTTCGGGTGGCTTCAGCGCCACCATCAGGTCCGTGGGCGCGTTGATCTCGAGGCGCCGGATCTCCTTGAGGCCTGCCGCCCTCAGCCACTCGGCGTATTCCTGCTCGGTGTAGCTATTGCCTTCGGCGGTGGCCACGAGCATGTTCACGGCGAAGATCGCCGCCGTCTGGGGGCTGGTGCGAGCGCTGTCGAGGATGAAGTCCTGGATCACGAGGCGGCCTCCGGGCGCCAAGGCCGCCGCCGCCCGACCGAGCAGGTCGCGGTTCTCCTCGGGGCTGAGCATATGGCAGATGTTGGAGACCAGGACCAGGTCGAAGCCCTCCCCGAAGCGGTCACAAGTCAGGTCGCCGGCCCGGGTCGTCACGCGATCCTCCAGGCCGGCGGCGGCGATGTGGCGTCCGGCGATTTCGAGGACTTCGGGTTTGTCGAGAATCACCGCCCTGAGCTGAGGGTTCGCTCGGGCGAAGGCGATGGCATAGGAGCCGGGGCCGCCGCCGACGTCGAGCATCCGCCGCACCTCGCCGGCCCCCACCGCCGCCACCACCAGCGGGGCCCGCTGGGCGGCGTTCCGGGCCATGGCGGCGATGAAGGCCTCCGTCCAGTCTTTGTCCCGGGACTTCTCTTCGCGCGCCAGCACCGAACCGCCGGCCCGGACGCACTCGGTGAGCGTGGACCAGCTCTCCCACATGTGCACGGTGTGCAGGGTGGCGAGCCGCTCGTTCTCCGGCGAAGCCTCGTCGAGGTAGCAGGCCGTGTCGGCGGTGTTGCGGTAGGTTTCGCCGTATTTCTCGAGGAGTCCCAGGGCGGCAAGCGCGTCGAGCAGGATCGCCGTAGCCCGGGGGGCGGTCCCGAGCCGTGTCGCGACCTCCTTCGCTGTCGCCCCCGTCCCCACCGCGGTGAACACATTCAGTTCGACGGCCGTGAGCGCGATCCGGCTGGCCTGGAAGCCGCGCAGCATCTCAGAGAGGTAAGCCGGCAGCATACCTCAACGGTAACAGAACTCGCCCCGCGACCCGGACCCTACCGGATTGTGAAACGATGGAGCGGGGAGCGGGGACGGGGTCGGAGTCGGACGCAAGACTCTCACGGGTCTCCGGGCGATGCGAAAGTCCCGGCGGACGTTTTAGCGGTGGAAATTCACGATAGCGGCGAAGCTGTCCGCCTTCAAGCTGGCGCCGCCGACCAAGGTGCCGTCGATCTCTTCCTGGGCCATGAGTTCCTTGACGTTCGCCGGCTTCACGCTGCCGCCATAGAGGATGCGGACCGCCGCTGCAGCTTCGCCGCCGAACTTCTTCGCCACTTCGGCGCGAATCACCTTGTGCGCCTCCGAAGCGATCTCCGGCGTGGCCGTCCTGCCGGTGCCGATGGCCCACACCGGCTCGTAGGCGATCGTCACCCGGGCGAACTCCTCGGCCGTGAGCCCGGCCAGCCCGCCCTGGAACTGGGCGACGAGAACCTGTTCGGTCTTGCCGGCCTCGCGCTCATCCAGGTGCTCGCCGACGCAGACGATGGGCTTCAAGCCGTGTTCGAGCGCCGCCTTCGTCCGCTTCAGCACCGTCTCGTCCGTCTCGCCGAAGTACTGGCGCCGCTCGCTGTGGCCGATGATCACCCAGCGGGCGCCGGCGGCGGCCAGCATGGGGCCGGAGATCTCGCCGGTGAAGGCCCCCTCCTTCTCCCAATAGAGGTTCTGGCCGCCGATCTCGATGCGGGCGCCCTCGACGGCCTGGACCGCAGCCGGAATGTCGATGAAGGGAGGGCAGATGACGATCTCACAATGTGTGGCGGACGCCACCAGCGGTTTGAATTCATCGAAGAATGCGGTGGTATCGGCGGGCGTCTTGAACATCTTCCAGTTGCCCGCCATGATGGGAGTGCGGTTCGTAGCCATAGACCCATCAGTGTAGCAAGGCCCCGGAGCGCAACCGCCCGAGGGCCGCTCACCGGGCCGGGCGGTAGTCGAAGGCCAGGTCGGCGGGCAGCAGCTTCCCGCCGTGGGCGCGCTGGTAGGCGCGGGCCTCGTCGAGATGGGCGAACGAGATCATCGCCGGCAGGCAGGGATCCTCCGCGGCCCCGCTGGAGCGCCCCGCATTCTCTGAGGGCGGAGGCTGGCGGGCGCAATAGCTTGAATCGCCGCCGACGACGACATAGGCTGAGCGGGCGTCGATCATGCGGCCGGAGGTGTAGTCTGTCACCTGGACGACCCTGACCGGACCTTTGGATCTTTCCTGGAGCCGGCGGGCGCAGGCCGGACAGCATAGGAGTACTCGGCCGCGCTGCGACACGGCCAGGGTTCGGGTTTCGGCCGGCACGATGCGTTTGGAGACGATGCACCGGTTCAGGTTCGCCGACGTGATGATCGTCCACACAAGAAAAGTGATCCCGGCGGCGAAGCCCACGAGCGCAAGGCGCAGAGCGGATCGGAATCCCAGCTTCATCCAGCCTCTCTGGCTGTTGAGATGAGGGAGCCACCGGGTCCGATGCAGCGAACTGCAGAACTGACAGCAGGTTGGACTGCAGCGGGCAGGTTATACTGGTTTGTTGATCGTCAAAGGGGATAATCCCCGGCTAGCCGCGACGGCGCGCGCCAGCGGGCGCCATGGGGAGTTTGCCGGGGGACCGAATGCCGCCCAACTGTGCAACGCCAGGCCGCTGGGCCGGTTTCTCTTCCATTCGAGAGCCCCGCGCGGTATGATCGTATATGGCGGAGCTTCAGATCTGAAGATCTGAATATGCCCAGACCGCGGCGCCCTGTATCTCGCTGCGGCGTGGCCGGCCGTGTCGCTGCTTCCGCCCCAGATTCGTTTGATTGTGACAAAGCGGCAGCCCGGCGCCGAGCGCCGTGTTGCCAATTGACAGGAGGTTCATCGATGAGCAATCTGGTTCCCCCGCATGGGAGCGAGACCTTGAAACCGCTTCTCCTCGAAGGGGAAGCCCGCGCCGAGGAGCTGAAGAAGGCCGAGGGCCTCAAGAAGGTCCCCATGACCAGCCGCGAGACCAGCGACCTGATCATGATGGGCATCGGCGCGTTCACTCCGCTCGACGGCTTTATGGGCTACGACGATTGGAAGGGCTGCTGCGACGATTTCCAAATGCCCTCCAAGAACGGCCTGTTCTGGCCGATCCCGATCACGCTTTCCGCGGACGAGGATCTGGCGAATTCGATCTCTATCGGTGAAGAGGTGGCCTTGTGGGACAAAGAGACCGAGTCCATCATGGGCACGATGAAGGTCACCGAGAAGTACACCATCGACAAGGAGCACGAGTGCAAGCAGGTGTTCCGGACCGCCGACACCGAGCATCCGGGCGTGCAGAAGGTGATGGCCCAGGGCCCGGTGAACCTGGCCGGACCGATCAAGGTCGTCTCGGAATCCTATTACCCGGAGATGTTCAAGGAGATCTACCAGCGTCCGGCCGAGGCGCGAAAGATCTTCGAGGAGCGCGACTGGAGCACCGTCGCGGCCCTGCAGTTGCGCAACCCGATGCACAACTCTCACGCCTACCTGGCCTGGATCGCCATCGAGGTCTGCGACGGCGTCTACATCCACCAGCTCGTCGGCAAGCTGAAGCCCGGCGACATCCCCGCCGAGGTTCGCGTTAAGGCCATCCAGGCGCTGGTGGACAACTACTTCCGGAAAGAGCGCGTGGTGCAGGGCGGCTATCCGATGGAGATGCGCTATGCCGGCCCGCGCGAAGCGCTCTTGCATGCCGTCTTCCGGCAGAACTACGGCTGTTCCCATTTGATCGTCGA